>OLSD01000734.1_pt1 | contig 30479 bp, 20 predicted proteins | sample 1672211 | NCBI WGS metagenome assembly OLSD01 (sample SAMEA3136659, study PRJEB25190) | human gut metagenome | reverse complement strand
GGATCGTGTATCTGACGAGAGCCGCATAACAGAACGAACACCCCGCACCGTGCGTTTACAGAACGCATGGTGCGGGGTGTTTTGTGTTTTCGGCCGGGTAAGCTGCAAGTTTGAATTTGATGGCATCTTTCTATATGAATCCGGCAAGCATTGATTTTCCCTGCCTGATTTCAAGTTTGTTTTGCCTGAAAATCCTTGCAAATCCGGCTCGTTCGCAAAGTGTTTACAGTTTCATTTGAAAAACCGCCTCGACAATATTCATCGGACGTAGGTGTACGGACAGAGAATGGGATTGTCAACCAGCTAATCTGTATGAATCGATTGATTCCCCCTCGTTCTCGGAGAAAGCGCTCTCCTCGAAAGAAAAGCCACAAGTGCAAAGGCTGTCCCTACAACTTTTCCACTAACATTTATACATTAGAACGTCTGCAACATCTGCAACCACAGATAAACTCCCGTCCCGCTCCAAGCAGTTATCATTCCTTGATAAATATTCATATAAATATATTTTATTATACACTTTGTTATTCTATTAAAAGTAAGAAACTACTGCTAGAAGAATGCAAGGAAATGACACACACTCCTCATTCTGTAAAATTTCTTTCGCTCGGTCCCCTTCATTGTTCTATTCTACAACAAAATACAGATTTTTTAGAAGTTCTCTACCGCATTACTGGTGGGAACGTGAAGGCTTTGGATGACTTCGCCCAATTGCTCGCCAAAATCGTTGCCCCAGTTCCAAAATATCCATCCCTAGCTGTTGTTTTTACAAAGAAAAATGTAAAAGCAGTTCGCCGTTTCTTCCTTCAACTCTTCCGTCAAAAGTGCAAAGAAGCTGGTTCTGCCATTCGCATCCTTCAACAGGGTCGAGAAGCCGAGATTCTAGCGCATCAAGTCCGAGGCGGTATGCTCGTTCTTTTGAATGATCAACTTCCATCTGATACAAAAGTCGGTAAGTTCCTTTCTCTGATCCATGGGAAAAAATACCCATTAAAAAATAAGTACATTTGCATCCGCTCGGACATTTTTTCTCAGCCAGCACATATCCCAGAACATCACGAATCGCGTTGTCATCGTGATATTTGGGCCCCTGGCCTTCCGCATTATTGCTTACGACTTTAAAAAATGCCATAATACGTCATGAACCTCCTCCAACAGTTCTTTATCCTTCTCGTTTTCACACTTTTTCGCTGCACTGTCCAACTGGCATAACAGGCAAATCGCTTTCGTCATGAATGCCTCACGCGCCGAATTTGCTACTATACTCTGACGGATGAGTTCACTCTTTGTCAGATTGTTTTGTTTTGCAAATTCCTCTAATCTATTATTCTGTTCCCGTGTAATCTGTACACTAATTTTAATATTCCCGTTTTTCATGACTTTATTTTCTCCTTAATATTGTACTTCAGGCTCCCATAGATGTCGCAAGGGGAAGGAGTTTTACTCCTTCCCAAGGGAACCCTTACCTCAATGTTAAGTTATCTTAAAAAGATATAATCAAAAAAGAGTTTGCATCATGTTCCACCCACCCTCCCAATGATGCAGAAAGCCCCACGCAGATCCATAAAACCCGGTCTGTGTGGGGCTTTAAAAATTCCAGCAAATGTTCACATTCTCGCCGTCCAGTTCGATCCGTTGGATGAACTCGGCGGCAACTACTTTCTTCTCTGCAAAGGACAAGGAAGAAAAGTCGATCCGCTCCGTTTTCTTGTTCTGCTGCGCAGCCTGGGCTGCCAGCCGCTCTCGTTCCTTGTGAAGGCGTTCGATCTCTTGGGATATGTAGGAAGCTGAGATGGCACTGCTCTCGGCCAAGGCCGATACCAAGCGCTGGATCTTCTCCTCCACAGCCAAAATATCCTTCGACACTTGACTGTCCGCCGCGGCCACTGGTTCCTCCGGACACGCCGCAAGAACCCGTTCCACCTCCTGCTGCACCGCCCGCTCCAGCTCCCGAAGGTCGATCTGGATCGACGCATCGCAGGACGCAAAATTAGAACGGCCGGAGCAGAGGAGGACATACCGATTCTCTGCCTTTCGGTAGTTCACCTTGATGGAATACCCGCAGCGTGCGCACTTCATCAGGCCCGTAAGCCAGGTGTATTTTCCCGCGTTGCTCCGCTGGATCTGCGGGTTCTTTTCCAGCTTTTGCTGAACCTCCAACCAGAGCTCTGGTGCAATGAAGCCGAGGTGATTCGAGACGGTAAGCATCTGATGCTCCGCAGAAGAATACATACCCTTCGCCCGGTCTCTCCGGCCGATCACATTGCAGGCGTGTTCCCCATCGAAGGCTTCGATCTCCTGCTGGGGCTGCACGCCCTTGCTCATGTACCACCAATAAATCTCCGGGCTGGCCTTCACATAAAGCGGGCTGTGGAGCATGCGAGAGAGTGTCACATTGTCCCAAGCCACACGTCGCGGCCCAGGGATGCCTCGCTCCGTCAGCTCCCTAGCCAAGGCTCGCAGCGATAAGCCCGGCTCCCGGTAACGTGTAAAAATCTCTTGCACAATGTCCGCCTTTTCGTTGACGATCAAAGTGGAGGCCTGCCCACCCTGTGGCCCTGCACATTTCCCCAGCGTAAACCCGTAGGGGGCCGGACCGCCCGGCCAAGCCCCCAGAGAAAATCGATGGTGGTAGTTATCCTTCACCCGCTGTGCAGTCGTCTCCCGCTCCAGCTGGGCAAACGTCATAATGATGTTCAGCATCGCCCGCCCCATGGGGGAGCCAGTGTCGAACTGTTCTGTCACAGAAACGAATGCAACACTGTGCTTCTCCAGCACCTCCCACACGCGGCCGAAGTCCGCAATCGAGCGACTGAAGCGGTCCAAACGGTAGACAAAAATGCGCTGGATTGTTCCATTCTGAACCCCTTCCATCAACGATTGAAAGCCGGGACGGTTCGTATTTTTTCCGGAGAAACCGCGGTCTTCAAAGACCAGTACCTCCCCACTGGACAGTTTTCGGCAGAGGTCGATCTGCGCCTCAATAGACAGGCTGTCTAGCTTCTCCACGCTCTGGCGTGCGTAAATGGCATCCATAAATCCACCTCACGCCGCCCGCGTCTCGGCCGCTCGAAGTTGGAGAAGCCGCAGTAGACAACGCCGATGACAGGCTGCCATTCGACTCTTTTGGCGATCAAGATTGGGCTCTAACGAGCCTCGATATGTATGCGTGATGTTCATAGTTAGTGCCTCCTTTGAAGCTGCATTGCTTCAATCGTATGCAAGTCAGAATCGCTGCTATGACGATCAGCAATTTCTGCTTGATCCCCTAATTGGCACTCATGTCCTAGTTTAGAAATGCAAAAAACGACACTATTTCAAACAGTGTCGTTTTTGTGTACTTGATGCTTTTTATATACAGTTTTATAAATACTTCATTGGATTTCCTCGCCTTGTAAAGAATATGGTTCCTGACCACTGGGCTATGATAGACGATTTGGTTCTCGTTTGACGAGGCACCGCTTTTTGTCAAATGCAATGCCATAGCACAGGGTCTCATCGTACTCATCGATGGTTAAGGCAAGCACCCCGTCAGAAATAGGAATTTCCCTTGTGTGTTAATTGGAATTGGTTCGCCAAAGGAAGGTGACCGTCTGGGCGCGGGTACAGATGCCGTCAGGCGTAAAGGTCGTGGCCGAGGTGCCAGAAGTGATCTTCTTGCCTACGGCCCACTGGACCGCGTCGTAGTAATAGACCCCCTGCGCCACGTCAGTAAAGGGGTTCTTCGTTGTGTCGCCGGGCGTGGTCGTGCCGCCGGGGGCGGGGCTGACGGTACCGCCGCCTCCCCCACCGCCACCGCCGCCGATCCCGCCGCCGCCCGCCGGCGTCGTGCCTGCGCGGGTGATGGTGACGGTAAAGGGCTGGGTGCTGGTGTCTCCCTCGGTGGTCTTGTTGTCCTCGTTCACCGTGACGATCTTGGAGCTAGCCAGGGTCACGGTGCGGGCGGCAGAGCCGGTGTAGGTATAGGTCAGCCGGGCAACCTTGTATCTGCCGGGCTTGTAAGCGTTGCTGCCGGTGAAGAAGCCGAAGTAGTGGATCCCGTTCCTGTCCGCCTGGACGGGGCTGCTGTCGCCGATCTCGCCGAGCATCGTCAGCGACACCAGCGTCACATCGTCGGCGGAAGGCTTGAGGCCGAACTCCGCCCCGGCAAAGGCCTTGTCTACGGTGAGGATCACGTCAAAGCTGGCCTTGGTCTCGCCCTTGGGCAGGGAGATCTGCGTCACGGACGACGTGATCGTGGCAGCAAAGGCCGTCGGCAGGCCCAGGCACACGCAGAGCAGCGCGCAGAGCAAACATCTTATCTTGGTTTTCATACATCCTCCTGTGGGCGGGTGTGCCCGCCGCGGCGGGCACACCCTGCTTGATCCGTTTTGATTACGCAGTAGTAAAGTTCAGATAAATGGCGATGAGATCCTGAATGTCCACCACACCGTCGCCGGTGACGTCGCAGGCCGAGGGGGCCACGCCGTTGGCACCTGGCGTGTTCCAGTCGCTTTCGGTGGAGCGGGCCTGGTAGGCTGCCTGCGCCACGGTGATGTCCAGCTGATTGACCTTGCCGTTGCCGTCGAGGTCATAGGTCGCGGCGACGAACTTGACCTCATCCGGGTCGATGCTGCCCATCGTGCCGTAGACGGCCTTGCCCGTGCTGTCCCAGCCGGAGAGGGTGACGCCGGTGATCTTCAGGGTCGGCGTGGTGCCGCCGGTCACGAAGGTGGCGATGCCGGTCTCGGCGCTCTGCGTAAATGCCGTGCGGCCGCTATTCACATAGACCAGCATGACCTCGCCGGTGTACTTGCCGCCAGCATAGCTGCCCTGCGGCTGATCGAGCACGGTAAAGCCGTTCGTGCCGGTGACCGAAACGAGATTGGTGTCTGCCGTAAACTGCACGCGGACCGTTGCCACATTTTGGGCGTTTTTCAGCGCCAGGTGGAAGCTCGGCTTGCCATCAGAGTGCCCGGCAGTGCGCAGGGTGGCAGAGGCGGAAACGCTGTTGGTCGGTTCGACCGGCTCGGTCGGCTCGGTCGAGCCGCCGGTCACGGTGACGGTGCAGGAGGCGCTCTTGCCGTTTGCGGTGCGCGCGGTGATGACCGCGGTCCCCGCCTTGCGGGCGGTGACAGTGCCGTTCGTGATGACGGTCGCGACTACCTCGTTATTCGAGGACCAGGTGACGGACTTGTCCGTCGCGGTGGCGGGCAGTACAGTGGCGGAGAGCCTGACGGTCTTGCCGGCCTCCAGCGTGAGCGCGGTCTTGCTCAAGGTGACAGACGAGGCTTCGGTGCTACCGGTCTCCTCCTTGGTGTCGATGAGCGCTACCGGGCCGAGTGCGGAGAGCGTTGCGGTGAAGCAGTCATCCGCGAAGTCGGTCTGAAGGGCGCCGTCCGCGGCATAGAGCGACGCGGAGGACGAATACTCAGACGGCTTGCCGATGGTGAGGGTAAACGGGCCGTTCGCCGCAGCGCCGGAGGGCAGAAGCGCCAGGCTGTAGGCAGTAAATGCCTTGTCGTTTGCCTGGTTTGCGAAAGTGTTGTAGGCACTGCCGGAGGTCAGCGGCTGCACATCCAGGTAAGAACCAATGGGGAAGTTGCCGGCAACGCTGACTTTTTTGCCAGCGTCCATGAGTTCCAGAGAGCCTACGTCAATGGAAGCGGGGTCGGCAACGCTACTGAGCGTGACCACCTTCAGCGAACCGCCGTTAGCCATCGCCGAAGCCTGCAATTCCGTCAGGTTGTTGTTGAAGAATCTGTCCCCCGTCGAGCCCTTCTGGACATACACCGTCACCGGGGAATACTTGAAGGGATTGTAGACGCCCACATCATCCTTGGGGAAGTTGATGACAGAGGGCGGCACGACCACATGCTGCAAGTTATAGCACTTCTCAAAGCAGCCCACGGACAGAGAGGTCAGCCCCTTGGGCAGAGCCAGGGAGGTCAGGCTGGTGCAGTTGTGGAAGGCATAGATGTTGATCTTCGTGATGGTGTCTGGCATGTCGACATGCTGCAAGCTGATGCAGTTGGCAAACAGGTACTGGTCGATCTCCGTGATTCCATTTGGAAGCTTCACAGACACCAAGGAGGTGCAGTTCTGAAAGACGGCGGGGTCCACCTGCTGGACGGTGTCCGGGATGGTGACATGGGTCAGGCCGGTGTTCTCAAAGGCCGCCGTGCCCAGCCGCCCGATGGAGGCGGGGATGGTGATGTCCGTCAGGCTGGCCGCGCCCTCAAAGCCACTGGTCCAGATCTGGTCGATCTCCTTACCATTGACTTCGGAAGGGATAGTATATGCCCCTTGGCGGCCTGCGGGATAGGATTGCAACGCATAGGCATCGTCGTACTGGGGTTTATACTCCACCAAAGCCGGGCAAAGAGGACGCCGTCCTGGGTGAAATAATAGGGGTTTGCGGCGTTGACCTTCACCTCAGTCAAGCTGGTGCAGACTTTGAAGATGTTGCCGACGACCTGGTAGGCACGGGCGGGAATCTCGCACTCGGTCAGCTTTTTGCAGTCCTGGAAAGCGCTGACACGAATGATCAGATTGCCGCTTGCCTGTCCCGGGTTGGTAAAGATCACGCGCTCGAGCTTGGTGCAGCCCTCAAAGGCGTTGTTGCCGATGTCCTTTACGCTGCCGGGGATGGTGATGCTGACAATATTGTCGTTGCCCTTGAGGGCTTCGTCGCCGATCTTGGTGACGGTATTGGGAAGCACGATGTCGCCGCCCAGACCATAATAGCCGAGCAGAACGCCGTCCTTGATGTTGGCGCCGACCAGCTTATCCGAGCCGTCGTCGGCTGCTCCCGCCGTTGGGTGCATCAGCAGCAGGGCAAACAGGGCCAGCACCACCGTGAGCAGCGCCAGCAGGTGTCGTTTCTGTGTGGAACGTATCATAGAGTACCTCGCTTAGGGTCAAAATTCGATTTGCAGGAAAATGTCGATCAGGTCCTGGATGTCGACCTTGTTGTCGGCATTGACGTCGGCCTTCTGGGCAGCGGACCAGTTGTCTGTGTCGCTGCTGGACACCTGATAGAACCGCTGTGCCTCGGTGATGTCCAGGATGTTGATCTTGCCGTCTGCATAAACGTCATAGTTGGCGATGCGGTTGGAGGCCGGGGAGCCGTTTACGGTTACCGTGCCATTGGTGGGAGTAGTGGAAACCACACCGGCGCACTCGGCGCTGACGGTCATCGCGATATCACCGGTAACGCCCGCCTTGACCGGCAGGGCCAGCAGGAGTAGGCTGGAAGCGGTATCCGTGGTCACAGCGGTCGTAACATCGGCAGGGGTAAGCAGGAGATGGGCCTTTACCTTGCCGCCCTCTTCCTTCCAAGTCTGGGCCTGCAGGCTGAATTTGCTGTCCTTGACCGTAGCCTGCGCGTCCTTGGAGACCTTGGTAGCGTCGAAGGACAGGTCGACGGTCAGGGTGGAAAGATTTGCGGCGCTGTCCAGCTTTACCGTGTAGTAGGAGTAGCCGTCCTTCACCCCAGCGCCCTTGACCGTCAGAGACGCGGCAGGGGTGGCTTCCGTCTCGGGTTCGGCGCTCTTAACCTGGATAGTAGTCTTAGAGGAAGTATACGTGGAAGAAGTGAATTTAGAGACCACCGAATCATTGGCCACCTCAATGACGCTGCCAGCGGCCAGATTGGTAAATGCATAGTTTGCAATAGTGGGATTTTCCGCGGCAATCGAGACCTTTTTCAGCGCGGAGCAGTTGTCAAAGGCACTGGAACCAAAGGCAGTTACAGATGCGGGAATGGTAACATCCTGGATTACCGTATTATTCTGGAAAGCACCCATGTCAATTTTGGTAACCGGCTTTTCGTTTACCGTGGCAGGGATGGTGATAGAAGTCACCGTGGAACCCGGTGCATAAGAAATCAGGGAATAAGCATCTTCGTTAGCAGCGTACAGTGTATTATCCTGCGCATAAAAGTTGGAACTGCCGCTCTCAACAGACAGAGTTTGCAGACTGGTGCAGCCATCGATCGGGTTGTTGGTAATCGAAGAAGTACGTGCGGGGATGGTCAGAGCGGTCAGCGAAGTGCAGTTCATAAAGGGCTTTGCGCCAAACTTCAAGGGGTTTGTACCTTCAGAGAAGGTAACGCTGGTCAGACCGGAGCCATCAAAGGCATGATAGCCGATATTGGTGATCGAGCCGGGGATCGTGATAGAGGACAAGCCCTTGCAATACTGGAAGGCTTCCGTATCAATGCTGGTATAGGTACCCGGAATGGTAACATTGATGGCAACATTGGAATTTTTGAAATTCTTCAGCGCATCGGTGCCAATGCAGGTTACAGTATATTCTTTATTACTGTAAGTAACCTTTTCAGGGAAGGTAATGTCTGTGCTCTGGCCGGAATAACCGGTGACGGTAACATCACTCCATCTGCTGTATTTGTATGTTCTGGAAATGGTAAAACCGTCATCCGTTTTTGCGTCCCACGCTCCCGCTTTTGGGGCGGTGAGAAGCATCACGACCACGGCGGCGATGAAGACCATGGCCAGGCGGGGGATGCGTGGGCGGGAGTCGATGATTGCTGTCATAAATTTTTTCCTCCTTTGGGATGTTCTTTGGTGGCGCACATAGCAAAAAGTTAGCGTATACTAACTTATAGCCAAATAAAAAACGGACATTTTTATCCGTTTTGTATACCACCCGACAGGATATTAGTTAGCACTTACTAGCTCTTGCCGTGAAAAGAAAAACATTGCAAAACATTCTCTCTTTCCTTACTTTTTGAGACATTTTTGATTATATCACAACGAAAGAGCAAAAAGATATAGGGCACATTTTCTGTTTTTGCTCTCCCCAAAACATATACTCATTGTATAAAACAAAGAATCTTTTGTGATTCCTAGCGTTCGGGTCGGTTTTTGTCTTTTTGGGACTTGCCAAACCGCGAGATATTCGCTATGATGCAAAATTAGCCTGTGCTTACTTTTTGAGACGAATCGCAAACACAGGAGAAAGCAAATGAATCTAACATCCCTATTCAGGCGCTGGGGCGCGGGACTGCTGGCCGCGGCGCTGCTGGGCTCGGCCGTGCCGGCCCTGGCGGTGGAGAGCGAGGACACCGGTTCCCTCTTCCAGCCGGACAGCAGCCAGCAGGTCACGGCCTATGCGCCGGACGAACGAGTCCGCATCGTCATTGAGCTGGAGGACGCCCCCCTGCTGGACAGCCACAAGGTCTCCCAGTACGCCAGCGTGACGGACTTTCTGGACAGCAACGCCGCCCAATCCACCGAGCGCAAGCTGGAGCGGGCCCGCAAGGCCGTGAAGAGCCAGCTGGCCACCAAGCTGGACGACGTAGAGGTCCGGTACGAGTATACGACCGTGTTCAACGGCCTGTCCGTCGAAGCCGACTACGCCGACCTGGAGACCATCCAGGACCTGCCCGGCGTCAAAGATGCCTATGTCTCCCAGGTCTACCAGCTCATCGAGCCGGTGAACGAGACGAAGCTGGCCGACAGCGTCCCCGCCATCGGCGGGGACATCGTCAAAAACACCGGCTACACCGGCAAGGGTATGGTCGTCGCGATCCTCGATACGGGTCTCGATACCAGCCACGAGGCGTTTCGGAACGTGGTAAACGCACCGAAATTCAGCAAGCAGGATATTGCCGATAAGCTGGCGAGCGATTCGCTCCGCGTGGGCAATGTGAATGTGAACTCGATCTATCAGAGCGATAAGATCCCCTTCGCGTATGATTATTACGACAATGATACCAACGTATCCGGCGGCAATTCGCACGGTACGCATGTTGCGGGTATCGTCGGCGCGAACAGAGGGCAGGTAACGGGCGTTGCGCCGGATGCGCAGCTGATGATCATGAAGATCTTCGGCGACGACGGCAGCGGCGCGTATGATTCGGATATTATCGCGGCGCTCGAGGACGCAGTCGTGCTCGGTGCGGACGCGGTCAACATGAGTCTCGGTATGACGGCGGGATTCTCCGAAGCGGCCTCGACCAAAACGCGCGAGGTGTACCAGCGCGTCAAAAATGCGGGCATCAGTCTGATGTGCGCGGCAGGCAACGAGTACAGCTCCTCCTACAAGAGCGCCGGCGGCACCGACCTGCCCCTGGCCTCCAACCCGGACAACGGAGCCGTTGCCTCCCCCTCCACCTATGGCGCGGCCCTGTCCGTGGCCAGCATGAATAACGTGAGGGCCACGGCCCCCTATCTGCTGGTGGGTAACTGGAAAATCCGTTACAGCGACCCGGCGGAGACAGCCTCCAAGCAGATCGCCAGTCTGAATGGCAAGTATGAGTACGTGGACTGCGGCGTGGGCGCAACGACCGACTTTACCGGCAAGAGCCTCACGGGAAAAGTCGCCCTCATCCAGCGTGCCGGGGAGGAAGCCGGCGAGATCCTGAGCTTTGCGCAAAAGGAGAAGAACGCCAAGGCCGCCGGGGCCAAAGCCGTCATCATCTACGACAACGTCGAGGGTGACCTTGTCAACATGGCCACCGACGGCAGCATCCCCGCCGTCTTCATCAGCAAGGCAGACGGCGCAGCCATGCTGGCCGCATCGGACAAGCACGTTTCGTTCAGCAAGAGCTATCTTGCGCAGTTCCAGGACGCTTACAGCGGCAAAATGTCGGACTTTTCCTCCTGGGGCGTCACGCCAGACCTGAAGCTCAAGCCGGAGATCACCGCCCCCGGCGGCAACATTTACTCCACCCTGCCCGGTGGCCTCTACGGCAGCATGAGCGGCACCTCCATGGCCTCGCCGCACATGGCAGGCGCTGCGGTCGTCATGGCCCAGTACATCACGGAGATGCCGGGCGGCACGGACATGACCCAGCAGGAGATCACCGCCCTGTCCAACAAGCTTCTCATGAGCACCGCTGTCCCGGTGAAAAACGAGCAAGGCCTGCCTTACTCCCCCCGCAAGCAGGGTGCCGGCCTGGTGCAGCTTGGCCGCGCCACCAAGGCGAAAGCCTACCTGTCCTCGGCAGAGGGCGGCCTGCCCAAGGCCGAGCTGGGCAGCAGCACCAGCGGCAGCTTCTCCTTCTCCTTCCAGGCAAACAATCTCAGCACAAATGAGATCCAGTATGAGGTCGGCGTGACCGTGCTGACCGAGGGCACGGTAAAGGAGAACGGCAAGACCTATCTCGCCCAAAGCCCGCGCCAGCTGGGTGCAGACGAGGTGACCGTGACTGCGCCCAGTAGCGTCACGCTGCGTGCCAACGACACCGCGACAGTCAAGGTCTCCCTGGCTCTGACAGACAAGGGCAAAGCCGCACTGGGCGCGGATTTTCCCAATGGCATCTATCTGGAGGGCTTTGTGACCCTCACACCGGTGAACGACGGGGACACCATCTCCCTGGGCCTGCCCTTCCTGGGTTTCTACGGTGACTGGTCCGCCGCGCCCATCTTTGACACTTCTGTCTATGACGCAGACGAAAGCCCCGCCGTCTACCAGACCATGCTGGGCCTGTTCGGTGCAGACGGCAGCGGCTACTACCTGGGCCACAACCTCTACGCCACGGACAACGACCGCTTTGACAAGAATTACATCGCCATGTCTAACAAAACGTCAAACTATCATGTGACGGCGGCCATGGCCATGCTGCGCAACGCGGATGAGTTGAAGTTCTCCGTCACAGACGAGAGCAATAAGGAGGTTTACAAGGAAACGCTGGTAAACCAGAGCAAGACCTATTACAGCAGCAGCCAGCAGTCCTATCACACCCCGATGGCGAACACCGGCTTTACCGGCTACACCAAGTCCAAGTTTTCCGCCGCCAAGGCCCTGCCGGAGGGCAAATATACCTACTCTGTTACGGCCACGCTGAACGGCAAGACGGAGACGGAGTCCTTCCCCCTGACCATCGACAACCAGGCCCCGGAGGTCGTGAAGAGCGAAGTCGTCATTCAAAACGGCAAGCGCCTGTGGAAGGTGACGGTCACAGATAACCACTACCTCCAGGCCGTCTGCGCCACCCTGGGCTCGACGCCGCTCACCGGCTGGTACGCCCCCAACGAAACTGAGGAAGGGGTCGAATCCGTCGTCACCTTCGACTTGTCCAACCAGGCCCTCAGCGGCCTCACCCAGGCGAAGATCGGCCTGGTCGATTATGCGGACAACCAGACGGTCTCCGGCTACTACAACCTGACCGGCGGCACCGTCGTAGACCCGGAGCCCACAGAACCGGAAAAGGAACCTGTCCTCGCCTCGATCCAGGCCCCAGCTTCTATTCAGCCCGGTGCTGAGTTACCTGTGGACTTCCAGCTGGAAAAGCTGAAGCGCGTGGCTACCGTCTCGTTTGTGTTTGAGCGGGACGCCGCCCTCACCGGCGGCACCGCCCTGGGCAAAAACGGCTTCACCGCCCTGGGCGACATCCGTTGGAACGGTAACGGTAACAAGGGCATTCTGATGCTCAGCTATTTACAGGATGGCACCCGCGGCGGAAGCCTCACCCAGGCGGCACTGACCGACGTCTCCCGCGTTGTCTTCAAGGCCACCGCAGAAAACGGCACAAACCTGGGCATCAAGCTGATCGGCGTCACCGTCACCGGCTTCGACGAGAACGGCCAAGCCGTGACGCTGCTCAGCAACATCAAGACGCCCTCCCTCAGCATCGCAGTGCGCGAGGGTAACTCTTACGATATCAACAAAGATGGCACAGTGGACCAGCTGGACATCACCACCTGCCAGCGCTGGTATCAGGCGCAATCCGGCGACAGCGACTGGAGCAACGCTTCCGTCTGCGACGTCAACGGTGACAACAAAGTTGATATCCAAGACTTGATCGACATTTTACAGTACCTGTATCATTCCTGATCCTGCACCTTTCCAACCGCTGCCAGGGGGGACAGCCTGGACTGGAAGGACTACGACGCGGCCACCATCACCAAGCGCGTGACTGAAGGCGTGCAGCCCGGCTCCATCATTCTCTTCCACAACGCCGCGCTCCACACCCCCGAAGCCCTGCCGGGCATCTTAGAATATTTGTTGGGTGAAGGCTATCAAGTCGTCCCGGTCAGCCAGCTCATTTTGCCCGGCACCTGCGGAACGGATTACACCATCGACCACACAGGCCGACAAATGCCGGCGGAGTAGACGCTCCGCTGCCAAACACCCCCTTGACAAATCCTCTCCCCATGATACAATAGGACACAGAGTACGAGCGTAACGCCGCACGAAGGGGCACACCACCACGGGTGTGTTCTTTTGTGCGGCTTTTTTGCGCTGTGAGAGGAGTTTTTACGATGATCCAAGTCAATGGCACCCCCGTTGCCATCGCCGCTGGAAAGACGTTGCAGCAATATCTGGACACCACCGATTACGTCCCCACCCGCATCGCCGTGGAGCGCAACGGCGAGATCGTCCCCAAGCGGCTGTATGGGGAGACCGTGCTGCAAGACAACGACGTGATCGAAGTCGTCAGCTTCGTGGGAGGTGGCTGAGATGGCCGGCCTGCAAGCGCATCCCATCCCCTCCCGCGAGGTGATGCGGGAGGCCTTGAACATCCGCCACGGAGAGGACCTGCAAAACAAGATCAGCGCCGCCCGCGTGGCGGTGTGTGGTCTGGGCGGGCTGGGGTCCAACATCGCCATCGCCCTGGCGCGGGCCGGGGTGGGGCATCTGCACCTGATCGACTTCGACCGGGTAGACCTGACCAATCTCAACCGCCAGCAGTACGCCGTAGGGCAGCTGGGGCAGTACAAGACAGACGCCCTGCGGGAGACCCTGTCCCTCGTCTCCCCCTACTGCGACGTGACCTGCGACACCATCCAGGTCACGGAGGAAAATCTGCCGGACCTACTCAAAACCGAGGACTATATCTGCGAAGCGTTCGACCGGGCTGAGGCCAAGGCCATGCTGGTCTCCGGGGTCTTAGAGCACTTCCCGGAAAAATATCTCGTGGCCGGCTCCGGCCTGGCGGGACTTGGCTCGGCCAACACGATCCAGACCCGCCGGATTTCCAAGCGCTTTTATCTCTGTGGGGACGGCACATCGGATTCCTCCGTGGGGCTGGGCTTGGTGGCCTCCCGCGTGCTGGTCTGCGCCGCCCATGAGGCCAATATGATCCTCCGGCTCATCGCCGGGGAGAGAGAACCCTGACACAAAACAGAAAGGACGTTTCTTATGACGCAGAACGATAAACTGATCTTGGGAGGGCATGAATTTTCCTCCCGCTTCATCTTAGGCTCCGGGAAATACTCCCTGAAGCTGATCCAGGCCGCCGTGGAATACGCCGGGGCAGAGCTCATCACCCTGGCCGTCCGCCGGGCCAACACGAAAGACCACGAAAACATCCTGGATTACATCCCCAAGGGCGTGACCCTGCTGCCCAACACCTCCGGGGCCAGAAACGCCGAAGAGGCCGTCCGCATCGCCCGCCTGGCCCGTGAATTGGGATGCGGCGATTTCGTGAAGATCGAGATCATGCGGGACTCCAAATATCTCCTGCCCGACAACCAGGAGACGGTGAAGGCCACGGAGATCCTGGCGAAGGAGGGCTTCGTGGTCATGCCCTACATGTACCCCGACCTGTACACCGCCCGCGACCTGGCGAACGCCGGGGCTGCCTGCGTGATGCCCCTGGCCTCCCCCATCGGCTCCAACAAGGGCCTGGCCACGAAAGAGTTCATCCAAATTCTCGTAGACGAGATCGACCTGCCCATCATCGTGGACGCCGGCATCGGCCGCCCCTCCCAGGCCTGCGAGGCCATGGAAATGGGCGCGGCGGCGATCATGGCCAACACCGCCCTGGCCACCGCCGGGGACCTGCCCCAGATGGCCTCCGCCTTCAAAAAGGCCATTGAAGCCGGGCGGGAAGCCTATCTCTCCGGCCTGGGCCGGGTGCTGACCCGCGGAGCCTCCGCCTCGGACCCCCTGACCGGGTTCCTGCACGACTGAGTTCCCCTGGCAGACTCTCCTTCAAAATCCAACAGAAAGACCGTGATCGTCATGGAAAACCAATTTTTAATCGACTCGGAGTATCTCAGCCCTGAGGCCCTGGAACGAAAGCATCGCTTAGAGAACGACCCCACCAGCCGCACGGACCACATGGCCTACCAGCCCGGCATGGAGCAAATTTCTCCCGAAATTCGCAACAAAGTCATGGACCAGGTCGGCACCTATGATTACAGCACCTACACCGCCCGCGACGTGCGGGCGGCGCTGGAGCACGAGACTTGCTCCATGGAGGACTTCAAAGCCCTCCTCTCCCCCGCCGCCGCGCCGTTTCTGGAAGAGATGGCCGTGAAGGCCCAGCGGGAGACCCAGAAGCACTTCGGCAACACCGTCTATCTCTTCACCCCCCTCTACATCGCCAACTACTGTGAAAACTACTGCGTCTACTGCGGCTTCAACTGCTACAACCACATCAAGCGGATGCAGCTGAACAAAGAGCAGATCGAGCACGAGATGAAGGTCATCGCCGACTCCGGCATGGAGGAGATCCTGATGCTGACCGGCGAGAGCCGGGCCAAGAGCAGCGTGGAGTACATCGGCGAAGCCGTGAAAATCGCCCGGGAATACTTCCGCATGATCGGCCTGGAGATCTACCCTGTGAACACCGATGAGTACCGCTATCTGCGGGACTGCGGCGCAGATTACGTCACCGTCTTCCAGGAGACGTATGACGCGGACAAATACGAGACCCTCCACCTGAAGGGCCACAAGCGCGTCTGGCCCTACCGCTTTGAGGCCCAGGAGCGGGCGCTCATGGGCGGCATGCGCGGCGTGGGCTTCTCCGCCCTGCTGGGCCTGGCGGACTTCCGAAAAGACGCCCTGGCCACTGCCCTGCACGTCTACTATCTCCAGCGCAAATACCCCCACGCAGAGATGTCCCTCTCCTGCCCCCGCCTGCGGCCCATCGTGAACAACGACAAGATCAATCCCTTGGACGTCCACGAAAAAGAGCTCTGTCAGATCCTCTGCGCCTACCGCATCTTCCTGCCCTTCGCGGGCATCACCGTCTCCTCCCGCGAGAGCGCCAGCTTCCGGGACGGCATCGTGAAGATCGCCGCCACAAAGGTCTCCGCCGGCGTCTCCACCGGCATCGGCGACCACGAGAGCAAGTACACCGGCCAGGACGCCGGGGCCGACGAGGGCGATGAACAGTTCGAGATCAACGACGGGCGGAGCTTCGCGACCATGTATGAGGACATGAGCCAGGAGGGCTTGCAGCCGGTGCTGAATGATTATCTTTACGTTTGAGCCTATTTTTTTCTTCCTATCAAACCCAAAAGCAGGGGCGGTCCCTAGATCGTCCCTGCTTTTTTGTCCAAATAGAAGCAGTCTACGGGGTTTTGATCCCGGAGATGTCCCAGGGGCAGCACTCCAACGTGGGAACGCTGTGCTTCGCACTGGGGTTCAGCGTGATGATGGCGCTGGATGTGGCGCTGGGATGAGCGCCGGTTTTTCTTTCTTTTTGGGACGACTTATGGTATGATACGGACAATGACCCAAAGAGAAGGAGGGACGGAGCCCATGCACTATCAGGGCATTCTCATCGGCGCGGCCACGTTTCTGCTCATTGGCAGCTTTCATGTGGTGGTCATCCGGTGCGAGTATTATTTTGGAAAGGGCATCTGGCCGCTCTTTGCCGTGGTGGGCGCGGGGGCGTTGATCGGATCGCTCTTCATCGCCCACACAGTTTTGAGCATCTTGATCGCCGTCTTCGGCATCACCTGCCTCTGGACCATCAAGGAGCTCTTCGAGCAGGAGCAGCGGGTGGCCAAGGGCTGGTTCCCCAAGAACCCCAAGCGGGAAGCCAAGAAAAACGCGGCTGACCGAACGCAATAAAACGCAATCAAAAGACCCAGCCGCGTTCAGAACGGCTGGGTCTTCGCTTATTGATGGAGGCACCGGTGGATGGCCTGCAGCAGCAGCGGCAGGTCCAGGGGCTTGGAGAGGTGCTCGTTCACCCCCGCCTCCCGGCTGCGCTGGATGTCATCGGAAAAGGCATTGGCGGTCATGGCAATGATGGGGACCGTCTTGGCGTCGGGCCGGTCCATGGCCCGGATGCACCGGGTGGCCTCCAGGCCGTCCATCTCCGGCATCATCACGTCCATCAGGATCACGTCAAAGTGACCGGGTGCGGAGCGGGCAAACAGTTCCACCGCCTCTTTCCCGTTCCAGGCCTCTGTCACAGAAGCGCCCTCGTTTTGCAGCAGGAAACGGGAGATCTCCATGTTCAGGTCGTTGTCCTCCACCACCAGGATGTTCCGGTCGGCAATGGAAAAGTTCTGTTCCTTCAGCTGCTCCGTCTCCGTCGTCTGCTCTGCGTCGGGGGCAATGTCGAAGGGGATGGTGAGAAAGAAGGTCGTGCCCTCCCCCTCCTTGCTGGTGAAGTCGATGGTGCCGCCCATGCGCTCCACCAGATCCTTGGTGATGGCCAGGCCCAGGCCCGTGCCCTGGTAGGCGGTGCGGGCGTCGTTGTGCTCCTGGACAAATGGCTCAAAGGCTCTTTTCTGAAATTCCTCGCTCATGCCCAGGCCGGTGTCGGCGCAGGTCAGGCGGATCCAGCAGCGCTTACCGTCGCAGGAGAGCTCCTCGCAGCCGGTGTGGACCGAGCCGCCCTCCCGATTGTATTTGATGGCATTACCGACGAGGTTCTGCATCACCTGGCGCAGGTGCAGGGGGCTGCCCAGCAGATGCGGGTGGGGCAGCACCGGGCGGTCAGCGCAGAGGGTCACGCCCCGCCTCTGAGCCGCCGTTTCCAGCAGGCTCAACACGCCGTCGCCCAGCTCCGGCAGGTCAAAGGGAACGTGCTCCAGCTGCACCTGGCCGCTCTCCAGCTTGGACATGTCCAGCACATCGTTGACCAGGTTGAGCAGGAAGCCGGAGGCGGACAGGATTTTCTCCCGGCACGCCTCCTGTTTTTCCTCATCCCCGATGCAGCAGCGGCTGATGGCGACCATGCCGCGGATGCCGTTGATGGGGGTGCGGATGTCGTGGCTCATGCGGCGCAGGAAGCTGGTCTTGGCGGCGTCGGCCCGCTTGGCCTCCTCGGCGGTGTTTTTCAGTTCCATCTGGTAGTCCAGCTCCCGGCGCTGCTGCTCGGTGATGTCCCGGAAGATGAGCATGGCTTCCGTGAGCGCCCCCTGCTCGTCGAGCTTTTGGGGCGCAATCATCGAAACATACCAGCGGCCATTCACATCCTGGACGTTCTGCGTGATATAATCCCGGCCCTGCATCCGCTGGGGCAGGGTGGACAGATCGCTAAAGGCCGCAAAGTCCTCCCGGCTGTCTTTGCTGAACCGGTGCTCGTTGATACTTTGCAGCATCTGGGTGGCCGTGCTCTTGGGGTCGGTGATGATCCGCAGCCGATCTTCCGCCTGGATAAGCTCCCAGGTGTTGCTCCGGATGTCCAGCAGAACCACCGCCGTGTACACGCTGCTGATGGCCTGGATGGTGCGTAACTGCTTCTGGATCTGGCGCAGGTCGCCCTGCTCGATCCGGTAGCGAATCAGGGCAAAGGCCAGCCATACCATCGCCAGGACCGCCAAGCCATAGCCCAGCACGGTGCGGAAGGTGGCGTAGACCTCGTTGAAGGGGAAGAAGGCGTAGAGGAAGTTTCCCTTGGCCTGGGCTTTTCCGCCGTACCAGCTCCTGCCGCCGACCTTCGCACAAAGCAGGCCGTTTTTCAAGGTCTTCGTATCGCTGTCCAGAAACTGCAGGCACTCGCTCACCGTCTGACCGATCAGATCCTGTTGGTTGCTGGCAATGATCTGCGTCCCATCGGTGACCATGACGATCCCGTCCATCTTGAAGTTGTAACCGGTAAAGAGTGAGTCCATGGTGATCTCCCCGCTGCCGGTGACGATCTCATGGCGCTTATAATAGGCCAAAACCAACCCCTTCTCCCCCGTGCGGGCGACCACGGCCACGTCATAGCTTTCCCCGTCCCGCTCCACGCGGGTCATGTAGGACTTGGTCGGGTAGGTAATGATCGAGGTCACATTCTGGCTGTGGAGCATGTCATACCAATAGGCGTAGGTATCCCCGTCTGCGCTGGACTGCTGGATCGGGTGCAGGGTCTCGTCCACCACAACGGCACCGGTCAGGCGCTGGTTATAGACGTAGTCATCAAAAATATCCTGGTCAGCCGCACCGGAGAGGCCCAGGCACCGGCTCAGCTCCGCCGTCTTATCCAGCAGGCGGATCAAGCTCTTGGTCTTGTCGTTGGTCACGTAGTTGTCATAGCGGACCACCTGCTCCTTGAGAAAGTCGATGGTCTCGTCGGTGGTAGCCAGGACATTCTTTTGGTCTTGGCCCCACAGCACCACCAGGAGCACCGCCAACACCACCATGCTCAGCACCAGGGAGACCAAGCGCAGCCCCGCGCGGCGGCGGGGCTGCGCTGGCATTTCTTTGGTGTGATGCATCACGAGCTACCTCCTCTCCCTAAAAAAAACTGATCCGGATCGAATCCGTACTTTTCAACGATCGCTTTCGTTGTTCCGTCTTTCTGCATCTCCTGCAACACGGCAGTCAGCTGGGCCGACAAGATCTCGTTGGTGCCCTTGGGAAACGCAACCCCCAGGCCCGAAACCATGAGGCTCTGGTCCAGGATCCGCCAAGATCCCGGAGAATCCTCCATAAACGTCCGCATGGCCCCCTCGTGGCCGGCGATGGCGTCCACAAAGCCTTTGCGGATGGCGGAGTAGACCTCCTCCATGCTAGAAAAGCAGTACACCTCTCCCACTTTTGGGACGCGCTCCGGTTCCGGGCGCTCCAGGAAAACCGTTTCCGGCTTTGAGGTCGCCTGGACCGCCACGCGCTTTCCGGCCAGGTCGGCCAAGGTGGCTATGTCGCTGTCAGCCTGGACCAGCACCATCTGTCGGCTGTACAGATATGGGCCGGCCCATTGGTAGAGGTCCTCCCGGCCGGTCATGGTAAAGCTGCCCCACAGGCAGTCGATGTTCCCCGCGGCCAGCTCCTGGTCTTTGTTTTCCCAAACCACCTGGTGAAACTCCGGCCGATAGCCCAGGCGGCGGCAGGCCTCCCTGGCCAGGTCCACGTCGATGCCGGTGAAGTCTCCTGTTTCGTCCAGATAGCTGTATGGCTCATAGTCGTCGCTGCCGATGCGCAAGGTCGGCAGCTCTTGTTCCTGCTCCTCAGACACAGGGGGATGGCCGCAAGCGGCCAGGGAAAAACACAGCGCCAACGTCAGGGCGGCTGCGATCCATCGTACTCTCATGGGCTTCTCCTTCGGTTCTCTCGTTCAATAGGGTCAGGCTTCGACCCGCGCCAGGGCAGGGTCCAGGCCGTATTTCTCAAAAATCCCGGCGGCTGATTTTATCACTTTACCACCATTTTTCGCATACTGTCAACCAAGCCACGATTTTTCTAGGCAAAAGGGCAAAAGTTTCCCTTTGGTTGCTCCGTTCTCGTCTATTTGTGCTATACTAAACGACAAAAGGGAGCGGTTTTTACCATGTCTTGGATATTCTACGCCATTGGCTCAGCCAGCGTGGTCGCACCCACGGATAAAAGGAGGGCCTTGGCCTATGGAACGTAACCTCACCACCGGCAGCGTTTTGCGGAATATCCTGCTGTTTTCCCTGCCCTATCTGCTGTCCTATTTTCTGCAAACGCTGTACGGCATGGCCGACCTGTTTATCATCGGCCAGTTTGAGGGCGTGGCCAGCACGACGGCCGTCTCCGTCGGCAGCCAGGTCATGCACATGATCACCGTCATGCTGGTGGGACTGGCCATGGGCTCTACCGTCACCATCGCCCAGGCCGTGGGCGGCGAGAAGCGCCAGCGGGCCGCCGACGCCGTGGGCAGCACGGCGACCATCTTTCTGGCCCTGTCCGTGGTCTTGACGCTGGTGCTGCTGCGGTTCGTGTATCCCATCGTGTCCGTCATGTCCACCCCGGCGGAAGCCGTGGCGGGGACGGCGCAGTATCTCACCATCTGCTTCCTGGGCATCCCCTGCATCACCGCCTATAATATCATCAGCGCCATCTTCCGCGGCATGGGCGACTCGAAAAGCCCCATGTATTTCATCGCCATCGCCTGCGCGGCCAACATCGGCCTGGACTTTCTCTTCATGGGCGCTCTGCGCCTGGGCCCTGCCGGGGCTGCCCTGGGCACGACCATTTCACAGGGCATCAGCGTGGTCATTGCCCTGGTCGTCATCTGCCGCAAGGGGACGGGCCTGCCGGTCACGAAAGCCTGCTTCCGGCCCAAGCGGACCGTGACCGGGCAAATTTTACGCATCGGCATCCCCGTCGCCCTCCAGGACGGCCTGATCCAGGTCGGCTTTCTCGTCATCACCGTCATCGCCAACGGGCGCGGGCTGACGGACGCGGCTGCCGTGGGCATCGTGGAAAAGATCATCAGCTTTCTTTTCCTGGTCCCCTCCTCCATGCTCTCCACCGTCTCCGCTCTGGGTGCCCAGAACATCGGGGCCGGCAAGCCGGAGCGGGCCAAGAGCACCCTGCGCTATGCCGTTATCATCACCGCCGGGTTCGGCCTCATCATGGCCGTGCTCATGCAGTTCATCGCCGCCCAGGTCGTCTCCCTCTTCACGCCAGACCAGGCCGTGTGGGTGGCCGGCGGGCAGTATCTGCGGGGTTATATTTTAGACTGTGCCCTGGCGGGGGTCCACTTCAGCTTCAGCGGCTACTTCTGCGCCAGAGGGCGGTCGGAGTTTTCCTTTCTGCACAACATCATCTCCCTCTGCCTGGCCCGGCTCCCCGGCGCTTACCTGACCTCCCTCTGGTTCCCGGCGTCCCTTCTCCCCATGGGCCTGGCCACGGCGGCCGGGTCGTTGGTGTCTGTTCTCATCTGCCTCATCGCCTACCGGATCATCACCCGGAAGGACCCCAAGGTCCTCGCCACACCCTGACCCCTCTTCTTAAAAAATAGCAAAAACAATTCCGACGCAGTGCGATTCATTACGCACACAGTCGGAATTATTTTTTTCGTTTGTGGATGCGTTTGGCGAAGATGGGCAGCCAGCCGTAACGCAGCCGGCGGCGGATCTCCCAGCCGTCCCCCGGCTTGACGAGGGAGATCTTCGACAGGAAGCTTCTGATGGCCCGCGTCTCGTATTCCTCCAACTCCAGGCCGCCGTAGACCGCCTGCTCCATCAGGCGGCTGACCCGGCGGAACTCACCTGGCTCAATGGCCGTAAATTTTTTGGCCAGGGCCGCGTCCAGCTCCTCCGTGTGCCAGCCCAGGCTGGCCTCATAGCCCCAGAGGTCCAGGAAGGTGAAGATCTGCCCCTCCAGCATGGTGATCTGCGCGGCGGCATCCGCCGCCCGGAAGCGCTGGGTCAGCCGCCACAGCACGGCCGCCCGCATCAGCTCCAGCACCAGCAGCACGATACAGGCCAGCAGCAGGCACAGCCCGACCAGGCCCGCCAGGGCAATGGCCCCGTTTTTCACGGCCTCCGGGGGGATGATGTTCTCCTCGCTGCCGCCGTTGTCCTCGCCGGTGACGCCCTCGGCGCCGGTCTGGTCGTCTTCCAGGGCAGCGGTCTTGCGGACGGTGTCCGGCGTGCCCACCATCTGCTGGAGGGCCACGGTGTCATAGTAGTAACCGGGGGTCACGTCGGTGGGGAGCCAGCCCACACCGTCGAAATAGACCTCGACCCAGACGTGGGCGTTCTGGCCGGTGAGGGTGACGGTCCCGTCCGGGCTGTTGGCCGCGTCCGAGGCAGAGAGATAGTACCCCTCCGCATACCGGGCCGGGATGCCGTGGGCCCGCAGGGCCTGCACCGCCGCCGAAGCATAGAGCACGTCGTTGCCCTGGCGGGACTGGGTAAGGAACTAGAGGATGGGGTCCTCTCCCTCCGGGGCGGCCTGAGGGGCTTTGGTGTAGGTCACCGTTTCGTTCAGGGTATCCCGGACCTGGCGCAGGGCGCGGTAGACGCCGTCGCCCTCCTGGTCGTACCCGTCCCAGAACATGGCTTGCAGGAGATCGGCCAGCTGGGCGTCCACCGTGGTGTAGGTCCGATAGACAAAGTCCCGGTAGACGGCCTCGGCCTGGCAGTAGCGGTTCTGCGCCTCATTGCCGGGGGCCGTGACCCACTCCTCTGCCACGGTCAGCTCGGCCGGGCGGGAGCCGGAGAGCTCCTGCTCTTCATAGCTCCACTTGCCGATGAAGCCCGTGGGGGCCAGGGTGGTGTCCTGCTCCGACTGCATCCCCTTCTGGGGTACGGCAGACAGGGAGGCCGGAAAGTAGATCCGGTCACGGGCTGCACCGCTGATCTGGAGGGAGAGCGTGTTCTGCTCCGGTTGGTCCTCCTCCCCGCTCAGGCGGTAGTATTCCGCCGGCTGGGTGAGGGGGTCGAAGCCCTGCTCGTGGAGCCAGTCCAGCATCCCGGCGTTCTCGCCGGTGTATGTGCGGTTTGCCAGGGGGGACCAGACGCCGCTGCGGTAGTCCGCCCCCACATAGCCCCGGAGATAGAGGGCTTTCTCCTGCCCTGTATGGACAGTGAGCATATCCTCCTGGCTCTCGTTGAGCTTCTCCGCCTGGCGCAGATCGCCCAGGGGAAGGACGGTCTCGCCGTAGCGCAGGTCATGGACGCCCTGGGTCATGTCCTCCCGCAGCTGGTCCACAGAGGGGATCGTCGTGCTGCCGCCCCACAGGGTGCCCAGAGCCAACAGCACCACCGCCGCCAGCCAGACGAACACACCCCGGCGAGAGGGCGCTCCCCCGTCCCGCGTAATCCAAAGGCCCAGAAATGCCCCCAAAAACAACGCGCAGGCCAGGGGCGAAAAGGTCCCGCCCAGCAGTTGCAGCAGGACCACAAGGCCCCCCACCACACCGCAGGGCAGCACCCGCCGCCCCGCCACGAAAAACCAAACGGCACAGCCACAGAGCAGCGCCAGCAGGCAGGCCAGCGCCAGCAAGTCCCCCATGGTCCCCTCCACCTGGAAGAGGGACAAGGCCCCGTCATGGGCCAGGTTCCAGCGGGTGAAGAGATCGTTGAGCCACAGCTTCCCGCCCCGCCACAGAGCGGCGGGACCGGCCGCGGCAAACAGGATCACCCAGGGCAGCACCGGCAGGGCCGCCAACACGGCGTGTTTCTCCTGAAACGCCCACCCCAGCAGACAGCAGAGCAGGGCCACCAGCCCCGCCAGCACGGGAGCGAGCAGGCCGGGCGTATGCCCCCCAAAGGTCTGGTACACACCCAGCAGGCCCCCCAGGGTCATAAGGGCCGACAGAAAAACCGGCCAAAGGAGACCGGCCTGGCCCGGCTTGGCCCCCTGGGGCTACAGCTCTTGGATCGCTTGGCGCATGGTCGGTCTCCCTCCTTTCTTCTCTGTTTGTGGTCAGCACACCACCCGCCAGGCCTCTTGCCGGTCCGGGTGGGTGGGCAGCTCCACTATGGTCGTGGTGGGGCTCATCTCCGCCGTGGCGGGGGCAGAGACATTCACGGCGCTGACCACAGTCAGGCCGATCCGGCCGTCCAGGCCCGTCAGGTCTAAGTCGCAGGGCCCCGCCGTGAGCAGCAGCAGGCGGGTGAAATACCCCTCCCAATGCTGGGCCAAAAAGGCCTGGAGCGACGCGCCTGGGTTCTCCGGGATGGGGTAGCTCAGCCACCAGTCCATGCACCGGGCAAAATCGCTCTGGGTGCGGATCTCGCACAGCTCCAGGCCCTCCGCCGTGGGCAGGGCAGCGCAGAAAGCCACCCCCTGGCGCAAAAGGCCCTGGGCGATGGCGCTGCCCAGGGCGACGGCGCCGTTGAGCTCGTCCTGATCCACGCTCCGCTCCCCCTGCTTGCGGCCCAGGTCGGGCAGCAGCGCCATGTGATAGGAAAAGGGCTCGCTGGACTGGCGGACGATGAGCTGCTCGGTCTTGCTGGAGAGCTTCCAGTGGATGGAGCGAATGTCGTCGCCGGGGACGTACTCCCGGATGTCGAAAAGCTCGCTGGGGTCGTTGCCCTGGCGGTTCTGCATCATGCTGTCCGCCCTGGGTGAGCCGACGGTGGCCTGGGACAGCAGCACCTGCACCCGCACCCGGCGGGGGTAAATGGTCGTCCGCACCTCCCGCACGGGGGCGCAGGCCACGGAAAACAGGTCCAGCACATCCAGCACCCGAACGCCGTCGCACCGAAGGCACACCTGACCACACTGGGCGGCAGGGATGGGGATCTGATACCGCTGCTCCCCCCGCCCCAGGCGAAGATGCAGCTTCCTGCTGCGGACGCTTCCGAACATCAGGTTCTCTATGCTCAGGTCCACCTCCATGCAGCGGGACACCAGGATGCGCCCCCTGGGGCGGACCACGATCGTCAGGGGCATCTGGCTTCCCTCCCGGCCACCGGAGCGGACCTCTAAGCGGAGGGTCAGCTTTTTCGCATCCTGCCGCAGCAGGACCGCCACCACCAGGGCCAGCACGCCGAGCACCGCCAGGGCCCACAAGAAAAAGGGCTGGCTGAAAAAGAACAAAAACACGGCCAGCACCGCCAGCACGAGCCAATAGGCCAGGCGTCGTTTCCGCATGGCGTTACCGGTCCTCCGGCCGGGGCGGGCGGACGTTGGTCAGGGCCTCTTCCAAGACCTCCCTGGCCGTCAGGCCGTCCACTCTGGCCTGGGGGCGCAGAACGAGGCGGTGGGCACACACATCCAAAAACACGTTCTGCACGTCCTCCGGGACCACATAGTTCCGCTCCCGCAGAACGGCGTTGGCCCGCGCCATCTTCACCAGGGCCGCCACACCGCGGGGCGAGATGCCCAGCTCCACCAGGGGGTGGACACGGGTGGCTTCACACAGCCGAATGGCGTATTTCAGCACCGGGTCGGCCAGGCGCACGGACGCCAGATAATTCTGCACCTCGATGATATTCCCGGCGTCCGTGACCGGATGCAGGTCCAGCAGGGGGTTGGAATACCGCTGGGCGTTGAGGATCTTCATCTGGTTCTCCAGCGTCGGGTAGCCGATGGAGAGGCAGACCATAAACCGGTCCAGCTGGGATTCCGGCAGGGGCTGGGTACCGGCCGAACCCAGGGGGTTCTGGGTGGCGATGCACAAAAACGGGGTCGGCAGGGCGTGGGTCTTGCCGTCCACGGTGATGGTGTGCTCTTCCATGACCTCCAGCAAGGCCGACTGGGTCTTGGGGGAAGTCCGGTTGATCTCGTCGGCCAGCAGCAGCTGGCAGTTGGCCGCGCCGTCCCGGTACTCAAACCGGTTGCTCTCCCGGTTGTACATGGTAAAGCCCGTGATGTCCGAGGGCAGCGTATCGGGCGTGAACTGGATCCGCTTGTTCTGCAAGCCCAACGCCTTGGAAAAGGCCATGGCCAGCGTCGTCTTGCCCACGCCGGGGCAGTCCTCTAAGAGGACGTGGCCGCCGGCGTAAATGGTCATGAGGACCTTTTCCACCAGGTCCGTCTTCCCGATGAAGGCCTTGCCGACCTCCTCGATGATCTGCTTGGATTGTTCCACGATCATGATGCAGCCTCCTCTGTCTCTGTGGTGCTGCCGGGCGTTTCCGCCGGCTCCGGTCCGCTCGGCTGGGAGGTGTCCGGCTGATCCGGCTGAGCGGTCTCCGGCTTCGGTGGGTCTTGCCGGTCCGTGGTCTCTCCCTCGGTGGTCTCCTCCGATTTCTTATCCTCCCCGGTCTGGTCCGGGGTGGTTTGGTCCTGGTTGGTCTGGTCGGAACTACCCTGCCCTGGGGGAATGTCAGGCTCCGGTGTGTCTCCGTCTTCCTCCTGGCCCGGCGCAGGGCTTTCGGTCAGGTCATCCTCCCCCGATCCATTGTTGCTGCCGTTGTTCATCTCCACATCCTGGACAAGGTCCCACCAGTCCCGACCGTCCGGGACATCGACGTGATATTCACTCAGACTGGCCGTCAAATGGTCGGTTTTATCCATACTAAAGAGCCGGCGAAGCTGATTTTCATAAGGCAGCATGATCTCAGCCATTCGAGCATCGATCAGTTCCTTATTTTTCTCCACATCGTCTGTAAGCTCCTTCTGCTCATATAGTTCGTCTGCGGTTTGGAGATACAGGTCCGCATAATCCTCATAGCCGGACGTGGGATAGAGCCAGAGATCCAGGAAGGTCTGCTCCGTCCCTTTCGGAAGAACGACCTTCTTCAAGCCTGTAAAATCAAACCGTTTGCCATCCCCGGCGGGCACCAGGCCAACGCCCATCGTGTTCGGATCTGCATTCCCCGTGAAGATCAGCGTGATCGGATGGTTTTCCGCATCCGCAAAGGCTCCGCTGTACAGGGCAAGCATCGTGTTCGCGTCTGCCGTCACCTGCGTCAGGTTCGGCGCGTTTGCAAACGCATGAGAACCAATATAGTCGATCGACCATCCCTCAGGCAAATCCAGCATTTCCGCATCCAGCGTGATTTCCGTCGCATCCGTGTAAGCACTGGTCAGAATAAAGAGATCATCACCCCACGTAGTTTTCCAGTTGTACAGGTGGTCCAGCTTTGTGATCTTCTGCATCCCCAGCAGACCCCGCAGGCGGTTTTCCGTGGACAGCAGCGTCTGGTAGATTTTGGCGTCCACTTCTTCGTCCGAAATGTTCTTGCTCGTATGCTTAATGTTTTCCCGCATAATCTGGTAGGCTGGCTTGAATATCCCGTTGATCGTTGTGTCCTCATACCCGGCAAAGGCATAACGCCAAGCATCCAAATAGGCTTGCTTGCTCCCCTCCGGCACGGTGAGTGTTAGCTTGTTTTTTTCGTCCTGCTCCGGCGTGGAAGTGAAGGCGTAGGCATCCCCCACCCCCAGAAAGCCCAAGGTCGGCGGGGTAACACTGGTAAACTCGATGCGCTGCAATTTGTCACAGCCGCTGAATTGCCGGTTGCTCAGCTCGTTGCGTCCATGTGCCAGTGGTGGTGCAAAGGTGCCAAACCGCACCTCGCTCAGCGCCTTGTCCTCCATGAAGAGGTTTTCGCCTAACCGGGAGATCGTACCGCCAAAATCAACAGAGGTCAGTTTGTCACAGTAGGCGAACGCATAGTCATCAAAATCGACGTTACCGGGCAACGTGATGGTACCCGCCAGGTCCGAATGGGCAAAGGCATACGCATTCATCCCCAAATTGGCCTGGTTTGTAGCGTTGGCAGTGAGCGCCTCCCAATTGATGGTATACCCCGCTTCATCAGAGGACACGGTTCCGGAAAACGAACCGCAATAGAACCAGCGGATGCTTTGGGGTAACTTGACTTGCTTCGGCATCGTTTTCCCCGTTCGCGCCACGAGCCACGCACCTTCCTGTTTATTGGCACCGCACAGGGCCTTGCTTCCTTTTCCCACATCGACCATCACAAAGTGCGTGATGGGATCCTCGAAAGACATCCAATGCTCAGAGTAGCCCGGCTTGTCTGGCAGGCAGAACAGATACTGCACCAAGAGGGAATCCCGATCCGCTCCTGTATACGTGACATTCAGCGTAGGGTCATAGTTGTTTTGCCGCACAGCCTTGGCCGCATTGGACGCGACAAAACGCAGCGCCGGGCAGTTATCCCAGGCCTTGTCACCGATCACGATGCTGTCTCGGCTGTCGATCAGCAGGCCCTCCAACGCATCGCAGCCATAAAACGCTTGGGTGCCGATATGTTTGACGCTCTCCGGCAGGGTCACATAGCGCAAGCTCTTGCAATGGGTAAAGGCGTAGTTGCCGATCTCGCAGATAGAAATCCCCTCCCCCAGTTCCGTGCCGGTAAATTCCGTGATCGTTTCCGGGGCAGAGAGCAGGACCGCCGTATTCTCTTCTGTTACAAAATAGGTATACCCGTTCTTTTTGCTGCATGTCTGGATTGTTATCCCCTCCGGGGCTACAGTCCGGATGGCGTCCACCTGCTTCTGGTTGTAGCAGATCACGTTTTCGATCGTATATTTTTCAAACAAAGCCCTGTCAGTTTTAACGACAGTTCCATCGGCAGGCATCACAATCGTGTTCAGGTGATTCTGTCCTTGCAACGCATCACTGTCTATCTTCTCAATACCATTCGGTAAATACAAGACCTCGTCCTCAGAGGGCATAAGGCCAGACAACGAGCCATCATTACGAAGAACCATGCCATTCTTCATGGTGTAAATAACGTTCGGCTTCTCTGTGTCAGAAATCTGGAAGCCGCGGTTTTCGATCACGGTGCGGTTTTTTTGCAGAAAGCGGTCTAAAATCTCTGGCTTGACGACCAGCTTACTCTCTTTTGCCAGGTCTTCAAAGTTGACCTCCGGCAGCACGTTCGGGTCGGTACCTTGGAACACCAGCTTGGTCAGGCAATTGCTTCCCGGCAGGGTCACGCTTTTCACGGAAGCCGGAATTTCCAGTGTCTCCCGCTCTGTCGGCACGGCCAGCAATTGGGTCATGTCCTTGCTGAACAGAATGCCATCCTGAGAAGTATACTTCGGATTGGCGCTGTCCACCACATAGTTTTCTCTGACAGACAGGGTATCCGGATCCTTGGTGTTGACATAGATCACCGAGCTGGGCAGGACAAGTTCCTTGACTTCGATTTTTCCAAACAAGCGAACCAGCTCCACGGCCTGGACATATTGGGGAACCACGAGACGGTCAACAGATTGGCTCTCCAGAGTATCGCCATAGTCCATCATTGTTTGCAGACTGCACAGCATGGAATCGTCAAAAGCGGAGTCCTGTACTTGATAATTGGCATCTACATAGTAGGAGGCCCAACGGACCTCATACAAACTGCTATCGTAGTCTACCAAAGAGGCAGGTTCCAGCACGTGCCGACTGCTGCTCACCGGATAGGAAAACGGAACGATCTGATCGTTTTCCAGCCAGCCGGGGAACAGCTTCTCCAGCTTGTCCGTCGTTTCCATAGATTTTCTCAGCAACGCTTTCTGATAATAAAACAAGTTTATCCGGGAGCCGACGGAAGGAAATTTATCGGAAGTAAACACAGAATTTAACACTTTGGACGAATCTATGGTTTGGTTCTGCTGGTTCAACTGCTCGGACAGCACATAGAGACGAGCTTCTTTGGGGGTACAGCTGACTGGCTCTTCATAAGAGATCCAGGCTTCCGAAGTGTCATAACGATAGGAAACCCGAATTTTCATCGCTTCGGCCTGTAAGCCCTCTGGAATGGTCATCGGGAATTGGTCGCTGTAGGTCTCGCCGCCGTCAAAAGACACGCTGTCGATGCGGAAAAGCTTGTTGAACTGGCTTTCCCCCCAATAGTAATAGGTCGTATCGAAACTAGGCGGCCAAGCACTCCAGTCACTTTTTATGACCGATACATAAGTATCTAACACCCGAAAAATCGTTAAGGAGTCGATGCTCTGTCCACAGTACAATGGACAGGAAGCAGACATACTGATATTTAAAGTGATGCTTGTATTCTCACCTGTTTTGTCCCCTGGTCTTGGAGAAGTAGAATCGATTTGGATATTCGTTGCATCACCCCAGCCGGAGTCGCCCGGTTCCCCCTTGGGCGTCTCCGGGTCTTTGGCTGTTTCTGAATAGTTGGGCTTTGGCGTGGGCGTGGGGGCCGCGCTTCCGCCGCCCCCGCCGTTGTTCTCCTGGTCCGGCTTGGGGGTGGGGGCTGGCGTCGGGGTTGGGGTAGGCGTCG
>OLSD01000733.1_pt1 | contig 30487 bp, 29 predicted proteins | sample 1672211 | NCBI WGS metagenome assembly OLSD01 (sample SAMEA3136659, study PRJEB25190) | human gut metagenome | reverse complement strand
ACATGTACAACTTTTTACTCATATTTGTCAACTTAAATTAATTCCGCCAACGGGTTTGTCTTATTTGTTTTTGTCTTTTCCGCCCATCAATCTCTTCTGCTCACGCTCAAAGTCCTCCAAGAAGTGAATCTCTACAGGCGAGAGGTTGTTCTTAGTACGCTCCTTGAATTTGTCGTATTCCTGGTCGGCTTTCTCTTTGGCGAGTTTGGCGGAGATTTTGCCTGCATGGGTGAGGATGTCTTTTCGGGAGATACGGAGGAAGTCATCGAGAATGTTTATCCAATCCTTCATATACATAGGTCGGTGTTCCTCGGCTTGCATTTCGGCGAAGTCAAGATACAGACTCACGATGCGGTTCAGTGACTTTATCTCTTCGTGGGTGAGATAGTTCTTGGCTATTTCTGCTTCTGGTTTTGACGGCATAGCTCCAGACCACGTTGTAAGTCCCATAAAGTTTTTCTCAGCATCGGCTCTCTCGTATATTATTTCCGCCGCCGTATGACCATGAACCGAATAGTGCATCTTGTTCTGTACTGTCTTGAAGAACTTTTGTGTCATTTCCACTCGTGGATCATAGTCGATACTGAGGGCGTAAATCTCCAACACCTTGCGATAGAACACCTTTTCACTGGAGCGGATGTCACGTATTCTTGCAAGCAGCTCGTCAAAGTAATTGCCGCCTCCAGCTCTCTTCAACAGGTCATCATTCATGGCGAAGCCTTTCACAATATACTCCTTCAACACCTTGGTTGCCCATATACGGAACTGAACACCACGATAGGAATGTACACGATAGCCTACGCTGATAATCATGTCGAGGTTATAATAAGCGACAGAGTATTTCTTACCATCTGTGGCAGTTGTTGCAAAATTTGCAATAACTGAATCTGCTTCCAGTTCTCCATCCTCCAACACATTCTTTATATGTCGTGAGATAGTGGACTTATTACGCTGAAACAACTCTGCCATCTGGTCAAGTGAGAGCCAGACAGTATCGTTTTGCAGTTTCACCTCTATCTGTGAATCGCCGTCAGGAGTTTGATATAATAAAAATTGCCCTTTATCCATATTTTTCTATTGCTTATTCCTCAGTTCCGCTACCAAGTCGTTAACAATATATGTGTCACTCATCAGATGCAACCCGAGTTCTTTGTCGTGAAGCATTTGACAGACATCCGAGTCATAGAATATCTGTAAGGCTCGGTCTGTTGATATATGCAGCGTATCAGCCAACTGTGCTATGATACGAGCTATTTTGTTCCATAATAAGAAGTCTAACATAACTATATCCTTTCGTATGATTTAAACCGCAAGCACTTATCTACAATCTCTTGGCTTAATATACAAATCTGGTAGTTGGGCTTGTGATAAACCAACTGGCGAAGAGTATGCTCCACATCTGCATAACCATTTATATAGGCTTCAACTGCATCAATGACACGATCATCTGCCACACCACCTTCAATGATGTCATAACCTTCCCAAGGCTGTTTTCCTTTTCTGCTGTCAACAATGAAGTCAAGCCATTCTTTATCGTAAGCATCAAATCGTTTTATCTTGCAGTTTCGTGGTAGCGTGAACTCATAGGTATTCACTATTGCCTCTTCTGCTCGTCTAACTGTCTTGATACGTACTGCCCATTTGAATGCTTGTTCAAACAATGGCGTGAGATAGAAGCCTAGGCCGAAATCCAAGTCTTTTCTGCCAATGCTTACCAAAGGATGCTCAACAATGACATTTGAGCCATGATATAATGTTTGCTTTTCCATTATTCTTCTCTTTCCCAATTTTTAAGTGCCTCGATCACTTCGTTTGCTACAGCTTCACGGCTCTCGGTATGCAAAGTGTCATAGCAATCCTGTATGAGGTTTTTAATTAACCCCACCTTATCTAACCGCCTTCTCATTTCAGATGGTGACACACCCATTTTTTGTGCAGAAGCCTCGATAGCTAACACCGTAAAGGCGAGACGGTCGAACTCTGGTGAACCTTTCAGTAACTGTTCTCTATCTTCCATATATTATAATAATGTAGGGTTCAATAATCCGGAGACATCAACTTTCGTCCTGTTGAGTTTCCGCTCTTCCTCTGTTTACAAATTGTATTATGATGCAAATTTATAGTTTTTCCCTAATATCCCACTCAATAATGTGGTTAAATAAAAGGAAATAGCCCGATTTTGTTATTTTCCCGGCAATTATTGCCGGTAAACACACTAATGCCAAAGGCAAGACATTCAACGTAAATCCCCAATGCACCAGTACATTGTCTGCCAGATAAAAGAAATCACGTTTCGCCCTCTGCGCAACGTGATTTTTTCTATTATAGTTGCTTCATTTGATAAAAAGCATTACTTTTGCCCAGATTTTACATACAACAGCTTATGGAACCAATATTCATTACAGGACCTTGCGTCATAGAGTCAGCCGAACTTCTCGACACCGTAGGCGCCGAGATAAAGCGTCTGAGCGACGCCACGGGCATGACTTTCTATTTCAAGGCCTCATTCGACAAGGCAAACCGCACGTCGATACATTCATTCCGCGGACCGGGACTGGAGCGCGGACTGCAGATGCTCGCCGACGTAAGGGAGAAATACGGTCTGCCGCTGCTCACCGACATACACGAGAGCTGGCAGGCAAAGGCCGCCGGAGAAGTGGTGGACGTATTGCAGATACCTGCTTTCCTCTGCCGCCAGACCGACCTGCTCGTGGAGGCAGCAAAGACCGGACGCACGGTAAATATAAAGAAGGCACAGTTCCTTTCGGGCGAAGACATGAAATATCCCGTGGAGAAATGCCGTGAGGCGGGTGCAAAAGAGGTATGGCTCACGGAGCGTGGCAACAGTTTCGGATACAACAACCTCGTGGTGGACTTCCGCAACCTGCCCGCAATGGCACAGTATGCCGACCGCGTCATCATGGACTGCACACACAGCGTGCAGCGCCCCGGCGGTGCCGGAGGAAAGACCGGAGGCGACCGCCGCTTCGTGCCGATGATGGCTCTCGCCGCCAAGGCGTTCGGAGCACAAGGATATTTCTTCGAGACGCATCCCAATCCGGAAAAAGCCCTCAGCGACGGACCTAACATGATTTATCTGAAGGACCTCGAAGCTGTAGTGAAGAGTCTGCTGTAAAACGGGCTTTTATGACATCAACAGGCAGCTATGGCAAGAAGACAGTATGCCGCAAAATATCACCTTCCTTAATAATAAGATTATGAATTACAAGGCAACCGCAATAAAATGCATCCAGGACGAGTCGCAGGCACTGCTTGAGCTCATCCCGAACATCAATGACGATTTCAACAAGGCTGTGGAGATAATCCTCAACTGCAAAGGAAAAATGATAGTGACCGGAGTAGGCAAGAGCGGACACATCGGAGCGAAGATAGCCGCAACGCTCTCATCCACAGGCACACCGAGCTTCTTCATCAATCCGCTCGACGCCTTCCACGGCGACCTGGGCGTGATACAGCAGAACGACGTGATCCTCGCCCTCTCCAATTCCGGACAGACCGACGAGCTGCTCCGCTTCATGCCCTACATGATGGAGCACAACATCCCCGTAATCGGCATGAGCGGCAACCCGGACTCGCTGCTCGCCAAATACGCCACGGCGCATCTCAACTCCGCCGTAAGCCGTGAGGCATGTCCGCTCGGACTCGCCCCCACATCGTCCACCACGGCAGCCCTCGCACTGGGCGACGCACTGGCTTGTGCCTTGATGGTGGCAAGGAACTTCAAGGCCACCGACTTCGCGCAGTATCATCCGGGCGGAACGCTCGGCAAGCGACTGCTGACGAGGGCAAAAGACGTGATGCGCACGGAGGACCTGCCGGTTATATCCCCCGAGACGAAGCTCGGCGAGGCTGTCATACACGTGAGCAACGGAAGGCTCGGACTGTGTGTGGCAACGGTCAACGACCAGGTTGCGGGCATCATCACCGACGGCGACATCCGCCGCGCGATGGAGAGTTCGCAGGACAAGTTCTTCCAGCTCAAGATGGAAGATATAATGACGCGCACGCCGAAGATGGTTTCGCCCGAAACGAAGGTTACGGAAATCGAGGATATCATGCACAGGAACAAGATCCACTGCGTATTGGTGGTCGACGTGGAGAAGCATCTGCTGGGAGTGGTGGATTCGTTCCGCACAATGATCTGATTCCATTATGCAGCCATGCAGACTCCCATAATACATTTATGCAGGACTCCGCTTAATATATAGAAGAGGAAAAGGGAGTTTTCTCGTAAGATTTTCGTAATTTTGCATTCAGAAGATAAAAACAGAATATAATGATACAGTCAATGACAGGCTACGGCAAGGCCGTGGTGGAATTTGGAGAAAAGAAAATCAACGTCGAGGTGAAGTCGCTCAACAGCAAGACACTAGACCTCTCAACACGCATCGCCCCCATCTACAGGGAGAAGGAGATGCAGATAAGGCAGATGGTGTCGCAGGCGCTGACACGCGGCAAGGTGGACTTCAGCATCTGGATTGAGAAGGACACCGTGGTGGACGCTACGCCCGTGAACGGACCACTCGTGGCAAACTACTACAAGCAGCTGAAGGACATCGCCGAGAAGAACCATATCCCCGAGCCGCAAGACTGGTTCTCCACACTGATGCGCATGCCCGACGTATTGACAAGAACCGAGACGGAGACCCTGACCGACGAGGAGTGGGCTGCCGCAACAGAGGCCGTAAACACCGCACTGGACAGCCTCAACGCCTTCCGCATGCAGGAGGGAGCCGCATTGCAGAAGAAATTCAACGAGAAGATTGACAATATCACCGCCCTGCTCGAAAGCATCGAGCCATATGAGAAATCGCGCGTGGAAAAGATACGCCAGCGCATCGTGGACGGACTGAAGAGCATTCCGGAGGTGGAATACGACAAGAACCGTCTGGAGCAGGAGCTCATCTACTACATCGAGAAGCTCGACATCAGCGAGGAGAAGCAGCGTCTCGCCAACCACCTGAAGTATTTCCGCGAGACGATGGACGAGACGCAGGGCGTGGGCAAGAAGCTCGGCTTCATCGCCCAGGAGATGGGACGCGAAATCAACACCACCGGCAGCAAGAGCAACAATGCCGAGATGCAGAACATCGTGGTGAAGATGAAGGACGAACTGGAGCAGATAAAGGAGCAGGTGCTCAATGCCCTTTAAACGGCGGTAAAGTCAATATAACCCATTCATCCATAACCCACATTAACCAATGAAGCAAGGAAAGGTTATCATATTCTCCGCCCCCAGCGGAAGCGGAAAGAGCACTATAATAAACTGGCTGATGCAGGAACACGAAGAACTGAACCTGCGCTTCAGCATCTCATGCACGAGCCGCAAGCCGAGAGGCACAGAGCAGAACGGAGTGGAATACTTCTTCGTAACGCCCGAGGAATTCCGTCAGCGCATAGCCAACGACGAGTTCCTGGAGTATGAGGAGGTATACGCCGACCGCTTCTACGGCACCCTGAAGGCGCAGGTGGAGAAACAGCTGGCGGCGGGCGAGAACGTGGTGCTCGACGTTGACGTGAAAGGCGGTTGCAACATTAAGAAGATATACGGCGGGAAGGCGCTCAGCGTATTCATCCAGCCGCCGTCTGTAGAGGCGCTGCGCCAGAGGCTCAACGGCAGAGGCACGGATGCGCCCGAGGTTATCGAAGACCGCATCCGCAGGGCTGAGTTCGAACTTTCGTTCGCCCCTAAGTTTGACCTTGTGGTAGTCAACGACAACTTGGAAACAGCCAAACAGGAGACTTACACTGACATCAAGGGATTTCTTGACAAATAAGGATATACAATGAGGATAGGCATCTTCGGCGGGTCGTTCAACCCGATACACAACGGACACATCGCCTTGGCTTGCAGAATCAGGCAGCTGGCCAAGCTCGATGAGATATGGTTTGTCGTGTCGCCCCACAACCCGTTGAAGTCTGCCGACGGACTGATGCCCGATGCCGACCGCCTCAACATGGTACGCATCGCCCTCAGCGGAACGGAGGGACTCGTGGCAAGCGACTATGAGTTCCATCTTCCCCGTCCGTCGTATATGCTCAACACGCTGCAGCATCTCTCTGCCGATTATCCCGATGACAGTTTCCATCTGATAATCGGCGCCGACAACTGGGCGTGCTTCAACCAATGGCACGGATGCGAAGAGATAATCCGCAATTACGGAATCTTCATATATCCGAGAGAGGGGACGGAGATTGACACCGCGTCGCTCCCGTCCAATGTAAGGGTCCTCGACACAGGACTTTACAACATAAGCAGCACCGAGGTGAGACAGCTCCTTTCGGAAGGTAAATCCATAGCGAAGCTCGTTCCGCCGCAAGTTGCCGGATACATATCATCCCACAATCTTCTGCCCGTTGCGGAAAGCAACGCCGCAGGCTCCACGCAGTCGTCAGGCGGCACGCCCTGCCCCACGGCCGACGGTGAAGTCCTTATCTCCGTAATCGTGCCGATATACAACAAGGCGGAATACGTGGAAGACTGTCTGCTGAGCATCCTCACCCAGGATTTCCCCAGCTTTGAAGTCATTGCCGTGGAGGACGGCAGCAAGGACAACAGTGGCGAGATATGCGACCGCATCGCTGCGGAACACCCCAACATCACCGTGCTGCATCCCGAGAACGGCGGCGTAACGGCGGCGCGCCGCCTGGGCTACGAACATTCCAGGGGGAAATACATCACCTTCGTTGACGCCGACGACAAGATGCTCCCTTGCGCCCTGCGCCGTCTGTACGAGGAAATCAAATCCACCGGAGCAGACGAGGTCGTAGCACGCTACATCAACCAGTATGACGAACTGTGCGGACACGAAGGCGGCAAGTTCATGCAGCCCTCGTGGATGATAAAGGAACTGTTGGCGTCGAGGGCCGGTTTCTGCGTCCTTTGGGCGGTGTTGTTCAGGCGCGAACTGCTTGAGGGATGCCTCAACACGCCGCGCAAGATACGCTCCGGCGAGGACATACTGATGCAGATAATCTGCCTCACTAAGAATCCAAAGGTGTGGTTCTCCGACGAAGTGGTGTATATGTATAACATGGGACTGCCCAACGACCGCACACTGAACCTCGACGACGAGATGCTCTACGACGACATACTGCTCCGCCTCTTCCGCGACCGCATGGATGAATACGGCCCCTACATCGTGCTCCACCAGACGAAGATGTATGAGAACTTCATCTACGAGAGACAGTATGACGCGCTCCCCAAGTATTACCGCTTCCTGCGCAAGGCCGACAAGAGCCGTCTGAGCCTTGCCGACCGCATAGCTATAATGCTCCCGCCATGCATCGCCCACTATCCCATAGCGATGAAGAAGAACAGACAGATGCCCGACAGGACAAGGCTGCAGGCAGAAAAAGGATAAAGACAAATAACGCTTAAAACTATGATGAAACTGAAACAGAAAACATTGACGGACCGGAAACTGCCGGTGAGCATGAATCTGAAGGTAATGATCATGCTGGCAATCGCCATCATCTTCACCCTCGGAGCCGCAGCGAAGAAGAAAACGCCGGTATCAAGGAAGAAGGCAGCAGCATGGGTTGCCCGTGGCGAATGGAAGAACGGATTCGACGCCATGCCCGACAACACGGTGAACATACAGGAGTTCTACTCCCAATACCATAAGAACAGGAAGGAATGGGACGCCGCCTTCAAGTGGCTTGCCGAGACCGACCTCCTCTCCATCCCCAAGGGCAAGCTGATGATTCCGGGCACCAACATCCGCGCCTCGATAGAAGACAGCAGCAACGAGCCACTGGAAAAGCGCAAATCGGAGTCACACCGCAAGAAGATAGACTTCATGTATGTAGTCAAAGGCACCGAGGGCTTCTATCTGCTCGACCACAAGTCGTCCACCCCGAACTGCCCGTACAGCGAGGAGAAAGACGTGATACGCTACGACTACGACAAGCAGAAGTCACACTTCTTCACCTCCACGCCCAAGCGCTTCGTCATCTGCTTCCCCAGCGACTGGCATATCGCAAAGGTGCAGACACCGCTGAATGACCAGTCGCTGCGCGTCATCGTGCTGAAGATAGACTATGTGGAGTGACCATACAGAATATTTACAGAACACTAAAAATAGAATACTATGATTGAGAACCTGATTGAATTTTTGAATGAATCGCCGGTGAACTTCCTCGCCGTAAAGGCGTTGAAGGAAATACTTGCCGGCCGTGGTTTCAGAGAGATTAATGCAGCCGACAGCATCGGCGAGCTGAAGGCCGGCGACCAGGTCTTCTTCACGAAGAACGACTCCTCGCTCTACGCCTTCCGCATCGGCCGCAAGACGCTTGCCGACAATGGCTTCCATCTCATCTGCGCCCACTGCGACTCTCCTACCTTCCGCATCAAGCCAAACGCCGAGATGCTCTGCGAGGGAGGAATAACAAAGCTTAACACCGAAGTATATGGCGGACCTATCATGAGCACATGGTTCGACCGTCCGCTGAGTCTCGCCGGACGAGTGCTCATCAAGACCGACGACGTGATGCAGCCCGAAACAAGACTGCTCCACATCAAACGCCCGCTGCTGCAGATCACAAACCTCGCCATCCACTTCAACCGTCAGGTGAACGACGGCGTGAAGCTGAGCAAGCAGAAGGACATGCTGCCGTTGCTCGGCATCGTGACCGACCAGCTGGAGAGCGGCAACATGCTCATGAACGTCATCGCCGAGGAACTGGGCGTCAGCATCCCCGACATCCTCGACTTCGACCTTTATCTCTACGACATTGCCCCTGCCTGCACCTTCGGCGTGCATGACGAGTTCATCTCCGGCGGCAGACTCGACGACCTGAGCATGGTTCATGCCGGACTCATGGCTCTGCTCGCCACGGAAACACAGGACACCACACAGGTGCTTGCCGTATTCGACAACGAGGAGACCGGAAGCCAGACGAAGCAGGGCGCCGGAAGTCCGTTCCTCAGCACGCTGCTCCAGAGGATTGTCCTCGCCCAGGGCGGCAACCAGGAGGATTTCTTCCGCAGCATAGAGAAGGCATTCATGATTTCCGCCGACAATGCCCACGCTTGGCATCCCAACTACTCGGAGAAATACGACCCGACAAACCATCCGATGCTCGGCGGCGGTCCGGCAATAAAGTTCAATGCCGCACAGAAGTATGCCAGCGATGCCGCATCGGCAGCCGTATTCATGGGCATCTGCCAAAAGGCCGGCGTACCTTGCCAGCGCTTCGTGAACCACAGCGACGTAGCGGGCGGAAGCACCCTCGGCAACATCCTCGCCGGTTCTCTGCCGTTGCGCGGAGTGGATATGGGTAATCCTGTGCTCGGAATGCACTCGGCGAGGGAGACCGGTTCCACAGCCGACCACCTGTATTGCATCAAGGCATTTACGGAGTTTTATAAGTTATAAGTTGACGAGTTGACTCATCCGCCAACAAAAGCGGTGCTTCGCCATTGGCAAAGCACCGCTTTCAATTTAAAAGAATATTATATTTAAACAAAATCCTTGTAATGTTTTGTAGGGAGGGGAAAACAAGCATCCCTTATTTGATTGAATATCTCAATCCCAGCTTGAAGTTGAAGTTGAACGGCTTGTCAGTGTAGGCAGTCTTTATCTCGCTGCCGTTGTCAATGTAGTAGCCCACTCCAGGCTCCACATACAGGCCGATGCCCTTGTAGATATTCAGCTGTGCGCCGGCAGCGGCATTCACCGACCACTGCATGCGCTTCATCCTGATGTCCTCCTCTTCGGTGTCCACTACCTTACTGTCCAATTCGGTTGTCGCCGTGGTGCGACCTTTCACGTTCACCTCAGCCATCATTCCGCCAGACACATATATATTGAAGAGCTTGTTGCTCCACAGACTGTAGTCCACGTTCACGGGGATTCCCACGAAATGCAGCTTCTGCTCCGTCTTGCAGCCGTTGCCGCTCTCCCCTGTCGTGAAGTCAGACGAGAGATACGAGTATGTCAGTCCGGTCTCTATGCCGAGCTTGTCATTCAGGGCGTATCTCACGGATACTCCAGCCCTTAACGGAGCGTGGTGCTTCACCTTCTCCGCCGGAACGCTCCTCGAATACATGTGGCGCATGATGCTCGTCGGCTCTTCTTCCTCCTCGTCGTCGCAATACATTATCCCGTCTGTCATGAACGGCGAAGGCGAATTGCTCAATGACGACGAATTGCTGCCGGAGTTCATGGCGTATAGTGCGAGCGTGAACTTGTCGTCGCTGCCGCCCGTGCTTGTCACGGTGGGATAGGTCTCCATCAGCAGGTCGCTGCTGTTTGCGGTGGTCTTGGCCATCGCCCTGGACATAACCTTTTCTGCCGACCTTTCCTCACGGCTCTCGGTCTGATGCGCCGTGGCAGACTCTTCCGCTGCTTCCTCCTTCATTCCGCTGTCCACCGTGCCGGTGGACTCTCCACTGCCTGCCGGAGCCGCGGCGTGGATTGTTGTGTGGGACATTGCCGTGCTGTGTGCCAGCAGGCGTCCGCTGTCCTTCACTGTTGGTGTTGGTTCCGCCGAACCGTCTTTCTCTGATGCCTCTGCGCCCTTGTCCGCCTCCGTGACAGGAGATACAGCCGATGAGGCTGGGGCGACGCTCCGTGCAATCCTTCTGCCCTCGTTCCCGCCGTCATTGAGCGTGAAGAAGATTCCGGCCAGCCCTGCCGCACAGGCGGCTGCCGCCAGACTCCGGATTGCGATGATGCGCATCCTGTTCTGTCTCTTTACTGTGGCATTACCCATAGCGAGTTTCGACGCCATCCTCCTGTTGATGTCGTCCCACAGTCCGTCGGGGGCCTCCATCTGGAATCCCTCAAGCGTCTGTTTCATTTTGTCTTTCCATTCTTCCCTCATAAGGTAATGCAGTTAATGTTTATTTTTGTATTCATTTATCTTCTTTGCCATCATCGCCTTGGCGTGGTATAGCTGCGAGGCGGACGTCTTGGCCTTGATGTTCAGTATGTCGGCAATCTCCTTGTGGCTCTTGCCTTCAAATACGTAGAGGTTTATCACTGTGCGGTATCCGTCGGGCAGACTCATTATCATCCTCTGCAGCTCATCGGGCGGTATGCCTTCCGAATCGAGCTCTTCCGCCCCTTCGGCTATGTTGGCCGTCACCTTCTCATCCCTCACCGTGACCATTCTTCCGGCATTCTTCAGATGGTTTATCGACATGTTCACGGCTATGCGCGCCACCCATGCACTGAGCGAGCCTTCGCCTCTGAACTTGAACGAGCGGAACTGCGTGAACACTTTTATGAACACTTCCTGCAGCACGTCCTTCACGTCGTCTTCATTCCCGAGGTATCTTGAACACAATGCCGTAAGGCTCCCCACGTATTTATCGTAGAGAGCCTTCATGCCGGCGTTTCCTCCTGTCAGCATCAAGTCCGTTATATGTTCCTCGGTGATGTTTGCCATCTATATGTCTAAATCTTTTTCTGTCTTTCCGTCCGGTTCCTTCCCTTGCTCCTTGTCTTAATCCGGAGTGGAATAGTCAAATTCGCAGGTCTTTTCGCCGTTGAAGCTCTGGTATTTCACTCTGAGCTTCACTTTCTTTCCGCCCGTCTTGGGCAGGCTTTTCAGCGAGAACGCCACGGTGGTGTATGCCATCTGCCCCTTGGTGTCGCCGAATGCGTTCTGCCTCAGCTCCACCTCGTACGGGTCGTCGGGGTTCACCCCAGTCACGAGGTTCACCAGATGCCTCGTCTCCGAGCGTCCCCACACGGTGCCGACGTAGAGCGTCAGATAATTGTCCTCGCAGACCGTGGGGAAGCTGTTCACCACTTCTATCGGATCCTTGCCGTACACCTCGTCGTTTTTCTCGCCGAGGGTCGCTACAGCGGGTTTTGTCAATACGCTGTCAATGCCGTTCACCCACACCGCCTTGGTGTATGGCGTGGCGTCGGCGTCCTTCTGCTTGAAATTCACGAGCGCCCTCACCTCCTTGCCTTTGAAGGGATGCTCCTTCAGGTTGAGCGGCAACAGCGTGGTGTTGTCGTCGAGCTGCAGATATACGGTGTTGTCGGCTGCCGTCTTCACCGTCACTATGGCGTTTGGCACGAGCTTGCCCGGCGGGTTGGGCAAATAGCCATAACCGTCGCCGTCGCCCAGGTCGCACGACTGCACCATTGGCACCAGAGCCACCATCAGCATCATTGCCACGGCGCTCCACATCATTCTCAATACATTCTTTGCTTTAATCTTCATATATTACCTATTCTCCTTTCTTTTATCTCTAAACAACGACTTCCCCGAAATATTGTATGCCTCAGACATAAAAATATTTGTTTTTCTTTCCTCTCGTCCCCGTTCCGCCCATGTTGCCTCCGCCTTCACGTCGGCGCAAGAGGCAGCTGCTGTTGTTTTTTTGTATTTTCCTCTATAAAAGCATCACTTTTTTATTTAACCCAAATTGAATAGCTATGTTGTAATACAGTTAGTACAGTTAGTATAGCTATGTGATAAAGTTAGTATAGCTATGTGATACGATGAGTATAGCTATGCTGCACCTTCGGTACCAGGATGCTATACTTTTCTGGTACCGCTTTTACATGACAATATTTCCTGATTTATCCCAAATCATCTTCCTATAAGATATATTATGTGGATGGGATATACTCTTATTGCGTCCTATGAGCCTGCGGCCATAGGACTTGGTCAAAAACGCTCACGGATTATCACGGATAAATCTTTTTCACGGATCCGTTTTTGATTTTTCTTTTGATCTATCGTGGACATTGGGGATTTTAAACGGATTTTGCAAGCGTTCCGCTTGCGGTTGCTTGTGGGGAGTAAAGAGTGTGGAGTTTAACTATAATAGCAATAGTACACACCCTACAGCACTTGCAAAAATCCGTTTAAAATCCCTTTTTATTTTCCGGAAATCAAGGGTCAAATGCTCTTTGGAGTTTTAGCGGACAGCAAATATATCTAACAAAATATAACATAGCAATACCGAAAAGCAATCTATATCTATTCATCTCTTTTGGTGTTAGTCATCCAAACTTTTTACAATCACTGCTCACAAATATTCTTTTTACGTTAATTTTGCATAGAATTATCCAAGTTCTTTCTTTTATGACAGAACTTTTTGATATTTTTGCAAAGCAATATATAATGTTTCAATTCAATTTCATTCATTAGAATTGCAAAAAACTGAATGTCAAACCTTTTTTAAAAAAAATAGAAGTAAAGTCCAATATGAGATACTCTCATTAGCAGACGAACGAAACAGATAGAAAATATAGAACTTCGAGTGAAAAACGATAACGTTTTTCCGTTTCCTCCAAAGAGTTTAACCTCCACTCTACCATTGATTTGGCAAAAGGAGTAAAGTTTTTAACTTTGAAGGAAGTACTTTAGTTCGACATACATATACATGAGCTGTCGCTCTTGTTCTCTTATCTGAAAACGGCCAATTAGAGGATGCACGAGAATAAGTTTGCGATTGGTTCACGTCCCGTACAGGGGCGTGACCTTTCGTCCTACTTGTTTGTGCATAAGGTGCTTGGCCGTACCTCAGATAAGAATAAGTAATCGGACAAGGTTACGCCCCCTTCTCTTATTCTTATTGTAAGATGAAAATATTGTATAATTTAGTGTTAGCACTCTTAACGGTAATCGTTATGGGATCGTGTGCTGCACCAACCTATTTAACCCCAAATATTCAAAAAGGATATTTGACTAATAAGGGTACTTTCTCGGTTCAAAATATGGACCAACAAGGAAAAATTGAGCCTCAATCTTTAACAGCGCATTATGAAGGCTTTGATGTCAAATATAAAATTGCAAGTAATTTCTTGATTTCTTTTGAAATTAGAAACAACACAAATAAATCGCTTATCATAGACAAGTCTAAATGTTATGTCTTATACAATGGTTATTCTACAGACATGTTCAAAGATGTACGTTCTTCTCGTAGTACAACTTTCAACAATGTGCAAGATGCCATTAATAATGTACAAACAAGTGATGCGAGTGTAACTATGACTATCCCACCATATTCCAAATGGCAATTGCCTTTGGAAGAATCAAATGTGCGTAATCTACACAACCTACCTCCTTTTATAAAAGAATTAGGAATTCATCCACTACAATCTTATGACAATCCAGAGCCAGTGGAATTTGTAATTCCTTATACTTTTGACTATTCCCTTGCAAAATGGAATACGTCTCGAAATAGAGTTTATGTTTCCAATATTGAAGTAACTATGGAGTCTAAATCTGTAACTAGAACCCCATCTATGCAAGATTTGTCAAGTTATAGTTTTGGAAAAATATTTACCCAATCAATGACCAATAAGAATGAGGTGGATATGATAAATGAGCAGAATATAAGAAAATGGAAAAGTCATTGTCATTTGGTTAATGCCAGTCACGTCTTTTGGGGAACACTTTTTTGCTGGACAATATGTGGACCTTTATGGGCATGGGGTAATAACATCAGCTGTAAGAATGAACACAGACCCTATATTTACAACTCCGATGGCAGTAGGAAAGGGGTGTATAAAAAGAATATCAACTATAAGGCAGATCATTAATGGACATAATGGCAATTATTGCTGTCCGCTAAAACTTTTCAAACAAAAAGGAAAAGCCCGGAGGCAGGTTGCTTCCAGGCTTCTTTCCGTTCTGTTGTTTCTATTCTGCGCCCCGCAGGGGATTAGAAGTAGAAGTTCATTGTCAGGTTGGCACCGAGGTTCTTCGTGCCGAACTCGAATGCGCTCGATGAAGGCACGGCAACGTTGGTGTACTTCTCCACCCTCTGTGTCTGCACGTTGTATCCCTCATACTCGGCGCTGTGGCCGCCGCGGAAGGTGTAGACAGCCGAGAGGTTCATTTCTGCACCCAGCGAAATCTTCTGTGTGAGGAAATACTCGATGCCGATGGTGCCGAACACGCCCAGGTTGTGGTATTTCGTCTTGCCCACATTGTCTGAAACGAGGCGGCAGTTTGGCATTGCGCTCGACATGGTCTTATATTCGTTTGTGCTCGTGAGCGGTCTTTGGTTCAGCTCCGTAATCTCGTTGCCGTATGAATAGCTGTGGCTCTCGGTCTCGAATGCCCACACGATGCCTCCGTCAACATACGCCTGCAGGCGGTGCTTGTTGCTCGTCAGACGCTGCTCCACTCCGATGGCGAAGCTTGCTCCGTTGATCTTGGTGGTATGCTTGTCGATAACCTTGTCCTGGGAGAAGGGGTCGTTCATCGTTGCCTTCTGGTCCTCCACATAGGCACGCTCATTGTCGCTTCTGAAGCGCATGCCGATGTTCACCTTGATGCCGAACTTGTCGGTGAGCATGTACTTGCCCATGATACTGGTGAGGGGAGTTATCTTCTTGTCGTTCGAGAGAGGCTCGCCGTTGAGGTCTTCCAGTTCGTTGTCCGTGTTGCCGTTGAACATGTTGCCCAGGTAGTGGCTTACGGGATCCAGTCCCACGCCGATAGACCATGAACCCTTCTGCGGACCATACACACGGTCCGCCTTGTCTTGTGCGCCGGCTGTGGCTGACAGGGCCAGTGCCACAGCTGCTATGATAAATGATTTTCTCATTCTTGTCTTCCGGTTTATTATTTGTTAATCAAGTTCCATGGGTCGTTCGTGTAATACAGCAGCTTGCCGTTCTCGTCATAGTCAGCTTCTGCGATGCCGACACCCTTGATCTGCTTCTTGTCGCTTGTCACGGCGAAGTCGGATACCAACACGTCTCCCATGTTGTATGCCACTGCACTGTTCATCTCCGTCAGGCGAACGAATTCGCTGTATGTAGGATTGTAATATAGGCTGATTTCCTGGTTGCTCCAGAAATTGTTGCTCTTGCCGTAGTCGCAATAGTAGTGTGTCATCTTGCCGCTGAAAGCAGGAACCTCAACCCTTACCATTGTCTGGGCCATGCTCCAGTTGTCGAAGAGGTCAGCGGCGAATGTGAACTCACCCTTGGCAGATGTGGTGATGTCATAGCGGAACTCGCGGCTGTCGCTTCTGTTGGTGAATCTCAGGGAGAGCTTTGCGTTTGCAAGCGCCTTTGAACCCTGCTTGATGCCAATGATTTCCTTGTTGTAACCATAGATGAAGTCCTCGGCCGGCACCATTATGCGGCCCTTCACCATAGCCTTCAGGTTGCGTGTTGCAATGATGTCCTGCTTATCCTTATCCATCTGGCTGAGCGAGATGTTGGTTGTCGTTGTGTTGCCGTTGGAGAGAGTCACATACGTGCCACCGTTTGCGGCCTCATATTTCACGCCCTCTACGGTGAGCAGTGCGCTGTTGACAAACGATACTGACACGCCCTTGAATTCCTTGACGGTCACCTTTGCGTTGATTGGTCTCAGACCTACCGGCACCTCTACGGCGTACTCTCCGTTCTCGTCGGCAGTAACCTCATAGCTCTTCGTACCCTCAGAACCGCTGAGATACTCGCTGTTCTCCACCTCTACTGTTACCACTGCCCCTGCGGCAGCAACCTTCTGCATGATGAGTTCATTCTCGGAAGCACCCTTCTGGAAGCCCGGCTCGTAGGTCACCTTACCCTTGATGACAGCCCTGCCCTTGATGCTGTTGAAATTCAAACTTGACTGGTCGTCATCTGAACACGCTGACAATGCCACTACGGCCAATGTCAGAAACAAATAGAAAAATTTCTTCATCGTTTAATTTTTTGAACGATTGGTATTAGACAAACCCATACTGACTTTACTCAATTCTCTTTTTTAATCATTGGTTGGACTAATTGGTTATGGGTTCCTTTTATAATTCTTTAATGTAGTCAGAATTAGTCTCATAATGATTGGTTGGTGCAAAAGTATCTAAAATTTATCGGATAAGGAAAGGAATTGTGTGGATAAATATTAAACACACGGTTTGCATCCCTGCCCGGAATAGGGGAATCGTTAAAATTACATGCAAGTCCTGACAGCCGGACAAACAATCCGCACATCATATAAAAGCAAACCCTGGCGGCCGATTTGGGTTAAAGGAATAGAAAATGGGGCGATACATTTTGCTCTTCCCACGATTTGTATTATCTTTGTACCCTGATATTCGAATACATTATTTTATATGTCGTGCATTATTAATATTGAAACGAGCACAAATGTGTGCTCACTCACAGTGAGTCAGGACGGTGCCGACATCTTCACACGTGAAGACCATACCGGACCTAACCATGCAGTAAAACTTGGAGAATTTGTTGATGAGGGACTCTCGTTCGCCGACAGTCATGCCATACCGGTGGACGCCGTGGCAGTGAGCTGCGGACCGGGTTCATACACAGGACTGAGGATAGGTGTCTCCATGGCGAAGGGCATCTGCTACGGCAGAGACCTGAAGCTCATCGCCGTGCCGACGTTGGAGCTGATGACTGTGCCGGTGTTGCTCCACCACGAGATTGAGGAGGACGCACTGCTCTGCCCGATGATTGACGCCCGACGGATGGAGGTGTATTCCGCCATCTACGACCGCAGTCTGCACGAGGTGAGAGGGGTGCAGGCCGATGTGGTGGACTCCGAAACATACAGGGAATACCTCGACAGGCAGCCTGTGTATTTCTTCGGCAACGGAGCGAAGAAATGTATGGAGGAGATAAACCACCCGAACGCTCACCTTATAGATAATATAGAGCCGCTCTCGAAATTCATGTATCCGCTCGCCGAGAAAAGGATAGCAATGGAGAAATACGAGGACGTGGCTTACTTCGTGCCGTTCTATCTGAAGGACTTCGTGGCGAAGACGCCGCGCAAGCTGCTGTAGGAGGCACCGCAACAAACCAGAAAAAAGAAGAAATGAATATAAAGGGACTGGATTACAACACCACGAGAGAGAAGCTCGTGCTGCCGGAATACGGCCGCGAGATACAGAAAATGGTAGACTATGCCGTTGCCCTGCCCAACAAGACGGACAGACAGCGGTGTGCCGAGACCATCATAGCCGTGATGGACAGGATGCTGCCGCACAACAGGGCAAACGTGGACTACAAGCAGAAGCTGTGGGACCACCTCGCCATAATGAGCGGCTTCAAGCTCGACATCGACTACCCGTATGACGTGAGTGGGGCGGCAAAGATTGCATCAAAGCCGCAGCCGATGAGCTATCCGATGAACAGGATTCCCGTGAGACACTACGGAAACATGGTGTTCCAGCTTTTCGAGAAGCTCAAGACCATGGAACCCGGTGCCGCACGCACCGAACTGACGCTCATCACCGCCGAACAGATGAAGAGAGACCTCTCGCAGTGGAGCCACGGATCGAACAGCGACGAGAAGGTGGTGTCTGACCTGGCACGCTACACCGACGGCGTGATCCAGCTCGACGTGCGCGAGATGCAGAACGCACGCTTCGCCATACCGGCAAAGCAGCAGAACCAGCAGCAGAAGCCGCAGAACAACGAAAGGCGGAAAGGAAGAAGAAGATCAAATCACTAACCCCCATATACAATCCCCAATATGGAATCGTTTATTATTGAGGGCGGACATATGCTCAGCGGCACCATCACACCGCAGGGAGCCAAGAACGAGGCTCTGGAGGTGATATGTGCCACGCTCCTTACGAATGAGGAGGTCCGCATAAAGAACATCCCCGATATCCTAGACGTGAACAACCTTATTCTCCTGCTCAAGGATATAGGCATGGAAGTGAACCGTGTGGGCAAGAACGAATACACGTTCTGCTCGAAGAACATAGACCTGGGCTATCTCGACGGAGAGGAATTCGTCAGGAAATGTGCTTCGCTCAGGGGAAGCGTGCTCATGATCGGTCCGCTGCTCGCGCGCTTCGGCAAGGCGGTGGTGGCAAAGCCGGGCGGAGACAAGATAGGCCGTCGCCGGTTGGACACGCACTTCCTCGGATTCAAGAAGCTCGGGGCGAAATTCGTACACAGCGAAGGGACCAACACCTTCGAGATAAAGGCAAACAGACTGAAAGGCACCTACATGCTTCTCGACGAGGCTTCGGTGACGGGAACGGCCAACATCATCATGGCTGCCGTGCTCGCCAAGGGTACCACAACGATATACAATGCTGCATGCGAACCGTACATACAGCAGCTCTGCCGTATGCTCATCGCCATGGGAGCCAACATCAGCGGAATAGCATCCAACCTGCTCGTCATAGAGGGAGTGGAGAAGCTGCATGGCGCAGAGCATACCATACTGCCCGACATGATTGAGGTGGGCTCGTTTATCGGCATGGCGGCGATGGTGGGCAACGGATTGAGAATCAAGAACGTTTCCGTGGACAACCTCGGAATAATACCTGATGCCTTCCGCCGGTTGGGAGTGAAGATTCTCGTGGAGGGCGACGACCTCTACGTGCCGCACCAGCCACACTATCAGGTGGACTCTTTCATCGACGGCTCGATAATGACACTCGCCGACGCACCGTGGCCGGGACTCACACCCGACCTGCTCTCCGTATTGCTCGTAGTGGCGACACAGGCGAGGGGCAGCGTGCTGGTACACCAGAAGATGTTCGAAAGCCGCCTCTTCTTCGTGGACAAGCTCATCGACATGGGAGCGCAGATAATTCTCTGCGACCCGCACCGCGCGGTGGTGGTGGGCCACGACCACAAGGTGAGGCTGCGTGCCGGAAGAATGACGAGTCCGGACATCCGTGCGGGTATTGCACTGCTCATAGCGGCTCTCAGCGCCAACGGTACATCGAGAATCGACAACATCGCGCAGATTGACCGCGGATATGAGGACATAGAGGCACGCCTGAACGCCCTCGGCGCAAACATCAAGAGGGTGAACAACTAACAGACAAGGAATGATAAAGCAGGAAGAAGTATACAGGATAGGAAAAATCGGCAAACCGCACGGAGTGAAGGGCGAAGTGACGCTCTTCTTCGACGATGACGTGTTCGACCGCGTGGACGCTGATTATCTGGTGCTCGCCATCGACGGGATACTCGTGCCCTTCTATATGGAGGAATGGAGATTCAAGACTGGCGAGACGGCCCTCGTGAAGTTCTGCGACATCGACACCAAGGAGCAGGCAAGCGCACTGACCGGCAGTGGGGTGTTCTTCCCCAAGCATCTGTCTGACAGAGGCGAAGACGAGCTGACATGGGACGAGATAAAGGGCTTCAGAATCGTGGACACCAACAGGCAGGATGCCGTGGTGGGCGAGGTGGTGGCTGTGGACGAGAGCACCATGAACGTACTCTTCGAAGTGGAGACGCCGTCGGGGAGCATCGTGCTTGTACCTGCCAACGAGGATATTGTGAAGGAGGTAAACACAAAGGAAAGATTGATAAAGGTAGACCTGCCCGAGGGGCTGGTGGACCTGAACGATAACGAATGATATAATGAAAAAGCAAATAGCCATACTCGGGTCCACCGGTTCAATCGGAACCCAGGCATTGCAGGTCATAGAGGAACACCCTGACCTATATGAAGTATATTGCCTCACGGCAAACAACAGGGTGGAGGAACTGGCGCAGCAGGCTCGCAGATTCAAGCCCGCCGCCGTGGTGATTGCCAATGAGACGCACTACGACGAATTGAAGACGGCGCTTGCCGACTGTCCCGACATCAACGTATATGCCGGAAAGCAGGCGATTGACGAGATTGTCACCGCCGGTCCGATAGACATGGTGTTGACGGCAATGGTGGGCTTCGCCGGACTGAGCCCCACGATTCAGGCAATCAAGGCACACAAGAAGATTTGTCTTGCCAACAAGGAGACGCTCGTAGTGGCAGGCGAACTGATATGCCGCCTGGCTGCCGAGAACCATGCCCCGATACTCCCCGTGGACAGCGAACATTCGGCGATATTCCAGAGTATCGTGGGAGAGGGCGACAACAGGATTGAAAAGATTCTGCTCACCGCTTCCGGCGGTCCGTTCCGCACATTCTCCAAGGAACAGCTCGCCCGTGTGACAAAGGCCGATGCCCTGCATCATCCCACATGGGACATGGGTGCAAAGATTACCATCGACAGCGCCACTATGATGAACAAGGGTTTTGAGGTGATAGAGGCTAAATGGCTCTTCGGCGTTGAAGCCGACAGAATCCAGGTGCTCGTCCACCCGCAGTCCATCGTGCACAGTGCGGTGCAGTTTGCCGACGGTGCGGTGAAGGCGCAGCTCGGAGTCCCCGACATGCGTCTGCCGATACAATACGCTTTCTCGTTCCCAGAGCGACTGCATCTCGAAGGCGACCGCCTCAACCTGTTCAGCCATCCGCTCGAGTTCTTCGAGCCTGACCTCGACAAGTTCCGCTGTCTCGCCCTGGCATACGAGGCGATAAACAAGGGCGGCAACATGCCGTGCATCGTGAATGCAGCCAACGAGATAGTGAACCGCGGATTCCTTGAGGACCGCTGCACCTTCCTCGATATGCCGCGCATCATAGAAGAGACCATGAAGAAGGCTACGTTCGACGCCGACCCGTCGTATGAAACCTACATAGCCACGGATGCCGAAGCACGCCGCATAGCGACAGAACTGATGGCCTGACCGGAATATGGAAATCATAAACCAGAAAACCATAAAACAAAAAAAATTCAAAGCAAACAATAAGCAATGGAAGTATTCTTAATCAGACTGCTGCAGTTCATGCTGGCAATCTCCCTTCTTGTCCTGCTCCACGAGGGCGGACACTTCTTCTTCTCGAAACTCTTCGGGGTACGCGTGGAAAAGTTTTTCCTCTTCTTCGACCCTTGGTTTCATATTTTCCAGTTCAAACCTAAGAAAAGCGACACCACATACGGTATGGGGTGGCTTCCGCTTGGCGGATACTGCAAGATATCCGGAATGATCGACGAATCGTTTGACACCGAACAGATGAAGCAGCCCGCACAGCCGTGGGAGTTCCGCTCCAAACCGGCATGGCAGCGACTGCTGATAATGGTAGGCGGAGTACTCGTCAATTTCCTTCTCGCCCTCTTCATCTACAGCATGGTGCTCTTCTATTGGGGCGACAGCTACATTCCGGCAAAGGACATGACGATGGGAATGAAGTTCAACACGGAGGCAAAGGCCATCGGATTCAAGGACGGCGACATTCTCATCGGCACCAACGAGAAGGCTTTCAAGAAATTCGACATCGATATGCTCCGCAGTATGTCGGAGGCAAAGACCGTCACCGTCAAGCGCAACGGCAAAGAGATGGTGATAAACATGCCTGAAGACATGAACCTGCTGAAGATGATAAAGGCGGAGCCGGCTTTCGTGCGTCCGTTCATCCCTGCCGACATCGACAGCGTAATGCCTGGCGGCGCGGCAGCCAAAGCCGGAATGAAGAAGGGCGACAAGGTGCTCGCCATCAACGGCAAGAGCGTGGATTCATGGAATGAGTTCACCGACCGGATTGCTGTAATGAGAGACATACTCACCGCCGCACCGCAGACAGCGAAGGACTCACTGAAGGTGCGCACGACGACCGTAGTGTTCAAGAGTGCAGCAACGGGAAGCGTCGACACGGCAAAGGTGGTGCTCTCGTCCGACCTCCAGCTCGGCGTGGGCATGTCATACCTGGCCAAATACTACAAGCCCGTGACGAAGGAATACGGATTCTTCGAGAGTTTCCCGGCAGGAGTGAAATACGGACTGAGCGTGCTACGCGGATATGTAGATGACATGAAATACGTATTCACTGCCGACGGAGCCAAGTCGCTCGGAGGCTTCGGAGCGATAGGAAGCCTGTTCCCCGAGACATGGGACTGGATGCGCTTCTGGAACATGACGGCATTCCTGAGCATCATCCTCGCCTTCATGAACATTCTGCCGATACCGGCGCTCGACGGAGGACACGTGCTCTTCCTCATCTACGAGATGGTGACGGGCAGGGCTCCGAGCGAGAAATTCCTGCTGAGGGCAGAATACGTGGGATTCACCATACTCATCCTGCTGATGCTGGTAGCCAACCTCAACGATGTGTTGAGATGGTTGGGGATAATGTAACGGGCATACGCTTGAATAAAGGACAAAAGACAGAAGAGGATGCCAAGGCGTCCTCTTTTTTACAATCATAAGGATAATCCGGACTGCCACTCTACCGGCTCCGGACCATCAATAAAGAAAAAAAACAAAGCAATGAAACTATTGCAGATAACCGGAAAGATGCTCTCCGCATTCTTGTTGCCGATACGGCGCAACGCCACCTTCTTCATCTTCATGTATATCCTCGGTCTGGTATGCTCCTACGCCATCGTACCCGACAACGGCAAGAGCCATGCCTACGAGCTTACATGGGAGGAACTGTTCTTCGACCTGTATGCCGTAGCGGCAGTACTCGCCATGATTCCCCGCAAGGTAAGACCGTGGATAAGGGGAGTACTATATGCCGTATTATACATGTTGGCTATTGTCGACCTGTATTGCTACGTGAAGTTCGACTCCACGCTCAACCCCACCATGCTCCTTCTCGTAGGCGAGACGAACACTACGGAAGCAACGGAGTTCCTCGCCTCATACCTGGGTTGGAACATCCTCTTCAGCAGCGTGGGATACGTCCTGCTCATCATCGTATTGAATATCATCATCGGCACGCAATACAAGGACCTCCTCCATGTCATGCGATGGATATTGTGGCACACCGACGAAAGGCTCAACCGCATCACCGCATATACCAAAGTGAAGGAAGCCGCCAGCCGGATATGCCGGAAGTCTGCGGCCGTAAAGCCGTTCCTGCGCCCCGCCGCCGGTCTTGTGGTAATCATAACGTTCATCGTCTGCGGCAATATGGCTTGGGAGAACAAGATCCTGTACGCCCGCCTGATGTCATACGAGAACATAGGAGACGTGGAACACGAGCTTACCAAGCATCCGCGCGCCGTGCAATACCAGCCGATATACCGCTTTGCGTTCAGCATATACGCCAATGAGCTCACCGCCAAACAGCTTGTCCGCCTGAAGGAGAGTCTGAACGACGTGAAGGTGGACAGCTGCTCATTCCGCAGCCGCAACATCGTGCTGATTATCGGCGAGAGCTACAACCGCAACCACGCATCCTTCTACGGCTACCCCACGCCAAACACTCCGCGCCAGAAGAAACTCAAGAAGAAGGGCGAGCTGATTACCTTCACCGACGTGGTATCGCCATGGAACCTCACGAGTTTCGTCTTCAAACACCTCTTCTCGCTATATACCGTGGGCGACAAGGGCGACTGGTGCGACTATCCGCTCTTCCCCGAAATATTCCGCAAGGCTGGCTACCACGTCACATTCATGACCAACCAGTTCCTGCCACAGGCAAAGGAGGCGGTATATGACTTCAGCGGAGGCTTCTTCCTCAACGACGAAGTGCTGAGCAAAGCACAGTTCGACACCCGCAACACCACGCTCTACCGCTTCGACAACGGACTGCTCTGCAACTACGAAAAGCTGAAGGACGAGGGCAAGGACAAGCCGCAGCTCATCATCTTCCACCTGAAGGGACAGCACGTGGAATACCGCATGCGCTGTCCGAAGGTGCAGAAGCGCTTCGACAAGGACTACTACAAGGAGACGCGCCCTGACCTCAACGACAAGGAGCGCACCGTGCTTTCCGACTACGACAATGCCGTGCTCTACAACGACAGCATTGTCACGGCAATCATCGACAAGTTCCGCAAGCAGGATGCCATCGTAATCTACGTGCCCGACCATGGCGAGGAGGTCTACGACGGTGCCCACTTCTACGGCCGCATGCACTCCACCGACGTTACTGCGCGCCTCGCCCATGCCGAGTTCGAGATACCGATGTGGGTGTGGGCATCGAGGAAATACCGCCGTTCGCATCCCGACATCTGGCGCCAGGTGAGGGCAAGCCGCAAGCGCCCCTATATGACCGACGCCCTGCCGTATATGCTGATGTATCTCGCCGGAATAGAATGTCCGCAATACCGCGACGAACTGAATGTCCTCGACGACAAGTATAACGCCAAGCGTCCACGTATCCTGAAACACCAGGCCGACTACGACGAACTGATGCGGAAGGAGAAAGAGGAGGCTGCCAAGAAGGAAGCCGCCGCCAAAAAGAATTCATCCGGACAGGTATCAAGTAAAAAGAAAACAAACAAAAGGAACAAGAAATGAACAAGCAACTTTTGACCCTTGCCGAATCGAAAGCCCTCAGAGGCATAGCGATTCTCGGAATCATACTGCACAACTATTGTCATTTCCTCGGCTTTGCCGTGAAGGAAAACGAATACACGTTCGATGGCGGCAAACCGATGCAGCTGCTCGACAGACTGTGCTCGCTCAACCACGACCTCTTCGTGCACATCCTCTCGTTCTTCGGCCACTACGGAGTGCCGCTCTTCCTCTTCATCAGTGGCTTCGGTCTTGTGATGAAGTATGAGAACAAGGAGCGCCCGAGCCGCATAGGCTTCTTCTCCTTCACCTGGTATCATTACGCCAAGCTCCTCCGCCTGATGTTCCTCGGCTATATCGCCTTCGCCGTGGTGAGCTATCTGCACCCCCACGGCTATCATGGCTACACGCCAGGCAGGGTTGTGGCGCAGCTGCTGATGTATATCAACCTCCTGCCCGACCCCGACCATATCATCAAGCCCGGCCCCTACTGGTATTTCGGCCTTACGTTACAGCTCTATATCATATACCGCCTGTGTCTCTACCGCACGCGGTCACTCTACGTAGTGCTGCTCATCGCCGCCTGCTGGGCCGTGCAGACCGTCTTCTCGCCCGAGATGATAGGCAGCGTGGATTCGCTCAACCGCATCCGCTACAATTTCATCGGCGCCATGCTGCCCTTCGGCATGGGAATGCTCTATGCCCGCCACGGCATGCTGCTCCCCCGCCCCATATATGCAGTGCTCGCCCTCATGTCGGCAGTAGCGGTATTCGCCGGTAGTTTCAACTTCCATTCATGGCTGTGGGTGCCGGCGTTCATCGTCATCGGTGCCGTGTCCACCATCAAGCTCCTGCCCGGCAAGCTGTTCGTGCCCTGCATGTGGGTAGGCGCCATCTCCTCCGCCCTTTTCGTGGTTCATCCGATATTGAGGGAGATAATCATCCCGATGTCATACAGGGGCAGGGTCTATACCGGCATCATCATCTATTTCGTCGCCAGCCTCGTATGCGCATGGCTGTTCAAGCTGATGTTCAGGTATATACCAAAACCGAGAATGCGTGAATAGTACTTGTCTGCTTGTCAACTCGTCAACTGAAATTAAGCTTTTGCATTGATTGGCTATATGAATTATAATGTATTGAGCAAATACCGGGGCGAACTCATGGGACTGGCGATACTCTTCGTCGTGATGTTCCATGTGTATATGCCCGGCACTGATTTCTTCTATCCCCTGCGCCGTCTGGGCAATGTGGGAGTGGATATGTTCCTTTTTGTCAGCGGAATGGGACTGTGGTTCTCATGGACCCGCTCGCGTCTGGGCAGAAACCTCGACGGCGTGGGCGGCATGTCAGTCGGTCCGGCGCTGAAGCGTTTCTTCTCGCGCCGCTATCTGCGCATCTATCCAGTGTGGATTCTCGTTGCCACCTATTTCTATGTGGGCAAATACTTGGAGAATCCCGGCGGCGGATACAGTCCCGACGTGCCCAATCTCATTGCCAACGTGCTCTTCAACTGGAGCTTCTGGCGTGCCGACGACCTCACCTTCTGGTACGTCCCCGCCACGATGATGCTCTATAACTTCGCACCGCCTTATATGGAGCTCATCCGCCGCCAGCCGGCTTGGCGCTGGCTTCCCGTGGCGTTCATCCTGCTTGCGGCAATGGTGCAGTATGTCCCGCTGTTTCACGACAACGTGGGACACATCGAGATATTCTTCAGTCGCATACCGATATTCTTCATCGGCATAAACTTCGGCGAGATGGTGATGGACAGCCGCCGCATGGAGAAGGGCAGCCTGGGCATACTGCTCCTGGTCTTCGCCATGAGCATGTGGCTCTGTCTGCGCCTTGAATATATCGGACACAGCCGCTTCCCGCTCTTCATGGAGCGCATGGTGTACATACCGCTCACCATCAGCGCCCTGCTGCTCGAATGTCGGCTTCTCTCCTATATGCCGCGCTTCGTGCTGCGCCCGCTATCGTTTCTCGGCACGATAAGTCTTGAGATTTACCTCATCCATATCGAGTACGTGCTCCGCCCCGTGGCGCGCCATCATCTCGGATATGGCATGACTCTCTTCTGGACCCTCCTCATATCCATCCCTGCCGCCTATCTACTGCACTGGGCAGTGGACAGGGTGGTCAGACTTTTCCGGCCAAGGCGTTAGCCGCAAACGGCATCATACCGGTCTCTGCCCCTCATCATATCAGATAGCCGACGAAGAGCGTGGCATTCCAAGCCAGCAGATACAGCGTGAGCAGGGTGAGGAGAATGCGCACGGCGAGGAGCTTCCTGCCCTCCACATTCTTCAGTATATATGCCATGGCGACGGGCATGACAAACAGCCAGTGGGCGCCCATGATATAAACCTCGTTCAAGCCGAAGCCCAAGACCACGTGGATGAACATGTCGAAGGCGAATCCGCTCATCACCATCCACAGGAACTTGCTGCGCCTGCCCATCCATACGCCGATGGCGAAGAGCACGACGAGAACCAGCTCCACCGTATAGTTCAACCAGTTGTTATAGTATACCAGCACCGGCCTGCCCCTCAGCGTGTCGCCGAGCAGATAGTCGGGATGCAGTTGGATTGACTCCCCGAAGAGATTCTCCACCATAGAGTCCCAGCGCGGCGTGGAGATATCCGTCCAGCTCGAGAATTCGCCGTTGGCAATCGGCTTGCCCCTGTGGGCATAGTGCGGGTTCTTCTCTGCGGCGAGCTTCTTCTCGCGGTCGCGCTTCGCCATAAGACTGTCGAACGCCACACGCACCTCCGCCGTATCCGTCAGACTCGTCGTGTCGCGGAACATCACGAAGTCTTTTTCCCTATTCTCGTCTGCCTTCTTCTTCTTCTCAGCATTGCGCTTCATCGCCTCTGGGTATTTGTAGTATTTGTATTCCCACCGCGCGAAGCTCCATATCACAGCCGACGGGATGAGCACGGCGAAGAGCAGATAGCGCGGACGGAAGAACCGTTTGCCGTCGACGAAGAGTGCATCGATGAACACCTTGATACCGTTGCTCAGCGTCAGTCCGGCGGTGAACAGGAACATGAGCATCGTCTGCCAGCCGCTGAGCCGCTTGCCGTCGCGCAGCTTCACGCCGCACACATAGAGCGCCATGAGGAGCATGAACATCGAGGGACCGAAATGGTCGGGCGCGATGAACGAGAGCATCACATAGGCGAAGCTGAAGAGCAATGACGAGAGCAGAATGGCGTCGGCATTCTTCACTCCGATGATGTCGCGGCAGATGCGTATCACGAAGATGAACGAATAGAACACGAGGAAGAGCAGAATGGCAGCCACCATATACTGCACGAAATTCACTCCCGTCGCCTCCACCAGCCATTTGTCGATGACCGAGAGCGGCCACACGAAGAAGGCGAGCAGCGGATGGCGGAAGATGTTGTAGTCGGGACTCCAGCGCGAAATCACCACGTATGTGAGGGGGTCGAAGCCGGAGATGCTGAAGTTCTTTATGAACAGCGACCACACTCCCCTCGTGGGGCGCATGAATTTCTCCGCATAGTGCATTATCATCACGGCGTTGAGCGCCATATACACCATCAGCGCAATCAGAGCCGGCAGCGCCTCGCTCCTTTTCACTCTGAACATCCTTGCTATCTGCACGGCGATATTCCTGAATTCTCTTATCGGGTTAATCATATTCTGTCGGTCTTACTTCTTTTTTTCATGCAAAAAATCTCCATTGTATCCTGATATCACTTTCTGAACGGCTTGTAATACCCCTCGTCGGCAAAATTTAGCATCTCGATGTCTCCGCTGCTGTCGCCGAAAGCCGTCAGCCAGTAACTGCGGCGGTTGGGGTGCAGGGCCAGGATGCGGCGCACCTTCTCCTGACGACGGCAGTTTGCCGAGAGGAACCTGCCCGTGACCATCCCCTCCGCCACGTCTATGCGCGTGCAGAAGATTTCGATGCCGGGGAATTCCCTGAAGAATGGCGCCACCCAGTTGTTGATGCTCGCGCTTACGATCATCACCGTGGAGTCCGGCTCCGCCATCACCTCGCGCAGCTTCTGCAGTCCCTTGGGGCGCAAAAGGCTTTGGTGACTGTCGGCGAAGCGCCGGCAGAGGTCGTTGAACTTCTCTTCCTCCATCCCCTGGAAATACCAGGCGAAGATGCGCTCCTTCACCTTCCCGCTGTCGAGCAGCCCCATCTTCATCCCCAGCAGATAAAGCAGATGCTGGGCGAAACACTTGACGAACTGTTTCCATCCACGGGCATAAATGAGGAATGCGATAAGCGAATCACGCTTGGTCAGCGTCCCGTCAAAATCAAAGGCGTAAATCTTTTTCATCTCAGTATATATATAATAAGGAGAAATGCCAGGAACCACAGCAGCACCACTGCCTGCAGCACCCTATCGTGGAGCATGGCCTTGGTCGGGTCGCCGCTCTTGTTGTCCACCAGCGTCAGCTGCAGATAGCGCAGTATGCCGATGATGACAAACACGGTGGTGAGATACAGATAGCGCGTGCCGATGCGCTGCTCCACCTCGGGCGACACGGTATACATCACGTAGCACACGAGCGTCACCGTTGCCGTGATGGTAATCGCCTGGTTGATGAAGTCCAGATTGTAGCGCGAGGTATTCTTGCGCGGCGCATGGCCCGTCTGGTTCATCTTCAGCACGTCGTCGCGCCGCTTGGCGAACGAGAGGAACAGTGTGAGCAGGAAGGTCATGAGCACAATCCAGTTGCTCAGCCCGATGCCCGTGGCGATGCCTCCGGCAAAGAGCCTCAGCACGAAGCCGAAGGCTATGGTACACACATCCAGTATGGCATAGCGCTTCAACACGAAACAGTATGCCACGTTCATCAGCAGATACAGCCCTACGACGGCTCCCACGCCCAGGGCGTATTCCCCGAGCAGCGCCACGCTGCCGAAGCTCAGCGCCACCATGAGCGCCATCATGACGTATGCCTGTGCCACACTGATCTTGCCGGCGGCAATCGGACGGTGGCACTTCGTGGGGTGGCGTCGGTCGTCCTCCACGTCGATGATGTCGTTCAGACAGTATATCGATGAGGAGATGAAGCAGAACGCCATGGCTGCCGTCACTGCGGCAATGATGTCGGTGGTGTCGAGCAGACTGCCTCCGAAGAACAGCGGCACGAGCACAAACACGTTCTTTATCCACTGTTGTGGGCGTATCACCCTTGCAATATCCTTTACATTCATCTTGAAATCAATAAATCAGCGTGCTAAGTTAATCACTTTTTGTCTATCCTGCAATTTTCTGCCCCTCTAAGTGACGGCGGAGAGGTAAATTGGCATGAATAGAGTATCCCGTCTCCTCGTCTACTTCTAAAATAAAGAAAAAAAGTTTTTTTTGTTTTTTACCCTCACACCCTCACTTTTCACATGAAACGCCCTGTTTATCGGGGTTTCAGTGGAGGGTGTGTCAAAAGTTCAAAACTACCCTCTATATAAATCAAACTCGCAACTT
>OLSD01000729.1_pt1 | contig 30593 bp, 23 predicted proteins | sample 1672211 | NCBI WGS metagenome assembly OLSD01 (sample SAMEA3136659, study PRJEB25190) | human gut metagenome | reverse complement strand
TTCTGCCCACAATACTTGGCTGGAGACGGCCCGGGAAGATAGGTAGCGCCAACACGAAAGAAGTCACTCGCATGAGTGGCTTCTTTTTTTGTTTATTTTTTGCCTTGACAAGTTTCGCCTGGGAGACTATAATCGCCCAGTTAAAAATGATGGAGATTTTTATGATGCAGAAAAAAGGTTTATCTTCGCTCTTCCGGCCGGTGGAGCTCACACAAGGGGAATGCTGGAAAACGATCCTGGCATTTTCTTTCCCGATCATTGTTTCTTATTTGTTGCAGCAGGTCTATACGATCAGCGATGCGGCGATCGTTGGCCAGATGTTGACGGCGCAGGAAGTTGCTGGTGTCAACGATACGTCGTCGCTCATTTTTATCTTTTTGCAGTTTGCCTTTGGCGTCAGCGCGGGTTTCTGCGTAGTCACATCTTGTAATGTCGGCGCGCACAATCCTGCTGGCGTGCGCCGCTCGCTGACAACGCAGATCGTCCTTTCCGGTGTTCTCACAGTGGTGCTTACGGCATTGGCGCTTGTGCTGCTCGATCCAATGCTCGCATGGATCAATGTAACGCCTGACAGCCCGGAAGTCTATCGCGCGGCCTACACCTATTGTGCCATCATTTTTGCCGGGATCGGCGCGCAGCTGTTCTATAATTTTATTTGCTCCTTCCTGCGCAGCATGGGCGACAGCGTGACACCGCTTGCCTTCCTGCTCTTTTCTACGCTGCTGAATGTGGGGCTTGACCTGCTTTTCATCGTTGTGTTCCGCTGGGGTGTTGCCGGTGCGGCCGTCGCCACGGTGAGCGCGCAGCTCGTAAGCACATTGGGCTGCTTTGCCTACGCATTTTTCAAGTACCCTGAACTGCATCTGCACAGTGAGGACTGGAAGATCGAGCGGCATGACATTGTGCGCCATCTCATTCAGGGCATTCCGCTCGGCTTACAGTTTTCGGTGTTGGCAATCGGCATCATCGTGGTGCAGAGCATCGTCGTGCAGTTTGATATGCTCAACGGCGCGATGGTCTCGAGCGCAGCGCAGAACGGTTTCGGTGCGGCAAACAAGGTCAACAGTCTGCTGATGACGCCGCTCAACGGTCTCGGCTCTGCGATGACCAGCTTTACGGCGCAGAATCTCGGCGCGGGTGACACAAAGCGCATCAAAAAGGGCACGGTCCAGTCGATCATCATCATGCTCATCATGGCGGCATGTTCCATTCTGATCGGATTGCTGCTTACCATTGACGGCACTTATCTGCGCATTTTCCTCAGTGCGGACAAGGTGACGGCGGAAACGATCCGCTTCGGCAATTCGTATCTCTATGTCGACCTTTCCCTCTACGGGTTCCTCGGGTTTATCTTCGTTGCACGCAACTGTGTGCAGGGTATCGGCAAGCCGCAGTTCGTGCTGGGTGCGGGTGCGGCCGAGCTTGTCGCGCGTGTGGCGGTCTGTTTGCTGCTGCCCGCTGCACTCGCGGGCGGCATGGTCAGCGCGCAGGCGCCGCAGGCTGCGGTCTACGGTTTGTGCGTGGCAGACCCCTGCGCCTGGATCGCCGCGGACGCGGTGCTGTGTATCCCGTTTATCAAGAACATCATGCGCGAAAACTACGACTATCTCTACGGCAGCGGCCAGAAACTCATTGAGCGATAAAAAGAACCATAAAGTTGTCCCTCCGTATTTTGAATACGGAGGGGCAATTGTTGTCCATAATGAGACGGAGAAATCTGTTGTTACTCGATGTTCTTCAGACCGTCATATAGATCGTTGAAGGACTTTTCCTGACGGCATCTCCTGTAGGAGAGTTCTTTGTTTTCGCCGAATTCCAGCAAGAAGCATTTGGCAAGCTCTTCCACGGTCTGCTCAAGCGTCGTAAAAAACTGCTCATAGGCAAAGTTGCTTGCCGCCGAGCCTTTTTCAAAGCAATTCACGATCAGCGATTCGGTCACCTGATCGAGCGGATATATTTTTCAAAAAGTGCGGTCAAGGCCTGCTTCTCTGCCATGGTATTCCTCCTGAACGTTTCATTTGCTGCGTCAAAGCGTATCGTATCAGTCCTCGAACCACGCGACTGCGCGGATGGGCGAGCCGTCGCAGTTTTCAAGCCTCAGCGGGAAGCAGCCAAAGGAAAAGAGACCGCTGCCGCAGAGGTCGAGATCCTTGAGATTTTCGATGTTGACGATGTCTTTGTGCGCGAAAAGCTTTTTGTGCCGCGTCAGGTTCTCATCCGCGATGGGGTCAAGACCGATCACGTCGAAGCCGATGCCCTTAAAGTCGCCCGCGATGATGTAATCCATCGCCGCGTCGTCGAGGCAGGGATAGTCGCCAAAGTAGGCGTCTGTTCCCCAGCGCTTGTCCCAGCCGAGGTGAAAGAGCAGAAAATCCGCCTTTTCCGCGTCGCTTCCATAGGCGAGGATACGCTCAAGCGTGATGGCCTCGCCCTCTTTTAGGTCGCTGCACTCAATGACGAGCGCCTTACCGATGAACTGCGAGGCGGGGAAGGCGTCGAGCGTCGTGCGGCCGGCAAAAAGGTGCGCGGGCGGATCCATGTGCGTGCCCGTGTGGGTGTACATGGTCAGCTTCGTCTCCTTGAAGCCGTCCTTCTCGTAGGTGTTCGCGCCGGCGAGAACGGGTGGCTCCGTGCCGGGGTAGACCGGCATATTTTCGGAAATGGTGTGCGTGAGATCAATAACGCGCATGGTAAGACCTTCCTTTTCTGTTGAAGTTGAAATCAAAAGCAGAACACGAACTGCACCAGCAGCATGTAGCACACCGTGCCGCCCGCGATGGAGAGCAGCATTTGTTTCTTCCACAGGTGCAGGCCGATCGTTACGGCGATGGCAATGAGCTCGGGCAGCCCGTAGGCAAAGTGCAGCACGTCGACATTGCGCAGGCAGTAGACAACGAGCATACCGAAGATCGCTCCCGGCAGTGCCGAGCCGAGGTATTGAATGTATTTCGGCGTCGGCTTTTTCGGGTTGAAGACCAGAAACGGCAGGAAGCGCGTGAGCATCGTGCCGAGCGCGCAGAGGATGATGGTGATGGCCTGTTGTAAGATCGTCATTTTGCCGGCTCCTGTGTCTTTGCTTCGATGGGCTTGCGCAGCGCGGTCAGCACAATGAGAATGCAGATCATTGTCGGAATGAGGAAGTTGTCCGCACCGAAGAGAAGCAGGCACGCGACGCTCGCAGCAAGGCCGATCCATGCGCTGAAATGATGCGTTTCCTTGAGCCACTGGTCCATGAAGATGACAACAAACATTGCCGTCATCACAAAGTCAAGCCCATCGGTATTGAAGCGCAACAGTCCGCCGAGAACGCCGCCGAGCGTCGCGCCCAGAAACCAGTAGAGTTCATCGAGCAGCGAGACGAAGAAGTAGAACCAACCGTGATCCACCCCCTCGGGGATCTCTGCTGTATAGTTGACACTGAACGTTTCATCGCACATGGCATAGATGAGATAAGGCTTTTTCCAACCTGTGCCCTTATACCTGTCGAGCATCGAAATGCCATAGAACAGATGACGCGCCTGGATCATGACCGCCATCAGAAAGACCTGCACCGGCGCGAACGGTGCGAGCAGCATACTCGTGGTCACAAATTCAAGGCTGCCGCCGAAGATGACGATGCTCATGATCATCGGATACCAGAAGCTGAAGCCCGACGTGCGCATGTAGACCCCATAGGTCATGCCGAAGAAGAGAAAACCTGCTAAAATGGGAATGGTGTGCGGGAATGCCGCTTTCAGCGCCGCGCCCGCGGGGGATTTGCTGCGCATGGGAAGAGAGACCTCCTTGGTGAAAGTGAAACTGCGGCACTCTATTCCGGATCGTCTGTGCTTTCGCTGCCGCTTGTGGTGATGAGCACGCTTGCAAGCAGCGTAAGAGACGAACCGAGAAGAATACGCAGCGTGAGCGTTTCGTGCAGGAAGAGAATGCCGGCAAAGATGCTCGTGATTGGTTCGAATGTGCTGAGAATGGCCGCGCGCTGCGCGCCGATCAAAAATGTTCCCTTCTGGAAGAGCACGACTGCACCGACGCAGAGGGTGAGGGAAAAGAAGATTGCTACGCCCCAACCGCCCACTGTCTGCGGCAGGCGGAACTGATGCGTGATCAGGCAGAGGGGCAGTGTACAGACCGAACTGATGAACGCCATGTAAAAGCTCAGGCGGAAGCCAGAGACCTCACGGTGGCGGAAATGCCCGAGAAGCAGGATATAGACGGCATAGGTCACACCGGAAGATAGCGCCAGCATCACACCGAGAGGGTCGATTGCGCCGCGGGGATCAATGAGCAGTGCAATGCCGAGCGAGCAGAGCAGCGCGCAAAACAGGGCGCGCTTTTTCACCTGTTCACGCAGCAGAAGGCCGCCCAACACTACAATGACCGGATAAGCAAAATGAAATACTGCGGCCATGCCGGCGGCAAGATAGCGATAGGAGCTAAAGAGCAAGACAGGAGTGAGAAAACAGCCGAAAAGACCACTCAGCCCGGTTTCGATCAGCGCGCCGCGGCTCAGCCGAAGGCCTCCCTGCCTCCACCCCAACAGTGCGAGAACGGGGAGAGAGAGGGTATTGCGCAAGAATACGAGCATCATTGGCGTCACGTCCTGTGCATAGAGAAAGTTGGCGCTCAGCGGCATGCTGCCGAAGATCACCGCGCCTAAAATTACGCACAGTCCGCCGAGCCACTGCTTTTGGCGTTCCATCGTGTTCTCCCCCTTTACACAAGTAAAGTGAATGCAATTATCATACTCACGCTTTTCCTTCCAGTCAAGTGGGAAAATATCCAAATACCGGCTGCGTTGACAAATCCTGCCGCGGCTGTTATGCTGATGCTATCCTATGACATTGTGATAAAGAGAAGGTTGCAGCCATGTTTCTGTTTTATGTAAACCCTATTCTGATCGCCGCAGCGGTCATTCCGGCCATTGTCCTGCTGCGCTTTGTCTACAAGGAGGATCGGCTCGATAAGGAGTCACCGGGACTGCTGCTCTCACTTATGGTCTTTGGTATCCTTGCAACGTTTGCCGCCATCGTTACCGAGCAGATCGGCGAGGCGATCCTCGGCATTCTTCTGCCGCGGAACTCGACCGCGTACAACGTACTGCTTTACTTCGTTGTGGTCGCGCTTTCAGAGGAGGGGTTCAAATACCTGCTGCTGAGAAAGCGCACCTGGTGGTCGGGCGAATTCAACTGCCAGTTTGACGGCGTGGTCTATGCCGTGTTTGTTTCGCTTGGCTTTGCCCTGTGGGAGAACATCAGCTATGTGCTGATGTATGGTCTCAGCACAGCACTGGTACGCGCTATCACGGCCGTGCCGGGACATGCCTGCTTCGGCGCTTTTATGGGTGCATTTTACGGCCTTGCCAAGCGCTACGACAATATCGGCGATGCGGATCGCTGCCTGCGCTGCCGCCGCTTCGCCGTTGTGATACCGGTGCTGCTGCACGGTGCGTATGATTACATTGCGACTTATGAGTACGACGGCTATGCGTGGTTTTTCGTCGCGTTCGTCGCTGTGCTGTTTCTTGCGGCGTACCGCATGATCAAAAAGCTCGCGCGCGACGACCGCTTCATCGACGGCGACGACTATAATTACTACAACGGCCCTGAGATCTGAAAGAGCACCAAAAAAGCGCCCGCTTACCTTTTGGTAAGCGGGCGCTTCTACAGTATTGCTGCCACGCTGCGCTGCCAATGCGCCAAAGGCGGTCAACTGCGCACAATGTAGTCGTATGCGACGAGCGCAAGGCCGTCAAAGGAGTGGATCGTGCCGCACTTTTGAAAGCCATAGGCTTCAAGCAACTGCTGCATCGTGCGGTTGTCCGCATGTGTGTCGGCGCGCAGGTAAGAGACTTTTGCGGTGCAGAAGTCAAAGCAGGCTTTGGAAAGCCCGCGCACGCTTCCGTTGGAGGCGAGGCGGTGGACGGTGCCGTAGGGTTGATTGAGATGCCACGCGCCGTCTTCGATGACGCGGTAGCTCTCGTCCTCGCCGAGAAAGAGAGCGAATGTGCCGACGATCTCGCCATTTTCAAGCATCACATAGCTGCTGCCGCATGCGATATCATAGGTGACGATGCCGCGGTCTGGGTACTCGTCGCCCCATTGCGAGGCATTGCCGTTTGCGCGCATGTAGCGCTTTGCGGCGGCGAAGACGTCCAGCACCGTGTCGACGTCCTGCAGGGTGGTTTTGCGAATTTCCATTTTAGCCCTTGTGCTGCTCGAACCAGCCGGTGATCTCGTTTAAGCGGCGAATGCGGTGCTTGGGCTTGCCGCTGCGCGAAAGCTCATGGTTCTCGCCGCGGAAGAGGACGAGTCTGCTCTCCACGCCGTGCGCAACGAGCGCGGAGTACATCTGATAGCCCTGATCGACAGGGCAGCGATAGTCCTCAAACGAGTGAAGGAAGAGCGTCGGCGTTTTGACCTGATCGGCGTACTTCATGGGGCTGTGCCACCAGAACTTTTCGACGTCCGGCCAGATGGTCGAGCCGCACTGATCCTCAGAAAAGTCCGGGCCAATGTCAGACACGCCGTAAAAGCTCGTCCAGTTTGAGATCGAGCGCTGGCTGGCGCAGGCGCGGAAGCGGTCGGTGTGGCCAATGATCCAGTTGGTCATGAAGCCGCCGTAGGAGCCGCCGGTCTCAAAGAGGTTATCTGCGTCCATCTCGGGATACTTCTTGAGCGCCGCGTCGCAGAACGCCATCAGATCATCGAAGTCGACCGTGCCGTACTTGCCGCGAATGTCCATGAACGCGCCGCGCCCGTCGCTGCCGGTGGGGTTGCAAAAGATGACAAAGTAGCCACGGCTTGCCCAGTACTGCATCTCATGGTAGAAAACGGGGCCGTAGACGGTCTTGGGACCGCCGTGAATGTCGAAGATGACGGGGTACTTTTTGCCCGCTTCGAAGTCCATCGGCTTTAGGATAAAGCCGTGCACCTCGTGGTCGCCGCGCGTGAAGCAAATGGCCTCGGGCCGGGCGACGTACTTGCCGCGCAGCGCCGCGTCGTTGAAGCGCGTGACGCGGCGGCCTTCTTCATTATAAAGCTCCTGCGGCTTCATGTCCCAGAGCGCGCAGAGCAGCATTTTGCCGTTGCAGCGGTCGAAGCTGTCGACGCTGCCGTCGCGCACGAGAACGGGGGAGACGGTGCCGTCTTCGAGCTTGTAGAGCCCCGCGCCGTCGAAGCGCGTCGAGATGAAGTACAGCACGTCGCCGTCCATCTTGAACGCTTGACCGCCGCCGTGGCGGACGTCGCTGCCGACAGACGAGCCAATGGCCTCGCCGTAGACGGCGTAGGGTGTGACGGCGAGCGTCTCATAGTCGAGCTTGTAGAAGTCGCAGTCGGTATTCATGCCGAACTTGCCGTCCGCGGCCATGATGAGCAGGAAGGACCTGCCGAGCGCGTACTCCGCGATGACAAAGTCGGGGCGGCTTTTGGCGACGGGCTCTTCCCTGCGCGAGGCAAGGTCCATGCGGTAAAGGTCCGCGCCGCCAAAGTACGCGGGGCGGGGGCTGGAGACGTCAAGAAGGCTGTAGTAAACGGTCTTCTTATCCTCCGTGAGCTCAACGGCGCTCACGCTCATGCCCTCGGCGGTCAGGCGGGTGAGGGACTTCTTTTTCGCGTCGTAGTAGAAAAGGCTCTCATACGCGCCGCGGGTGTAGGTGCCGCCGTTCCACCACCAGGGGAGCTGCTCGATGGCCTCATAGTCCTCGTTTTCCTTCTTGTCATCAAGGTAGGCCTTGATAAGCTTTTTGTCGCCCTTGTAGAGTTCCTCAAAGCCCGGGAAGGTCGAGCCAACGGCGAGCAGATCGCCGCCCGGAAGCGGATAGACGGCGGACACGGGAATGGGGAAGGTGAAGGCAAGCTCCGCCTCGCCGCCGTCGAGCGCGATCCGATAAAAGCGGCTCTGGAGCGAGGGCTCCTTCTCGCCCTCACGGTCGGCTGCAAAGAGGACGGTGTTTTCGTCGAGATAGCAGAAGGAGGATTCCTTTCCGCCGCTGGTCAGCGCACGGACGACGCCGTTTTTGAGCGTATAGAGGCGGGAATCATAGCAGTTTTTTTCTTTTTTTGCCTGGCTTACGGTGAAGCAGGCGGTCGTTCCCTCAGGGGAAAACGTCACGTTCGCCAGCGAGCGAACGGCGCAGAAATCATCAATGGCGATGGGTCTCATGGCACAAGCTCCTTTCATCGGCTGCGCGCAAAGCGCGCAAAACTATGCGAACATCATACCACAGCAGCAAAATGATTGCAATTGCGGATCAAAACTGTCGAAGCATACAAAAAAACACCTGCGCAAAGCACAGATGTTCACAAAAAAAGTCTTGACTTTTCCATTTCTATTTGGTAAAATTAAGCGCTTATAAACGGGAAAAGGTGAGGACGATCCCCCACCCATTACCGAAAGAATAGCATAACGCGGCAGAAAAAGCAAGATGCAGTTCGCCTTATTTTACAACAAGGCCGGGTGTATCGATCTGAAAGCAGCCGCCGCAATACATTCCTTCAAGCGGACAGGGCTTGAAGAAAAGAAAGGCGTGAAGAGCAAAATGGCCAAAGACAAGATGTATGGCAAAACCCTTCGCAAGAATTTCGCCCGACACGAGGAGATCGTGGAGATGCCGAACCTGCTGGCGCTTCAGAAGAAGTCCTACCAGTGGTTTCTCGATACGGGTCTGCGCGAAGTCTTTTCCGATGTTGCCTCGATCTCGAACTACGCGGGCAACCTTGAGCTGAGCTTCATCGACTACAAAATGGACGAAGCGCCCAAGTACGATGTGCTCGAGTGCAAGGCGCGCGACGCGACGTATGCCGCTCCCCTGAAGGTGAGCGTGCGCCTCTACAACAAGGAGACCGGCGAGATCAAGGAGCAGGAGATCTTCATGGGCGATTTCCCGCTGATGACCGACTCCGGTACCTTCGTCATCAACGGCGCTGAGCGCGTGGTCGTCTCCCAGCTCGTTCGTTCCCCCGGCATTTATTATGGCAAGGAGATCGACCTCAAGACCGACCTCCCGCTGCTGACCTCCACCGTCATCCCGTACCGCGGCGCATGGCTCGAATACGAGACCGACGCCAACGAGATGTTCTGGGTGCGCATCGACAAGAACCGCAAGCTCCCCATCACTGAGCTGATCCGTGCCATCGGCTTCAAGACCGACGCGGAGATCCTCGAGCTGTTCGGCGACGACGATCGCGTGACCGCCACGCTCGAAAAGGACGCCTGCAAGACTTATGAAGAGGCCATGCTCGAGATTTACCGCAAGCTGCGCCCGGGCGAGCCGCCCACGGTCGAGGCCTGCGAAACGCTCATCAACAACCTCTTCTTCGATCCGCGCCGCTATGACCTGTCCATGGTCGGCCGCTACAAGTACAACAAGAAGCTCTCCCTGTGGGCGCGCATCCGCGGGCAGAAGCTTGTCTATCCCGTTGCCGATCCGCGCACGGGCGAGATCCTGTTCGACGCAGGCCACATCGTCACCGACGAGGAGGCCCGCGAGATGGACGCTATCGGCGTCAACGACGTGACCATCGAGGTCGATGGCCGCACGATGCGCGTTTTCTCCAACCACATGGTCGATCTCGGCCGCTTTGTCGACTTTGACCCCGTGGCCGAGTGCGGTATCAAGGAGCGCGTGCGCGAGAGCGTGCTCAAGGAGCTGCTCGAGCAGTACAGCGGCGAGGAGCTCAAGGAAGCCATTCGCGACAACGCCGACCGCCTTGTGCCCAAGCACATTCTCGTCGACGATATCCTCGCTTCCATCAACTACATGAACGCGCTGGCGCACGGCATCGTCTTTAAGGACGACATTGACCACCTTGGCAACCGCCGCCTGCGCTGCGTGGGCGAGCTGCTGCAGAACCAGTTCCGCATCGGCTTTAGCCGCATGGAGCGCGTCATTCGCGAGCGCATGACGATCCAGGATCTTGACATCGTCACCCCGCAGAGTCTCATCAACATCCGCCCCGTCACCGCGGCAATCAAGGAGTTCTTCGGTTCTTCTCCGCTCTCTCAGTTCATGGATCAGACGAACCCGCTCGCGGAGCTGACGCACAAGCGCCGTCTCTCTGCTCTGGGTCCCGGCGGTCTTTCCCGCGAGCGCGCCAACATGGAAGTGCGAGACGTGCATTACAGCCACTACGGCCGTATGTGCCCGATCGAGACGCCGGAAGGTCCGAACATCGGCCTGATCTCCTATCTTGCGACCTACGCCCGCATCAACGAATACGGCTTTATCGAAGCGCCCTTCCGCAAGGTCGATCACGAGACCTGCCGCGTGACCGACGAGATCGAGTATATGACCGCAGACGTTGAGGATCAGTACATCGTCGGTCAGGCTGCCGAGCCTGTTGATGAAAACGGCTGCCTCGTCAACCAGCGTATCACCTGCCGCCACCGCGACGAGATCGTCGAGGTCGACCGCGAGCGCGTCGACTATATCGATATTTCTCCGCGCATGATGGTCTCCATCGCAACGGCAATGATCCCGTTCCTGCCCAACGACGACGCAAACCGCGCACTGATGGGCGCGAACATGCAGCGCCAGGCCGTTCCTCTGCTCCGCCCCGAGGCGCCCATCGTCGGCACCGGTATGGAGCACAAGATCTGCATGGACTCCGAGGTCGTGATCCTTGCCGAAGGTGACGGTATCGTCACCAAGATGGACGCACGCGCCATCACCGTTGCCTACGACAACGGCGAGACGAAGGAATACAAGCTCACGAAGTTCCTGCGCTCCAACCACGGCACCTGCATCAACCAGCACCCGATCGTCGACGTCGGCGAGCGCGTGCACGGCCGCCGCCTGAACGAGCAGGGCGTGTGGGAAGATCCCACCGTTCTTGCTGACGGCCCGGCGACCGATCAGGGCGAGATCGCCCTCGGCCGCAATATCCTCGTCGGCTTCATGACTTGGGAAGGCTACAACTACGAGGACGCCGTTCTCCTGAACGAGCGCCTTGTCCGCGAGGACTACTACACCTCTATTCACCTCGAGGAGTACGAGCTTGACGCACGCGACACCAAGCTCGGCCCCGAAGAGATCACCCGCGATATCCCCAACGTCGGTGAGGACGCGCTCAAGGATCTCGACGAGCGCGGCATCATCCGCATCGGCGCTGAGGTCCACGCCGGCGATATCCTCGTCGGTAAGGTCACGCCCAAGGGCGAGACCGACCTCACCGCAGAAGAGCGCCTGCTGCGCGCCATCTTCGGTGAAAAGGCGCGCGAAGTGCGCGACACCTCCCTTAAGGTGCCCCACGGCGAGAGCGGCATCGTCGTCGATGCCAAGGTATTCTCCCGTGAGGCGGGCGACGAGCTCGGCCCCGGCGTCAACATGGTCGTGCGCGTTTACATCGCGCAGCGCCGCAAGATCCAGCCGGGCGATAAGATGGCCGGTCGTCACGGTAACAAGGGCGTTGTTTCCCGCATTCTTCCGCAGGAGGATATGCCCTTCCTGCCCGACGGTACGCCGCTCGACATCGTGCTGAACCCCCTGGGCGTTCCGTCCCGTATGAACATCGGTCAGGTGCTCGAAGTTCATCTGGGCTATGCCGCTAAGACCCTCGGCTACAAGGTCGCAACGCCGATTTTCGACGGTGCGAGCTACGACGAGATCCAGCAGGAGCTGATCAAGGCCGGCCTCGATCCCGAGGGCAAGAGCTGGCTGTACGACGGCCGTACCGGTGAGCGTTTCGACAACAAGGTCACCGTCGGTTACGTTTACTTCCTCAAGCTGCACCATCTGGTCGACGATAAGATCCACGCCCGTTCCACCGGTCCCTACTCCCTTGTTACCCAGCAGCCGCTCGGCGGTAAGGCACAGTTCGGCGGCCAGCGCTTCGGCGAAATGGAAGTTTGGGCGCTCGAGGCTTACGGCGCGGCTTATACCCTGCAGGAGATCCTGACGGTCAAGTCCGACGACGTGACCGGTCGTGTGCGCACCTATGAGTCCATCGTCAAGGGCCACAATATCCCGCAGCCGGGCGTGCCCGAGTCGTTCAAGGTTCTTGTCAAGGAACTCCAGGCGCTCTGCCTCGATGTTCAGGTGCTTGACCGCGACGGCAACCAGATCGAACTCAAGGAAGACGAGGACGCGATGGATACCTTCAACCTCGCCCGCATGGACGCTGAAGATGACCGCCACCGCAACAATCCCTTCGCTGATGAAGCCGAGCTCGAGGACGCAGGCTTTGAATATGTCGCTGAAGATGAAGTCAACGCCGACTTTGCCGGCGACGATCAGGAAGACTGAGAGAAGGAGGAGCATATAGAATGAGTTACGCAACGTTTGACGCGATCAAAATCGGCATCGCTTCTCCGGAGATGATCCGTGAATGGTCTTACGGCGAAGTCAAAAAGCCTGAGACCATCAACTACCGCACCCTCAAGCCCGAGCGCGACGGCCTGTTCTGCGAGCGCATCTTTGGCCCCACCAAGGACTGGGAGTGCCACTGCGGCAAGTATAAGAAGATCCGCTACAAGGGCAAGATCTGCGACCGCTGCGGCGTGGAAGTTACGCGCGCCAAGGTTCGCCGCGAGCGCATGGGTCACATCGAGCTCGCCACGCCCGTTTCCCATATCTGGTATTTCAAAGGCATTCCCTCCCGCATGGGTCTGCTGCTCGACATCAGCCCCCGCATCCTTGAAAAGGTGCTGTATTTCGCCGCCTATATCGTCACCGATCCCGGCGAGACCCCGCTGATGCGCAACCAGATCCTCTCGGAGAAGGAATACCGCGATATGCGCGAGAAGTATGAGGACGATTTCGACGCCGGTATGGGCGCCGAGGCCGTCAAGAAGCTCCTCCAGCAGATCGATCTCGAAGCCCTGTCCGAGCAGCTGCACACCGAACTCAAGAGCGCGAGCGGCCAGAAGAAGGCGCGCATCGTCAAGCGCCTTGAGGTCGTCGATGCCTTCCGCATCTCCGGCAACAAGCCTGAGTGGATGATCATCGACGTGCTGCCGGTCATTCCGCCCGAGATCCGCCCGATGGTCCAGCTCGACGGCGGCCGCTTCGCGACCTCCGACTTGAATGACCTCTACCGCCGCGTGATCAACCGCAATAACCGCCTCAAGCGCCTTATCCAGCTCAACGCGCCCGACATCATCGTGCGCAACGAGAAGCGCATGCTGCAGGAGGCTGTCGACGCGCTGATCGACAACGGCCGCCGCGGCCGTGCCGTCACCGGCGCGAACAACCGCGCGCTCAAGTCCCTTTCTGACATGCTCAAGGGTAAGCAGGGCCGCTTCCGCCAGAACCTGCTGGGTAAGCGTGTTGACTATTCCGGCCGTAGCGTTATCTGCGTCGGCCCGGAGCTCAAGATCTACCAGTGCGGCGTGCCCAAGGAAATGGCGCTCGAGTTGTTCCGCCCCTTCATCATGAAGAAGCTCGTCGAGGACGGCGCCGCCAACAACATCAAGTCCGCCAAGAAGATGGTCGACAAGGGTCGTGCTGAGGTCTGGGACGCGCTCGACGTCGTCATCAAAGATCACCCCGTCATGCTCAACCGCGCGCCGACGCTCCACCGCCTCGGTATTCAGGCGTTTGAGCCGGTGCTGGTCGAGGGCCGCGCCCTCAAGCTCCACCCGCTGAACTGTACCGCATTCAACGCGGACTTCGACGGCGACCAGATGGCCATTCACGTTCCTCTGTCTGCCGAGGCGCAGGCCGAGGCCCGTATCCTCATGCTCTCTGCAAACAACCTCCTGCGTCCGCAGGACGGCGGCCCTGTTACGGTGCCGACGCAGGATATGGTGCTCGGTTCTTACTACCTCACCTTCGAGCGCTTTGAAAACGGCGTTTCCCAGATGGACAACGACGAATTCTGGCCTGAGGGCATCGACTTTGCCTTCGCCGGCAAGCGCTACGATGAGCTGACCGACGAGGAAAAGGCCACCGTTCACCTCAACGTTTACCGCGATGAGGATGAGGCAATGCTCGCCTACAACAACCACCTTATCGGTATTCATCAGCCCATTCTCGTCCGCGCGACGAAGCAGCTGCCGGACGGCACCATGGGCAGCAAGGTCGTGCGCATCACGATCGGCCGCATCATCTTCAACCGCAACATTCCGCAGGATCTTGGCTTTGTGAGGCGCGTAGATGAAAACGGCGCGCCGACCGAGCACTATTTTGACTACGAGATCACCGACATCTGCGGCAAGAAGCTGCTCGGCAAGATCGTCGACCGTACGATCAAGATGCACAACTTCACCATCGCAGCCGAGGTACTCGATAACATCAAGGCCACGGGTTATAAGTTCTCTACCCTTGCGGCCATCACCATCTCCGTTGCGGATATGACGATCCCGCCGGAGAAGTACACCCTCATCGCCGAGACCGAGCAGCGCGTTGTCGACATTGAAGACCAGTTCAAAATGGGCTTCATGACCGAAGATGAGCGTTACCGCGCCGTCGTGCGTGAGTGGGAAAAGACCACCGCCGACGTTACCGACGCGCTGCAGAAGAACATGGATCGCTACAACCCCGTCTTTATGATGGCGGACTCCGGCGCCCGTGGTTCGATGAAGCAGATCCGTCAGCTGACCGGTATGCGCGGCCTGATGGCCAACACCGCCGGTAAGACGATCGAGATCCCCGTCAAGGCAAACTTCCGCGAAGGTCTGTCTGTCCTTGAATACTTCACCTCTTCCCGAGGCGCCCGTAAGGGTCTTGCCGATACGGCGCTTCGTACTGCAGACTCCGGTTACCTGACCCGCCGAATGGTCGACGTCTGCCAGGATGTCATCATCCGTTCCGACGACTGCGGCGCAACGCGCGGCATCATGATCGGCGAGATCAGCGAGAACGGCCAGGTCATCGAAAAGTTCTCCGAACGCGTCAACGGCCGCTACCCGGTCCACGACGTGATGAAGCCCGGCACGGACGAGGTGCTCATCTCCAAGGATCACATGATGACCCCCGAAGATGCTGACCTCATGGAGAAGTTCGATATTCACACCGTCGAGATCCGCACCGTGCTCACCTGTAAGGCACACAGCGGCGTCTGCGCGAAGTGCTACGGCATGAACCTTGCCACCTCCAAGCCTGTCGGCCCCGGCGAGGCGGTCGGTATCATCGCGGCACAGTCCATCGGCGAACCCGGTACGCAGCTGACGATGCGAACCTTCCACAGCGGCGGCGTTGCCGGCGGCGATATCACGCAGGGTCTTCCGCGAGTCGAGGAACTGTTTGAGGCGCGCCGTCCCAAGAAGATGGCGACCCTCGCCGAGATCTCCGGTAAGGTTCGCTTTGAGGAAGCCACCAAGGGCAGCCTCCTCAACATCATCGTCACCGCGGACGACGGCGACAACCGCATCTACTCCGTGCCGCACACGGGCCTGCGCGTGAAGGACGGCGATGTGATCGCCAAGGGCACGCAGCTGCAGGAGGGCGCTCTGTCCCCGCACGATATTCTGCGCATCCGCGGCACGTCCGCCGTTCATGACTACCTCATTCAGGAAGTTTTGAAGGTTTACCGTCAGCAGGGCGTTGACATCAACGATAAGCATATCGAGGTCATCGTCCGCCAGATGATGCGCAAGGTGCGCGTCGAGGAGTCCGGCGACACCAACCTGCTCTCCGGCTCGATGGTCGACCTGCTCGAGTATGAGGACGCCAACGAGGAGATCCGCGCGCGCAACGCCGCGGGCGAGGTCAATGCCGAGACCGGCGAGCCGCTGCAGGAGGCTGTTGCCACGCAGCTGCTCATGGGTATCACGAAGGCCTCTCTTGCGACCGACAGCTGGATGTCCGCCGCATCCTTCCAGGAAACGACCAAGGTTCTGACCGAAGCCGCCATCAAGGGCAAGGTCGACCACCTCGTCGGCCTGAAGGAGAACGTCATCATCGGTAAGCTCATTCCCGCCGGCGCGGGTCTGACTGCCTACCGTGACTTCGCCGAGGAGATCGTCCCCGATCCCGAGAAGCCCGAGGAGGAGCCGCACGAGCCGCGCATCATCACGAATGCCGTCGAAGTGTGAGCAAGATCTCATTCATTCGAATAAAAAGAGACGCGGACGCTTCCGCGTCTCTTTTTTGCCCTGCGGGGAATGCAAGCGCGGCAGCGGCGCGGAACGCACAAAAAAATTCAGGAAAACCGCGGCGTTTCAGGCATTATTTTGTGTAGACGGCAAGAAAAAACGCTTGACGGCTTGTGTGCCTCATGGTATAATTTCAACTTGCGTGGGTATGTCCCACGGAATTTGTCATACCGTCAGGAGGGACCTGCCGTGACGCCGGATCTGTCCACATGCCGCAAGGTAGCGGGCATCAAGCAGACGATGCGTGCACTGCGGGAACACCGCGCGGAAAAGCTGTATATCGCCTGTGACGCCGACCCTGCCGTGCTCGAACCACTCGAGCGTCTGGGGCGCGAGCAGGGAATCGTGATCGACGATCACGCCACGATGGCGCAGCTCGGCCATTGCGCGGGCATCGCCGTTGGCGCGGCGGTGATTGCCGTTCTGAAAGACTAAGGTTTTTTCGGGATATTATTCCAATATCCTGTAAAAAATATATATCACATCATTTCAGGAAAGGAGAAACAAGAATGCCTACTTTTAACCAGTTGGTTCGCAAGGGCAGACAGCAGTCGACTTACAAGTCCAACTCCCCGGCTCTGCAGTATGGTCTTAACACGCTGAAGAACAAGGAGACCGACCTCGCCTCTCCCCAGAAGCGTGGCGTTTGCACCGCAGTCCGTACTGCGACCCCGAAGAAGCCGAACTCCGCTCTTCGTAAGATCGCCCGTGTCCGCCTCACCAATGGCTATGAGGTCACCGCTTACATTCCCGGCGTCGGTCATTCCCTGCAGGAGCACTCTGTGGTCATGATCCGCGGCGGCCGTGTGAAGGACCTCCCTGGTGTGCGTTACCACATCATCCGCGGCACTCTGGACGCTCAGGGCGTGCAGGGCCGCATGCAGTCCCGCTCCAAGTACGGCGCCAAGCGCCCGAAGCAGAAGTAAGGCTGCGACCTTGAAATGAGCTTTGCCGAAAAGGTTTGATATATATTTGTGTCATTCACCTCTTTGGCAGGCCGGAACACGATGGGGGAGAGCCCCATTCGCGAGTACCTATGATTTCTAAATTATAAGAAGGAGGGAAGCAAAGTGCCCAGAAGAGGTAATGTTCCCAAGAGAGAAGTTCTGCCCGATCCCATGTACAACAGCGTCCTCGTGACCAAGCTCGTCAACAGCGTGATGCTCGACGGCAAGAAGGGTGTTGCCCAGAAGGTCGTTTACAGCGCGTTCGACATGATCAAGGACAAGACCGGCAATGAGCCTCTCGATGTTTTCAACCAGGCCATGGAAAATATCATGCCCAGCCTGGAGACCAAGTCCCGCCGCGTCGGCGGCGCCACCTATCAGGTGCCGATGGAAGTCCGTCCCGCCCGTCGTCAGACCCTCGGTCTGCGCTGGCTGACGGCTTATGCCCGCGCCCGTGGTGAGCGTACCATGGCCGAGCGTCTGGCCGGCGAGATCATGGATGCCGCCAACAACAGCGGTAACGCCGTGAAGAAACGCGAAGATACCCACAAGATGGCCGAATCCAACAAGGCATTCGCCCACTTCCGCTGGTAACGGAGGAACGAGAGAATTATGGCAAGAAAAGTCTCTCTGGAAAACACCAGAAATATCGGCATCATGGCCCATATCGACGCTGGCAAGACCACGACTACCGAGCGTATTCTGTACTACACCGGCGTCAACTACAAGATCGGCGAGACCCACGACGGTACCGCCACGATGGACTGGATGGCTCAGGAACAGGAGCGTGGTATCACCATCACCTCCGCTGCCACCACCTGCTACTGGAAGGGCAGCAAGAACCAGTTCCCGCAGACCCGTCTGAACATCATCGACACCCCGGGCCACGTCGACTTCACCGTTGAGGTCGAGCGCTCCCTGCGCGTTCTGGACGGCTCTGTGACCGTTCTCTGCGCCAAGGGCGGCGTTGAGCCCCAGTCTGAGACGGTGTGGCGTCAGGCCGATAACTACAAGGTCCCCCGCATGATCTACGTCAACAAGATGGATATCATGGGCGCGGACTTCTACAACGTTCTGCACATGATCCACGACCGTCTCAAGTGCAACGCTGTCCCCATCCAGCTGCCGATCGGCTCTGAAGACACCTTCAAGGGCATCATCGACCTGGTGGAGATGGACGCTGACATCTACTATGACGAGCTCGGCAAGGACATGCGCGTGGAGGAGATCCCCGAGGACATGCTCGAGCTGGCGCAGGAATACCGCACCAAGCTCGTCGATGCCTGCGCTGACCTGAACGATGAGATCATGGAGCTGGCGCTCGAAGAGAAGCCCGTTCCCCAGGAGCTCATCCGCAAGACCATTCGTCAGGCCACCATCGACAACAAGATGGTCCCCGTCGTCTGCGGTACGTCCTACAAGAACAAGGGCGTGCAGAAGCTGCTCGACGCCATCGTCGACTACATGCCGTCCCCCGTGGATATCCCCGCGATCGACGGTGTGAATCCCGACACCGGTGAGGAAGACGTTCGTCATGCTGACGATAATGCGCCGTTCTCCGGTCTTGCTTTCAAGATCGCGACCGACCCGTTCGTTGGCCGTCTGTCCTTCGTCCGTGTTTACTCCGGTGTTCTCAACACCGGTACCTCCGTGCTGAACTCCACCAAGCATCAGCGCGAGCGCATCGGCCGCATTCTGCAGATGCACGCCAACCACCGCGAGGACATTGAGTGCTGCTACGCCGGCGATATTTGCGCCGTCATCGGCCTCAAGAACACCACCACCGGTGATACGCTCTGCGATGAAAAGGCTCCAATCATTCTCGAGTCCATGGAGTTCCCCGAGCCCGTGATCCGCGTTGCCATCGAGCCTAAGACCAAGGCCGGTCAGGAGAAGATGGGCATCGCGCTGATGAAGCTGGCTGAGGAAGACCCGACCTTCAAGACCTACACCGACGAGGAGACGGGTCAGACCATCATCGCCGGTATGGGCGAGCTCCATTTGGAGATCATTGTCGACCGTCTGCTCCGCGAGTACAAGGTCGAGGCGAACGTCGGCGCTCCCCAGGTCGCCTACAAGGAGACCATCACCAAGGCTGTCGACCAGGATACCAAGTACGCCCGTCAGAGCGGTGGTAAGGGTCAGTACGGTCACGTCAAGATCCATGTCGAGCCCAATGAGTCCGGCAAGGGTTACGAGTTTGTCAACGCCCTCGTCGGCGGCGCGATCCCCAAGGAATACGTTCCCGCGATCGACGCCGGTATTCAGGGCGCCATGCTCTCCGGTGTTCTCGCCGGTTACCCGGTCGTTGACGTCAAGGTCACGCTGTACGACGGTTCTTATCACGAGGTCGACTCCTCTGAAATGGCGTTTAAGATCGCCGGTTCCATGGCCTTCAAGGAGGCCTGCCAGAAGGCCGGCCCGACGCTGCTCGAGCCGATCATGAAGGTCTGCGTCATCGTCCCCGACGAGTACATGGGCGACGTGATCGGCGACCTCAACTCCCGCCGTGGTCAGATCCAGGGCTTCGAGGCCCGCAGCGGCGCGCAGCAGATCGACGCTTTCGTTCCTCTGGCTGAGATGTTCGGCTACGCGACTGACCTCCGCTCCTGCACGCAGGGCCGTGGCCAGTACACGATGGAGCCCGCGCATTATATCGAGATCCCGAAGAACATTCAGGAGAAGATCATCAACCAGCGCACGAACCGCGCCTGATAAAAAGGTATTGCAAAATACCGCGTTTTACGGTAAAATACCGGTGTATGTAAATGACACCGGCAAACAACGAAATTTTTTCATAGGAGGATCACTCTAATGGCTAAGCAGAAATTCGAGCGTACCAAGCCCCACGTAAACATTGGTACCATCGGTCATATCGACCATGGTAAGACCACCCTGACCGCCGCGATCACCAAGTTCCTCGCCATGCAGGGCGGTGCTGACTACACCGATTACAGCTCCATCGATAAGGCTCCGGAAGAGCGCGAGCGTGGTATCACCATCAACACCGCTCACGTTGAGTACCAGACCTTCGACCGCGTTGGCCACAACTACAAGACCGGCGAGGACAACGCCCAGATTCAGGGCCGTCACTATGCCCACGTCGACTGCCCGGGCCACGCCGACTATATCAAGAACATGATCACTGGCGCTGCTCAGATGGACGGTGCTATCCTGGTCATCGCTGCTTCCGACGGCCCCATGGCCCAGACTCGTGAGCACCTGCTGCTCGCCCGTCAGGTCAACGTGCCTTCCGTTCTCGTTTTCCTGAACAAGTGCGACCAGGTCGACGATGAAGAGCTGCTCGAGCTCGTCGAGATGGAAGTCCGCGAGATGCTCGACTTCTACAGCTTCCCCGGCGACGAGACCCCGATCATCCGCGGCAGCGCTCTGAACGCCCTGATCTCCGAGTCCAAGGACATCGAAGCTCCCGAGTACAAGTGCATGCACGAGCTCATGGACGCTGTTGATACCTGGATCCCCACGCCCGACCGTAAGGCCGACCAGCCGTTCCTGATGCCCGTTGAGGACGTCTTCACGATTTCTGGTCGTGGTACCGTCGCTACCGGCCGTGTTGAGCGTGGCCAGCTGAAGCTCGGCGAGGAAGTCGAGATCATCGGTCTGACCGACGAGCGTCGCAAGACCGTCGTCACCGGTATCGAAATGTTCCACAAGCTGCTCGATTACGCCGAGGCTGGTGATAACATCGGTACCCTGCTCCGTGGTGTTGCCAAGAACGAGATCGAGCGCGGCCAGGTTCTGTCCAAGCCCGGTTCCATTCACCCCCTCACCAAGTTTGTTGGTCAGGTTTACGTCCTGAACAAGGACGAGGGCGGCCGTCACACCCCGTTCTTCAACAACTATCGTCCTCAGTTCTACTTCCGTACCACCGACGTCACCGGCGTCATCACCCTGCCCGAGGGCACCGAGATGTGCATGCCCGGCGATAACGTCGACATGAAGGTCGAGCTGATTACCCCGATCGCTATCGAGAAGGGTCTCCGCTTCGCTATCCGCGAGGGCGGCCGTACCGTCGGTTCCGGTGTTGTCATCGAGACTGAGGTCTAATTGATCCATCGGGGGTCACCCAAAGACTGAATAAAGAGCAGCAGGTCGTAAGACCTGCTGCTCTTTTTGCTTGCTGCGATCAGAAAACCGGTGCAGCCAAAAGTGGCTGCACCGGTTTTTCCTTATTCGAATCTTGCCCAGACCCAGCGGTCGAAATCATCTGCGCGGAAAGTACATAGTCTTGCTGCGTAGTCGGTGCTGATGGCTGTGAAGCGCCGCAGCTCATTTTCTGCTTGTACCAACGGATCGATGCTGCGCTTTTTTGCAGCGACCCTGACGGCATAAACGTCCTCAGGCGGATTTGGGCCGCTCTGCGTGCCGACAATGCAGCGGTATTCCTGCCAATGCGCGGCAATGATCGGGTCCGAGAGAAGCAGGCTGATGACATGCGGCTCATCAAGGTAGAGGTCATCCACCGTCAATACGCCGCGTTGCTGTGCCTTACGCAAAATGTCGGCCAGCGCCTGCATGCTGAAGCGGTCGTCGTCGGAGACGAACCACTCCGACTGCCGCAAGGCAAGGCGGGTGAAGGCGTCGGCCTGCGCGGCGTGGGCAAAGCAGAGTTCATCTTCGCCGTCTTCATTTTTGCCGATGAAAAGATCGTCGAAGATGTGTTTCAGTTTTTCTTTCGGGCAGTGAAAGACGAGGTGCGCATTGCCGAGCGTGTATTCAAGCCGGTCGGCGGAGAGGCGGGGCGAATCATTGTCGGCGATGGGGTAGCGGTGGTAGTCGTCCACGTCGTCGATCGTCAGGCCGCTTTTGTCGAGCAGCGCCATCAGCTCCGGCGACGAGGCGATCATCGCGCGTGTGCGGCTTTCGGTCGATTCCTGACGGAGATGGTCGCCGTTCAGAAAGTCGACCACATGAGCGAACGCGGGCGTCGCGATGTCGTGCAGCATTGCCGCAACAGCTTGCTTTAAGTCGTGCGTGAAGTGCCAGACGATGGCGGCAGTGCCGAGAGAATGTGTGTAGCGCGAATAGGGCGCGGTGGCCTTGCGGTAGATGGGATAGGTGGTGTATTCGCAGCCGCAGTGCATGCCGACGTGCTTCAGCCGCTGCATCGCGGGCGTTTCCGCCATGGTGAGCAGCTGCTGCGGCAGTTCGGAATAGATCTCCAAGTACATAAAAATGCTCTCTTTCAAGAAAAAAGCGCCTTGCCTTGCGGCAGGGCGCTTTTGGTGGGTTGTTCAGCCGATCTGGCGGGTCTCGACGACTTCTTCACACTCGACGCTTTCAATCTGTGCGCCGATGCTGCGGAGCTTTTCGATGATGTCCTCATAGCCGCGCTCAATATAGTGGACATTTGAAACTTCACTCGTGCCTTCGGCGGCCAGAGCGGCGATGACCATTGCAGCGCCGGCACGCAGATCATAGGCCTGCACGCTGGCGGCATTCAAATGCTCAACACCCTCGACAACAGCGCTGCGGCCTTCAACGCGGATCTGCGCGCCCATGCGCGTCAACTCGCCGACATAGCGGTAGCGATTGTCCCACACGCCCTCGGTGACCATGCTCGTCCCCTCGGCAAGGCAGAGCGCCACAGTGATCTGCGGCTGCATATCGGTCGGAAAGCCGGGGTAGGGAAGCGTCTTGACGTTGGCACGATGGAGCTTGCCCGAGCGGCGTACGAGCAGCGTGTCGTCCTGCTCTTCCACTTGCACACCCATCTCCTGAAGCTTTGCCGTGATGCAGTCCATGTGCTTGGGAATGATGCCGCGCACGAGGACCTGACCGCCGCAGGCGGCGACGGCCGCCATGTAGGTGCCGGCTTCGATCTGGTCGGGAATGATGGCGTAGCTGCCGCCGTGCAGCTTGTCCACGCCGAAGATACGAATGGTGTCGGTACCGGCACCCTTGATGTCAGCACCCATGGAGTTTAAGAAGTTGGCAAGGTCAACGATGTGCGGTTCCTTGGCGGCATTTTCAATGACGGTGGTGCCCTCGGCGAGCGCGGCGGCCATCATAATGTTCATCGTTGCACCGACGGAGACCACGTCGAGATAAATGTTCGCGCCCTTCATGCGCCCGCCGTCGGCCTTGGCGCAGATAAAGTCGCCCTCGCGTACCTCAGCGCCCATGGCAACAAAACCCTTGACGTGCTGGTCAATCGGGCGAACGCCGCCAAAGTTGCAGCCGCCGGGCATGGAGACCTCCGCCTCGCCGAAGCGACCGAGCAGCGCGCCAATGAGATAGTAGGAGGCGCGAATCTTGTGGGCAAGCTCTTGCGAGACCTGCGTGGTGGAAATGTGGCGGCAGTCGATCTCGACGCTGCTGCGGTTGAGAAAACGGACATTCGCGCCGAGCTGCTCCAGAATCTTGAGCAGCGCGGTCACGTCGGAGATCTGAGGAATATTTTCAATGCGGCAGACGCCGTCGACCAGAAGAGCAGCGGGAATGATGGCGACCGCGGCATTTTTTGCGCCGCTGATGCGCACTTCACCAAAGAGCGGGTGACCGCCCTGAACGATGTATTTCGTCATAAAAACTCCTTAGCAAGAGAGGGTGAGACTTCTATTTATAATTTGAAAAAACAGCAGGAAAAGAACCGTCTGTTTATGGTATTCACATAATACATCTACAGTATACCAAAAAAAACAGAAAAAGCAATGCTGCGCGGTAAGAAATTGGAAATGCGGGAAAAAAGATTTTATTCTTTCGTGATCTCGCCGGTTTTGCAGTTTACATAATAGCGATTGACGTCCGTGGAGATACGCCATACGCTTTGCAGCCGCAGCGGAGAAGCGGCGGACGACTGGAGCAGGTATCCCGTGTCGAGCGCGCAGATTTCTGTACACACAACGCCGGAGGTGCTGCAATAATCAAGAAAGCGCACGAGCGCATCGACCGCGTCGATGCCGTCAATGCGGCGGCCTTCGGTAAGCTCCGGCAGAAACGTGCCGGAAACACCGGTAAGCGCGCCGTCGGAAAAAGTGAGCGTCAGCGCGGCGTTGAAAATAAGCAGGCCGTCTGTGCTGCGTACCCCTGTGATGCTGCCGCTGCCATCGGAGAGCTGAGAGGGCAGTTGGGCGTAGCCAAAGGATTTGAAGAGCTGGTGAGCAAAGATTTCCGGATCTTCAACGGGGCGGGAGAGCAGCGCGTCAACTGTGCCGCCGGAACGAATGGAACAGGATCCCAATTCGCCCGTAAAGCGGCTCACGCCGCCGGAGTCGCTGCGCTCGGCACTGCCGAGCAGAGCGGAGGCAAAGTCGGCTTCGCGCGCAGGGTCACGCTCAAAGGAAAGGGAAAGGGAAAGGGGCGAACTTACCTCCGGCAGCAGCGCGCGGTCAAAGGTAACACCGCTGCGCTCGAAAAGCTCGCAGAGCTGCTCGATGCGGCGCTCGTTCGCACCGCGCTCCTCTGCGCGGCGGCTGAGCAGCAGAACGAGGAGAAACACATTGACAAGCAGCAGAATGACGATGACGATGTTTTTGAGCCGCGAGGTTCTCATGTTCAGGCGTCCTTTCTCAGAGAGTCAGTCGGCAAACCAGCCGACGCCGACCGTGTCTGTGCCGCGCTCATCGTAGCAGACACGCAGCTCGGCGTTGAGGTATTTGTTGACTGCAATGGCCGCGGTCTGCCGAATGGGCAGCAGCAGCGCGGGAGAATCGGTGAGGGTGTAGCTGCGGCAGTGGAGCATAAAACTCGTGATAGTTTGTCCCTCTATGGCCACATATGCGGCGTGAGTACCGTCAGAGAAGCGCAGCGGTGTACCGTTTACGGCATAGTCAAAGGTGACGGTACAGCTTTTGCTGCCGCCTTCGTAGCCGCTCAAATACAGCTCTGCATCGCCGATGGTGTCGCGCAGCAGCGCAAAGACCAGACGCTGTGCGCCTGCGATGGCTTCAAGCGGGGTAGGTTTTCCGGCTGAAGCGGCGGCAACATAGTAGATCGAGCCGGCTTCGGCACTGTCCGCACCCTGATAGGTGACAGTGCCGTCTGGCGGAATGCGCAGCGTGCCGTAGACCTCCTTGATGACGGTGTTGCCGGAGGAATCGGTGTAACCGCTTTCCGTATGAGGGTTGAATTCGGCAAGGCGCAGAAACGCTGCCTGATCGGTGAGCGCATTGCTTGCGGAGAGCGCGTAGCGCTGCGGCGGATCGCTGAAGATGAGCGTGTAGGGCGAGAGTTTGGCAAAATCACCGGAGAGAGAGAAAGCAAAATCGGTTCCGTTGCCGTCGAGCGCAGCGAGCGCTTCGCGCAGCGCGGAGCTGCTCACGCCTGTTTTGCTGAAGAAAAAGCCCTGATCCGTATCCTGCAAATAGAGCGTTGTACCGCTTTCTGCAGGGCAGAGCAGCAGACGGGTGACGTGCATGAGCGACGATTCCGGCGCGTCGGCGACACCGAGGATTTTACTGAGAACATTGAGCGGCGTCGGCGTTTCCAGGTCGAGATAGATGCTGCTGGCATGCAACGCGGCGAGGAGCTTCTCCCCGCTGCACGCCTCATAGACGCCGGCGGAATCGAGCGCCTCGCTGAAAAACGCACCGGCAAGCTCAAAATCAGCGTCAAGCGTTGTGATGGCGCTGAGTCCGTAGCGGGCGTATTCGTTCGTAAACGCTACGCGCACAGGGAGGGCAAGCTCTGTCAGATCGGTGGCGACGCTGGTTTCCGCCGATGTGTCGCCCGCGAGCCAGTCCTGTGCAAGCTCATAGGGCGTCTTTCCTGCAAGGTCGCCGACAAGCGGCGTCTGGACGAGAAGAAACACGGCGGAAACGGTCAAGACGGCAATCGCGGCATTTTGCAGGTGGCGCACCGAATTGGCGTTCTTATTCATGGCTTTCCTCCCCGCCGATGGGCTGCGTGATGGGAAGCTCCAGTCTTACCGTCGTGCCGGGACCGGGGCGGTCGACGAGCGTGAGCGTGCCATGGTGGCGCTGCACGATCTCCGTTGCGATGGAAAGGCCGAGACCCGTGCCGCCGGATTCGCGCGAGCGCGCCTTGTCGACGCGGTAGAAACGCTCGAAAATGCGGGAGCGGTCGGCCTCGGGAATGCCGATGCCGTCGTCCGCGACTTCCATCCAGACGGTTTCGCCCTCGCTGCCGGCGGTGACGCGGATATGGCCGCCGTCGGGCGTGTACTTCACGGCATTGCTGAGGACATTGAGCATGACCTGCTCGATGCGGCCGCGGTCGCCCATGATGAGCGGCAGAGTTTCACTGTAATCGTGCGTGAGCGCGTGCTTGTGGCGGCGCGCTTCCAGTTCGGTCGAGCGGAGAACGGAATCGATGGCGGCGGAGAAGGGGAAACGCGCCATGTTCATCTCGCTGCGTCCGGAGTCAAGGCGCGAGAGCGTCAGAAGATCCTGCACGATGTGGGTCATGCGGTCCGTTTCGCTGATGACAACGTCGAGAAAGTCATTCTCTGTCTCGCGGCTGAGATCATCGCCCGCCTCCCGAATGGTCTCGGCATAAGAGCGGACATTGGTGAGGGGGGTTCGCAGCTCGTGGGAAACGTTGGCGACGAACTCCTTGCGGCGCTCCTCGGTTTTGCGCTGCTCGGTCACGTCATGCAGCACGATCAGAACGCCGCCGCTTTCCTCGTCGGAAAATGGCGCAAAGTAAAGCTCCACGCTGCGCTCGCCGACGGAAAGTTCCCCTTCCACATAGTCGCTGCGCTGCATGGTGATGACATGGGAAAACGGGCAGATGGACTCGAAGAGCTCGCTGTAAACGCATTCGTCCGCCGTGCGGTTCAAAAGCTCGCAGGCGGCGGGATTGCAGTGAATGAGGTGGCCGCTGCCGTCATAGGCGACCACGCCGTCGCTCATGTGGAGAAAGAGGGTATCAAGCTTGTTGCGTTCGTTTTCCACGGCCTCCAGCGTAGAGTGCAGCACGGACGCCATGTCGTTGAACGTGGTGGTCAGAACGCCGATCTCGTCCGTCGATTCGACGGAAAGCGTTTCATTGAAGTCACCGGTCGCAATGCGTTCGGCGCCCTCAGTCAGCTTTTCGATGGGGTCGATCATGGTTTTGGCGAGCAGGAATGACAAAAGCACAGATACGAGAAGGCCGACGAGCAGTGCTTGCAGCATAATGAACAGCAGCTCAGAGTTCAGCGACGAGACGGTGGTGCGGCTGTCGCGGATATAAATGATGAAGCTGTTGTCGCCGCCGGAGATGGGAATGGCGACGTCCATATAGCTTGCGGCAAGGTCACTGTGGTCGCCGACCTCTCCGTTGCGCGCGGTGAGGATATTTTCCGTCTGCTCCAAAAGCTCGCCATCGTCGTTACTTGAGGAGAGCACTTCGCCGCTGCGGCCATCGAGAATGTAGTAGTTGCGGTTGCGCGAGTCGATGCTCAGCGTGCCGGAGTAGGCCTCAAGCATGGCTTGCAGGCGCACAGCGCCGTCCTCCTGCGCGGCCTCTTCGCGCAAAGAGCTGACAAACGCGGCATTGGATTCGCCGAACACCTCGCTCATCTGCGCATAAAAATCATCAATGTAGAAATTCGTGACGCTGGTCATCAAAAATGCGCCCACCACCGCCATCAGCGAGGTGACGAGCAGCAGCATGATCATCACGAGTTTCATGTGCAGGCTGCGGAACATAGCAGGAAACTCCTTTCCCCGAAGAGTGCGCGCAATTTACGCTTGCGCGGAGAAATAATAGCCCACGCCGCGGCGCGTGAGAATGTAAACGGGCGAAGCGGGGTTATCCTCGATCTTTTCCCGCAGGCGGCGGACGGTGACGTCCACCGTGCGCGCATCGTCGCCGACGTAGCCGTAGTTCCAGACCTGTTCCATGAGGTCGACACGCGAGAAAACCTTGCCGGGGTGGCTTGCGAGGAATGTCAAAAGCTCGTACTCGCGCTGTGTGAGGTCGATAGGGACACCGTTTTTGCGCACCTGAAAGCTGTCGGTGTTGATGGTGATGCCGCCGCCGGCGCTCATGGCACTGTCCTCCGCGGCGGGCGCGGAGAGCATCGCCGTGCGGCGAATGTTTGCCTTGACGCGCGCGAGCAGCTCGCGCATGGAAAAAGGCTTGGTGATATAGTCGTCTGCGCCGATCTCAAGGCCGAGGATCTTGTCCTCTTCCTCTTCGCGCGCGGTCAGAATGATGACGGGGACGTTATCCCCCTCTTCGCGCAGGGCGCGGCAGACATCAAAGCCCATCATCTTGGGCATCATCACGTCGAGCAGAATGAGGTCGGGCTTTTTTTCGCGCGCCATGGCGAGACCTGCCTCGCCGTCGTAAGCCTCCAGCGTATCATATCCCGTGCGCTGGAGGTTGAAACGGATAATATCCACAATGTTCTTTTCGTCCTCCACGATAAGGACGGTCTTTTTCTGTTCCATCAGTTTTCATTCTCCTCTTTCTCTTTTTGTGCCGCGCGCAGGGCGTGTACCTTCAGAATGCCGCAGACGGTCTTTGCGTCCTCAATGTCGCCGCGCATGACGCGCGCGAGCATTTCGGAAAACGGCGTGCGGCAAAGCTCTAAAAATTCGTCCTCGTCCGGATGCTGCGCGCCGAAGGCGAGTCCCTCGGCAAGATATAGGTGCAGCACCTCGCTGTAGCAGCCGGGGGAGACAAGGAGCTTGCCGAGGTCGATCATTCGGGCGGGCGTCGCACCGGTCTCTTCTTTCAATTCGCGTATTGCGGCTTCGCGGGGATCTTCGCCGCGCTCGAGCTTCCCAGCAGGGATCTCCTCAAGCACATGGGAAAAGACATAGCGGTACTGCTTCACGGTGAGTATATTGTCGTTTTCGTCGAGGGCGACGATCGCGACGCCGCCGGGGTGATCGGCGACCTCACGCACGCTTTTTCTGCCGTTCGGCAGGAGCACATCGTCGCGGTAAATATGTAAGATCTTTCCCTCGTAGATCGTTTCGCGGGAAAGCCGATGTTCGGTCAGATCCATGGTAAAACTGCCTCCTCAGTGCGGCGGGACGCCGCCAGAGCATGATATAGATACTAAAATTATAGCACGGCGGCGGGCGGAATTCTACTATAAAATAAAGTAAGCGGGCAGAATGGAGGTGGGCGGGACGATTTTTCGTTTGTTACGTTTTTGTGACAGCCCTTGTGCTGGGCAAAAAAGTATGCTAAACTACTATCCGAACGCAAAGGAGGCGATGTGCCGTGGCGGAGAAAAAGGGAATCAAGGTCGTGGCACAGAACCGCAAAGCGTTCCACGATTATTTTGTCGAAGAGCGCTATGAGGCGGGCATCGAGCTCAAGGGCACGGAGGTCAAGTCCATCCGCGCCGGAACGCTGAATTTGAAGGACAGCTATGTCATCATCAAAAACGGCGAGGCAAATGTCCTCTCGATGCACATTTCCCCCTACGATAAGGGCAATATCTTCAACCACGACCCGGATCGGCCGAAAAAACTCCTGCTGCACAAGCGCGAGATCAATAAGCTTTACGCGCTCGTCAAGCAGGACGGCTATGCGCTCGTCCCGCTGAGCGTCTACTTCAAGGACGCGCGCGTGAAGATCGAGGTCGGCGTGTGCAAGGGCAAGAAAAACTACGACAAGCGCGAGGACGCCGCAAGACGCGACGCAAAGCGCGAGATGGACCGCGCGATGAAGGCGCGGAGATAAGGAGAAGAAAGATGGCAAATCCTATTGTGACCATTGAAATGGAAAGCGGCGCGGTGATGAGCGGTGAGCTCTATCCCGAGCTTGCGCCCAACACCGTCAACAACTTCATCGCGCTGGCAAATTCCGGCTTTTACGATGGTGTGGTGTTTCACCGCGTTATCCCCGGTTTTATGATCCAGGGCGGCGACCCGGACGGCAACGGCACGGGCGGCCCCGGTTACGAGATCAAGGGCGAATTTTCCGCCAACGGCTTCAAGAACGATCTCAAGCACACGCTGGGCGTTCTCTCCATGGCACGCACGATGATCCCCGACAGCGCGGGCAGCCAGTTCTTCATCATGGTGGCCGACGCGCCGCACCTCGACGGTCAGTATGCCGCCTTCGGCAAGATCACCGAGAACGCGCAGGCCGCGGTGGACATTTCGCGCGTGAACCGCAACATGTTCAACGACATGCCGAAAAAGCCGCAGGTCATCAAGTCCATCCGCGTGGATACGCAGGGCGTTGACTATCCTGCACCGGAGAAGATGTAATTTCATTTCCTTTTGCTTTCGCATACCTGACGGGTTTTCCGTATTCGCGGCGCACTTGTCGTGCGCCGCTCACATGGGGGCGTACCGGTTTCGACGGGGGTGTGGAGGCAGGATAAGCGGGCAGAGGCGCCTGACCTCTATAAAACGGGTAACTTATAAATTAAAGAACAACAACGAAGTTGCTCTCGCTGCCTAAGTAGGCGGCCGTCTGAACCGGAGAGGCCACGGGCCGGGGAAGGCGTCGTAAACGTGGCGTCCGTGAGGCGGGAAAGAGTTGACCTGCCCACGCATCATGACTCTACCAAAGCGTAAGGTCTGTCAGGTGTCCTTGCGCGGAGGGAATGTTTAAATCTTGACTGCGCCCGGAGAAAGTCCTGTTAAAGTGCTTTCGGACGCGGGTTCGACTCCCGCCGCCTCCACCAAATCAATATAATCCGAACCTTTATCCAATCGGAGATGGGTTCGGATT
>OLSD01000723.1_pt1 | contig 30802 bp, 22 predicted proteins | sample 1672211 | NCBI WGS metagenome assembly OLSD01 (sample SAMEA3136659, study PRJEB25190) | human gut metagenome | reverse complement strand
AACCCGGTAGGGACGTGATACTTCACGTCCGCCCATAATTGTGATACCATATTGATTATCAATCATTTGTCGCGGACGCGAAGTATCGCGTCCCTACCATGCAAAATCGTTCGGGAGATTGATGCAAACAGCAATGTATCAACGCATTGAAAACATTCCAAAAGAACCGTCCATTTGGTATGATTCAATTTGCATTTAAATTTGAAAAGAAATCATTTTATCATCGAGGGCGGTGCTGTGGTTGTTATCGTAGGGGCGTACATGATAACGAATGTGTCTCACAGCATAAAACCTGGTGATGTAGAGACAGAAAGTGCGGCAGTGCCGCAACTTCCTAATTATTAAAATATCTTTTAGCAAGATAATCCCATAATTCTGGGTAAGAATCCTTTATTGGTAGCATCAGATTCTTAGGGTCTACTATCAGATACTTTGATTGGTCTACTAAGCAAGCTCTCCACGTATCTTCCATATTATTGTTATTAGCAGGGCGATATTCTTTATTAAGTAAGTCGGTGTCTTCCTGAGGGATAACGTGAATGTGTAGATAGTGGTCTGCCTTGATGTCTTCTTCTTCTTTGTGTTGAATCATTTGTTCCGCCCAAAGAGTTTGTCGCATTAACTGATAAAATGGCTCGAAGAAATATACTGAACCTTGAAAATCATAATTTGGATTTTCAACAAATGAAGGTATTGAGCGAAGTTGTTCAGAATTTTTAATCAGCGCAGAATAACGGTCGAGACGAACTTCTCCTTTTGGTTTTTTATGGGGATTGGTTTCTATCTTATAGGTAATACCTTCGTTAGATTTGTCCCCGGATTTACAATCGTCGTAACTCTCAGTATACTTCCATTCAATAGGAATTATCCAACTCTCGTTGTTATTATCAACAGCGTAGATAAGTGCGTCAACTGACGTACAGTTCGAGCCGCGAGTGGGACCATCTTCGTTGAGATGATCTTTCTTGCTGACTGCTTCAAACGCGATATAAGACACATCGGAATCACAAGGAATAGGTAAAACTTCCTTGAATTGGTTGCGTATGCCATTTAATAAGGCTAAAACAGCGACCGGGTCTTTTCGTATTGCCATTAAGTGATTGACACAGGCAATCTGAGAAGATAGAGTGTGCCCAGTTGGTTTCCGCCCAGCCCACCAATCAATTTTATTAATAGTGAAATAAGATAATGCCTCAGAGCGGATAGGCTCATAAAGATTTGTAAACGCGCCTTTTTGTTGAAGGACAAAAGGATAAGTTTTGCCTTTGAAAAAGCCATTACCAGTTTCGTCTAAGCCGAAAAAACCCTCTTTGATAAGGGCTGATAGACGAACCTTTTCTGAATTATAATAGTCTCTTGTTTTTGACATTTTAGTCCCAGTCGTTTAGGTTATCAATGAATTGGTAGAGGGGCAGATTCTACCTACAAGTACAAAATTAAGCAATAAAATTGAAAAATTCAACTACAGGGGTTGAAAAGTCAAGTTTCAACCTCGAGTATTCACAATTATCATCAGTTAGTTTTTTTATGAGTTGCCCGTTACGGATCACATCAATAGTTTTGAAACTAAAATAGTAATCACTTCCGTTGGCAATCATTTGAATTGCATTTTTAGGAGATGTATACTTATTGTTTTAACTGCTAAGCAGTTGAATATTGCTTGGTGAGAAATCTTTGATATAGGGGGATTATTTTGTGAGGGGGAGGGTTTCGAGGTCGTCGGGGCAGTAGGCGTTGCCGTGGAAATGGATTTTGGCCTCGGCGGTGTAGGCTGCTTTGCGTGTGGCGAGGCTGGTGTCTTCGGTGTGGTAGAGCACCAAGTTTTTCACGCCGAGCACTTCGGCTTGCTTGCCGGCATCGATGGCGGTGCTGTGGTGCTTGTCGTAGGGGCGGAATTGCTCACGGTCTTTGTAGAGGCAGAAAGCCTCGCAGAGCAGCCAGTCGCAGCCTCGCACATATTTCTCGTTGCGTGGATAGTAGGGCTCGTCGCCAAGGCACACCACACGCTGTCCGTCGGGCATGAGCATTTCAAATCCGAATTGTGAAGCCTTTTCCGAACCCAGGTCAAAGCAGGTCATTTTCATGTCGTCGACCATGATTTCCTCGCCGTCGGTGATTTCCTTCAGAATGATGCTGTCGCCTATGGCACGCTGAATTTTTCGGGGAATGAGCAGTTGGCAAATGGTGGTGAGGGCATGGCGTACCTCGCTATTGCAGTAAATCATCAGTTTACCGGGGTGCTTGCCCTTGTGGATAAGCGGAGAAATTTTGCGTATGAGCCACACCACGCCAAGGATATGGTCGGTGTGGACATGTGTCACAAATATGTGGCGAATTTCCTCGTATGGGATATGAGCCTTGTAAAGTTGACGGAAAATGCCGTTGCCGCCGCCAGCGTCCACAAGCATAGCCCCCGACTGTGAGCGGAGATAGAAGCAGGTGTTGTAGCAGCGTGTGCACATTGCATTGCCAGTGCCGAGAAAAGTGATAGAGTTCATATTATATACTTGTGAGGAATGATTAGTTATTACCGTTCACGATAGGAATTTCGATGCAGAACGTGGTGCCTTTTCCCACTTCCGATTCCTTTACGAAAATCTTGCCGTCGTGATATTCTTCAATGATGCGCTTCACCAAGGTGAGGCCAAGCCCCCAGCCGCGCTTTTTGGTGGTGTAGCCTGGATTAAACACCGTCTTGAAATTCTTGCGAGGAATACCCTTGCCGGTGTCGCTCACCAAGATGGTGACATTCTGCTGACCACGGCTTTTCACGGTGATGTCGATTTTACCCTCACCGCCCATGGCATCCACGGCATTTTTTGTGAGGTTTTCCATCACCCATTCAAACAGCGACTGGCAGAGCATCACGCCACAGTTTTCCTCGTTTTTCAGGTGCAGAGTGAGCTGCACGCGTTTGGGAATGCGCTTGCTCATATATTCGAGCGAAGTTTCCACCGCCTCGTTGATAAACTCCAATTCTTTGTCAGGCATAGAGCCGATTTTCGAGAAGCGGTCGGCGATTTTCGACAGGCGGTTCACATCTTTATCCATGTCAGCCACCATATTCTTGTCCACGCCCATTGATTCGAGCAGTTGCGTCCATGCCATCAGCGATGAGATAGGGGTGCCGAGTTGGTGCGCCGTTTCCTTCGACAGACCCACCCACACCTTGTTTTGCTCCGCCTTCTTCACGCTGATAAGGGCGAAGTAGGCAATGGCAAGGAAAAGCAGCAGCACACCCAACTGAATGTAGGGATAGTAGGCAAGGCGGCGAAGCACGTCGCTATCCTCGTAATAGAGGTGCTGCGTGGTGGTTTTGTCGATTTTTATGTCGATTTTGTTTGGTGATTTTTTCAGTTTCACCAATCGTTTTTGCAGATATTGTTCGTTGGCATCCGACAGAGCCATCGGGTTGAGGCTGTCGATGGGTTCTGGCAGATTGAAGTTGCGGTATTGCAAAATCTGGTCGTTGTCGTCGACCAGCAGCACCGGAATATTGTGGTTGCGCTCAATGATGCTGAACAGGAAATTGATGTCGGTGGGCATCAACAAATTTCCCTGCTCGTCGGTGGCGGGCTCGTTGCTCATCGACGCCAGTTCCTTGGTGGCATCGGCCCAAATCTCCATACGGTCGCGTTCCTGCTTGGCGAGGTCTTTCACCAGATTGTTAGAAATCCAGATAAAGCCAGCCACAAGAATCAGGGAAACCGCAATCAGAGCCAGTTTCCATATTCGTCGCGAGTCATATACATTCCGTAGATTCATAGGCACACACAAAGATAATCAAAATTGGCGCAAAAATTTCTCAAAACCGACCTTCAAAAGCATTTTTTTTGCTTTCACAATTTGAATTGCTGGAAAAAATGCCACATGACTATATTATGGTTTGTCTTTATTTAGACTTTTATTTATTGCATCTTCAATTTGTCCTCAAGTTGGGGACAAAAGTCCTCAAACATACTATAGTAGTGTTCACAATTTGAATTGCTGGAAAAAATGCCACATGACTATGGCGGCGGTGTTGGCGATGTTGAGGCTGTGTTTGGTGCCACATTGCGGAATTTCGATGCAGCAGTCGCTGGCATCTACCGCCTCTTGGCTCACACCCTTCACCTCGTTGCCGAAAATGATAGCGTATTTTTCGCCCGGCTTAGCGTCAAACTCCTGAAGGCTGATGCTGCCGTGCACCTGCTCAATGGTGCAAATCTTGTAGCCCTCGCCACGCAGATGCTCAATAGCCTGCATCACTGTGGGGTAGTGCGCCCAGTCCACACTGTATTCCGCACCCAGTGCCGTTTTGTGGATTTCGGCAGATGGTGGGGTGGCGGTAATGCCGCACAGGGCTATGTGATTGATAACGAAGGCATCGGCGGTGCGAAACACACTGCCAATATTCATCTCGCTGCGCACATCATCAAGCACCACAGCCACAGGTATCTTATCCACGCTCTTAAACTCCTCGGCGGTGATACGCCCAAGGTCAAGCATACTTTTCTTCTTCATATAGGCAAAGTTAGTGAATATCTTTTTATTTTTAATGTAAATTCGGGGGTATGATGCCAAAAATGGGGTAGGGTGGGGAGAAAAAATCGGGGCTGTGTCGCTTGAAATGCTGCGACACAGCCCTTTCGCTGTTTTGTTGGTCGGGGTGAGAGGATTCGAACTTCCGACCTCCACGTCCCGAACGTGGCGCGCTAACCAACTGCGCTACACCCCGAATCCGCTCTTATTGAGCGGTGCAAAGTTAATATTTTTCTCCCTCATCTCCAAATTGAATTAAAGACAATAAGTCAACGGGTCTACGAGTCAACAGGTCTACGAGGCGGTTCTTCGAGAAATCGAAGATTCGAAATTTCGAGAATTCGAAAATCTAACCTCTAACTTCTAATTTCTAATTTCTAATTTCTAATTTCTAACCTCTAATATCTAACCTCTCTGCTGTATTTTCTTGATTTTTTTCACTTCCCATGCCATGAGAAGGATAGCGGCGGTGATGGAGCAGGCGTCGGCGAATGGGAATGCCAGCCACACACCGTCGATGTGCCAGAAGTGAGGAAGAATCAAAAGGAATGGAATGATAAACAGCACTTGGCGCGTGAGGCTCATGAAGATGGATTTGCCTGCTTCACCCACCGACTGGAAGAAGTTGGTGGTGATCATCTGGAAACCAGCCACCCAGAACATGGCGGTGGCAAGGCGCAGCATCTTGGAACTGGCGGCGATGAGGGTGGCATCGTTGGTAAACAAGCGCGAGATGGCTTCGGGGAAGAATTGGCAAGCGAGGCACCCCATGGTGGTGACCACAGTGCATACGCCTGCTGCTATCCAGAAGGTGCGCATCAAGCGGTCGAAGCGTTTGGCACCATAGTTGAAGCCCACAATAGGCTGCATACCCATACCTACGCCCACCACAAAGGTAATCACCAAACCAGTGACGGCGGTGAAGATGCCAATAGCGGCCACAGAAGTATCGCCACCGTATTTATAAACGGTGTTGTTGATTACGGCATTAATTACGCAGCCCGCCGAATTCACAATACATGGTGCCGCACCGATTGCGAAGATAGGCATCAAAATGTCTTTACGGAGTTTGTAGATGCCACTTTTGAAGTGGATTTCTGTGTTTTTATTGAAAAAGTGAGCCAGTACAAAGAGCATCGACACACCCATCGAAATGTCGGTGGCGATAGCCGCACCCTTGATGCCCAATTTCAGTACAAAGATGAAGATAGGCGCAAGAATCACGTTGAGCCCAGCACCTATAAACATGGTGAACATCGCCTTAGTGGGGTAGCCCGATGCACGCATCACATTGTTGAACGAGAAAGTGATGTTGTTGAAAATCAAGCCCGGCAGAATGAAAAGCATAAAATCATGTGCGTATGGTAGCGAAGTGTCGCTCGCGCCAAACAGACGGAGCACAGGATCCATAAACATGCCAAACAGAGCAATGTAGATGGTGCCAAACACCAAAGTCATCACAATGCTGTTGCCCAACACCTGCTCAGCCTTATCCTTGGCTTGCATACCCAGCAGAATAGACGTGCGTGCGCTGGCACCAGCACCAATCAGCACACCGAAAGCAGCACTCACATTCATCACAGGGAACGTGATGGCAAGACCGGCGATAGCGTCGGGACCCACACCCTGACCAATAAAGATGCGGTCGATAATGTTGTAGATCGACATCACCACAATGCCCACAACGGCAGGCAGACTGTATTTCCACAGCAATTTGCCAAGTGGTGCGGAATCAAGTTCTTGAAGTCGGTTATTAGATTTTTTCATAAAAAAGCCTTAATATCATAGATTGCGTCTGCAAAGTTACTCTTATTTTAAAAACCCCACAACTTACTCTGAATATATTGAGATTTTTTTGCCAAAGTAATTCAATCCTCGTTATTTTTTTCTATCTTTGAGAAACCAATATTATTTACCATAAATCTGCAAAAAGCAATGCCAATTACTATTCATATAATAAACCCTTTTTCAGACAGCAGTAATAGTGTTTCTGCAGAAGAAACTGCTGCGATGCAACTTAAAGACAAGTTCGAAAAAGAGCTTAGTGGCTATAAGTGTAAAGGTGATATATTCATTTTTACAAACATCCGAATTTTTGGACAAAAGCGCAACGATATTGATATTCTCGTTCTCGGCAATTTTGATGATCTAAAAATGCCAAATATGGAAACCAAGAATCATGGCAAAGTTAAAGAATTGACTGTAAAAAGTTTCATCTTCAACATTGAACATAAGAGCCACGATTCTTCTGGAGTATTTAAGAGAGGAACAAATTATTATGTGAAATATTGGGGGTACGATAGTGATGCTTCTAAGCAGTGTTTTGAAGCAAAGTTTTCTTTGCTCAACTATTTTGAAGAACAACTATCCCTTAAACCTTTCATTTGTGATATTCTTTGGTTTTATGGCTTAACAAAGAAAGACTTATCCGACATTCGCGGGCAAAGGGCAAATGTGGATAATGCACTCTATTCCGATTTTTCTTTTAGGGAACTTGTTTCTGCATTACTTACTCAATCAGATGTACTTCAAAATGCAGCAGGTGATTATGTGCTCGACAATTTTACTGATGGAAAAGAAGGAGTCAATGCTATTTCCAGGCATTTTTCAGAAAAACGAATGCCTAAAGGAGAACTCACTCGACAAAAATTTGAGCTTCTCAGTAAGAATGATGAGGAAATTAAAAGTATCAGTAAGCATGTGGGAGAAAAATTTACTATCCTCACAGGTCGGGCAGGAACAGGAAAAACTGTTCAACTATTACAACTGGCTTTTAAATTGGCTCAAGATTACGACAACAGGTGCTTGATTCTCACCTATAATAACGCTCTTGTAAGTGATATTCGCCGTTTAATAGACTACACACGAATACCAACAAAAGTAACAGGGCGCACAGTCCAAATCAAAACGATACACTCCTATTTCCACACATTATTAAGCCAAACAGGGATAGTGAAAGAGCTATTAAATCCTAATGATTCAGATTATGACAAAAATTACAATAAGTATTTGGACGACCTAAATACTTTTATAATAGACTTGTGTGATCAATCCGACATTCAATACCTTTTAGATAAATCAGAAAACTATATTGGATGGGACTATATTTTTATTGATGAGGCACAGGATTTTTCAGATAAGGAAAAGGAAATTCTTTTCAAAATTTATGGACCAAATAGATTGATTATTGCTGATGGGGTGGATCAGTTTATGCGTTTCGACAAACGACAAGAATGGGGAAAAGGAATTAATACAAATTCCATTTTCAAACCAAAAGAAATGAAGCTCGAACGCCGTCAAAAAGCCAACTTAGTGAATTTTGTTAATTCCTTTGCAAAATTAGCAGGCATAGAATGGTCGGTTAAGCCCAATCGGCAACTTCCAGGAGGCAAAGTGAAAATTTATAAGACATACAATTCCAATATTCATAAAGAATTAGTTGAAGATTGTAAAAAAAATAAAGGAGAATGTTACGACATTCTTATTCTTGTTCCGCCCACAATGGTGAAATATGACGAGAACGGATCCCATTTTGCAAATCTGGAGAAGTATAAGGAAGCTAATATTAATATTTTTGATGGTTCAAATCCCAAAAACCGCTCAAAGTATCCAACTACTGACATCTGCCGTCTTTACCAATATCAATCCTGCAGAGGATTAGAGGGGTGGAGTGTGGTGTGCAGTAAGTTTGATCAAGCAATACAGTATAAATTAGACAATTACCAATCCCCTGAAAACGAATTAGGGCTTGATAAAGAGAAAAACAAATATAAAAGCATAATGCTGTGGGCACTTATGCCGCTTACACGCCCAATCGACACTCTGGTCATCACATTGTCGAATCCAGACAGTGAAGTTGGAAAAATATTAAAGTGCCTCGCAACAGATTATAGCGATTTTGTAGAATGGAATATTAAATAGTGATATAATTATGAGTATTTTTCGAAATAGAACAGAAAACTTAGATAGGGGAAGAACAGATTTTCTGAATTGTTATTTAACTTATTTTCAATGGAACGAAGGCCTTCGCTGTCATTTTTTTCCAGAAAAGAACTCTGGTGAAAACTCCAAAAACTCTGGCGAAATTTTGCTATTTATAGATGAAGACATCATTAACAGTATCGGCGAAAAGACTGGTATTAATACCAACAGCGAACCTTATATTGAACACTTTAAAAATTCAGTAAAAATTTTTGTTGAAAAATTTTTCGGCAGAAAAGATGTTCTCTATGCAGCCGAACAGTTATTAACATCAAATTGCTATGTTAGAGAGAAAAACGGAGCGGGTTGTAGAATCATTCTTAATAATGATAACAATGCAAAGGTATATGAACTCCCGTATTTGGCAATCGTGATTTATGTGCTCTTAACCATCGACGACGGCAAAACCCAACAATGGAACAACGTGAGAAAAGCGTTGGGAATAATGGAAGTGGACGACGACAAGGACACAAATAATAATGGGCTAACGTGTAGGAGTATCCCCGAATTATGGGAAAAAATTCACAAATATAATGACCAATTCGACAAAGACGCATGTATTGGGCATCAGCCATATATCGGAAGAGTAAAATACCATCTTCCTCTATCAGCGGCTGCTCGAAATCAAATTAAGGCTGCACTGTACTATTCTGAGGTTGGAAAGTTTACCGACACTATGTCGTTTATTGATATTATTGACCGCATTGCTGATTATACAAAACAGCAAGAGGAAATAGAATCGATATACGCCAAAAGCAATAGCGTAAAACTCAGAAAAATCCAAACCGTAATTGATGATTTTGACTGGGACGAGTATGAAGAGCAATTGAACAGTAGTGGTGACGAAAAAGATTTTCACCCAAAAAAAATTAATGGTAAATTTGCATTAGGTATATATTCTCCGGAGATATCTTCATCGGAGAAAGCGACAGTTGTATTGCTTACAAATATTCAACAAGGCTTTGATATCCGTTGTGTACAGAATAATGATACAAATTTTTCTGTTGATAACGATGACACGACTTATTACAATGACGGTGACACGCCTCGTGACAATTATTATAATAATAATTTTGTTCGTTATAACGGAAGCGAAGCTGTTGAAATAAAACGTTATTGTGCAAAGAACAGCGAATACAATATCACATCAATTTCTGAAAAAGATGATAAAGTGTTTTTCTTTAAGGAGAAATACTTTTTTAAAGAAACAGGCGAACAATTTCTCTTCCAAACTCGAGAACTGACACCTTCCAAATACTACATTATTATCGTCAAAAATGAAGGAGTAGAAAACTTTAAAAGGTGGTGCGCTGAAAACAACAACAACGTCGAACAGTTTACAGAAGAGGATCGCATTCGTTTCTTTGGAAAAAACTGTAATCTTGAAGGCTTTACTATATTTGATCACAATGGCTCATTAAATGGTCAATACTATGAAACGAAAGAAATAGAGCACCAGATAAAAAATGAAAATTGCATCATACAGAGAGGCGGAATTACTAAAGGGAAGAGTGATTTATACTTTATAACGGCTTTGCCTTTCTTTGAAATTCCTCAATCTTACGACCTTAACAAGGTGAAACTCTATATCAGTTTCAATAGCGAGCTTTTTGATTCTTTTGATGGCGAAAAATTTGAAGAGGGGAACTGCGAACTCTTGAAAAAAGATCGCAGACTAATTATTGATATCAAAAACTCTCCAGAGTTTAGGGCCGATGGAAAGGCGAGTTGCAACATAGGTATTGAACTGTGCAAAAACAAAATAGAACATTTTGCTTTTCTTGTTTGTGGGCAGGAAGTGAAGTATGATAGTACAAAACTATGGGAAAAATACACTTCTGAAACTAACAATAACAAGAACCAGCGAACTCTTTCTGATAACAGTTTTGTATTGGAACCATTTGATTTAAGTAAACATTCCAATTATTTTTATTTCACAAACCTACTGGCTGCATGTTGTTACAGTAATGGTGATGCCACTGTTTCTTTCAAATATTTTGAGAAATGTGTGCAATATGCTGCCACTCATTTGTCGTTAGAGGGTGAAGGAGCTGACCTTATCAAGCAAGCCCGTGAAGCAATGGCGAAAGGTGGTGTTGTGAATATTGACTATGGCAAAAAAAAATGTCAAGCAATACCTCCCACTTTTATCAAATCTCCTTTTAGCACAATTTCTAACCAAAAAATAAGCAAAGATAACAAATACAAAGATATATCTTATTGTTTGTTTGGCTGTTATACAAAAAAGTTTTTAGAGCAGGTTTGCAATTACTGTTCAGACAACATTCCAATAATCCTTTTAAAGTATAACAACGCTGACAAAGATAGCGAAAAATTGCTTCCCCCTATCATTGGTTTTGGAGGTGGTTTCAATCCCGATAGAATCACCCAACAGCATGAGCGTTTCAACGACAATGACATTGCTCTTTCACTTATTGAAAATATCGATACACAAATTAATTTCATTTTCAAGAACCTTTCTTTTGAAGAAAAGAATCCGAAATTCATTGATTATTTAAAAGACGTGAAAGATCAACAATTCCCAAGAGTTCGACAAGATAAGAACAAGAGTTACTGTAGGAATTGGTATTTAGAAAAAGCAGGAGAAAAATTTGCAAAAATCACATCTGAGCAACTACAATGGGCAAGCCTTTATTGCTATATACAGCGAGAAGAAAATGTTTTATACTTTAAAGGCAGTGATGCATACATACCCAAAAAGTTACAACTGCCTAACCATATAGAGCGAGCTTTTTATCTGATGAATATGGGATTACCCGTTGTTGAAAAAGTGTTTATATGCAACGATGCCATTTCTGCGCCTTATAGAATTGCTGCCAAATACTCCCTTTATGACAAAGGGCGCATTGAGGCATTGAAAAATAAATTCCCATCAGGTTCAACAAGAGAGGCTGATGGTGGGTCACACTATAACGTGTGGCTGTGGAGTCCAAAACAAAGAACTACACGACAACTGTATTTCGTTCTAAAAAACGACAATACACCTACTGCTATCGGGCGTGTTGAATCAGGCAAAGAGAGTGTTTATATTCGTCCAGAGAATCGAAAAGCCTTTTTTAAAATAAAGAATACAACTATCAACGAGTTCTTCAGTTTTTTAATTCTGAATACTTGGCGATTTATCGGTTCTGATAAGGGCGTTGGTTTCACAAAGGATAGTGGAAGCACAATAGACATGAAATATGAGATTGACCTGAACGAATCAATCTCATTAACCGATATTGATATTGATCAATTTGATAACAAACCATTAACTATTTTATAATAATTATGAAAAAATTTGAGCACCTTTTCTCTTGCGACCCAATGGGAGCGTTTGAGAAAATTGAAGATGATTACGCTCGTTATTTCGAACACGCTTTCAAAGTGAAAAATGAAGCTGTCGACGAAGAGCGAATGAACACCTTAAAAGAAGGTGTGAATATGAGTAAGAAGCCATATATTGAGCTTCTTCCAGAATATGCATCAGTTAAAGGTATTGGTAAAGGTGAAGAAGGCATTAATAAACTTGCAAAAAAATTTGCCGACGCTTTTGGTGGTGAGGAAATTGCAAAATCCTTTTTTAGCGAATTTATATCTAAGGGATTGATGCGTGGTTTAATGGAATACTTTACACCTTATGGACACCAAATAGGCATGATGGAAAAAGCCTTTGCTGGTGAAGGTGTGAAATATAAAAACACCGTCATCACCGCAGGTACTGGCTCTGGTAAAACAGAATCATTCCTGCTACCTCTTCTTGCCAACATTTTTAAAGAAGCACAAAACTGGGGGCAAGCTGCTGACCACAAAAATTGGTACGAAGGCGTATTAGAAGGAGGAAATCATACACCCAGATACACCCCCAAGCAAAGAGAAGGCGACCCTCGTCCAGCCGCTCTTCGAGCCATTGTGCTCTATCCTATGAATGCCCTGGTTGAAGACCAGATGGCGCGCTTGAGAGAGGCATTAGATAGCCACGATGTAAGAACCTTTATGACCACCCACTTTAAAGGAAATAGATTTTATTTTGGAGGCTATAATGGAGACACTATCGCCAAGAAAAACTACGATCTGATTTCAGAAGCGGTTAACAATGGTCAGATTACAAATGGAAAACTCAACCAGATGCGCCAAAATGTGGCAAAACAACTCAAAAGCTATCAAGACGACTTCACAAAAATAAAGAAATGGGTGGAAGTTAACAAAAAGGAAGATGCTTTATATATATCACCCCGCTTGGAGGCTGATGACACTACCGCCGAAATGATCACACGCTGGGATATGCAAAAATGGGCACCCGATATTATGATCACCAACACTTCCATGCTGAGCATTATGCTTATGCGAAAGGCTGAGGCTCACATTTTTGAGCAAACAAAAAAGTGGCTCAACGCTGACGACATTTTCGACGAAAATGAAAAAGAGGAAGCAAAAAAGAACCGCATTTTCCACATTGTGGTAGATGAGTTGCACCTTTATCGTGGCACTGCTGGTAGCGAAGTGGCTTGCTTGCTGAGAATGCTTTACGATGCCATTGGTTTACCACCAGTGATCGTAGAGAATGGATATCTTGTTCCTAATCCTCAATTAAGAATATTGGCATCGTCGGCATCTTTAGGCGATGAAGATGCTACCGAAAAATTCATGGAAGAATTCTTCGGTGTGTATAGCACTATCGAGGGTGAAAAGGTGTTTAATATTCAAGAAGGCACTAACCGTGAAATTTCTGACGAAAAGAAGCACATAAACTATGAGCTTTTCAAAAACCTCACTCACGAGAATTTTGTGGAATTAGAAGGCGATGATGTAGCAGATAAGCAGCAGAATGTTGTTAATGATTTTTTGCAAAACAACTTTAATTGTGATTCTGTAAAAGACTTCTGTAACACATATCAAAATCAAATATTTTACGATTTCTATAGCGCACTACCTACTAACGTTGATAAAGACAACAAGCTTATTAACGGGTCAAAGCGTCCTATTTCACAGGAGCAACTGGTAAAAACGCTGTTTAATGGCAATGAAGAAGCTCTTAAAGGATTCTTTATATTTCGAGGATATGCCGACAAGGTTTACAAGGATCATAAGCTGCCTCGATTCCGATTCCATAAATTCTTTAAATACATAGAGGGGCTTTGGGGTGAATTGAATCCAGACCTGAACCGCCCTGTTAAGCACCTTTCTTACACCGCCGAGGAGGTGGGCAAAGATGGTAATAAGGTGCTGGAACTCTTACGCTGTGAAAACTGCGGCGAATTGTATATTGGTGGAAATAGAAAGGTGGAGGAAAAGCGCACATTTCTCACGCTAAACTACCCTAACCTCAATCAAATCCCTAATTTCAATCCCACACCTATGGTGCAGAATAAAAGCTACCAAGAATATGCTATTTTCTGGCCACACGACATAAATGATGCCCCAAAGCTCACAAGTGGTGATGGGGGGTATGATTATGTTGCAAAAATTAATGGACAATCCAAACCGAAAAAGCGTGATGGACGAGCAAAATGGGAACCTGGATATCTTGATTCGGTTACAGGAGAGTTTATTCCCTTCAACACAAGAAATCGGGGGGAGAACACAGATCGTAGAATACCAGGATTTCTTTATAAAGTAGTTAAATATAATTCAAATGCTGAGATCAACTCAGAAGATGCGCAGACCATCTACGCAGCACCTTGTACCTGTCCGTACTGTTTGCAAGACTACGCAACACGAAAGTATACGAAATCTCCGATTCGCAGTTTCCGTACTGGTATCGACCGCAGCAATCAAATTATCAGTAAAGAGTTGATTTATCAATTAGACGAAACGTCTGTAGGTAAATCGTCAGCAAAATTGATAGGTTTCTCTGATAGCCGTGAGGACGCTGCCACACAAGCACTCGGTATAGAAAAAGAGCATTATCGCGACATGGTGCGCATGCTTTTTGTAGAGTGCATCGAAGAAATGGGAAAAGAAGATATTGACAAAGTTATTAATTATGTTAAGTCAGAAATTCAAGCGGGAAAAGACATACTTGACATCTTGACAGACGTTCCTAAAAAATATAAAGACGTTTCTAATGCAGGAGAAATAGCAAAGCGGTTTTATAGAGGCCAAAGTATAAGCCACCTTATGCCATCCGTTTTCCCTCTTAACACTCTCATTGGTAAAAATTTTGATGGTAAACTTGTAAAAAAACTTTTGAAATTAGGCATTAATCCTGCTGGTGAGAAATATCGTTTCCAATGGTATAAAGATACTGAAAATAGTTGGCTCCATTGGAGTACTGCTTATGATTTTACGAATTATCAATTAACTGCAGATTTTTGGAAAGACTATGCAAATATAAGGAAAGATATAAGAACGCAATTAACAAATGCTATATTTGCTAACTCGTTTGGCAAATATATGGGTGTGAGTGTGCTTGATTCTGGCATTGGTTATATTTGCTGTACAAGATCAGCAGAAATTGAGAACTCTAAGGAATACAAAAATTTAAAAAGAATTCTTCCTGCAGAAATACAAGTGTATGAATTTGTGGACGCGGTTATTCGCGTGATGGGTGACAATTATCTCTATCCCAGCGTTGACGACACAACAGATTGGGTAACAACATACGGAGAATTAAAAGCAGCTGTTAAAAACCCTATCAAGCATTTCTGTAGCTTGCATAACATTAAAGATACGGATTTGGGAAATTCTATCGTTAATTTTTTGCGCCAACATTGTACTCTAAGAGAGAATCTTATTCTTGACATAGATAAACTGTCATTTCAAAAAATGACGGATTCCACCTATATTAAATGTGAAAAATGTGGTCGAGTTCATCCCCACATGGGATTTGGATTCTGCACAAATGTGTATTGTAAAGAACCTCTTGATCCCAAGAAGGATGATCCCAAAAAGACGGTTACATTAGAAGAACTTCATAAGCACTATATTTCTCACGACATACTTGTAGAACGCAGAAAACCGAGCAAATTACATACGGAAGAACTTACAGGTCAAACAGATGATATTCAAACTCGTTTACGAGAGTTTAAAGACATCATTCTGGTTGATGATGATTTTTACAGGCAAGGACAAGAAAAAACCCTACCTATCGACATGGTGTGTGTGACCACCACCATGGAAGTGGGTGTGGATATTGGAAGTTTGCAAGCTATTTTCCAAGGCAACATGCCCCCTACTCGCTACAATTATCAGCAGCGTGTAGGTCGCTGTGGCCGCCGAAATCAGGCATTCTCTACGGCATTCACTTTCTGCAGAGGCAGAAGTCATGATGTTTATTATTACAATCACGCTACCGACGAAATGGTGGGCGGTGTTCCAGCCACACCAACCCTCTCTTTAGCTCCATACACCGACAGTGATGGTAAGAAAAAAATGAAAATGGCTATTATGAAGCGTGTTATCGTAAAAGACTTGCTTCATCAAGCATTTGCCGATCTTCAATTTGACTACGACCTTCAAGACACTTCTGGAGAGTTTGGAAGGATTGGAGAATGGGATGAGAATCGTGAAAAGCTGGAACAATGGATTCGAGACAATTCAGAAAGCGTTAACAACACCGTTAAGCGATATCTTTCACAATTCAACAATGGTGACCAAATCGAAAAAGATATTAATGAGATCGTTAACTGGATCAACAAAAGTTTGGTTACAGAAATAAATAATGTGGTAAATAAAACATCCATCCACGATATGGGCTTAGCCAAATATCTTACCGAAACAGGATTTTTGCCCATGTATGGAATGCCTTCAGATGCTCGAAAATTCTATCATGGATATGATTATGAGAAAAAAGAGCCAAGAAGTATTGACCGGTCAAGTGAAATGGCTATCTCAGAATTTGCCCCAGGAGCAGAAAAGACAAAAGATAAGGGCAAATACCGCATTGAAGGTATCACCATTCCTATAAAAGACTGTTCTGTTGGCAGAAATCAGCTGGGATTTTACGATAACGATGGTGATGCTTTAGCTGACAGCTACATCATTTCGTTTGAAAAGGATTTAGAAAACAATTCTGCCGAAGGCAACAATATTTCTGATATTACTGATGTTGAGGATAAGAATCAGAGAATAGAAGATCTTAATTTGGCTAATAATCAAAGAATTATAGTTATACCTCAAGCATATAGATCTTTAAAAATTATAGGCAACACGGGAACTCCTGTAGAAAACAACGACAGGGGTAGTAGCTTCGTTCAAAGTCAAATCTGGGCAAAAGAAACCAGCACCATAGAGGAGGATATTTCTAAAGAAATAGAAAATGTGGGCGTTTCGATGCACGGTTTAGGTATGAATGAAGACCCTACTGTATGGCACATCAACAGTAATAATGGCCATTTTTATACAGGAAGTTTTTCTGCAAACGGTTTAGGGAACCCTAACATTGATGACAGCCATGCGAATTTCCTTTTCTATGAGAAAGAAGGAAATAATATCCAAAAGATAACAGAAGGCTACGATATAGCATTGGGGTCAAAGAAAGTGACAGAAATGATAAAACTGAAACTGAAATCGTGGCCAGAATGCCTTGACTTATCACTGAACACTGGCAACCGATCTGCAATTAGAGCCGCATTCTATTCTGCCGCATTCCTGCTACAGCGTGCTTTGGCTGACCGACTCGATGTGCAGCCCGATGAAATAGAAATATGTGAAAAAATTGATGATCCGAACGGTTGTCCTGCGATTATCCTGAGCGACGCATTGGCCAATGGCGCCGGTATTGTGAGTTATCTATTTGAGGATGGAAAACTTAAAGAATTAATTGAAAGCATCGTTAATTTCAAGTCTTTTGACCCATCGAAAAGCGATGAAGAAAGCTTCATGCATTCGCTAATTACTGATGACCATAAAGAAAACTGTTTGACCGCTTGTCAAAAATGCTTGCTGGCTTATAACAACCGTGGTTTCCATCATGTGCTGGATTGGCGTTTGGGTGTTGGTATTCTTCGATTAATGATTGATCCAGAGTTCGATTTTGGATTCAGTTGTAATAATATTGATAAATATAAAGAACTAACTAACCAAAACCGAGTCTTTGAGATGGCTGCAAAGAAGCTCAACAAGGATGACAGCGAACATAAGCATTATTGGATCGACTACAACCACGCCAGACGTCGCACAAATGAAACAAAATGCACAATCGTTTATCATCCTTTATGGAAAAAAGAAACCGCGATTAAAAACTGCAAAAATATTCCGACAGATGCAACCATAAAAATGTATAACACATTTAGATTGCTCCGTTCAGATATTTCCGCAGATAGCAATCCAGAAAACATCGCTGATATTATTGGCAATCAAGCAGCACAGCCAACGCCTGCCAATGCCGCACCAAGAGATACAGATGTCAATAATATTGCCCCAGACATTGATTTAGACTAAAGCTAATAGTTGATCAATTTAGAATAGAGGGTGTGCATTTTTGCACATCCTCTGATTTTCTGTAATAAACGCTGTTGGTGCAGTTGTTGGGAAAAAAATTGTGGGAGTGGTGGGGCTTTTGTATCTTTGTGGATTAATTGGAGAAATGTGCGCTCAACTGTTCTGCATCAGCGGAATGGGGGCGAATTAATAACTTTGAAATTTATCTGAGATGAAATTTGCAGAAAAATGTAATGGGCTTTTCGATGCCACCGTTAATCTTTATCACAAGACTGATGATGTGGACGCTAAAGTTGCCAACCCTTACGAAGATGGCACCATCGAGGCGAAACTCTTTGTAAAAAACTGGATTGACACTGTGCAGTGGCACCTTGAAGATATTATCCGCGACCCTGAAATCGACCCTATCGAGGCTTTGGCTCTGAAGCGCCGTATCGATAAGTCGAATCAAGACCGCACCGACTTGGTGGAGGAAATCGACACTTACTTCCGCGAGAAGTTCGCTGATGTGAAGGTTTGCGCCGATGCCACCATCAATACCGAAAGCCCTGCTTGGGCTATCGACCGCCTCTCTATCTTGGCGCTCAAAATCTACCACATGCACGAACAGGCTTCGCGCACCGATGCCGATGAGGCTCACTTGCAACGCTGCCGCGCTAAGCTCGATGTGCTTTTGGAACAACGCACCGACCTTACTGCCGCTATCGACCAACTGCTCGACGATATTGCTGCCGGCAAGAAATACATGAAGGTGTATCGCCAAATGAAGCTTTACAACGACCCGGCTACCAATCCGGTGCTTTATGGCAAAAAATAAAACATACAGCAAAACCGTACTCATTACCCGCTTTTCGGCGTTGGGCGACGTGGTAATCAGTGTGCCGGTGGTGTATTCGGTGTGCCGTGCGTACCCCGATGTGCACTTTGTGCTGCTCACACGCCCTTGGCCTGCCGCAGTGATGATTCAGCGCCCTGCCAACCTGACGGTGGAGGGTGTGAATCCGAAGGAGTATGATGGGTTGCTTGGGTTGCGCCGTCTGGCTGCGGAAATGCGCCAGAAGTATGGCATCACCCACATGGCAGACTTGCACAGTGTGATGCGCACTTGGGCTATCGGTTTCTTCATGCGTCTGCATGGGGTGAAGGTGGCGCGTATCGACAAGGGCCGCAAGCAAAAGCGCGCCTTGGTGAGCGGCAAAATCCGTGAGCAACTCACCACCTCGCACGACCGCTATGAGGAAGTGTTTCGCGCGTTAGGTTTCCAGTGGCAGGAGTCGTTCAGTGGCTTTGCGCCCATTACCGACAGCGAACTTGTGCCGCAAAAGCAAGCGAGCGAGCGATGGGTGGCTGTGGCTCCATTCTCGCAGCACCGTGGCAAGGAATATCCGCTGCCGCTGATTGAAAAGGTGGTGGAAAGCCTCACGCAGATTGAAGGCGTGACGGTGATGCTCTTTGGCGGTGGCGAAAAGGAGAAAAAGGCACTCCGCCCACTGGTGCAGAAATATGCCCACACGGTTTCGATAGCCGAAATCAAACACAGTTTCACCGACGAGATAGCATTGATGCAGAAATGCGACGTGATGCTCTCGATGGACTCAGCCAACATGCACCTCGCATCGGTGGCTAATCTGCCTGTGGTGAGCGTGTGGGGCGCAACGCACCCCTATTGTGGTTTTATGGGCTGGAAGCAATCGGAAGCCAACGCCGTGCAGCTCGACATGCCGTGCCGCCCATGCTCGGTGTTTGGGCAAAAACCATGCAAGTATGGCGATTACCGATGCCTCGCAGGCATTGAGCCAGAAATGATTGTTGAAAAAATAAAGAAAGTGATATATGGCTAAGAGAATACTCGTGACAGGGGCTGGTGGCTTTATCGGAGGCTTTATCGTGGCTGAGGCGTTGAAGCGCGGCTACGAAACTTGGGCTGCCGTGCGCCGAACCACCAACCGTGAGTTTTTGCAAGATGAGCGTATTCATTTCATTGAACTCGACTTCACCGACGAGTTGGCGCTGAAAGCCACGCTGGCGCAAGCAATCGCCGACAATGGCGGCAAGTGGGATTATGTGGTGCACAACCTCGGTGCCACCAAGGCCGCCAATTATCTCGACTTCGAGCGTATCAATTACGGCTACATGCGACTGCTCGTTGATACCCTCAAGGCGCTCGACGCAGTGCCGGAGGTGTTTTTGCTCATGAGCAGCCTTAGCGTGATGGGCGTGGGCGACGACGAAGGCTACACGCCATTTAAAATCACCGACGACCCTGTGCCAAACACACGCTACGGCATGTCGAAGGCGAAGGCGGAAACCTATCTGAAGATGGTGCCCGACTTCCCTTACACCATTTTCCGCTGCACAGGCGTGTATGGCCCTCACGAGCGCGACTACTTCTTGATGATGAAGTCGATAGCATCGGGCTTCGATTTCAGCGTGGGCTTCCGCAAGCAGATGCTCACATTCATTTATGTGAAAGACCTTGCCACAGCGGTAATCAACGCCCTTGAAGCAGGTCCGAAACGCCGCGCCTACTTCATCAGCGAATCACGAGGCTACACGCAGAAGGAGTTCCGCGAAATCGTGTGCCGTGAGTTGAAAAAGAGATTCGTGATACCCATCACCTGCCCGATATGGCTCGTGCAAATGGTGTGCGTGTTCTGCACCATCTACACCAAATTCACAGGCAAACCCACCACGCTCAATGTGGACAAGTTCCGCATACTCAAGCAGCGCAACTGGCTTTGCGAAACCGCCGACACCGAGCGCGACTTCAATTTCACCCCCCAATATTCCCTTGAGCGCGGCGTGAAAGAAACCATCGCCTGGTACAAACAAGCCGGCTGGCTAAAATAAACCTTTTTACCGGATAAAAACAATACACCTATTTAATCCAATTAAAACCCAATTTACACCGATTTTTTCTTAGGTGTCAATAGGATGATAATGGATTAAATAGGTGTATTTTTTATTTATACACGGATTGTAGGAACATGCCTTCGGTATCACCAAACGTGTCAACGCAATATCTGGTAGGGACGTGATACTTCACGTCCGCCTATAAATGTGTGAACATGCTGAATACCAACTGTTTGACGCGGACGCAAATTATCGCGTCCCTACCATGGCAAATTTTTGCCCCCAGTATTTATCCACTGAACCAATCTGGTCTGCTGTGGGGTTAGGCGAGGGATTCGAGGATGCGTTTGAGCACCACTTGGCAGGAGATTTCGCGGTTGGCGGCTTCGGGGATTACCAGCGAGCGTTCGCCCTCTATCACCTCGTCGGTCACAATCATATTGCGGCGCACAGGCAGGCAGTGCATGAAGTGGGCGTTGCGAGTGAGTGCCATCTTCTCGGCGGTGATGGTCCAGTTCATATCCTTGCTGATGATTTTGCCGTAGTTGGGGTCGCGGAAGCAACTCCAGTTTTTGGCATACACAAAGTCGGCACCACGCAAAGCCTCGTCTTGGTCGTGCGTGATTTTTGCGCCGCGGGTGAATTGCTCGTCAAGTTCGTAGCCTTCAGGGCATGCAATCACGAAATCGTAGTAGGTGGCATTTATCCATTCGGCAAACGAGTTGGGCACAGCCTGTGGGAGCGCCTTGGGGTGAGGAGCCCATGTGAGCACCACCTTGGGCCGCTCCACCTCCTTATGTTCCTCAATGGTGATTACATCGGCAAACGCCTGAAGAGGGTGAACGGTGGCAGTTTCCATCGCAAACACAGGGCGGCCGGAGTATTTCACAAACTGGTTGAAAATGCGTTCCTCGTAGTCGTCTTGCTTGTTTTCGAAGCGTGCAAACGAGCGCACCCCAATCACATCGCAGTAGCAGCCCATCACAGGGATAGCCTCCAGCAGATGCTCGCTCTTGTCGCCGTCCATAATCACGCCACGCTCGGTTTCGAGTTTCCATGCGCCCTGATTCACATCAAGCACAATCACATTCATTCCCAAGTTCATAGCAGCCTTTTGTGTGCTCAGGCGAGTACGCAGACTGGAGTTGAAAAACACCATCAGGAGCGTTTTGTTTTCACCGAGAGCCTTGTGCGCGAAGCGGTTTTGCTTCACTTCAAGTGCTTCTTTCACAGCGGCTTTCAAGTCGCCAATATCACTTACATGTTGAAATACCTTCATAACAAATCATTAGTTTAACGTTGCAAGTTACCAATTTTCTCCGAAAAATCCAACACAGCCACACAATTCCCTCACACAGAATTTATTATTTTCCCTCACACAGATTCAACGAGATTCAACAAAAAAACGCAGGTTCGAGGCAGGGAAGGCGAACACGGATTCTACGAATTTTACGGATAAGTTTTAAAAACTTAGAGTGAGATTTAACATCAGGCGTGCAAATCCTGTGAGATCTGTGCGATCTGTGTGAGGCATGGAGTGGATTTGGAGCGAGGCATGGAGCAAGGCTGTGGGATTTGTGTTGCCATTTTGGCGTTGATGGCGATGTGGGGTGGGGCGTAAATTTGCGCGAAAAAAACTATGGAGAACACTTCACAATTTATGGAACTTTCAGAGAGCGAAATGCTGGATTTATGGAAAACGATGATGCAGTTGCAACCTGCGCACTACGGTTGCACCATTGAGCGCACCGACGGCATCGATATTGACGAACTTTTGCTTATCCACATTCGCAAGTGGTATGCGTCGCTGTTGCTGTCGGCACCCGATGGCATTGTGCCGGTGGAAGATGTGAAAGACCGGCTGTCGGTGATGGTGGCTGATAACGGTGTGGTGACGGCGATGGTGCCGCCAGAGTGTGTGCGCCCTGTGGAATGGAAACTAAAGGCATGGCAAAAGAGTGTGACGCTGTTTTTGCAACCAAATGTGCCCGAAGCCGCCTATCTGCACAACGAGTGGACGCGCCCTGGCGTTTGCGACCCTGCCGCCGTTGACTATGGCAACCGCATTTTGCTGTTCACGCTCCCCGACGGCGAACTCCCCATCTTTGATATGGCACGCTGCGTGGTGCGCCCCACCAATGGCAAATACATCTTCCACGCGTCGGTTTTGGAGAGTCTACGAGTTGGAGAGTCTACGAGTCAACAGGTCAACAAGTCAACGAGGCGATAATTCGAGTTTTCGAGTTTTCGATGATTCGATTTAGTCGATTTCCACTTCGTTGATTGATTCGATGCCGTTGCGAGTAAGCGTCACGCGGAAGCGGCGCAACGTGGTGTTGCTCTCGTAGCGGAATTGGAGCACGATATTCACATAGTAGATTTTGTCGCATGGAATGGTCACCACCGTGCCATCGTCGTTCATGTGGCGAATGTTCACTTTCGGGTTGTCCATCTTCTGCAATAGGTTGTTCACGTTGAAGCGAATAATGTCGTTGATGCCGGCGGTTTCGTAGTGCGAGAGGTTGTTGAGTTTCACCCTGTCGATGTGCAGCGCCATGCGGTAGAGCATCACCTTCTCATCGGTCACCCTATTCTCCACCTCCATCAGTCGCTTGCTGTAGCGCACACGTTTCACTTCTTCAGGCACCTTCTTGTGGGTGATAAAGTCCATACCCTCCTTGATGGTGCCTATTCTATCCTCGTTGAGCAGGATTTCCGCCTTATTGTCGAAATATTTGTTGCCAATGCGATGCGCGAAATAGTAGCGCGACAGTTCCTTGATGCGGTCTTTAATCATGTAACTAATCACCAGCACGATAAAAAACGGCAGAGTGAAATTGCCGAATTTCTGCTGGAAAAAGAAACTCACCACCGTGGCAAACATCATCGCCAGCCCGGCGGCTATGCCCAAATACAGTTGCTCCACCAGTTTGCCATCTTTCTTCTTCGGCACATTCAAGTAGAGGTCGCTGTCAACATATTTCTTCAGCACACCGCTACGGTAAATCAAGTAGCGGTTGTTTTTCGCATCGTTTTCCTTCAAGTTCACATATCCCACCTTATCCCTGTAGGCATTCTCACGGCTAATCTCGGTCTGGAGCCTCTTGATAGAGGCAGCAAACAGTTCACGATGCTCTGCGTCTTTCTGCATAAAATCGAGAATGAGGGTGGTGTAGAGTTTAAACATATTGCTGATAAACTCATCGCCGTAGCGGAAATAGTTGCGTATGCTGTCGGCAATGGTGGGCTGGTACACGATAGTGCGCAGTGATCGGAAAGCACGCAGCACCTCGTCGAACGCCTGCAAATACTGTGCGCACAGTGTGGGCACCACTTCGGGCAAGATGTGCGAACCCATCAGATTGTAGCATCCGTTGCGAGCCGCGCTGTGGGTGATGGCTGAGAACATCTTCACCTGATACTCATACTCCTTGGTGGCGGAGCGAGTGGGCGACGATGCCAAATCCTGAAACGCCGCCTTCAGATTAGTGAACGGAATGCCACTGCCGCCCACTATGTCTTGAAGCAGGAATTTGGGCGTGATTACACGCACATACGACTTGATGTCTTGATAGAAGCGTGATTTGGGATAAGTCTCACGGTTGATGTCGAGGTTGTGAGGAATGAAAAACCACATGTAGGCGGAAAAATCGTTGTCCTTCACCTTGCGTCGCGCCACAAAGCTCGTTTTGAACTCTATGGAGAACTTGTCGTGTATTCTCGTATTCACCTCAATCATAATGCGCCCAGAGTTTGTTTTTTATATCAAGTGGATTGACGGTTTATTTCCAACTTTTGTAAGGGTTTTTCATCAACATGGAGTTGAAATACCTGGTGTCGCCTGTCACTTCCTCGCCGAGCCATTCGGGCTTGGCGAACGCTTCGTGCTCGTCGGCAAGTTCGATTTCCGCCATCGTCAGCCCCTCGTTGTCGCCGTAAAACTCGTCAACCTCCCAGGTGTGAACACCGTCGGCAGCCTTAATCAGATAGCGGGTTTTGTCGATAATGCCAGGTTCGGCAAGCAGTAGCAACTGTCGGGCATCTTCCACAGGAATTTCCTTTTCCCACTCGAAGCGCGACACGCCGCTCTCGCTTGCAATTCCCTTCACGGTGATGTAACCCTTGTCGTCTTTTATGCGAATGCGCACCGTGCGCTCTGCCACAGAGCAGAGATAGCCCTGCGTGATATGCGTTGCCTTGTATGCTTCCGCCTTAAAATCGCCTTTTACAAGGAACTTTCGTTCTATTTCTTGTGCCATAGTAATGCAAACTTAAAGAAAAAAACGATACAAAGGTGGTTTTTTTATAGAATTTTATATTAATTTTGAATTTATGGAATTACAACGCTTTTTAGTTGAGGGACGAATCGAAGCCGGGTGCGATGAGGCTGGTCGTGGACCGCTCGTGGGTCCGGTGACCGCCGCCGCGGTGATTTTGCCCCCCGATTTTCACAACGACATTATCAACGACAGCAAACAACTCACCGAGCGGAAGCGCAATCTGCTGCGCCCCGTGATTGAGGAGCAGGCACTGGCGTGGGCTGTGGCGAATGTGTGGCCAGAGGAAATCGACCGCATCAACACTCTCAACGCCTCGATTTTGGCGATGCACCGTGCGCTCGACCAACTCAAGGTGCGCCCGGAGTTTGTTTTGGTCGATGGCAACAAGTTTAAGCCCTATGGCGACACGCCCTATCAGACCATCGTGAAGGGCGACGGAAAGATGATGAGCATTGCCGCCGCGTCGATTCTGGCGAAAACGCACCGCGATGAGTATATGCGCCGCATTGCCGAGGAATATCCGCAATATGGCTGGGACCACAACATGGGCTATCCCACCAAGGAGCATTATGCTGCCATTGAACGCTTCGGCATCACTCCCTACCACCGCAAAAGTTTCAATCTCGAACACAAACAACTCTCCCTTTTTGACTAATTTCAAAACGTGCGGAAATCGGCATTTTTGCCATTTTGAAATATGCGGAAATCGGCATTTTTGCCATTTCAAAACGTGCGGAAATCGGTATTTTTTGTAAAAAATATTTTGTATCTAATTGATTTTTAGTATTTTTGTAAAAAATCAAAAAGTGGGTATGAAAAAAACGGTTTTTAAGAGAAAAATATATGATGAAATGCTTGAGTGGAAGCGCGAGTCGGCAGGCGAAACAGCATTGTTGATTGAGGGGGCGCGACGAGTGGGAAAATCTACAATAGTCAGGCATTTTGCAGAAAGAGAATACAAAAGTCACCTGATTATCGACTTTGCCAACACCACAGAAGATGTGAAATCGTTGTTTCAAAACCTTGGTGAGATTGACTCCTTTTTCTCGCATTTAAAGATTTTGACAGGAAAAACTCTACATGAGCGCGAGTCGGTTATTATTTTTGACGAGGTGCAAATGTGCCCTCATGCAAGGCAAGCGATCAAATATCTTGTTGCTGATGGGCGTTATGATTACATAGAAACAGGCTCACTCATCAGTATTCACAAAAATGTGGAAAATATTGTTATCCCAAGTGAGGAAGATGTGATTAATATGCATCCGCTTGACTTTGAAGAGTTTTGCTGGGCAAATGGCGATTTTGAAACCATTCCGTTTGTGCGTGAGACTTTTCTGAAGAAAAAAGCACTGACCGACGCAGTGAATAGAAAAATAATGAGGGATTTCCGAACCTATATGCTTGTGGGGGGAATGCCTCAAGCGGTGAACAAATATATTGAAACAAAAGATTTTTCAAAAGTTGACCGTGCGAAAAGATCCATTATACGGCTATATGAGCAAGATTTCCAGAAGTTGGACAAAACAGGGAAAGCGGCCGCAATATTTAAAGCAATTCCCTCTGAATTGCATAAAAATGGTTCACGCTTTCATGTGAGCGCAATCGCAGAGAATGCAAAAACGCAAACGGTTGCCAATATTGTAAGTATGATGGAGGACAGCCATACTGTTAATGTTGCGTATCATGCCGACGACCCCAGCGTGGGTTTGGAATTGTCCTCTAATAAGTCTGTTTGGAAAATGTATTTGTGTGATACAGGTCTTTTCGTTACTTTGGCATTTTGGGACAAGAAATTCATCGACAATATAATCTACAAGAAGTTGCTTAACGACACATTGGATAGTAATTTGGGGTATGTTTACGAGAATGTAGTGGCCCAAATGCTAACAGCGGCAGGCAACAAACTGTTTTACTACACATGGGCTGCTCCAGGAAACCATGTATATGAAGTTGATTTCTTATTGTCGCGTGGTTTTAAACTTTTCCCAGTGGAAGTTAAGTCTTCAGGCTATTCAACTCATAAATCTCTTGACGAGTTTTGTGAAAAATTCTCTAAACGAATAAGTAATCGTTATCTTGTTTACACAAAAGATTTACGAAAAGATAAAGAAACCCTTCTTGTTCCAATCTATATGGTTGGATTGCTATAGTTTAATTAATAATTAGCAATAAAACGTGAAACTGATATGAAAACGCTATATATTACCGACCTCGATGGCACGCTACTTGATGCCAATTCGCAGGTTTCTGCTGAGGCTGTTGAGGTGCTCAACCCGATGCTCGATGATGGGTTGCTGTTCACCGTTGCCACTGCGCGCACGCCTGCCACTGTGGTGCCGATGCTTAGCCAGCTGCACACCCGTTTGCCATTTATCGTGCTCAACGGCGCCGCCACATGGGATAGCCAAAAAGGCGATTACAGTCGTGTGAATGTGATCCCGCAAGCCTCGGTTGAGGCGGTGTGCGCCGTGTATCGCCGTCATGGGCTCAATCCGCTCATCTATCGCCGCCACGGCAGCATCATCCACGCTCATCACCAAGGCACGCTCTCGGCGCAAGAGCAGCAGTTTGTGGACGAGCGCCAAGGGCTGGTGCTGAAGAAGTTCATTCTCAATTCCCCTGACTATCTGCATAGCCCCGACGAGGCGATGCTCATTTTCTCGATGCAAGACTACGAGCGTCTGCGCCCCATCTACGAGGAAGTGACAGCCACAATCCAATGTTCGGCTGTGTTCTATCACGACATTTTCGACCCATCGGCTGGTTTGCTTGAAATCTATGCACCGGGCGTGAGCAAGGCCGCTGCAGTGAAGCAGATGCAGACAGAAGTGGGCGTGGAGCAAGTGGTGGTGTTTGGCGACAACCGCAACGACATACCCATGATGCAAGTTGCCACCCACAGCGTGGCAGTGGAGAACGCCTTCCCCGAAGTGAAAGCCGTGGCGTCTGAAGTCATCGCCCCCAACACCGCCAACGCCGTCCCCCTCTATATCCGCGGGCACAGAAGTTAGAAATTAGAAGTTAGAAATTAGAGGTCAGATTGTTGTATGCCTTTCCGATTACTCCGAGTGCTCTGAGTGCTCCGAGTGCTCACCCCCCCCAATAATCCCCAAACATAAAATAGCCCAGCCTCTAATTAGAAGCTGGGCTTATGGGTGAAATTTAGCTTGCGCTAATCTTATTTTTTTGCTTTTTTCTGTTCTTCCAGATATTTTGCGATTGCGGCTGCCATTGATGGACATTCTGGTGAAGTGGTGATGTCGAGGCGCAAGCCCGAATTTTTCACTTCTTCAATTGTCTTGGTGCCCATACATGCCAAAAGCACGCCGTTCTTTTCCTGGTCGAAATCAGGGAAACTTTCAAGCAAACTCTTTACGCCCGATGGGGTGAAAAGCGCTACGATATCGTAGTCGAAAGGCACATCTTTTGGGAATGGGTTGCTCACAGTGCGATACATCACAGCCTTGGTGTTGGTGAGGTTGTGTGCTTCGAGATTGAGTTTTGAGTCGTGAACATCTGCCACAGGATAGAGATATTTCTCGGTCTTGTGCTTTTCGATGAGCGGAATCAAACCATCGGCTTTACCGTTTTCGCTGAAGAAAATCTTGCGTTTGCGATACACGATATAGGTTTGGAGATAACGAGCCACCACTTCACTGATGCAGAAATACTTCATGGTTTCTGGCACTTCAAAGCGGAGTTCTTTAGCCAAACGGAAATAATGGTCAATCGCTGTGAGCGCTGTGAATATCACGGCAGTATAGTCGCCAAGAGCAATTTTTTGCTGACGAAACTCCTTTCCTGAAAGACCTTCTACTTTGATGAATGGACGGAAATCTACAGATACACCATAATCACTTTCAAGATTGTAATACGGAGATTTTTCACTTGATGGTTTCGGTTGCGAAACCAGAATTTTCTTTACCTTCACTCGTCTTAACTGTTTTTATGACTGTAATTGAGTGCAAATTGCCACCAAAAGCATCGCAAAGATGACCAAAGGAACAATTTCCACGCTGCAAAGGTACAAAATAAAATAGAGACTTTGTGAAAATTTGTTGAAAAAAATTCTTAATCCCTTAAAAACAAACACGATTCTAACCAGTGCGTAGAGCACGGCGGCAATGCTCAAAAGCAGTTCGATAGCGGCAGGAAACAGCAGTAGCAGCGCTGTGACGGGGAACAGCAGCAACCCAAGCAGCGATTGCGACGCTTTGAAGCCACTGATCCACAAGCGGCGGCTCACGGTGTCGCCAAACACATAGCCGAGGGTGGCGTAGAGTGCGTGTTGGCACAGGTGGAAGCCAAGGCACATGGCGGTGAGCGCTCCCACGTTCAGCCCCACATTCTCCAGCATACCATGCCAGAGCGATGGCACAAAATGCCCCACGGCATAGAATAGCAGCAAGCCCTCCATCACGCAGGTGTTGAATATCAAAGCCCACATCATGCGCACATCGCTCATGGTGTGGTTGTCGAAAGCGTTTTCACGGCGGCGACGCACCGAAAACAGGTTGTGGGCAAAGTTCTCAAGATACACATAGCCACGCTTGAAACTCACCACAATGAAAAACATGCTCATCAGCAACAGCGACATCGAGCTGGTGTCGTAGAGCGGACCACGGCTGTGGGTGACCGACGCAGTACCCTTAGGCGATTCCATCACAGGCAAATCAGCCAAGTGCGAAACCACCGAATCGTTGCCCTGCACCGCAGGAATGCCGTCGGGGTACAGTGGAGTGAACTGCGCCACGCTGTCGTGCGCCTGCTGTGTGGTGTCGGTTGCGTGCTGTATGCTGTCGTTAGTCTTCGCCATTCATTATGCTTCGCTTCTGAGCCACAGGCTCAACGCCCTCTTTCAGTTCTCTTTCAAGTTTGTCGAGCGCATCTTTCGGCGTGCGAGCCACCTTCCACAATCGGGTGTGGGAGTGCTGCATAAAGCCCAGAGTGCCACATCGGTCAATCATTTCCACCAAAGGCTTGTAGAAGCCCACGGTGCTCAGCAGGATAATAGGTTTATTGATGATGCCCAGCTGTCGCCAAGTGTAAATCTCCATCACCTCCTCCAGGGTGCCGCAGCCACCTGGAAGCACGATGAAAGCATCGGCAAGTTCCACCATCTTCTCTTTGCGCGTGTGCATATCGGGAGTGACAATAATTTCCGACAGGCGGTCGTATTCCCAACCGTTATCCACCATAAACTTCGGAATCACGCCAGTCACAAGACCACCATTGTCAAGCACACCATCGCTCACGGCACGCATCAGCCCCGCACTGCCGGCACCGTTCACACAGTCCCAACCACGCTGAGCCATCAGCACGCCCAACTCGTATGCCGTTTCGGTGAAAGTGTTTTCAAGACGGTCGCTCGAAGCACCAAACACGCATATTTTACCTTTTTTTTCCATAATCACTGCAAAGATACAATAAAACACCCTATTAAAAAGCAAAAACCGTTGCATAAATCTGCAACGGCCCTCACACAATGTGGTCCCTGACGGGCTTGAACCGGCGACTCCCTGATTATGAGTCAGGTGCTCTAACCAACTGAGCTAAGGGACCGCTATTTCAGCACAGTGATGCCAAAAAGCACGGCAAAGTTAGCACATTTCTTTCAATTATTCAACACCCCCACCCACTTTTTTCCCCCACCCCCAATTACTCTATATTGTCCAAGATAGTATTTTGGTTCAGTGGAAAAATACAAGGGGGGCAGAAACAAAAAACTTAAAAAACAGCCTTTTGGCGTTGCCAGTGCTTCGCACCTGTCGTTAGCGCTGTGG
>OLSD01000713.1_pt1 | contig 31115 bp, 29 predicted proteins | sample 1672211 | NCBI WGS metagenome assembly OLSD01 (sample SAMEA3136659, study PRJEB25190) | human gut metagenome | reverse complement strand
CAGACCCCTCGGATATGTGTTACAATGTACTTGCAGACCGGGCAAGATTCTTCAAGGAAAGCAAGGAGGGAAACGCGATTATGAGCAAGATTTTGGAAGACATGAGACGACAGTCTTATCAAGAGGGCATAAAAGCGGTTGCGCTTCGCATGCTGGAATCTCAAAAACTTTCGTTGGAGGAAATTTCTGCGCTGTCTGGACTTTCTTTGGACGAAGTGAAAAAGCTGAGCGAAACCAAAACGGCTTGACCCAAACGAGAAAACAAAGGCTGAGAACCCATTTTCCGGTTCTCAGCCTTTTTCTTTTCAGCAAGATAAAAAATAAAAATTTAGCGCTTCAGCTCGATCGTTACGTTCCCCTCCGGGTCGATGGCCAGGCTCATCTGGCGGATGTGCTTCTCGTAAAACTGCTGCCGCTCGGCGGGCGTCATGGAGATGCGGGTAGCGTGGAGGGCGTTGTCGAACATCTCGTTGACGTTCAGGTGGATGGCCCTGCTCAGGGTCTGGTTCAGAGCCTTGAAGAGGGCGCTGCGGCGGATCTCCTCGGCGTTGCCGGAGTAGAAATCGTCGATGAAGCAGTAGAAGATCTCAGAGTCGGCCAGGGCCTTCTTCATGTCGATGCCGCATTTCTCCCGCTCCACCATGACCAGGAATTTGGCGTGGGGCATAGAGGTGATGAGCCCCCAATAGTCGGAGTCGCTGGAGACGATGAGGAAGGAGTCCACATTGTTTCGGTAGTGCTCCTCGCAGGCGCGGGCGGTGAGGGTGATGTCCACCAGGGATTTGTTCTGCTTCACCCGCTCGATCATGATGTGCTCCACGGTCAGGTCGGTGTAGTCCTCCAGCATTTTCCAGGCTGAGGCGGCGTGGACATCGTTGAAGAGGATGATGCGGCTGATCTTCCGGGTGTACTGCTCGTCCAGGTTCCGCAGGGTGGCGCAGAGGCGGTAGGGGTCGGAGTTTTCGCAGTCGACCACCATGACGACCTTTTCGCTCTCCTCCAGGAAGTCATAGATGCTGCCCTTGACGTAGCTGCTCACGTCGGAGACCCGGCTGTACTCGGAGAATCTGTCGTTGTGCCACTCATACAGCAGGGTGGCAAAGCGCTTGTCGTTGTAGAGGACGTTGCCCTCCTTGGCGGGGACCCAGTTGATGTAGACCTGATAGGGGTAGTCGGACCGGTTGGCATAGTAGCGGTCGGCGGCGGCCTTGGTGCCCGCCTCGGTCAGGCCGTCGGGCATGACGATGAGGTCCCGGATGTACTCCCAGTTGAGCCACAGGGGGAAGAGGGGCTTGCAGTTGTTGATCCGGTCGGAGATGACCCGGTTGATCTCGATGATGTGCTGGTAGAGTTTGATGCTGGACTTTTTGATGAAGCGCACCCCGTCCAGCTCCAGCTGGTTGATGCTCTCCACGGGGACGTACTCCGGCATGGTCAAAATGGAGCGGTGCTCAAAGCGCATGCCCTCGTTGATATACTTAAAATTTCTTTGGATGGCCGTGCGGATCAGGCAGAGATTGCGGATGATCCGGGCGTTTTTTTCTTTGTCCAGCCGGTCGTAAATGTCTAGCTGCGGCGGCTCATGTTCGTTTTCAAACATTCGTTTGGGGACACCAATGAGATAGGCAACACGCGAGACCAGGTCGCGGGTGCTGTTTCGATAAAAAGTTCTTTCTTCTGCCTCCATGGGCTGGGTCGGATCGGCAAAGCTGGGCTGAAATTCGTTTTGTTCTTGCATGGTCTCACTCCTTTCTGCAAGAAGATGGGAAGGGGAATGGCGGGCCGCAGGGGTCTGCGGCCCCTACATAGGGGGGATTACGGGCGATGGGAAGGGGAATGGCGGGCGCAGGGGTCTGCGGCCCCTACGAGGGGGAGGGGGGCGTCCCGTTAAATTTCTCGGCGGCCTTCTAAGGCACGCATGAGGGTGGCGTCGTCGGCATACTCTAAATGGCCACCCACGGGCACGCCGTAGGCCAGGCGGGTGACTTTGACGCCAAAGGGTTTTAAGAGGCGGGAGAGATACATGGCGGTGGCCTCGCCCTCGGTGTCGGGGTTCGTGGCCATGATGACCTCGCGCATCTCGCCCTGGGCCACGCGGTCGAGCAGGGACTTGATGTGCAGGTCGTCCGGTCCCACGCCGTTCATGGGGGAGAGGACGCCGTGGAGGACGTGGTAGCGGCCGTTGTATTCTCTGGCCCGCTCCATGGCGATGACGTCCTTGGGGTCCGCCACCACGCAGATGACGCTGCCGTCCCGCTTGTCGCTGGCGCAGATGGGACAGAGTCCGTCCCCCTCCGTCAGATTCTGGCAGACGGGACAGAGCGCGATGGTGTGCTTGGCGTTCCGCACGGACTGGGCAAAGGCCTCCACCTCCTCCTCCGGCAGGGAGAGGACGAAGAAGGCCAGGCGCTGGGCGGTCTTGCGGCCGATGCCCGGCAGGCGGGCAAACTGCTCCACCAAGGCCTCCAGGGCAGGGGGAAAATATTCCATAGGGATCGGGTTCCTCTTTTCTTGGGGGATTGCAGATTTTATTGACCCCGCAGGATGCGAATGGCTTCCGCCGGGTCCTTGGCGCCGTAGACGGCGCTGCCGGCCACCAGGACATCGGCGCCGGCTTCCACGACGAGCGGGGCCGTCTTGGGGTCCACGCCGCCGTCTACCTCCAGGCGGCAGTCAGGATTCAGTTCCTGGATATACTGGCGGATCTTCTGGATCTTGGGCAGCTGGTCGGTCATAAACTTCTGGCCGCCAAAGCCCGGCTCCACGGTCATCACCAGGATGAGGTCCACGTCCTTCACATAGGGCAGCACGGCCTCGGCGGCGGTGATGGGCCGCAGAACGATGCCCTTCTTCACGCCCTTTTTGTCCATGGCGTCCAAGGCGGCGCGGATGCCGGGAGGCATGTCGGCTTCCAGATGGATGGAGAGCAAGTCGGCCCCGGCGTCGGCAAAGGCGTCGATGTAGCGCACGGGCTTTTCGATCATCAGGTGGACATCCAGGAACATGTCCGTGGCCTTCCGCAGGGATTTGACCACAGGCACGCCGATGCTGATGTTCGAGACGAACATGCCGTCCATCACGTCCACGTGCAGCCAGTCGGCGGAGCTGACCCGCTGGACCTCCCGGCCCAGGTCGGCGAAGTCGGCCGACAGGATGGAGGGTGCGATGAGAGTCATAGTACAGTTCATTCCTTTCTTTGCTAGGATGGGTGCTCCCGGTTCGGACAGGGCGGCACACCCGGCTGCCCTGTCGCATAGGATACGGCAAGCGGCGGCGGAGACGCAGGCCCCTGGCCTGCCCCGCCCAGGAGCACCGGGACCGCCGCCGGTCTTTCCTCGCTCCCCGGACCGGCCCCGGCGGCGACGGCCCGGCCGCCCGCCGCATCATATAGCGCCTGCGTTCGGCGCGGGGCCTCGGTCCTGCGCCGGGGCGCAGACGAGAGAGAATGGTATCGTTTCCATTTTATCTGTCTTTTTCCTCCCTGTCAATGGAAACGAGTTCTTGACAGGGCTTCTTTCTCCGGGTAAAATATTACAATACGCAGGGAGTAGCGCCTTGCTCCCCCTGCTGATGTGAGTATCACTTTTTGGAAAGGATCGGTACAGCCCATGGCAAAGTATAAAAAGAAGCCCGTGCTGCCCATCTATACCATCGCCATCGTGTGGGTGATCTATACCCTGGTCCACCCGCTGTATCAGGTCTCGGACTATGTGTCTGTGATCCTGATCTCGGTGGTGGTCTTTATCGTGGCCAAGGGGGTCTTCCCCACCATCGAGGACGGCCCGGCCATCCCCCCGGAGCTGGTCCAACACGCCCACGAGCAGGCTGCGGCCGAGCAGACGGCGGCGCCGGCCCAGGCGGCACCCACCGCAGAGAACAAAGAGAAGGAAGCGCAGACCGCGCCAGCTGAGACCGCTCCCCAGGAGCCGTCGCCGGAGGAAGAGAAGAACTCCCGGAGCTGACCAGGCCTTGCTTGGAGGTTTCCCATGAAATTTTTTAGAAAGACATCCGTCGCTGTCCTCCTGACTGCCCTGGTGGTAGTGCTGTGCTGCGTGTGGGGCTATACGCGAGCCTACACCTCCGTGCAGCAGCAGGAGGAGACCCAGAGCCAGCGGGCGGGGGAGAACAACTTAAACTATTTCCTGCGGCAGTTTCAGGACGATGCCAGGCTCTTTGACCTGGACACCACCGACACCCTGGCCCGCAGCGACCTGGAGCTGAACAACACCTACGGCACCATGCTGGCCCTGCGCACGGCCAACTACCTCAACGGCCAGGACATCGAGACCTACGCCAAGGACTACTTTGCCAAGCAAAAGCTGGGCCGGACGGACATGCTTCTGGTCATCGAGGTGAACAGCCGCGCCTGGTACCTGGTCTACGGCCCCGGCCTGCGCTCCTACGCCGACGGGAACCAAGCTCTGGCGACCCTGGTGCGGGAGAATCTGGACGACGCCTTTTTCGACGGTGAGAGCAACCAGGGCATCCTGAGCCTGTTCGAGGACCTGGAGACCTGGTGCAAGGACAATCTGCCGGAGGTGGAGCCGGTGGTCCAGTCCGGCATCCCATCTTTGCAGATCAACGATAAAGTCCAGGTCATCTCCCTCTGGGATGTGTTCGTGAACATCATCTTCACCCTGCTGGTGAACATCTGGTGGATCATCCTGCTGCTGGTGGCCCTGAACGTGGTGGACCGCTACCGCTTCCAGAAATACGTGGAGCGCCACCTGCCCGACAACGGCGACGAGCCCACAGCCCCCTTCCACCCCATCCTCTTCTGGCACCGCCAAGGCTCCCGCTGGTACGGCCGGATGCTGGACCTGGTCATGGACCTGGAAAACGAGACGGACGAGGACGAAGCGGACCAGCCCGCTGACGACGCGGAACCGACCGACACCGACCAGGCTAACGACGCCAACAAACCCGCCGACGCCGACCAGCCCACGCACCCCTGACCTTTCTTAATAAACTGCAAAATTCCCACAGCCCAGTTTGGATCGGGCCGTGGGAATTTTTTGTCGGCTCACTGTTTGCGAAAGACGTGGACGCGGAACGAGATCTGCGTGTCCAGCTCGTCCAGCGCTGCCAGACGCTCGGTCCCCGCTTTGGGCGTCTTCCAGAAATAGGGGGTCATCTGGAACAGGTCCGAGATGGTCTGCTGGTCGGGCAGGTGGATGGTCTCGTCGATTGCCCGGACCTCCAGATACTCGAAGCCCGCGTAGGGGGTGCGCTTTTCCTCGTTGGGATAGGGCTGGTCATACAGCACCTCTTTCAGCTGCCAGAGATGCCTGGCCCCCGGCACCACATAGAAGTAGACCCCGCCGGGCTTCAGCACCCGCAGGAACTCCTCCAAGGCCAGGGGGGAGAAGCAGTTGAGCAGCAGGTGAACGGCCTCGTCCGCCACGGGCAGGGCATAGACCGAGGCCACGGCAAACTCTGCCGCCTTTTCCCGCTTCGCCGCCCGGCGCAGGGCGTGCTTGGAGAGATCGATCCCCGCCAGCATCGGGGCTTTGCCCGCCCGGTCCAACGCCTGGAACACGGCGGCGCTGTAATACCCCTCGCCGCACCCGGCGTCTAAAATGCGGACGTGCTCCGGGGCGTAGGCACAGGCCAGCTCCGCCAGCGTATCCCGCAGGGGGGCGTAGTAGTCCCCGGAGAGGAAGCGGTTGCGGGCGGTGGCCATGCCCTTGTCGTCGCCGGGGTCCTTGGAGTGCATCTTGTTGGCGGGCAGCAAGTGGACGTAGCCCGCCGCCGCCCGGTCAAAGCTGTGGCCCGTGGGGCAGGCGTAGCGCTTCTCCTCCCGCGTCAGCGCGGCGGCGCAGAGGGGACAACGAAATAAACTTTCCATGCAGTCAGACTTCCTTTCTTGTTCCGACCCATCCCAGGGCGACTTATAGGGCGACGATGGTCTTCACCAGCGCCGGCGGTTTTTCCGCCATGAGATGGAACGCCGTCTCCACCTGGTCCAGCCCCTGGAAGCGATGGGTGATGAGGGGCACGGGGTCCACCCGGCCGTATTGCAGCAGGGCCAGGAGCTTTTCCATCCGCGCCCGCCCGCCGGGGCACTCGCCGCCCCGGATCGTCTTGTTGCCCATGCCGAAGCCGTAGCGGACGTTGTTCAGCGGCAGGTCGCCATAGGTCGTGAAGTAATTCACGTTCCCGACGGTCCCGCCCCAGCGGACCATGGCCACGGCCTGGCCCAGGGCTTTCGTGCCGCCCCCGGCGCAGATGCAGCAGTCGGCCCCCTGCTTGTGGGTCAGCTCGTAGATCTGGCGCTCCACGTTGCCCTCTTTGTAATTCACAAGGTCCGTGGCCCCATAGAACTTGGCCAGCTCGACGCCGGCCTTCCGGCTGCCGATGGCGATGATCCGCCCGGCCCCCCGGAGCCTGGCCCCGGCAATGGCCATGAGGCCCACGGGGCCAACGCCCATGACCACCACGGTGTCCCCCGGCCGGACCTCCGCCAGCTCCGCGCCGTAGAGGCCCGTGTTCAGCATGTCCGCCGCCATGACGGCCCCTTCCGGCGAAACGTCCGGGGGGATGCGGGCGGCGTTGGCGTCGAGATCCCGGATGAGGGCATACTCGGCCAGGAGGCCATCCTCGGAGTTGGAGAGCTTTTGGCCGGTGATGAGTCCGGCGCAGTGCTGGTGTGCCCCCAGCTGGGAGGGCACGGTCCGCCAGTCCGGCGTGACCGGCGGCACGACCACGATCTCGCCCACCTGGAATTCCTTCACGCCCTCGCCCACCGCGACGATCTCCCCCAGGCCCTCGTGCCCCAGAATACGGCCGGGCTTGAGACAGTCGATCTCGACATTGTGGACATCCGACGTACACGGGGAGACCAGCAGGGGACGGATGACCCCGTCGAACCCCGTGGGCTGGGGGATCGGCTTCTCGACCCACCCGGCCGTCCCGTCGCCAAGATAGGCAAAGGCTTTCATCATACGCATGGCAGAGGACCTCCGATCCTACGGTGATTTTTTCCAGTGTAGCACAGAAAAGCCCTGAGGCGCAAGGGGAGATGCGGCCTCTGGCTTGTCTTTTCGTCAGTTTGTGGTATAATAGTATCTCTATCTGACAACTGACCTGCCGGCCAATTTCGCCGGAGAAAGGAGGACCTATGCAGGAGATCATTTCTCAGATCGTTGCCCGCGTGCAGGCGATCTTCTCCCAGCTGGGCGACCAGGTCCGCGCCGCCATGGAAAACGCTGCGGCGGGCAAGGCCATTCTTGCCGCCCTGGACGTGATCCTGCCCGTGGCCAGCGGCGTATTGCGTATTTTGGCCGTGTTCGTGGCCATTTTGATCATCGTCCGCTGCTGTCGCTCCATCTTCCGGGAGAAGCCCGGCAAGGAGATCTGGGGCTGGCTGACCCTGGCCGACGGGGCCAGGCTGGAACTGTGCCACTGGGAAAACGCCATCGGCCGCGGAAAGTGGGCCGACGTGGACCTAGACTTCCCCACCGTTTCCCGCAGCCACGCCGCCCTCTTGCGGGACCACAAGGGCAACTGGACCCTCCAGCCCCTGCAAACCAAAAACGGCACCCGCGTCAACGGCAAAAAAGTGACCACCACCGTCCCCGTCCAGACGGGGGATGTGATCGACCTGGGCGGGGTAGGCATGGAGTTCTACGCCATCAGCGAGGCCGAGGAACGGGAGCAGGCCATGCGCTGGGGCGTGGCCGAGCGGCCCCTCAGCCCCGGCCGGACCCTGGGCTGTCTCATGGTCTTTCAGCTGATGCTGGCCGTGCAGTGCTTGCCCGGCCGGGAAAAGGGCGAGGTGGCCATGATCGCCGTGGCCTTTGGTATTTTAATGGCGGCCATGTGGTTCACCTACGGCATCTACCGGGCCTTGAAGCGCACGGCCTTTGAGGCGGAGACCATCGCCTTTTTCCTGTGCAGCATTTGCTTTGGCATCACGGCGGCCTATTCGCCCAAATCCCTGCTCACCCAGACCATCTGCCTGCTGCTGGGCATCGCCGTCTTCCTGACCCTCAGCGTGCTGCTGCGGGACCTGAAGGCCACCCTGTCCCTCCGCTGGCCGGTGGCTGTGCTGACGTGCTTGCTGCTCATCTTCAACGTGGTCTTAGGCTCCCGCATCTTTGGTGCAAAGAACTGGATCTCCATCGGCCCCATCGGCTTCCAGCCCTCGGAGTTCGTGAAGATCGCCTTTATCTTCACCGGCGCGGCCACGCTGGACCGGCTCTTTGCCCGGCGAAATCTGATCTTTACCGTCCTCTTCTGCGGCTTCTGCATGGGCTGTCTGGCCCTGATGAGTGACTTCGGCACGGCCCTGATCTTCTTCGTGGCCCTGCTGGTCATTGCCTTCCTGCGCTCCGGCGACGTGGGCTTTCTGGCCCTCATGGCCACGGCGGCAGGGGCCGGGGGCTGGATGATCTTGCAGTACAAGCCCTACATCGCCAATCGCTTCGGGGCCTGGCACCACGTCTGGGAGCACGCCGCCGACTCCGGCGGCTTCCAGCAGACCCGCACCATGTCCGCCATCGCCAGCGGCGGCCTCTTTGGCAAGGGGACGGGGGACGCCTCGTTCCTGAAAAACATCGGCGCGGCCAACACGGACCTGGTCTTCGGCGTCATCAGCGAGGAGTTTGGCCTGATCCTGGCCCTGTGTACCATCGTGATGCTGCTGGTGCTGGTGTTCTACGCGGCCCGGTGCGCGTCCACCGCCCGCTCCAGCTACTACGTCATTGCGGCCAACTCCGCGGTGGCGATGCTGGTGTTCCAGGCGACGCTGAACGTGCTGGGTGCGGTGGACATCCTGCCCCTGACGGGCGTGACCTTCCCCTTTGTGTCCATGGGCGGGTCCAGCATGATCTCCTGCTGGGGCCTCTTGGCCTTCATCAAGGCGGCGGACACCCGGCCCAACGCCAGCTTTACCCTCCAGCTCCCCAAGCGCATCCGGGGCTGGATCCCGCCGGATTCCGACCGGATGTACGGCGGTTACAGCGACTGGAATGACTATGACGACGACTACGATGACTACGACGGGTACGACGACTATGACGCGTATGATGACCGCAGCGATGACGATGGCTACGGCTATGACGACGGCGGCCTGGCCCGCGACCCCGGCAACTGGGATGACCTGATCGACGGCCCCCTCTGGCCGGAGGACGAGCCCCCCAAACGCAGAACGACCGGCAGGACCGGCGGAAGGAGGGAAAGCAGATGAAACGACTCAGACGACGGACCCTCATCTCCATCCTTCTGGCCATGGTCCTGGCCGTGGGCGTGGCCTTCTTCTGCATCAAGCTGGTGCGAAACGGCGACGACTGGGTGGGCTTCTTCGGCACGAAGTATTATTCCTCCGGAGCCATCTATGACGCCAACGGCACCGTCCTCTACGACGGCCAGACCAAGACCTACGCCGAAAACGCCAAGACGCGCATCGCCACCCTCCATCTGGTGGGCGACGAGAACTTTGGCACGTCCCTGCGCTCTGTCCTGGCCAGCCGCCTGACGGGCTACAACTTCGTGACCGGCACGTCCCTGGGCAGCCACGACGTGACCCTCACCGTGGACGCCTCGCTCAACGAGACGGCCTACGCCGCCCTGAACGGGCACAAGGGCGTGGTGGCAGTCTATGACTACACCACCGGGGCAGTGAAATGCCTGGTGAGCGCCCCGTCCTATGACCCCAGCAACCCGCCCTCCAACATCGACGGCAACCCGGCCTATGACGGCGTGTACTTAAACCGCTTCTTCTCCGGAACCTTCCCGCCCGGCTCGACCTTTAAGCTCATCACCACGGCGGCGGCCATCGAGCAGAAGAAGGATCTGTCCGAGTTCCGTTACAGCTGCACCGGCAAGCTGCAAGTGGGGGACGACGTGATCACCTGCCCCTATGCCCACGGGCAGAACATGGACATCGACCAGTGCCTGGCCTGCTCCTGCAACGGGGCCTACGCTACCCTGGCCATGGAGCTGGGCGGCAACACCTTGCAGAAGTACACGAAGCAGGCCGGCCTGCTGGACAGCCACAAGGTCTGCGGCATCAACACGGCCAAGGGCAGCTTCGAGGTCGAGCCGGACGGCAGCGCCCACCTGGGCTGGTCCGGCGTGGGCCAGGATAAGGACCTGGCAAACCCCTGCGCCCTCATGACCCTCATGGGCGGCATCGCCAGCGAGGGGGAGGCCGTGGTCCCCAAGCTGGTGGCCAAGGAGAGCGTCACCGGCACGGCCCTCCCCGCCGCCTTCCCAGACGGGAAGGAGACGTACAGCGTGTTCTCCCAGTCGACCTGCCAGCGCCTGAAGGCCATGATGCGGAACAACGTGACCAGCCAGTACGGGCAGAGCCAGTTCGGCGACCTGGCCGTCTGCGCCAAGTCCGGCACCGCCGAGGTGGGCAGCGGCGAGCCGCACGCCTGGTTCACCGGATTCCTTGACGACCCCGACCACCCCCTGGCCTTTGTGGTCCTGGTGGAAAACGGCGGCGGCGGGGCCAAGGTCGCCGGTTCCATCGCCGCCAAGGTCCTCTTGCAGGCCACGGCGGAGTGAAACGAAGAAGGAATACCAACCATAGAAAAAGGGCTGTTGCAAACAAATGCAACAGCCCTTTTTGTCGAACTGGATCAAATCAGATTGCTTGGGATCAAGAGATTCTCTCGATCGATGGGGAACGGCTGCGGGAACATGCAAACCAGACCGCCCATGCCCTTCTCCAGCGTCGTTTTCTCAATGACGCTGAATTTCTTGACCTCTTTTTTATCCGGGTTTGCGCTCTTTTTGATCTCCAGAGGATGGATCTTGCCGTTTTCCTCCACGAACACATCGATCTCTTTGGCGTTGGCATCCCGGTAGAACGTCAAGAGCGCCGTGTCACGGGCATAGGCGTAGTTTTTGACCAGCTCCATGACGACATAATTCTCATAGAGGTGCCCGCTGGCAGCGCCGTCCCGCAGGGACTCCATGGTCAGCCAGCGGGTGAGATAGGCGCACAGCCCGGTGTCGCAGAAATAGAGTTTTGGTGTTTTGACCAGACGCTGCAATTCGTTGTTGGAGTATGGCTCCAGCAAATACACCACGTCCATGTCCTGCAAGATGGCAAGCCACTTTTTCGCCGTGGCTTCAGAGATCCCTGCTGCCTCGCCCAACGTTCTATAATTGACCAGATTCCCGACCAGAGCAGCGCAGGCGCGGATGAAGCGCTTGAAGGCCTGCACATCTTTGATCCCCTCGTCATTGACGGCATCGGCGACCAGGTAGTTGTCGAGGTAGGACTGGTAATAGGTCTGTGCCTGCTCAGGGGTCGCGTGCTGCACATCAATGTAGCCGCCCTTCCAGATGTGTTCAAAGACGTCGTTGATGTCATTGTCCGGCAGCAGCGCTTTTCGGCTTTGCAGACACGCCATGGTGAAATCCAGGGGAGCAGGGTCCAGAACGCCTGCTTTTTCCCGTTGGGACAGCCCATACAGATGCAGGATGCCAAGACGGCCTGCCAGGGATTCCTGCGACTTTTCCATGATTTTTTTGCGCTGAGAGCCGGTCAGCCAGAACTGCCCCCGCAGGTCGCTTTCGTCACATAGGATCTTAATGGTTTCCAGCAGCTCCGGTGCTTTCTGGATCTCGTCGATCAGAATGGGGGGCTTATACGTCTGAAAAAATAAACGGGGGTCATTCTGTGCCAGCTCCCGCAGGAAATCATCGTCCATGGTCACAATGGTCCGGTGCTGCTGCTTGGCCAACTGCTTGAGCATGGTAGACTTGCCCACCTGGCGGGCACCGATGACAAGAACGGCTTTGAAAAAACGGTCCATTTCCAGGAACTTTCGTTCCAGCTCACGGTCAATATATTCCATGTGCACCTCCTAAAATGACGGCGATCCGAACTGTAGTATTATTATATCATAAAAAACGGGGAAGTCAACGACGCTGCGGAAGGCGTCTGGGGACAGAAAAAGGCTGTTGCAATTCGAGGTTGCAACAGCCATTTTTTTATGGGTCTGACAGGGGGCACGGGGGCAGAAGAGAGAATTACTTGCCGCGCAGGACGTCGGTCTGGGACAGGACGTGATCCACGGCACCGGTGAAGGAGTGGTACTCCTCCATGAGCTTATCCAGATACTCTTCGCCACTGGGGGTGATGGTGAAGTAGATGCGGATGCGGTTGTCGTCGGAGACGACCTTGCCGTCCTCCTTGATATACTGGAAGCTTTGCAGGCGGTAGATGGCCTGATAGAGCGTGTTGAAGGCGATCTTGCCATCGCTCATGTGGCTAATCTCCTGCATCATCTCATAGGTGTACATCTTCTTCTGGCGCAGGACAAAGAGCACCAGCATTTCGGTGGTGGCCTTTTTCAGCGCTTCACGGATGCTTGCGGGGGTCCCGCTGGTTTTTGCACGTTTTCTTTCAGCCATAGCGGAAGGTCCTTTCTGTTTTGGGATTGGGAAGGGAAGCCGGCGCTCCGGGAAGAGGAACGGGTTTTCTCCTTGGAAGAGCGGCCCGCGCAGCTAGGACGTCCCGCTTCCCCTGTCGCCTTTGGCGGGGTACGGTCCTCACGTGGGAACTTCCGATTCTATATACTAATACATGCTTTTTCATTTGTCCATTATCTTTTGTAAATTTCTATGGTTTTGTAAAAATTTTATAAAAAATAGTACATGGAACAGGAAAAATACCTGGAAAAAAGAAGTCGATTTTGGCGAAAACGCAAAAAGCGATGCGGCGTTTACCGGATCCCCCAGGCCGGACGAAGCCCTTCCAGCTCCTTCACCAGGCCCTCCGGCATGACCCGGTCGCAGCCCAGGGTCTTGAGATGGAGGGTCACGTTGGCCATTTGCTCCAGGCACTCCAGGCGGAAATAGGCCCGCTCCATGGTCTCGCCCCAGGTGACGGCCCCGTGATACTCCAGCAGCAGGGCGCGGTAGTCCCGGCAGTAGGGGGCCACGCTGTCCGCCACCCCCTGGGACCCCGGCAGGGCGAAGGGGGCCACGGGGACCGTGCCCAGCTGGACCACGGCCTCCTGCAGGACAGGCCGGTCCAGAGGGATGCCGGCGGCGGCGAAGGCGGTGGCGGCGGGGGGATGGGCGTGGACGACGGCCCGCACGTCGGGGTTCTCCTGGTAAATACGAAGGTGCATCTTCGTCTCGGAGGAGGCCTTGCGGGTGCCTGCCAGGACGTTCCCGTCCAGGTCCAGCTTCACCAGCATGTCCTCGGTCATGAAGCCCTTGGAGACGCCGGTGGGGGTGACCCAGAGGGCGTTCTCGCCCACGCGGACGGAGAGATTGCCGTCGTTGGCGGCCACCAGCCCCCGCTGATAGATCTTGAGACCGGCCTCGATGATCTGGGCCTTGGCCTCGGCGTCGGTGGGATAGGTGGAAGCGGCGCTCATGCCTTCGCCCCCTTTCCGGGGAAGAGCTTGGCGAAGCTCTCGGCAAAGGGCGGGTAGCAGATGCCCTTCTCCGTGACGATGGCGGTGATGAGCTCGTGGTCGGTCACGTCAAAGGCGGGGTTGTAGCACTTGACCTCCGGCAGGGAAGAGGGCTTGGAGAAAAATTTCTCTTTGATCTCCGCTCCGTCCCGCAGCTCGATGGGGATGTGGTCCCCGTCGGGGCAGGTGAAGTCGATGGTGGAGGAGGGACCGAGGACGTAGAAGGGGATGCCGTAGTGCTTGGCTAAGATCGCCACGCCGGAGGTGCCGATCTTGTTGGCGGTGTCCCCGTTCCGGGCCACCCGGTCGCAGCCGACGAAGCAGGCGTTGATCTTGCCCTGCTTCATCACGAGGCTGGCCATGTTGTCGCAGATGAGGGTGCAGTCGATGCCCGCCCGCTGGAGCTCATAGGCGGTCAGGCGGGCGCCCTGTAAGAGGGGCCGGGTCTCATCGCAGAAGGCGTGCAGGGGGATGCCCCGCTCCTGGGCCAGGAAGAGGGGACCAAGGCCCGTGCCATAGCGGGAGGTGGCCAGCGGCCCGGCGTTGCAGTGGGTCAGGATGCCGTCCCCGGCCTTGACCAGGGACAGGCCATACTCGGAGATGGCGGTGCACATGGCGATGTCCTCCTCGTGGATGGCCTTGGCCATTTGGCCCATGGCGTCCTGAATGGCGGAGATGTCCGCGCAGGGCGTGGACTGGACCACGGCCAGCACCCGGTCCAGCATGTGCCGAAGGTTCACGGCGGTGGGGCGGGAGCTGTTGAGGTAGTCCCGGTTCTTCTGGCACTCGGCTAGGAAGTCGGCGTAGCTTGTCGTCTTGGTCTGGAGGGCCAGGACATAGAGGGCGTAGCCGGCAAAGATGCCGATGGCCGGGGCCCCCCGCACCCGCAGGGTGGCGATGGCCTCATATAATTCTTCGGGGGTCTGTAACTCCAAATAGATCGTCTCGTTGGGCAGCAGGCTCTGGTCCAGGATGCGGACGGCCCGGCCGTCGTCGGAAAGGCGCACGTTGTCGATGTGCGTGACTTGCTTCAGTTCCATAGGTAAGGCTTCCCTTCTGATTTACAATGGTGACCCTATTCTAGCAAGAACCCGCCGGAAAAGCAACGAAAAGGGCCGCAATGGAGAAAAAGACGAAGGGGAAAGAGAATAAAAAAAAGGTGCTTGTGCAAAATGACGAAGCGAAAAAGCAGGAATGTGGGCGTGTCCCATCACGGCGGAGAGGGGAAGAACCGAACAAAAACCCCCTCCAAAGGGAAAGAAAGCCAAAGTTTTCAGGGAAAAGCGAAAACTGGCCGGAAAGGGGGATTGGAAAATGCAGGGAAACTTGCAGATGTAACGGTATTTTCTCCAGAAATTGTCGCAAATAATTTGTGCAAAAGGTGCATTTCATTTTTGGGAAAATGGTGTTATTATGGTCACAAGTTACAGAGGACCCCACGAAAAAGGTTCTCTGGCACAAGATTCAAAACGGTTTGGTATTGAGTAGCCAACCGTGGCGAACCGGGACCTGCAACTGTAGGCCCTGGACCGATCCCTAATTTAACAATATTATAAATGGGAGGAATTTTCTATGAGACTGAAAGATACTGGTCTGACCGCTGCTGAGCTGAAGGCTCAGGTCAAGAAATACATGATCGAGACCTACGAGCGTATGGACTTTGTCGCTGACTACGCTGAAGGCATCTATATGTACGACGAGAACGATCAGCCCTACCTGGACTTCTATGCAGGTATCGCTGTTAACTGCCTGGGCAACTGCAACCCCAAGGTGGTCAAGGCCGTTCAGGAGCAGTCCGCTCTGATCATGCAGACCTTCAACTATCCCTACACCATTCCTCAGGCCGTCCTCTCCAAGGAGATCTGCGAGACCATCGGCATGGATAAGGTCATGTATCAGAACTCCGGCGCTGAGGCCAACGAGGCTATGATCAAGATCGCCCGTAAGTGGGGCATCGAGAACATCGGTCCCGACGCTTGGCACATCATCACCGCTAAGAAGTCCTTCCACGGCCGTACCTTCGGCGCTATGACCGCTACCGGCCAGCCCGATTCCGCCATCCAGAAGGGCTTCGGCGACCTGACCCCCGGCTTCACCTATGCTGAGTTCAACAACCTGCAGGCATTCAAGGACGCTTATGTTCCCGGCAAGACCTGCGCCATCATGTTCGAGCCTGTTCAGGGCGAGGGCGGCGTGTGGCCCGCTGATGAGGACTTCATCAAGGGCATCCGTGCTTTCTGCGACGAGAAGGGCATCCTGCTGCTGCTGGACGAGGTCCAGGCTGGTTGGGGCCGTTGCGGCGACTTCATGTGCTACATGACCTACGGCATCAAGCCCGACGTCGTGTCCATGGCTAAGGCAATGGGCGGCGGCATGCCCATCGGCGGCATCGCCTGCACCGACAGAGTTGCTACCGCTTTCGGCCCCGGCACCCACGGTTCCACCTATGCTGGTCACCCCGTCTCCTGCGCTGCTTCTCTGGCAGTCCTGCGCGAGCTGAAGGCTGGCAAGTGGCCCGAGAACGCCAAGAAGGTCGGCGACTACTTCGCAGCTGAGCTGGCTAAGATGCCTCACGTGACCGCTGTCCGTCATCGCGGCCTGTTCGTCGGCGTTGTCCTGGAGGACGGCATCAACGCTACCGAGGTCAAGCGTCACTGCATCAAGAACCACTTCCTGGTCACCGCTATCGGTTCCAGCATCATCCGTATGGTTCCTCCTCTGACCATCCGCGCTGTCGACTGCGACGAGGCCGTTGCTCGCCTGTCCAAGTCCATCAACGAGGTTGCTGAGGGCAAGTAATTTGACCCGGTCAAACTAACTTGATACATAGAAGCTCCCCGCCTTCGGGCGGGGAGCTTTTTTGCGCCCTTGGATTGACAGCAGATATAACATTTGCTATCCTAGGAAGTAGAATACATGTTATAGTTTGTGGGGTGACCCTATGCAGAAACTGATCCAACAGATCCGTGGCTTTTTGCATCTCAGCCAGAGCGAGTTCGCGGAACAGCTGAAGGTATCGTTTGCCACAGTCAACCGCTGGGAAAACGGGCGGACAGCTCCGAATTTGCTGGCACAATCCAAGCTATATGACCTTTGCCGGGAAGAAGCTGTCCCTGTGTATGACATGACGCTCCAACATATCGCAGGGATCGCGCAGTCGATCCGGCTGGAGCCTGGGCGTGTTTTGCTGTACCATGGTTCCAAAGCCGGTATCAAGGGAAGCATCGAACCCAAAAGCCGAAAACAGTGTGATTTTGGACAGGGCTTCTATATGGGGACGGAACCGAGCCAGGCCCTGACGCTGATCTGTGACTATGAAAGCTCCCGGCTCTACATCGTTTCCTTGGACACCACACGGCTTGAGGCCTTGGAGGTCCCCGCCGACATCAATTGGGCGATGCTCGTGGCATATAACCGGGGACGCATGGAAAAAATACAGGGAACTCCGTTTTATAACCGATACCGGGATCTGATCGCGGACAAGGATCTGATCGTCGGCTGTATTGCCAATGACCGCATGTTTTACGTCATTGACAACTTCTTCATTGGGAACATCACAGATGCCGCCTTGGTCCATAGTCTTTCCGCCCTCCAGCTGGGAAAACAGTATGTGGCGGTTTCCCAAAAGGCTTGTGATGCGGTGCGGATCGAACGAGAGATCAGCTTGTCTTACTTAGAGCGGCTGTTTCTGAAAGAAGTTGCGGAGGAAAACCGCACCGCAGGGGTTTCCCTTGCCAATGATATTTGCAGAAACTACCGCCGTGAGGGTCTGTTTTTTGACGAGATCCTGGACGGCGTAACGCCAGGAGGGGACTGAATGGACGCCATCGCACTAAAACTTTGTGATATTCAGGGGCGGCTGTTTGAGCTTTCTGCCCGCAAGGGGTATGACAGCGCGGCTTTTGTCAAGGCATTTATGCGCTCCCAAACAGCAAAGGCGCTGGATTCAACCTATAACCGGATGCAGTGGGCCGGAGAAGAGTATTTGCTGGAAGAAGTCGCTTCTGAAGCGGCACTTTCCACCAAGGGAGAAGTATTTTCTTCGGACGTTCTCTACTGGATGGGCTACCTTTATCGCTACTGGCATTATTACACCGGGGAGAGCAGCGCCCAAATTTACCGGCAGGCACCGGTCAAAACCATGAAACGGAACTATCTGATGTTCCACACCATGGACCCTGTGTTAGCCATTGAGGACTTAAAAGAAATTCATCAGCAGAAGTAAGAAAGGCACCACCTGCTTTTGGCAGGTGGTGCCTCAAGTTTTTATTCAGGGATGTGCGCTGGCGCTCAGCCCTCTGCGTTCTCGTCCAGGATGAAGGAGATCAGCAGGTCCTCGGTGTTCACGCGGTCGCCGGGGGCCACATAGAGCTTATCGACCTTACCATCGACCTTGGAGACGAAGGTGGTCTCCATCTTCATGGCCTCGACGATCATCAGAGGCTGGTTGACCTTGACCTCGTCGCCCTCCTTGACCAGAACGGTCTCCACGGTGCCGGGGATGGTGGAGCCCAGGTGGCAGGGGTTGTTCTTGTCGGCCTTGAGCTTGCGGTCTTCCAGGACCTCCAGGGTCTTGTCCAGGACCTTCAGCTCACGCAGGATGCCGTTGACCTCGAAGGTCAGGACGCGGTAGCCGTCCTTGTCGGGGTCGGACATGCCGACGAACTTGATGAGGATGTTGCGGCCCTCGCTGACCTTCAGCGTGGTCTCCTCACCCTTGCGCAGGCCGTAGAAGTAGACGTGGCTCTCCAGGGTGGTGACGTCGTTGTAGGCCTCGAAGTGGGTGCAGTAGTCCTCGTAGACCTTGGGATACAGGGCGTAGCTGACGGCCTTCTGCTCCATCTCGAAGTCGGAGAAGCCTTCCATGTTGAACTTCTCGCGCAGGTGCTTCTTGATGTCCTCGAAGTCCACGTCGGGCAGCAGGGTGCCGGGGCGGACGGTGATGGGCTCGATGTCCTTCAGGACGATCTTCTGCAGCTCGGCAGGGAAGCCGCCCTCAGGCTGGCCCATCATGCCCTTGAAGAAGTCGATGACGGAGTCGGGGTAGGACAGGGAAGCGCCCTCGGTGAGGATGTTGTCCTTGTTCAGGCCGTTCTTCAGCATGAAGATGGCCAGGTCGCCGACGACCTTGGAGGAGGGGGTGACCTTGATCAGGTTGCCCAGCAGGTGGTTTGCCTGGCTGTACAGGTCCTTGATCTTCTCGAACTCGTCCTTGGAGCCCATCTCGGTGACCTGAGCCAGCAGGTTAGAATACTGGCCGCCGGGGATCTCGTACTTATAGATTTGGGCGTTGGGGGAGACCATGCCGCTCTCGTTGGACTTGTAGACCTTGCGGACATGCTCATAGTAACGGCTCAGCTCGTCCAGACCCTCGAAGTCCAGGCCGGTGTCGCGCTCGGTGCCGCGCAGGGCCTCGACGACCACGTTCAGGGAGGGCTGGCTGGTGCAGGAGCTCATGGACTCGATGGCCAGGTCGACGATGTCCACGCCGGCCTCGGCAGCCTTCAGCACGGTGGCCACGCCGGCACCGGTGGTGTCGTGGGTGTGCAGGTGGACGGGGATCTTCAGCTCGGACTTCAGGGTCTCCACCAGGAGCTTGGCGGCATAAGGCTTCAGCAGGCCGGCCATGTCCTTGATGGCCAGGATGTGCACGCCCATGTCCTCCAGCTCGTGGGCCTTCTTGACGTAGTAGTCCAGCGTGTACTTGACTTCCTTGGGGCTGGTGATGTCGCCGGTGTAGCACAGGGAGCCTTCGACGATCTTGCCGGTCTTCAGGGCTTCCTCGACGGGCATCTTCATGCTCTCCATCCAGTTCAGGCTGTCGAAGATACGGAAGACGTCCACGCCCTTGATGGCGGAGATGCGGATGAACTCCTTGACCAGGTTATCGGGGTAGCTGCTGTAGCCGACGGTGTTGGAGGCACGCAGCAGCATCTGGATCAGGGTGTTGGGCATTCTCTCGGAGAGGATCTCCAGGCGCTTCCAGGGGGACTCCTTCAGGAAACGGTAAGCGGTGTCGTAAGTGGCGCCGCCCCAGGCTTCCACGGAGAAGGCGTTCTGGAAGATAGCGTTGGAGGCCTTTGCTGCGCCGACGATATCCTTGGTCCGCATCCGGGTGGCGATCAGGGACTGCTGGGCGTCACGCATGGAGGTGTCGGTGATATACAGGCGCTTCTCGCCCAGGATCTTCTGGGTGAAGCCCTTGGCACCCAGCTTCTTGAACTCGTCCTTGGCACCGTAGATGAGGGCGGTCTCGTTGTATTTGGGCAGCACGCGGTCCTCGAAGTAAGGCTTGTCGCCCTTGGAGACGTTCACGATCTTGTCGCCCAGGAAGTCCAGGATCTTGGAAGCCCGGTCCAGGTTGTGGGACAGGGTGAAGAGCTCAGGGGTCTCCTCGATGAAGGTGGTGTAGCACTTGCCGGCCTGGAAGGTGGGGTTGTTCACCACGTTGATGAGGAAGGAGATGTTGGTCTTGATGCCCTGGATGCGCATCTCGCGCAGAGCACGCAGGGACTTGGTGGCAGCGCCCTTGAAGGTCCGGTCGAAGGAGCTGACCTTGACCAGCAGGGAGTCGTAGTAGGGCAGGATCTCAGCGCCGGTGTAGATGTTGCCGCCGTCGAGACGGATGCCGTTGCCAGAGCCGGAGTGGTACACGCTGACCTTGCCGGTGTCGGGCATGAAGTTGTTGGAGGGGTCCTCGGAGGTGACACGGGTCTGGATGGCGTAGCCGTGGCACTGGATGGCCTCCTGGGAGGTGATGTTGATCTCCGGGGAGTTCAGGGGATAGCCCTCTGCGATGAGGATCTGGGAGCGCACGATGTCCACGTCGGTGACAAGCTCGGTGACGGTGTGCTCGACCTGGATCCGGGGGTTCATTTCGATGAAGTAGGGGTTGCCGTCCAGGTCGACCAGGAACTCGCAGGTACCGGCGTTGCGGTAGCCGACCTGCTTGCACAGGCGGATGGCGCTGTCGAAGATCTTCTGGCGGGAAGCCTGAGGCACGGAGAAGGCGGGCGCATACTCGACGACCTTCTGGTGGCGGCGCTGCACGGAGCAGTCACGGTCATACAGGTGGACCACGTTGCCGTAGTTATCGGCCAGGACCTGGACCTCCACGTGCTTGGGGCCGCGCAGGTATTTCTCGATGAAGACCTGGTCGTCGCCGAAGGCCTTCTTGGACTCGTCGATGGCCTCCTTGAACTCCTTGGGCATGTCCTCGGCCTTGTTGACGATCCGCATACCGCGGCCGCCGCCGCCGTTGGAAGCCTTCAGCATGACGGGATAGCCGACCTTCTCAGCGACCTCCAGGGCCTCCTTGGTGGTCTTGATGGCGTGGTCCACGCCGGGGATGATGGGCACGTCAGAGGCGATGGCGATCTGCTTGGAGGAGATCTTGTCGCCCATGGCGTTCATGCTCTCCACGGTGGGGCCGATGAAGACGATGCCGTTCTTGGCGCATTCTTCGACCAGGATGGGGTTCTCTGCCAGGAAGCCATAGCCGGGGTGAATGGCGTCCACGTTGTGGTCCTTGGCGATCTTGATGATGGTGGGGATGTCCAGGTAGGCATCGACGGGGCCCTTCTCAGGGTTCAGGGCATAGGCTTCGTCGGCCAGGGTGCGGAACATGGCGTACTTATCTTCCTTGGAGTAGACGGCCACGGAGGTGATGCCCAGCTCGTTGAGAGCCCGAAAAACACGGATGGCGATCTCACCGCGGTTGGTCACCAGAACTCGCTTGAAGTTCTTGATATGTACTTCGCTCATAAGTTAACTCCTTCTTACATCGATATATTCTTGGACAGAGACGGCTCCATCCATTTTTAAGGCAGTTCCCCCTGCCTTGTGTTCGCATTGCAAGAACAAATGTGTTTAAATTCGATTTTCATTATACACGAAAAGGAAAAGCCTTGCAAGTACCGCCCTTCCTGAAAGAAACGCAAGGAAAGACGTCAAAATGGGGGATAAGTGACAGTTTATTGCGTTAAACCGGCGCAGGTGCAAGCGTATCCTACATTTTTTTTGGCCCTGACCTGCTGCTTCTCAATCAAATTCCACAAGAAAACATCACCAGATGCCTGAGAAAATGCAGGCCCGTCCCCCTTGCGAAAAAGACCGCCAAACATCCGAAACGAACGGCGAAAAAAATACTACAAATCGACGAAAGGGATTTCTGGACCGATTTTCTTTACAGAGTACGGCGGTTTGGTTTATACTATAAGGTACTGCATCTTTGGGAATTGCAGTTTGGGAATGAAAACGAAGAAAAACAAATCGAGACAACGAGAAAAACGAGAGAAAGAAAGGGAACACTTTGCTCACCTATTCCTTTGAAAACATCGACTCGGAGAGCATGTATGAACATCTCTACCGATGCATCAAGCAGGATATTTTGCAGGAGAAGCTCCGGGCGGGGGAGAAGCTCCCTTCCAAGCGGGCCTTTGCCAAGAACCTGGGCGTCAGCACCATCACCGTAGAGAGCGCCTACGCCCAGCTGGTGGCCGAGGGCTTCCTGTATGCCCTGCCCAAGCGGGGCTATTACGTCTGCGACCTGGAGCGGAAGGAGACGGCCCCGCTGCCGCCGCCCCCCAAGCCCCAGACGCCCGCCATCCAGCCGGCCCCCAAGCGGACCTACTGGGCGGACTTTGTCGGCAGTTCAGTAGCCAGGGATATGTTTCCCTTCTCCGTGTGGGTCAAGCTCCTGCGGGACGTGACCGCCGGGGAGGACGAGGCGACCCTTCTGACGGACACCTCCGCCGGGGGCATCCAGCAGCTGCGCCAGGCCATTTCGGACCATCTGTATCAGTTCCGGGGCATGTCCATCGACCCGGAGCAGATCGTGGTGGGCGCGGGGACGGAGTATCTGTACAGCGTTCTCATCCAGCTCCTGGGCCGCCAGTGGGGCTATGCCGTGGAAGACCCCGGCTACCTGCGCCTGAGTAAAATTTATGAAAAGAATGACGTGGCCACCTACCACATCCCCATGGACGAGCACGGCATCATCCCGGAGAAACTGGAGGAGAGCGGCGCAGAAATCCTGCACATCACCCCCTCGCACCATTTCCCCACGGGCATCGTCATGCCGGTCAGCCGCCGGTATGAGTTTTTGAGCTGGGCCTCCAAGGGCGAGAACCGCTATATCATCGAGGACGACTACGACTGCGAGTTCCGTCTGGCCGGACGGCCCATCCCGACCCTGCAAAGCATCGACGTGATGGAAAAAGTGATCTATATCAACACCTTTTCCAAGAGCCTGGCCCCGGCCTTCCGCATCAGCTACCTGGTCCTGCCCAAGCACCTGGTCACCAGATTCTATGACACCCTGGGCTTTTATTCCGGCACCGTCTCCTGCCTGGAGCAGATGACGCTGGCCCGGTTCCTGTCCGAGGGCTACTTTGAAAAGCACATCAACCGCATGCGCAACCACTACCGGGCCTTGCGGGACAAGCTCCTGGCCGAGCTGCGGCAGTCCCCCCTGGCGGGGAAGGTCCGCATCAGCGAGGAAAACGCGGGCCTGCACTTCCTGCTGGAGCTGGACACCCAGCGCAGCGACGAAGAGATCCGTGCCGCCGCCGAGCGGGAGGACCTGCGCCTCTCCTTCGTCTCGCAGTACTACGTCAGCGACCAGAACCGCCGGCCCCATGTGCTGGTGATGAACTACTCCGGCTTGGAGGAACGTCAGATCCCCGAAGCAGTCGCCCGTCTCTGCCGAGCCGTGGAGGGCTGAGAAGCAGACGGATGAGGGCAACCTACCGTGACCGAGCCGTCGTGTACGCAGGCAATATCTCCTGCTCCCCCACGAGCCGCTGCACTGCGGCGCGGTAGTCCGCCAGCGTTCTGGCCTTCCGCATGGCCTTCAGCGGCTTCTGCGGCGCGGGGAAGAGGTTGGCCCAATAAGTCCAAAGCTCCTTCATCTTGCCTAAGACCGGCCAGTCGCCGTAGAGGATATCTTGGTAGCCTGCCACCAGCTCGTCGTGGAACGCAAGAAATTCGGCCTGGGTGAGCGGCGGTCCGCCTGCCAGCGCCCGGCCCAGGGCCGGGTCAGCCACCAGGCCGCGCCCTGCCATCAGCTCGGAAAGCCGGGGATAGCACGCGGTCACGCGCTGGCAATCCGACACGGTGTTCAGATCCCCGTTGTAGCAGAGGGGGCCTTTGTAGTTGTCAACTGCGTAGGCAAAGGCCTCCTGCCGCACGTCTCCTTTATAATAATCCGTCCGCAGGCGGGGGTGGATGATGAGCAGGGAGATGGGGTAGCGGGCAAACATTTCTAAGAGGGCAGGCCACTCGTCCGGGTCCGAGACGCCGATGCGCGTCTTGACGGAGACGGTCATGTCCAGACGCCGGAAAACCGTGTCGAGAAAGGCGTCGATGCCCTGGGGGTCGGAGAGAAAGCCGGCCCCTTTCTTCTTGGAGACGACGGTCCCGGAGGGACAGCCCAGGTTGAGGTTCACCTCGTTGTAGCCCAGGTCTTGCAAGCACCGGGCGGCGCTGATGAAATCATCGGCCTTGTTGGTCAGCAGCTGGGGGACCACGGGCACGCCCTCGTTGTGTTCCGGCAGGACATCGTTCAGGCCCCGGCCGGTGAGAGGACTGTCGGCGGTGGGGGCGGAGAAGGGCGTATAATACCGGGCCAGGCCGGGAAACCTGCTGTGGTGGACCCGGCGGAAGAGCCAGCCGGTGATCCCCTCCAGCGGGGCGAAGGACAGCGGCAGAGTGGATTGAGCCATGGGGGAACCTCCTGAAAACAAACTGCATATAGTATACAAGGACTTTGGGCCAAAGAAAAGGGGAAATTTTCCACCCATCCGGCCCCCGGCCCTTGCAAAACGACCAAAAAATGGGTATACTGTTCCTGTTGGCACACAACGTACATCCCACCATAGGAGGCAAAGCGTATGGCAGAATGGAAAGACATCGGCAGCAAGGCCAAAAACCTGACCCTGGCCGGTCTGGGCAAAGCCCGCGACCTGGGCGAGAGCGCCAAGCTGAACCTGGACAACGTCTCGGAAGAGGAGAACAAGAAGCGGGTCTACGTGGAGATCGCCAAGCGGTTTGTGGAAGAAAACCCCACCGCCCCCGTCGGCTACGAGGACCTGTACGACCAGCTGGCCGCCGTCGAGGCCCGCATCCAGGCCAACAAAGAGCGCCTGGGCCAGCTGAAAGACTGAACCAAACTCCCCCCCGAAACGCACGCGCCCCCTTGCCAGTTCAAGCAAGGGGGCGTTTTTACAGAATGATTTATAGAACGTTTTTACGTGTGTACACTGCGGACAGCTTGCGGCAGGGTGCCCTCATTCGTCTGCTTCGCAGCCACCTTCCCCCTCGGGGAAGGCTTTTTTCGTGATCGATCAAAGGGATGTGGTAGCAAGTTTACACAGCGTTGGCAGAGCCTTCCCTTGGGGGGAAGGTGGGCCGGCGTCAGCCGGGTCGGATGAGGGCAACGTTGTGAAAGTGAGCCGTAGTGTATGATGCACTACCTATCCTATTGATAAGTCTGCACAGAAATGCGCCCTGATCTCCTCTGGAGTTAGCCAGCCTTCTGTTTCACCGGAGCGACGCCCTTTTGCCAATTCACTCATCAGCTGTAAGACAGCTTGCTCCCTTTCGTAATCGCAGGTATTATCGGTGTAAGTTCTCAGGTCAGAAATGGGCTTGATGTTTGGCATAGTTCTTCGCTCCTTTCTGCCCTTAGTATACCGAACAGTGTTGTAAAATTCAACAGAAACTTTTACAACAAAGGGAGAAAAAACTCCGACCTTCTTCCTGGGAAAAAGATCGGAGTTTCCTTCCAGTTTTGAAAAATGGGGCTTGTCCAGCCGCTTACACGATCCGCCGGGCGGCGAAGTAGTTGGTGGTGTAGTAGCTGGTGTTTAGGCTGCTGATCTTCACACCGTCTTTGGCGGTGGAGGCGTGGACGATGTTGCCATCGCCGATGTAGATGCCCACGTGGGTGGGGTAGACACCGTTGGTGGAGAAGAAGACCAGGTCGCCCTGCTGCAAGTTGGACTTGGAGACGGCCACGCCGTTGTTGACCTGGTCCTTGGAGGACCGGTTCAGGGTCACGCCGAACTGCTTATAAATGTAGGACGTGAAGCCGGAGCAGTCGAAGGTCTCCGGGCCTGCGGTGCCGTAGACGTAGGGGTAGCCCACGTATTGCAGCGCGGCGGCCACGATGGAGTTGCCCTCCGGGTTGGTGGCGGGGTTGTCGTCGGGGTCGGGCTTGGAGACTTGGTCGCTGTTTTCCACCTTGGCATACTGGGCGGAGACATAGCCTGTCCGGCCGTTGCAGAGGATCTGGTACCAGCCGTTGGTCTTACCCGTGATGGGGAAGGTGTCGCCGTCCTCCACGGAGCAGAGGATGCCGTAGTTGGTGCCGGGGCCTTGGCGGACCCGCAGGGTGTCGCCGTTGGTGGTGACGCGGGCGTAGTTCTCTGCCTGGGCAGCCACGGCGGCGATGGTGGCGGTGCGCTCCACGCCGTTGGCGTCCTGGTAGACCACCTTGATCTGGCCGCTGGCCTGACTGGGGTCCACGGTCACGGGGCTGTCGGTGCTGGCACTGACGCTGCTGGATGCGTTGGTCGTCGGGTCGCGGTCCACGCGGATGGCGGTGCTGGAGCTCACAGGCGCAGCAAAGGCCGAGACGGACAGGGCCGAGGCGGCCAGCAGGCTCATGGCCAGCAGACGAGGCGCAAACGATGAATGGTGCATAGGGATCGAACCTCCTTCTGGGGACGGGGGTCAGCGGGCGGATAAGGCCCGGTCCAGCCACACAGAGGCGATGTCGATGGCAGCGTACAGGCTGTCCTTCTCACTGCGCTTGACCACCCGGTCCCGGCCCTTGAGGTCGGGAGAGGTGAGCTGGAGCTGGATGCTGACCTTAGTGGCTACGTTCAGGTCTCCCACGGGCTTGGTGTCCAGAATTTGCAGCTGGATGATGTGGGAGTCGGACATATCGCCGTAATAGATGATGTTGTCTTTCCGGCGCAGGGGATGCCCCTTATAGGTAAGGGGAATTTTCTCGTTAGCCATAAAAACCTCCAATGAATAGGAAAAAGCTCCAGGCAGGCGCTGATTTTGCAGAAAAATCGACCTCCCGCCTGGGAGGGTCCAGTTGCCCTCATAACAAATGTAACCAAATTGTAACACACAAGACCCTAGTTGTCAAATCCCCCTGCCCAGGTATATAATAAAACCATCCAAACTGCGAAAGAAAGGGGAAGCTGAATATGAACGAAGTTTTGAAGGCCATGAAGGAGCGCCGCAGCATCCGCGCCTTCCAGCCCACCATGCCACCCAAGGCCGACTTGGAGCAGATCATCGAGGCGGGCCTGTATGCCCCCAGCGGCAAAGGGGAGCAGGCCGCCATCATCGTTGCCGTGACCAACCAGGACCTGCGGGACAAGCTCGCCGCCGCCAACGCCAAGATCGGCGGCTGGAAGGAGGGGTTCGATCCCTTCTACGGCGCCCCCGCCGTCCTTGTGGTGTTGGGCAGAAAGGACTGGTTCACCCACGTCTACGACGGCAGCCTCGTCATGGGCAACCTCATGCTCGCTGCCCATTCTCTGGGCCTGGGCAGCATCTGGATCCACCGGGCCAAGGAAGAGTTTGAACAGCCGGAATACCAGCAGCTCCTGAAGGACCTCGGCGTCGAGGGCGAGTGGGAAGGCATCGGCCACTGCGCCGTCGGCTATGTGAGCGGCAAAGTCCCCGCCCCCGCTCCCCGCAAAGACGGTCGGGTGTTCTGGGTCGAATGAGATGACACAGTAACAAAAAATATATACAACGCAGGATAAAAACGCAACGCAGATGCTTCGGCATCTGCTAGAACTGGTAGGTAGCCCAGCCGTCTGCACAAGGTTGATTGGTGCAGGTAAGTAACCTTCCCCTCCGGGTCGTCCGTTCCTGTGAGATCAAAACAACAGGAGGGTTTCGTGATGGACGAAAGAAAAAATCAGCTGACGGTGTATTTTGAGGACCCATTCTGGGTGGGCGTGTTGGAACGTGTCGAGGATGGAGCGCTCTCGGTCTGCAAGGTCACGTTCGGGGCCGAGCCGAAGGACTATGAGGTTTGGGACTTTGTCTTGAAATACTATGATCGGCTGGAGTTTAGTCCATCTGTTGCCGTTGCAGCAGCGAAGAAGAACATGGGCAATCCCAAGCGGCAGCAGCGGGAGGCGAGAAAGCAGACGGCGGCGGTCGGCATTGGGACCAAAGCCCAGCAAGCCTTGCAGTTGCAGCGAGAGGAGCGCAAGCTGACGAGAAAGACCGTGAGCCGTGAGCAGCGGGAAGCGGAACAGACGCGGCGGTTTGCGCTCCGGCAGCAGAAACGAAAAGAGAAGCATCGGGGCCGATGAGGTCCCAGTGTTTCTAAATGAGTTTATAAATTATATATTTTTATATTTATAAATTCGTAAGATGTTGCGAGTTTTTCTTGAGAATATTGTTGACTTCTCAAATCAGGAAGTGTACACTGAAAACAAATTTAGCGAAGTTTATATGATGAAAATTAGTTATAGAAAATTGTGGATTTTACTCGCAGAAAAAGAGATATCACCCGCAACACTTCGGAAAAATCTGAATATAGCAACCGGAACCATGACCAAGCTACGCAAAAATGAAGAAGTGGCGCTTTCTGTTCTTTTGCGTATCTGTGAGTATCTGGATTGCAATATTGGAGATATTTGCGATACTGTGAGGGTTTCTGAATAATTATTAGAGAATTCAAAGAATAACGGATTGAGGGAGAAGCATGGCTTACTGTAGTAATTGCGGACACCAGTTAGTTGACGATGCGAAGTTTTGCGCTAAATGTGGTACACCGGTAAATAACGTAGTAAGAAGTGAACGTAAGGTAGTTTTTGAAGGAGATGTTCATAAGTGTCCTAACTGTGGGGAAATTCTGAATTCATTTACAGTTGAATGTCCGGCCTGTGGGTACGAGCTACGGAATGTAAGAGTTTCTTCTGGAGTTGAGGAGTTTTCGTTAAAATTAGAAAAAATTGAAGCTTCTAGAGGAGCTAAAAAAAGACTTTTCAGCAAGGCATCTGTTGAAAATGCTAACATTAAAAAACAACGAATAAGTTTTATTAGAAATTTTGCTATACCGAACACAAAAGAAGATATACTTGAATTTATGATATTAGCGGCTTCTAACATTAACACTAAAGCTGAACCTACTGAGGATGAGGCTGAAGAGTCTGATGCGTGGAAAGCTAAATTTGAGCAGGCATATCAAAAAGCTGAGTATCAATTTGGGGATGATGTAGAATTTTATCGATTCCAAAAAATATATACACAAAAAATGCAAGAGATACAAAAAGTACATAAAAAAAGTGTGCTGATTACTGTTGCATGTTTTGCAGGTGTACTGCTATTTGCGATATCTATGTGGCTACTTCTTATGTATGGAGGTTAAATGTTGTTTAAAAAATTTATCCAAAATAACGCTTTAATGAATGAAATTCGTTGCGATGAACCGGCTTACCTTATATGGAAGTGGCACCCTGCTGGGTCAGCTTTGGGTGAGACAAGCAGGGAGAATGCGATTCGCTGGGGTTCCCCTCTCCGTGTAAAAGAGGGGGAGGTTGCTGTGTTTGTATATAAGCAGCCAAAGGGAAATGTGTTGGATTTTATCGAAGGTCCCTTTGATAAAATCATTGAAACAAAGAACCTTCCCGTTCTTGCTAGTATTGTTGGATTGGCCTATGCAGGGGGAACTCCTTTCCAGGCTGAGATTTATTTTATCAACTTAGCGAGGGTCATTCAGGTTAAATTTGCGGTTCCTTTCTTCGATGTCTATGATCCTAGATTTATGGACTTTGGGGTCCCTGTTGCGGTACGGGGAACGGTGAGCTTTTCTATCACGGATTATAGAGAGTTTATCAAACTACATAGACTGAACGACTTTACGTTGAATGACTTTGAGAAGGAAATTCGAGATGCGTTGACGAGATATACCAAAGATGTTGTGACAAACGCACCTGCTGAAAATAATATCCCGGTCATTCAGCTGGAAAGCAAACTTTCAATCGTCAATGATAAGATTGAATATATTGCTGGAGAGCGCTTAAAAGAAAATTTCGGTGTGACGGTATCGGGAATCGATATTAGTGCAATTGAACTTGACAAGTCAAGTGATGGCTATAAACAGCTGATGGAAGTAACACAAAAAGTTTCGGCCAGAACGATAGAAGCGCAAACCACAGCAGCGGTTAGGGATATCCATGCCAAGCAGCGTATCGAAGCCAAAAACTATGAGGAAACGCTGAGAATTCAACGAGAAGAAGGACAGTACGCACAGCATAAGCAAACACAATCTTCTAATTTTGCGGCGTTCCAAGTGGAAGCGCAGACAGAAGTAGGTGTGGCCGGTGCAAATGCGTTGGGAAATATGGGGAGCAACGGTGCTGGTAAGATCCAGATGGGCGGAAACTCTGGATTTGACCCAGCCGCTATGATGGCCAGCATGACGGTTGGCGGTGCAGTGGGAAAAAACATTGCCGGAGTCATGGAAGGTGTTATGACGGGGACAAAACAACTGACAGCAGGAAGCGTTCCGCCTCCGATTCCAATGACAACCTATCATGTTGCGGTCAATGGTCAAGCGACTGGGCCGTATGATATCCCGATGCTTACTCAAATGGTATCAGCGGGGACTTTCAAAAAGACAGACCTGGTTTGGAAACAGGGAATGGAAACATGGGTAACGGCGGGTTCTGTTGAGGAATTACACCCCCTATTTGTCAACGAGATTCCCCCTATCCCAAGCACAAAATAAGTGGCTATTTTTGTTCTGCGCTTGACAGACTCAAAGCACTTGATATAATAAAGACAACAGAGGACACTGCTACCCGTAGTCAGGCCCTCGAATGATTGATCACAAATTAGCTGACCACTTGAGCGCCATCGAGTGGTCAGCATTTTATTTTGGAAAGTTGTATTTTTTCGAGCGGAACCCCTTGACAGACGGGGAGAAATGGGAGATAATAAACTACTGAATATCCCGAAGGTAAATTGCTTTGGGAGGAAGGGAGGTGCCTGCCGTGGCGGAGAAGAAAAAGAAATCCGGCGACCGTAAGATCGCGAAAAACAGCAAAGCCTTTCACGACTATTTCGTGGAGGACAGCTACGAGGCGGGCATCGAACTGGCGGGCACGGAAGTGAAGTCCATTCGCATGGGCAACGTGAATTTGAAGGACGCCTTCTGCACCATCAAGGACGGGCAGATGACGCTCAACGGAATGCACGTGAGCCCCTATGAAAAGGGCAACATCTTCAACCGCGAACCCCGCCGCCCCCGCCGCCTGCTCATGCACAAGCGGGAGATCCAGCGGCTCTTCGCCAAGATCAAGCAGGACGGCTACACCCTCGTCCCCCTGAGCCTGTATTTCAAAGGCCCCAGGGTGAAGGTGGAGGTCGGCCTGTGCAAGGGCAAAAAGCTCTACGACAAGCGGGACGCCGCAGCCAAGAAAGACGCAAAGCGGGAGATGGATCGCGCCCTGAAAATGCAGCGGCGGTAAAACTTCTTTCGCAGAATCGCAAATCATAAGGAGTGTATCGACATGGCACAGAATCCTATCGTTACCATCGAGATGGAAGACGGCGGCAAGATCGTCGCAGAGCTGTATCCTGACCTGGCTCCCATCAGCGTGAACAATTTCATCAGCCTCGTCAAGAAGGGCTTCTATGACGGCCTGATCTTCCACCGGGTCATCTCCGGCTTCATGATCC
>OLSD01000706.1_pt1 | contig 31263 bp, 39 predicted proteins | sample 1672211 | NCBI WGS metagenome assembly OLSD01 (sample SAMEA3136659, study PRJEB25190) | human gut metagenome | reverse complement strand
CAGAGCTACTTGGTCATCAGGTTCAAAACAAAGTTGACATTTATTATCATGATAAGCTACTTAGACAGCATTCCCTTGGGCAGCGTGCATCAGCGCTTATCTTGTTCATCTTGTCCCAGAACGCTAATGATATTATTCTGATAGACCAACCAGAAGATGATTTGGATAATAAAGTTATCTATGATGAGGTAATAAAGGCCATATCTCAGAAAAAAACCGGGAGTCAATTCGTTTTTGCCACGCACAACGCCAACATTCCTGTATTAGGAGATTCTGAAAGAGTTCTTGTTGCTGAGTACCAAGATACAAAAATCGATATCTCTCAAGGTAATATTGATCTTGCAGATACTCATAAACAGATTGTCGAAATAATGGAAGGTGGACAGGATGCTTTTGAAAAACGCCAACTCATCTATGAGTCTTGGCGATAAAAGCAGGATACTAGAATATTGGAGTTTTTGTTTGGAGGCAGACAATGACTTATAAAGATTTGGCGGAGAAGACCATTCGCAATTTGAGCGAGCCGGTGTTTGAAGAACTCAAGCAATTGCTGCTCGGAGAATACATATTCTTCTCCATCATAGACCATGAGGATGTCACTTTAGACATTCTTGCTGAAAAGATCTGTGATTACTTTGCCACTCTTGAAATCAAAACGGGTAAGGCGTTCAATAAGCATATTGAATCTTATCTGAGTGAATTAGATTCCATCGTTGGAGCGCATATTGCCAAAACCCCACAGGCGAAAAAAGGCGACACAACACCAGTTGTTGTTCCCCGATCAAGGAAGTATTACGAAAAGGCTGTAGCTACCAAAGGGGTCAAGAACCCTTCTATGACTCAACTGGTTGATTATTCCCGGATTATGATGTGCCTTTACACTGAGGCGATTAAAAATGAAGGTAAACCTATAAACAATTTCGACTATGCTGTAGATTGCCTCATTCCGGCGAGCATCATTGACGCAATGAAGGGTGAGGAGGTTTCGGTCGTGTTTCCTCCTTCGAAAAAGAAGCGTTTTGACACGAAGGAGCTATATAGCGATGACGTGAGTACGTTGATATTATCGATTCTGTTCCTCTGCTCAATTATCAACGGAAAAGTAGAAGGAGATACCGATCATGAGTAATACAGTGGTTATAGAGACCTTGGAGCAATTGAAAGCATTCCTTAATGAAAAAGGAGTGATGGAAATTGCAGTCAGGAATCAGAACAAGCGGTTCAAAGCCTTTCAGAAGGTCATGATCAACAATCTTCCGGAGACGCAGGAAAAAGAGCTTGCGCAAAAAGTTATTCATGCACTCAATAAAAATACGCTGCTGAATGAACGAAACCTGAATCTTCTGGGAAACGTGGCGAAGTTGCAGCAGATTGGCATACTTTTAAATGGCCTGAATCTATGTGCAACCTGCGCTGGTTTTGCGATTATGTATGCGAAACTGGATGCGATGAGTTCAGAAATCAATCAGCAGCTCTATCAGCTTCAGAAGACAGTAAAGCAGACTCAAGATATACAGAATGATTATGAGTTTAATAAGGTCCTTGCAGAGCATACAGATATGCTGGACAGTCAGCGTAAACAGCATCCTTATTCCGAAGGGAAAATGCGTGAACTTGTTGATCGCGAGTATAATGTCCTGATGCTTCTGATCAGTTCTTTTCAAAAGGATATCTCCGGGGACCGTAGTGCATTGATCTTTTCGATCTTCTCAATGCTTGCTATGTTTACAGTATCCCTACGCAGTTTTGATGAGCTGTATTACTTCAACAATCGTCAGGCGCTGGGTGAAAAAGACGCGTGGCATCTGGCACATGATAAATGGATGAGTGTATACGATACTTTGTCCTCTGAGTGGTTTATTGAAAAGTTGCAGGATTATGGGACGTTCGAAACAAAGCTGTCAACACTGGGCGTCGATATCTACTACATTAGTTTACTGGATCAGGTAGCTGAGCTGCGAGGCGAAATTGAAGACAATCAAGCCTTGATTATTGCAATAGGAGACAGTGAACTTTTCAGGCAGTTTAAAGAAATGAGTACACAGGAAGTGGCCGATTCCATAGAGTCAGCATTCAGAGAAGCTGGTAGTGATTTGGATGAGGAAACCGTCAGGGTGGCTTACCAGAACGCGATGCAGCAGGCAGCAATGGCATGAGGTGACCGGTTATGGATGTTTCTGTCAAGAATGCTTTTGAGAAGCTCGCCAAAGCATGTGAGCGAGTAGATTCTCTCCGGCAAAAACAGAAGAATGGTTTATTCCTGAAAAGGCTTCTTGCGGCAGATATTTATACTTTTATTTGCCAGATTTCAAATTCCGGAGCAGAGGAAAGATACAGCTATTTCAATGAAGTGTACCAAGGAGGAGCCTACCCATCATCTGAATTGAATTGCACCAAGGAAGGCGGCTTGCCCAGAGCATTTATTGCGCTGAATGAGTTTGATGGCACTGTTCGAAACACGAATAGAGTGCAAACAGCCGGTCTGTTTGTGTCCTTCATTTCTGAACTGGGCAAGTATTATCTACTCAGCAGATTTGATAAAAAGGAAGTTGATTCCAAGAAATATGTAGATTATATCCAATCACTACAAGAAGCTCTTCCTCACCAAGAACAGGATCGATCCAATGATAGCACACATGGATCATCTGGTGCAGCATTACAAAAAACACCACCCAAACGGGCGGATTTGGAGGAAGGCAAGAAAAGAGAAGACCCAGCTGAATCCATACAGGAAGATGTACCGGAAGAAACATTAGAGGAACTGTTGGAAAAGCTGAACGTCCTGATCGGACTTACAGGAGTAAAGCAGGAAGTCACGACGCTTATCAACATGATAAAGATCAAGAAAATTCGTGACTCCCGTGGTTTAGAAACAGCCAGTATTTCCAAGCATCTCGTTTTTCTCGGCAATCCCGGAACAGGAAAAACAACAGTTGCGAGACTGCTATCCAAGATTTATAAGCAACTTGGTGTTCTCGAAAAAGGACAGCTAGTGGAGGTTGATCGGGCGGGTTTGGTCGCCGGGTACGTGGGTCAGACTGCTCTTAAAACGAAGGAGAAAATCGATGAAGCGATGGGCGGCATCTTGTTTATTGATGAAGCCTACACTTTGGCAAAAGGCGGATCGGACTTTGGACAGGAAGCTATCGATACTCTCCTGAAAGCGATGGAGGATAACAGGGAGAACTTTGTTGTTATCGTAGCTGGATATCCAGATCCGATGGAGCAGTTTTTGGGATCAAATCCGGGTCTCAAATCACGTTTCAACAAAAACATCATGTTTGAGGACTATACAGAAGAAGAACTGTTGTGTATCTTTAATGCCTTCTGTAAGCCCTTCAGCATGAAACTAAGCATTGAGGCAGAGCATTGTGTTAAGGAGTACTTGCACTGGCTCGTCCAACACAAATCAGAGAATTTCGCAAATGGCCGTGAAATGAGAAATCTGTTTGAACTGGCGCTATCAAACCAAGCAAATAGGCTGGCTGAAAAAACAGATATCTCAGATGAGGAGTTAAACGAAATCACAAAGGAAGATCTTCCTGAATGGGTAATCTATCCGCAGAATAACGAGGAATGATCCTTCGGTAGTGGTTCTTGCCCATCGTGCGGAGAACAGGAGGCTTGCATATGGGCGGTAAATATAAAGTCATCACACTTTGCGGCAGTACACGCTTCAAGGATGAGTTCATGGAAGCTCAAAAGCGTCTCACGCTTGAGGGCAACATCGTGATAAGCGTTGGCCTTTTCGGTCATGCTGGAGATACTGAAGTGTGGGAGAACATGGATGAAGGCACTTTGACAAAGACCAAGGAGATGCTGGATGACATGCATAAGCGGAAGATAGACATGGCGGACGAGATTTACGTTATCAACGTTGGCGGCTACATCGGAAGCAGTACCAAATCTGAAATCGAATATGCGAGGAAGACTGGTAAAACGGTGACGTACCTTGAAGAGGTGTAGATATGGATATTGATGCTAAGCTGAGACCGATATACTTAATTAACATTCTTAAGGAACGCACAGATGAGGATCATTATCTGACGACCTCACAGCTTTGTGCTATTCTTAAGAATGAGTATGGTATGGAAACACATCGAACGACGATCAAGAGCGATATTGAGATGCTCCAACAGGCTGGCGTGGATATCAAAGCGGAGAGATCCACTCAGAACCAGTATAAGTTTGTAGGCAGAGATTTTGACACTGCTGAGTTAAAGCTGCTAATCGACGCCGTTCAATCTGCTAAGTTTATCTCGAAATCAAAGAGCGATCAGCTCGTTACGAAGTTGACCGCTCTTGCAGGCGTAAATAAATCGCGTGAACTGAAGCGCAATCTTGTAGTTGATGGGAGGAATAAGCTTGAAAACGAGCAGATTCTCCTCATCGTTGATGCGATCAATGATGCTATCAATCAAAAACGGAAAATCAAGTTTCAGAAGGTCGAATACAACGTAAAAAGAGAGCGTGTGCTACATCACGGCGGCGAGACCTACGTTTTTAGCCCTTATTCATTGGTGTGGGATGGGGATTTCTATTATGTTGTGGGATACTCAGACAAATACCAATCGGTAGGTAGCCATCGAGTTGATCGAATTTACAAGAAACCAGAGATTCTTGATGAGGCGGTGGTTCCGGCTCCTGTGGGTTTTGACGTAAATAAGTACATCAACACGATGTTCCGCATGTACAACGCACCCCGTAGAGAAGTTGAATTGATCTGTGATAATGGCGTAATGGACGCGATCATAGACCAATTTGGGCCTAACGTAGAGACATATGCATGTGATCAGCAGAATTTCCGGGTGATTGCGGAAATCGCAGTCGGCAAGGTGTTCTTCAACTGGATTTTTGGATTTGAGGGGAAAGTCAGAATTAAGGCCCCAGAAGACGTGAAGCAGCAATATAAAAACCAGGTGCTAAAAGCTGCGGAGCTTGTCTAACGACCTGATAACTCTAACTTGGATTCTTTAAGAGGAGGAAGTAGCATGGCGCTCATTGTTTGTCCGGAGTGCGGTAAAAACATATCAGATAAAGCGTCTGCTTGCCCTCATTGCGGATTACCGGCAGGGTTCTTTGTGAAAAAGACCACTACAGCTGATACAAAGGATGGTAGATCAACCTCCAACACGGGACTCCCGAATACGCCGAAAGACGTGAGCTTACAGAATCTCGGCAATATCCTTGTATCCTTTGACAAAGACTATGTAGCGTTGTTCAATAAGAATCATTACGTTTCTTCTCGTGAGAAAAACGGACTTATCGACGTATATGGGCCGTACTATAAGTATCTTAAGGATAAGTATGTGTTCGGTTATGTCTGTAACCATGCGAAAAGCCTCCGAGTAGATATCGACGGCCTTAAGCGTTTTCTGACACGGATGCATCATCTGGAGAACGATACCGAAGTACATAACACGGCGTTTGTTGATCAGAGACTGATTCAAGACAAGGAGTACTTCGATCATATTCTCGAAAAGATTGATCCCGTGATCGTCCTTGATGAAGAGCAACGCAGAGCGGTCATAACCGACGATGACTACTGCCTTCTTGTTGCCGGCGCCGGAGCGGGCAAAACAACTACAATGGCAGCTAAGGTTAAGTATCTGGTTGACCGCCAGGGTATTTGTCCGGAAGAGATTATTGTCATTTCATACACGAACAAGGCTATTGGAGAGCTCAAAGACCGAATCAACAAGGGCCTTGGTATCGGGGCACGAGTCTGTACATTTCACTCTTTTGCTTTTGACATTGTAAAGAAGTTCTCAACGGAACCTCCAGAAATCAACTTCTCTTCTTATAAGATTATTTCAGAAATGTTGGAGAAGGCTATCTTCGACAACAAGCCGCTCATGCGCAACCTTGTTTTGTTCTTGGGTTACTATTTTGATTTGTCTGAGGATGTTTTTAAGTTCGAGAATTTGAATCAATATCACCTTTATAAGGCAGCTCAGGACTATGAAACATTAAGGAGCGGTCTCGACGAGTATGTACGTAAGGTCGCGCAGCAACGGACGAAGCAGATAAAAACAATTACCGGTGAATACTTGCGATCAGTCCAAGAGGTTCAGATTGCTAATTTCTTGTACCTCAATGGATTGGACTATGAATACGAGAGAGTCTATCCGTATGAGTCACCGTCAAGGAATAAAAAATACACACCAGACTTCTATATCAAGCAAGGAGAGCACGAAGCATGGTTAGAGCACTATGCTCTATCAGAAAGTGGATATAGTAATGTCTTGACTCCGCAGGAGATAGGAAAATACAAAAAAGCAATCCGTGATAAAAGAGCTCTTCATAAAGCTCATGGCACAAAGCTTATTGAAACATGGTCTCTATATAATGACCGCAGGCCTTTGATAGACCATCTGAAAGAGACAATCGAAAAGGAGGGCTTTATCTTAAAGCCGAGAGACCTTTCTGCGGTATATAAAAAGATTGTTGAGACGGGCAAGGACAAGTATATCTATAAGCTTGTGCTTTTCATGATGAATTTCATCGAGCAATATAAAACCACCGGCTATGACGAAGGCGGGTTTGAAATTCTCAGAAAGAAGACTGATAATCCGAGAACTCTACTGTTCCTGGACATCGCCGAGCAGGTTTATCAGTACTATCAAGAGCAACTCAAGCAGCATAATCAGATCGACTTTGCAGATATGATTAACGATGCTAACTTCTATCTGCAGGAGATTGAGAGGCAGCATCTTGAGCTACCTTATAGGTATATTATCATTGATGAGTTTCAGGATATTGCTCGCCAGCGATTTAATCTCACAAAGAGATTATCAGAAATCACGAAGGCCAAGGTTGTTGCTGTAGGTGATGACTGGCAGTCAATCTATGCGTTCTCAGGATCAGACATTACTTTGTTTACACGTTTCCTCGAACTGATGGGCGATGGAACTGAGTTGAAGATCACGCATACCTATCGAAACTCCCAAGAGTTGATAGATATTGCAGGTGGATTCGTCCAAAAGAACGCAACTCAGATCCGTAAGCAGCTTATCTCTCCCAAACATTTGAATGATCCAATCGTATTGGAAGAATTCAACGATAGTTACAAGCCATTCAAGGCATTGGCTGAGGCAACGGAAAGAGTAGTCGGGAAAATCATAGACGAGTTTGGCGTGAAATCTTCAATTCTCCTGATCGGACGCTATAACTATGATATGTACAAGCTTTGCCAGACTGACCTGTTTTCTGAAATGCCTAATGGACAACTTAGAAGCAAGAAATACCCAAATGCAAAGATAACGTATATGACCGCCCACAGCTCCAAAGGATTGGGATTTGACAATGTGGTGCTTATCAATATGTTTGAGGGAAAGTTTGGCTTCCCGTGCCAGATAGAAGATGACCCCATTATCAAATTAGTAACCTATGACGATAACAGCGTTCCGTTTGCAGAGGAGCGCAGGCTCTTCTACGTGGCATTAACCCGGACAAAGAATCGGGTTTATATCGTCACGCCTCAAAACAAGCCATCAAGGTTCCTTATTGAGCTGGTCAAAGATTACCATTTGGCTCATTCTGATCAGCTTAATATGGACGTGGTAGACCTCTTCCAGATCAGATGCCCGGTTTGCGGCTATCCTTTGAAGTACGAATTCAACAAGAATTATGGGCTTAACCTCTGGATTTGCACCAACGAGCCAGAAGTGTGCGACTTTATGACGAATGATAGAATTCATAAGCATGATATAAAGAAATGCAACATGTGCAAGGACGGATACTTAGTGGTCAGAGTCAAAGGAGAAAGTGTTTTCTATGGATGCACCAACTACCGAAGTGAGGTACAGTGCAGGAATATGATCCCTCTGCCACCTGAATCTGTTTGATATGTTGTTGGCCCGTGTGACTATGGAGAAGAAGACTATGGGTGTTACAAAGACTGATTTCATGCGGGGAATGCAATGCCCGCGTATGCTCTGGCTCGATAGGCATCACCCTGAGCTTAAGGTTATCCCTCCGTTTATTCAAGATCGGCTGAATCGAGGGAATGAGTTCGGCGATAGGATGATGGGCATATTTGGGCCTTATGAAGAGGTTCGAGAGTACTACCCCGGAACGACCAGGCCAAACAAACCGGAAATGGCTAAGAAGACACGGGAGCTTCTCGCCACCGGAAGCAAAATCATCTGTGAGGCAGCATTCATGGATGATGATGGAAACTATTGCGCGGCAGATATTATTCGGTGGGATGAGGACCGCAAATGCTATGATCTTTATGAGGTAAAGAACTCAGCAACGGTTTCTGAGCAATTCATTAAAGACGCCGGTTTTCAAGCGTACCTGATCAGAAAAGTTGGGTTGAATCTGGACCGGGTTTACATAATGCACCATGCTCGGGAACCCTATGACATCGTGGATGTTACTCAAAAAGCCAATAATTGTGCTGGGTGGGTTTCCGAGAATGTTGGACGATTGGGTGCCATTGCTGCGCAGAATGAAGAAGTCTATTGCAATACTGGAATTCAGTGTGCGTGTCCTTACGAATGTTGGTATTACAACTATTGTAGAGAAGTTGAGCGGACAGAAGCTCCTCAATAAGAGATCATTTTACGAAGGGGATTCATATGAAGAAGCAGTCAAAAGCACGATGGATTCAACGAACACATCTGTTTCGTAAGGATGAATATGAGTGCTCTGTCTGCGGTTTTAAGGGCGAAAAACCATATAAAGTATGCCCTCGATGCAATGCAGCTTTGAACGGATCAAAGTGTGATCCTTCTTGGGTTGATGAGATGGAAGCATTTGATGCGATATTCGATGACTGATTGCCTTTTGGGTGGATAATCCAAAAAAGTCGCCTGAGAAACGACCAAATAAGATGAGATCTCCTGTATGATTAACATGAAGAAGGGAGGGCCACAACTTGACGATTATTGAAGCAAGAAGAATTTGCACTGAATACTATTACAAGACAAATCCGTCTGAAGAGGATTCCTTCCTCTACACGGAAGCTCTGAAATTTCTTATAGAAGAAGCTAAGGACGCCGACTACATGGTGGAATTGGGTGGACTCTATTATGAATCCCGTCAGTTTGATCTCGCATTGAAATACTATGAGTTAGCTGCGGAGTATAATAATCTTTACGCAATTTCCAATCTCGGCTATATCTGGTATTACGGGAGAACTGGAGAACGTAATTACGAAAAAGCTTTCTATTACTTCGATAAGGCCAGACAAATGGGAGATATTATCGCAGCCTATAAAGTTGCGGATATGTACAAGAACGGCTACTTCGTTGAAAAGGATTATGGGAAGTATAAGGAGATAATAGAAGGACTCTATCCCAAAGTTAAGAAAGCTCGACGCTTGAATGAGCCGTTGCCTGAAATTTTTACTCGACTGGCAAAGATTCGTTCTGAAGAAGGCAATGTTAAAGAAGCTCTACGCCTTTATGATAGAGCAAAAGATTTCCTCGCTCAACGGATTCAAACACACTCCTTTTTTGGAGATCTGAATATCATGAAGTGGATGACGGAAGACATCTATAAGCTTCGGGAATTTGATACTGAGGGAATGTGGCTCTATGATCTCTATTTTTTGCTGAAGACCCCCAAGAAGGTGCGGTTTAAGTTTGAAGAGACGCCACATGAAGTCGAAGCTGTTGAAGAAGATGGTGCTATAGTAATTCGTTTTGATGACCGGTGGTTCAGGACGATCGATGACTTCTTCCAGAAGGCGGAGCTGGATGGCGAATTGCTCACCACCCGCTATGAGGAATTGTATGATTTCGAGGTGTTATGATGGACCTTATAAAAAGCACAGACTCCAAATACGAGGAATATGAAAACCTCCTTTTGGAAAGAGACCAGATTACGAAGGAAGCCGGGCAGATTTGGACGGTTTATCTCCAGCTCTTTGGGAAGTTGATCACGGACAACTATGAGGAAAAACTTGAGTGCATTAAGTGTAAGAAGACTATAGCCTACTATCAGAATGCATTGAACCATGGCGGGGTCGTTGATTCTGCCGCTATGGAGAAATACATGGAGCAAGAGATGGCGGAATATTATGCCAATTTACGCCGTATGCTCAAGGACAACGAGAATGCTAATAATGCCGGTACATCTACGCCGTATGAAGTTGCACGTGCGAAGACACTGTATCGTCGCCTTGCAAAGCTAATTCATCCGGATATTAACCCTGAAACTGACCACTCAAAAGAACTCCAGGAGCTTTGGCAGAGAATCTTGATCGCCTACCATCATAATGACGTAAAGGAGCTTTCTGAGCTCGAAGTGTTAGTGCGTAAGGTACTTAATGACCTTGGCTCAGAAGATGTAAAGGTAGATATTCCAGATATTGAGGAAAAGATTGATGCGATCAAATCGGAGATCGAGGAAATCAAGCAAACGGAGCCATATTCTCTTCGTTATCTTGTAGAAGATGAAGAAGCTGCTGAGAAGAAAAAGGCAGAACTGAGAGAGGAACTTGAGACATATCAGAAGTATCACAAGGAACTGAATGAGGTAATCCTTCAGATGCTTCAAAGTGGAGGGCTAAAGATCTATGTCCAATGAATTGGTTGAACAGAAAACAGGAGGACTTGTATCGACAATCAACCAGCAAGGACTGGGGGAGATGCTCAAGCCTCTGATTAAGGAAATCCATCTCTTTGATTCATATGTTGCCGGAACAACCTACCTAAAGGATCAGTCTGTTCTGGAAGAGATCAATGTTGATGACAAGCTATCTTTACTCAGAGAAGACAACAAGTTCGATAGCAACGCCATTCTGCTTATCACTGAGAATAAGAAAAAGCTGGGGTATGTGCCAGAAAAGGATAACATCATCTTTGCGCGGTTAATGGACGCTGGAAAGCTCCTGGTTGCGAAAATCAAGAAGATTCAGAAAAAGGGAACATTCACCCAGATAAGCATAGGCATCTATTTGGTGGATTTCTAATAGAACATGGAGGTTTGCCATGAGGTTAGGTAATACCGAATTGAGAACCGTTAATGCGGACATAACAAAGATTGACTCCGTTGTGGCCATCGTCAACGCGGCAAATAATTCTTTGCTCGGCGGCGGTGGTGTTGATGGAGCGATTCATCGCGCCGCAGGGCCTGATTTGCTAAAGGAATGCCGCACCTTAAACGGCTGTGAGACAGGAGAAGCAAAGATCACCGGTGCGTATAAGCTGCCTTGTAAGTATATCATTCATACCGTTGGTCCTATTTGGCAAGGAGGGAAAAAGAAAGAGGCTGAACTGCTAGAAGCCTGTTATAGGAACTCATTGCAGCTTGCTGTCGATAACGGAATTCGTTCAATCGCGTTTCCTTCTATCTCAACAGGCGTTTTCTCGTACCCGCTTGACCAGGCAGCGAGGACCGCCGTTCATGCGGTTGCGGATTTCATTAAAAAGCACCCTGATTCACTTGACGTCGTTGTGTGGACACTATTAGGGAACGAGACTAAGACAGCATACGATAAGGCGCTGAATGGGATAGAAAATGAGCTTAATGCGGAAGCAACATCAAATGAGGCGTCTTCATCCCATTGCCCGATGATAGGATTCTTCCATGAGAATGAGGAGTATGGCTGCTTCAGCAACTGGTATCACGCAGAGTTTGATTACGCTGGGCAACATTATGTAAACTCAGAACAGTTCATGATGTATCATAAGGTTCTGATGTTTCATAAATATGAGCTTGCTGGTCAGATCATGCAAACCAGCGACCCGGCAAAGTGTAAGAAGATTGCTGGACAGAAGTTTCCCGAATTTGATTCTGAGCTTTGGGAAAAGACCTGTGTGGCCATCGTGAAACGCGGCGTAAAGGCCAAATTCTTGCAGAATAGAGACATCCTGAAGATCTTGCTTAATACAGGAAATGTTATTCTTGCTGAATGCTCGCCTTATGATAAGAAGTGGGGCATTGGCATTGACATCAATGATCCTCAGAGACTTGTGATTGCTAACTGGAAAGGCAAAAACCTCCTTGGCAGGATTCTAATGGAGGTACGCGAAGAGCTTCGCCAGGAACTACAAAACGCTCCAGATGGTCGTATTGAGTATGTCGAAGCACGTGAGCTTGAGCCTATAACCGAATGGAATATGACCGCAGGTGAACTGAAGAGAATTCCACAGTTCTATGACGCGATCCACGCATACGCCGATACCTTGAAGGATTATCGAGTGAGAAACATCTTCTATAATGATTTCTCCCTCTATCAATGGGAAATTGCGATGCGTGAAAACATGGGCGGCGGCCTGCCGGTCATCGGCTTTTATGAGATGAAGCAGGATGTATACGATACTGTTCGCCGCTTGCAGATACAGGACGTAGAGACCAGGAAAAGGATAGCTTTCTGTAGAAAGTTTATTCCTTTGTTGCAGATGATTGAAGAAGACGAGGACCTAAAGAGCGCCTGCAAGAACCATTCCGCTTATACTAAGGACAAAGATCATCCGGCGTTGATCTCTTATCTGTATCATGAGTTTATGCATGAAGCTTACGAATCGGATATTGTCGTGACGAATTATGGTCAGCTCGTTGAGGAATGTAAATGCGAGGAGTGGGTAGGTAATCCGACAGATGAAAAGCTGGAGCTCCTTGATGCTTCACATGTTCTCGGTTGTATCGCATGGCATTTTAGAAGAGATCATTTTTGCGAAGGCGCTTTAATAAGCGACAGCATCGCTGGGGGCCACATACTTCGATTGCTGAAATGCTATAGGGATAAGGTTGCTGGCAAAGAGGATAGGTTATGACACGTGACCAGTTTAAGATCTTGCACAGTGAGATCATGATGTATTTCCAATGCATTGAGTTTGACCTAAAGCGGATATACGCCGGAATGTCATCTGAAGACTTTGATGATGAAATGGATTGGCTGGAAACATCAAACTTTGGAAACACACTCCGAGAACTTAAGAAGCTCGACAAAAGTGATGGAGATCCCTGGCTCTCAGACTCCGAATATGATCAGCTTGACCGTATCAGAGAAGTGCGGAATTATTGGGCGCATCAATGCTACTTGGATTACATCTACATCCAAAATGAGTGGCAGCAGGAGAGCAAGTTTCAGAGAATTGCTAATCGTCTTGCCAACGAACACAATCGAATATACAACTTGCACTGCAAATTGCAGGATCTGTACTTTGATTGGTTTGAAGATTAACAATACTTGTCGTTCATAAAAGAGATGGCGCTTATGAGTGCCATCTCTTTTCTCATTAAAAATTTCATGTCGGTTACAAGCGACACCACGTTGTAACACTATTGCAATCACGAAAAATATGAGTATAATAGCGATAGTGGGATTTGAAATCCCATTAAAGAAACGAGGTGCTGATATGAGAGTAAAGAACCAAGAAATCTCTGATGCGATCCTGAAGTTTGTGAACAAGTATTACCATGACAATCGTAAAGCTCCTACTATCAGCGAGGTTGCAGACGGCGTCGGTGTGGCCAGATCTACAACTCATCGCTATATGCAAGACTTGAGCGACAATGGTCTGCTTGATTACGACAGAGGAATCCTGTCAGCTCCGGAGAGTGCCAAGATGAAAACAGCCTATATAGCCGCCCCGTTAGTAGGCTCTATTCAATGCGGCTGCCCGGAGGAGGAGCAGGAGTACGTTGAGGAGTACGTCAGTCTTCCTGTTTCGATGTTTGGCAAAGGAGATTTCTATATCCTCCGTGCCAAAGGTGATTCTATGGTCGATGCCGGTATCGAGGAAGACGATCTGCTTGTGATTGAGCGTAATTGCCCTGCTTCGGAAGGGGATATAGTCGTTGCGCTTGATCCGGATAATCAGAACACGCTGAAACGCTATGCTGGCTATGACGAGGATGATGAATGCTATCTTCTCGCCTATGAGAATGAAGCAAAGTATCCGGGAGAAGTCATTAAGGTGAGGAGCTTTAAGGTACAAGGTGTGGCTCGTCACGTCATTAAGGCTCTCTAAAACAAATATTCTAACCCGATAGGAGATGTTTTGTTTGAACGCGGTTGATGTGAAGTGCCCGATCTGCGGCACAATCAATAAGTCTCTCGACTTAGAAGAAACAGACGGATGGATGGAATGCGAAAGCTGCGGCGAAGTTACCCAGCAGATGAAGTACGTGAAAACGAGAAAAGTCCCGTGCTATCAGATGGGTAAGGTCCAAGTGCTCGTACCGCTTCCGCAGAAATAAAAGATAAAGGAGTACGGCGATGCTGGTGGACTGGAGAATATATACCTGGTATTGCCCGAACTGTAAGGAAGAAGTTGCGGGGCTTAAAAACAAGAAGAACCAGATAAAAGTAAAATGCAGCCGGTGCGGGGCGGAAATGATCCGCACAGTTGTTGGACGGAGGCATGATGTGATCGACATCTATGCTCCTAACGGTGAAGAGCGCAAAGATCTGGAGTTAAGGATTATCTGATTTGAAAAGAGATAATCAAGTTCTTCAGAAAAACGGAAGGACGTGATATGAAATTGTATGGATAGGACCTACATCTGTATCGACCTGAAATCATATTACGCCTCTGTAGAGTGCGTACACCGGGGACTCGATCCGCTAAAGGCAAACCTGCTGGTTGCGGACGAGTCCAGATCTGACCAAACAATCTGCTTGGCGGTTTCACCGTCGCTTAAGGCAAAAGGTGTACCTGGGAGGCCAAGGCTTTTTGAAGCGAAGCAGAAAATCAGAGAGTACGAGGCCAAAACACGTACAAAGGTCGATTACATTATTGCGGTTCCGCGAATGGCGGAGTACGAAAGGATTTCTGCACAGATCTACGGAATCTATCTTCGGTATGTGGCTCCGGAGGATATTCATGTGTATTCCATAGATGAGTGCTTCATTGACTGCACTTGTTATCTCCACGCATACAAGAAGGAAGCAGATAAACTAAATACAAACCCAGCACATGTCATGGCTATGACGATGATCCGGGATGTGTTACGAACCACAGGAATCACAGCCACGGTTGGGATTGGAACAAACCTTTATCTTGCCAAAGTTGCTATGGACATCGTGGCCAAGAAGCAACCGGCAGACCAGGATGGTGTCAGGATTGCCGAGCTCAATGAGGACTCTTACAAGTTCTTGCTCTGGGATCATAAACCGCTAACGGACTTCTGGCAAATAGGAAACGGTAAGGCGAGACGCCTTGAAAAAGCCTACATGTTCACGATGGGCGATATAGCAGCACGGACACAGTGGGATGAAGAGTTCTTTTACAAGACCTTTGGAATTGATGGAGAGATATTAGTTGACCATGCTTGGGGAATAGAACCGGTCACGATGGCAGATATTAAGTCATATAAGAGTGACGGGCACAGCCTTAGCAATGGCCAAGTGCTTTCCAGACCATACAAGTATCAGGAAGCTCGTCTGGTGTTCCGCGAGATGATCGAGGTCCTCTGCACGGATATGTTCTCAAAGAATCTTGTAACGCAGGGCTGCTCTTGGTGGGTATCCTACGACTATAAAAGTTTGGAGGTATGTCCTTCTTACGACGGTCCTCTAAGCATGGACTTCTATGGAAGAATACATCCTAAACACAGTAATGGGACCGTCAAGCTTCCGACCGTCACGAATAATATTCAGATCATTACGGCGCCGCTGCTGAAATCTTTTGACGATAAGACCGATCATCGGCTTCTATATAGGAGATTGGGCGTCTGTGCAAATGATGTGAAAGAAGACAGCGGAGTGTTTCAGCTTAATATGTTTATTGATTACGAAGCACTGGAAAGAGACAGGAAACTTCAAGGCGCTATGCTTGAAGTGCGTAGGAAATTTGGCTCAAACGCGCTATTCAAGGGGATGAACCTTATGGAAGGCGCAACAACATTGGAGAGAAATCAGCAGATAGGTGGTCATAAAGCCTGAACCGCTTCCTGCTGATGCAGGAGGTGAACTCAAGTGAGCAGTATTGGCGTCATGGCAATGCCTGCCGATTTTCGCTACAGAGAGGTGTTCCTTAAGGGAAAACCGCAGCACGACCGATTTGATTTGTTTCGAGTCCGTCATCCGAGTATGGATGTGGGTCGGAGAGCAAAGATATTTTCGCCCTTCGATGCTCTGAAAGGGTTCAATGAGGCCATTGCATCAAAGGATGTACTGTACCGCGATAGAATTGAGCTGAGCGAGGACGACCGGAAAGAGCTTGACCGAAGGCTTCGGATTCTAAAAGGCCTTACATACAATGGCAGAATGGCCAGAGCAAACCGGATTAAGGTCACGGTAGTCTATTATGTGCCTTGCTCTGATGAGAATAATGAAGCTTTTGGCCTACGAGGACGGTATCGGAAGCTGACGGGTATTTGCTGGAATGTGGATGAACTCTATGGGAGTATTCTTGTAGATAATACAAGGATCTCCCTTGAAGATATCCTCCGCATTGGCAATGCTGATGGGATATTTCAAAAAGACTGGACAACTGATTATCCGAAAGATTGAGGAGGATAACCGATGCCTATAGAAATGAATAGACAGCGTTGTTGCTGCTTCACGGGCCATCGTGAGGACAAGCTTCAAAGACAGCAAAAAGAGGTTCTTGAAGACCTTAAACGAGAGATTACCCAGGCTGTTGAAGACGGATTCACAACCTTCATTACCGGGATGGCATACGGTGTCGATATTTGGGCTGGTGAACTTATCCTTGAACTGCGTAAAAAGCATCGGGACATTCATCTCATAGCTGCAGTTCCGTTTGAAGGCTTCGACTCCCACTGGAATGAAAGCTGGAGAAAACGATATAGGAGATTGCTTAAAAAAGCGGATGAAGTCAATTATATATGCGGTGGATATGCAAGCTTTGCCTATCAGCGAAGAAATGAGTGGATGGTGGACCGTTCCTCCAGAGTGATCGCCGTTTATAACGGTGAGCCAAGCGGCACTCGAAATACGATCAACTATGCCAAGAAAGTGGATGTGCCTGTTGTGCTCATCCAAGGCTAAGGTGGGGAGCGATATGTGTACACGCTTTTATGTAGAACCAGATACGGAGGAAATCCGAGAAATCATTGCAGAGGTGCAGAGATCTCCTCTTTCCGGCAAGTATATCAAGGCCGGCAGTGCAATCTTTACCTCCGGTGAAATGAGACCGACAAACGTTGTGCCAGTGATTGCCCCCAACCGTAATGGCCAGAAGGCTGCATTCCCTATGAAATGGGGATTTCAGATTCCAGGGAGATCTCTGATCGTCAATGCCAGAACTGAAACCGCAGCAGAGAAACCCACTTTCCGGGAAGCTTGGGAAAAGCGCCGCTGTATTATACCGGCGTCATGGTATTTTGAATGGGAGCATTTAATCAGTAATACGGGGCAGAAAAAGACTGGAGACAAGTATATGATCCAGCCGAATGGATCTTCGATGACCTGGCTGGCCGGATTATACCGCATAGAAGATTCGCTTCCCGTTTTTACTGTACTGACAAGGGAACCGACTGATGAGCTGCGGCGAATACACGACAGAATGCCGCTGATTTTGCCGAAAGAAAGAATAGACGAATGGATAGACCCGCGTTCCAACCCGGAGGAGCTTTTACGCTTTGCCATGACCGACATGGTGATGGAAAAAGTGGTATAAGCTATGAGACACTTTGCAGCGAGGTGAGATCAGAATGGTTTATACGCACTTAAACCGTATCCAGTTTGGGAACGGCGATGTGAGCATAATGGTTTCTATGGCTGGAACAAGAGAAGAGCCACAGGCCATGCTCGTGTTCCAGAACCGTGAACCGACTGAAATCGGCGGGATTGATAGCGATGCAGATTTGAGCAAAACCGTCAAAGGCGTTTATCACCCGCATGATGATATAGCGATGCTCTTTTCAAAGCCAGAGAGCATAGATAGTGTTGTCTCCGCTCTATTAGCAGTTAAGAGGGCAACCTTTGGTAAGGATAACGTGGCTCAGTTCTACTTGGGTGATGAGCCGCTTTTAGAGAAGACATAGGAGGTGTAGAGATGAATTCAGTTGCAAGCTTCGTGAAGGAGCGTAATGATGCGCTTTTCAGCTTAGATAGAAGGAAGATTGAGGCGTATTGCGCTAAGTATGGCGACAATGACAGTGCGGACATGCCGGATGTGGTCTTTTGGGCTGGCGTCTATAAGGCAATCTGTGCGATAAAGAATGCACCGGAAGATAAGGTACAGATCGCACAAACATGGCTCAAAGCGCACGGCTTTTCTTCTTCCATCTCATAACATTGTAAAACTCTAAAACTGAATCAACGGCATCACGACGGAACGGTCGGGCTGAAACAGGGCCACACTAAATCCGATTCCAGGTCACTTGACCGTGCGGCAGAAATGCCCGAACCCAACCGGTTGTTATTCCAGACATACGTGAGAGGCCACCGGCAAGGCAAGACACTATAGCTCTATCTATAGGTCTACCTTGTCGGTGGCCTTTTTCTTTTTCTCACCGACAAACAACAAATACATATTCGCAGCCTGAAGTACAAGGGCCAAGGATACAAATACGCTGATTTCAAACTCTTTTGAAAAAGCAGTATGGGTACCCTTAGATTTCTGCACCCTTTTTCAGGCAGGCAGCATCGGGAGTCCTTTTCGCCAGCGTAGTTGTGTCCTTTGGACCGCAGCAGGCGGAAGGGACTTTTATGATGTCTTGGTGGCTTTGCTATATAGCGGCTTACCCGTGATCTCCGAATTTTTGACTTCAACTCAAAAATTCAAAATTTAAGGAGATTACGGTAATGAAAAATACTTTTTTGGTTTTTAATGACCCGAAGAATCCAGACTCCGGTTTGCGCGTGGCTAATATTCAGGAGTGGGATCAAATACTTAAAAGAAACAAGGCTTTGCCCAGAGAACAGCGCCGGTTCTTTATCACCGACGCATTCGAGGATTGTGGGGAAATTGATTGCATGTACATCGAAACAACCCAGGAGGAATACAACAAGTGGCACTCTCAAAAAGTGTATTCTGAGCGGAAAAGGCAGTACGAAGCAGAGTATCGTAAGGTCTCCCTGCAGTACCCATATCCGAGTAACGAGGGCTTCTTCTATGAGGATGTAGTTCCGTGTGATTTTGATTTGGAAGAAACAGTTTTAGAAGGGGCAAAAATTGAAGCTCTTAAGAATAAACTCGCCCAATGGAAAACATGGGGTGTCGAGATGCTGGAGCTCTATCTTTCAGGCAAGAATGAGCAGGCAACATTTATTATCAGCGAAGAATACGGCGTATCAACGCGGCAGGTTCAAAGGTGGAAATCGCTCTTCGAAAGCTATGTTAAAAGATTTTTTGAGAAATTTTGAAAATAAATGTCGTTTTGGAGCCTCGAAGGTTGCGGTAGGGGGGTGAGAGGATAAATTCCTCCAATCACATAACGGAGGTCCAGCAATGAACAACACCATCATTCAAAAAGGCGATATCTTCTACGCCAATCTGGGCGAGACTGTCGGATCAGAACAGAGTGGCATTCGTCCTGTGCTCGTGATTCAGAATAATGTAGGGAACAAATACAGCCCTACGCTGATTATCACGCCCCTGACAAGCAAGGCAAAGAAATTGGCTCAACCAACCCACGTAATCATTGGAAAGAGCTTTGGGCTGACTGAATACTCTTATGCTTTGCTTGAGCAAATCCGGACGATAGACAGAGCCCGCTTGCTTGAGTACGTCGGACACGTCGATGAGTCTGTGATGGTTAAAGTCGATGATGCCCTCCGTGTGAGTCTAAATTTGAGATAAGGAGGGGCGACATGGAAATCAATGAAACCAAGCAGGTTCTTCTGAAAGACAAGCCTTTGCTGACTGTTACTGAGGCGGCAGCGTTCAGCGGCATCGGGAAGCATAAGCTGTACGAATTGAGTGATGATCCGAATTGTGAGTTCGTGCTTTGGAACGGAACGAAGAGAATGTTCAAGCGTGAAAAATTCGTGGAGTATCTCATGAAAGCATACTCCATCTGATCATCTGTCAAATGTGCAAATGGGCTTTCTACAGTCCATTTGCACATTTGGAAATCCATAAGATGAACGCTATCCTATACTCATCTAACACTATAGATGAGGAGACAAAAGCGATGGATCATAAGCGACAAGGCCAAGATGCGAATACCGAAAAGACTATTCCTGTGTGGGAGAAGTTCACCCTGAGCCTAACAGAGGCTGCTCTGTATACCGGCATCGGACAGCACAAGCTTTGCGAGCTGGCTGACAATGAGGATTGCGATTTCATTCTTTGGGTTGGGCGCAAAAGACTTTTTAAGCGAAAGAAGTTAGAAGAATATATCGAGAAGGCATATTCGATTTGAGGAGGGAGACCACCGATGGCAAGAAAAGAAAAAAGAAATGTCCGGTTTGACAATCGTCATGTAAGACTTCGGACTGGGGAAACACAAAAGAAAAACGGGTATGAGTACCGATGGACAACTCCAGATGGCAAGCGGCATTCGATTTTCGCAACAACGCTTGATTCGTTGCGAGATATGGAAGCAGAGCTTGCGGTAGACAAGCACGATGGGATCAAGACCGATGTGAAGGGCTTAACAGTGAATGACTGTTTTAACCTTTGGAAAGAGCTCAAGCGCGGAATAAAAGACAGTACGTTTAAGAACTACATCTACATGTATGAGATGTTTGTAATGCCGACCTTCGGTAAAAAGCGTGTTGTTCAGGTTGTAAAGTCAGACGTAAAGCGGTTCTATAATAATCTCTGTGACGTAGAGCACTTGAAAATCTCGACTATCGACAACATTCACAATGTTCTTCACCAGGTGTTTCAGGTAGCCGTAGATGACAACTATATCCGTGCAAATCCTTGCGATAAGATGTTGAAAGAACTCAAGGTCGCACACGGGCATGAGGTTGAGAAGCGGAAAGCACTGAGTGAAGCACAGCAAAACCTGTTTTTGCAATTCCTTCTTGATACTGAGCAGTATAACCATTGGTATCCGGTCTTCTATATCTTGCTCAATACAGGCATGAGAGTTGGAGAACTGACAGGGCTCCGCTGGAGGGACGTAGATTTTGACTCTGGCTTTATCAGCGTGAATCACACTCTGGTTTACTACAATCACAGGGATGAGCTTGGAACCTATTTCAGCATCAACACTCCGAAGACTGACGCTGGCAGGAGAGAAATCCCTATGATCGAAGGAGTGCGACATGCTTTTGAGCTGGAGCGACAGTATCAGGAGGAAAATGGCATCGTAAGTAAGTCGCGTATCGACGGATTTGAAGACTTCATTTTTGTGAATCGAAACGGAGAAGTACAGCACCAAGGGACCTTGAACAAGGCTCTAAAGAGGATTGCGCGAGATTGTAATGACAAGGTGCTTCTTGAGCAGGACATTGAGGACAATCCTGTACTCCTCCCGAACTTTAGCTGTCATATCCTCAGACACACCTTCGCCACGAGACTGTGCGAGGCAGGGGTCAACCTGAAGGTGATCCAGGATATCCTTGGCCATGTAGATGTTTCTACCACTATGAATATCTATGTGGATGCCATGAAGGAGTTGAAGAAAAAAGAAATGTCAGCGTTTAGTTCGCGCATAGGTCCAAGCGGATCGGCTGGAATGACACTGGAGGAGCTCAGTCAGGTTAAGACGACAGAGCAATGGACAACCGCATAAGAATAGAACGAGAGAGACGCCACAGGGAATGTACCTTGCGGCGTCTTTGACCGTATTTGCACATTTCTCAAAAACTCAATTTGTCTCTATACTAAAAGCAACTCAGAAAAGGAGTTTGTGGTATGGAGAATAGCATTTCAAGCAAAAGACCGGAACTCGTGGTGGAATGGTCTCCCCGTAACCTCCCGCTTACGCCAGATGACGTCTCTTATGGCTCAAATAAACTGTATTGGTGGAAAGGCTCATGCGGGCATGAATGGCAGACAAGCGCAAAGGCAAGATCATGCGGAGAAAAGTGCCCAATATGCTCAAACGCAAGGATTATTCCGGGGGTCAACGATCTCAAAACAATGGAGCCAGAGTTGTCGAAGGAATGGTCGACGAAAAACAGTCCTTTAGAGCCTACTATGATTGGCCCTGGAACGCATAAGAAGGTCTTCTGGAAAGGTAAATGTGGGCACGAATGGGAAGCTTCAGTCAGAAGCAGAGTCAGAGGAGCCGGATGCCCGTATTGCTCCCATAATATTATCCTTCCCGGTTTCAACGACCTGAAAACAATATTCCCGGAGCTTGCAGAAGAGTGGTCGGACAAAAACCTTCCGTTACTTCCCTCCCAGGTAGCGCCCTTTGCAAACAGAAAAGTGTGGTGGAGGTGCAAAAACGGACATGAGTGGAACACACTCATTTCGACGCGGGCTTATGGGAGCAAATGCCCATACTGTAGCGGATTATTCACCTTGAAGGGCTTCAATGATTTTGCCACCTTGCATCCAGATCTTGCGTCGGAGTGGTCAGATAAAAACTATCCGCTAACGCCAGATGTGATCAATGAGAGATCCACTAAGAACGTCTGGTGGAAGTGTCACGTATGTGGTCATGAATGGAAAGGCGTTGTTAAGGCGAGGGTCCACGGGAGAATATGCCCCGTCTGCGCAGAAAGAGAGGTCCTGCAGGGGTATAATGATCTGGCTACAACCGATCCTGTTCTGCTGGAAGAATGGGATTACATATTGAACTTAGATATCAGGCCAACTCAGATTTCCAGAAACTCTATGCGGCCTGTCTGGTGGAAGTGTAAGTTTGGGCATTCGTGGAAAGACAAAGTTTCAAACAGGACGATAGAACATAAGAACTGTAAGACTTGCGAGATGGAGTTTAGGAGAGTGCTGCCGCAATTACTTATCTTACGGTATTGCGGAGAGCGTGGGCTTCAAGTCAAGCTGAATGACGAGGAGATCACCGGTATTCCGCTGGATGCGTATGTGCCAGAAGCTCGACTTGCGTTTGTTGCTAATGAGCGAGAGGCCAAGTACTTTCAGGAAACACTAATGGTTGTCAGACACCAATGCGAGAAGAAAAAAGTTCAACTCGTAGAAATCAATCTGAACTCAGCACAGGATATCCGCATAGCTATAGTGCAAGCCTTCGCCAGATCGCATATCTACATATCATCGGACGAGAAGGATGTTTCCATTGTGCGGAAAAGGTTTTTTGCATGGAGAAGCAGATAGAAAAATGGAGCTGCAAACTGCGGCTCCATTTTAGTTATCTTCAGTTTTTGTATTTGCGGCATGTGCAAGAAGCATATTCAAGGCATCTTGCTTGGCTCTTTCATCGGCCTTTCGTGAGGCAATCAACAATTGCAGCTCATAATCCGACAGAGTGGAATCTTCAATATCCTGCCTACCAAGCAGGAAGTCTACCGTTACGCCAAAGATAGCTGCCATCTGGATGAGCATATCTATAGATGGCTGCCGCTTACCTGTTTCATAACGAGAATAGACCACGGAAGAAACGCCTAACGCCGCAGCAACATCTGCCTGAGTGAGCCCCTTGCGCAGGCGAATATCCTTGATATTCATAGGCATTTCCTCCTTCCTCTGTTCTTCTTATATTTTACTACCAGATCGGCATGTTCTAAATTACCGTATTGGTAAATAAGTCCTTGACCACATACCGATTTGGTAGTACCATTTTCCATAGAGGAAATGCTTTGTGTCACTCCGCACAATCTCGGAATGCGGAGGTAAATGTGAATCTGAGAGAAATACGGATTAGTCGCAACATGAAAGTACAAGAAGTATCAGATTATCTGTGCTGTTTGCCATCTGTTTACAGCCGGTACGAGAACGGCAAACGAGAGCCGTCAATAGATATCTTGCTGAAGCTGTCCAAGCTGTATCGTGTTTCAGTTGATTACCTTATCGGGAACGAGGAGGCCGTTGACACAAGCATAACCAAAAACGAAGCGAAGCTGATAAAGGCAGTTCGTCAGGCGGATGAAAGAGCCTGGCTGGACGCTCTTACGCTTTTAGAGCTTCATAGAGTAGTCAAGTAAAAAACAGAGAGGTGCAGAGTGACATATAAGCTTTGCCCTCTGCAAAAGGGGAGCACCGTAGGAATCTGCGGTGCTTCTTCTTTTGGTCGCAAGGTCGTACTCAAAATTGGTGAGCAGGAAAATGCGGTCTGGATGTCGGGATAGTGCGAGCTTTCGGATAGTTTTTGCCAAAATGGCGTGGTTATTCGACGAAGTTGCCAAGACGGCGATGGATGCCATGTGGTGTGGACACTATAATATTATTGCGGAGCAGAAGCTCTGTCATTGTGGGTAGAAAGTGCGAGGTTAAAATGGAAAGTGCGCTCTTCGATTATTATTCAAATGTTACCTCGAAAGCTGTCGATTGGCTGTGGTATCCATATATCCCGTTAGGAAAGCTGACGGTACTACAAGGCGATCCCGGAGACGGCAAATCGACTTTTGTGGTGAATCTGGTTGCGCTCTTAACTCGTGGTTTGCCTATGCCAGACGGCTATGCCTCACAGTGCTCTCGCGTAGCTGTTTATCAATGTGCTGAAGATGGAATGGCAGATACAATAAAACCCCGGCTTGAACAGGCCGGAGCAGATTGCGAAAAGGTAGCCTACATTATAGATGACGATATAGCGCTTACTTTAGAAGATGGACGAATAGAGACAGTCATTCAAGAAACCGGAGCGAGCTTATTCGTAATTGACCCGATACAGGCGTTTATCCCTCCGGACTCTGATATGCAGAGCGCCACAAAGATGAGAGCTATTTTGAGAAAACTTGCAGCAACTGCGGAGAAGTACAGATGCGCCGTAATTCTGATCGGTCATATGAATAAGGGAAGCGGTGCGAAGTCGCTATATCGTGGCCTTGGCTCAATAGACATTGCAGCCATTGCCAGAAGCGTCCTTATGATTTCTAGAGATGAGACAAGGCCTAACATTCGATATATGTACCCGATCAAATCCAGCCTTGCGCCGGAAGGTCCTGCTGTCGCATTCTCATTTCGGACAAATGGTGGTTTGGAATGGCAAGGACAGTACGAGCTCAACACAGCAGAGCTTGTCGATAGCCTAACCGTGAAGACGAGCAAAAGAGAAAAGGCAAGGGCAAAAATGGTCCAAATGCTGGGCAGTGGCGATAAGGCAGCAAAAGAAGTTTATGCAGCGTTGGCCGATATCGGCGTTGGAAGCCGCACAGTAGAGAAAGCAAAGAAGGAGTTACAGATCCGGACATATCGTACAGGCGGTTGCTGGTATTGGGGACTCCAGAACAAAAGCGAGGGTTAAGAAGTATGCCTCGAAGGAAGAACACGAAGCCTGAAAAGCTGGATCTTGTTTGGAATGTTATTTATGAGAATATCAACAGCAGAAGTATCGAATCCTTTAATGTGTTCGATCATGGGCGCTTTGTAGATGATATAAAGAAACACTTCAAAACCTGTGAGACGAAGGAACTGTTTGCCGACCATCTAAGAAGATCGGTCATGTACTATTTCTGGAGTAAGTGCGAATGGGAAGTTCTCGTTACGCCTCTATGTGAAGGTAGATCTCCAGTTGAAAAGAAGATTGATGTTGCGTGGCAGCTTATAAACAATTGGGAAGTGTTCGTAGAATATGTGTGGAGTGCAAGGCCCCAGAAGCGAGAGAACGCAGCAAGAAAAAACTCAGGTGATAGCAATGAACGAAACAGAGAAGATCTACAGGATCGGCGGATATGTGAAACGGGCAAAACTGAATCTCCGCAACAGTGAAGATGTAAAAGCATTTCATCGTGGAATATTCGAGAGAAGGTTTGGTGGATTTGTAGACGGGACTCTTGTGGATGTCTACATCGACATCACTGGCTATAAAGAGACGTACAAAAGGCCAGAAATGCTTAGGCTCATGCGAGACTGTGCCAACGGGAAGGTGAACCTGATATTCTCTGAGACGAAAGGTTACCTTGCGGCCAACACGAGAGAGTTCTGTTACTGGCTCCATTTTATCTTCAACGTGGAGCAGCGCGTGGATATTATCACAGATGACAGTGATTTCAACATAAACACAATACTGAACGAGGAACACCAGCGGGAAGCCTTAATCAAAATGGCTGAAGACTACATTTACCTGAATCCACCCGACCACCAAAGATGGTTGAGTAGCGTTGTCTCTGCCATAGCAAATTTAGGAGAGGATGGATGAGGTAAATGTCAGACGAAGAAAAGAAGGACCAGCAAACGAAGGAAGATGAGGTCAAGGTCGAGGAACGCAGACCGGCCTGGAGGCCGCAGGACGCTGACAGAGAGATTTTTCGCTATGAGACCAAGAGAAGAATCCAGCAATATTCTGTGCCGCCTCAGACCATCTTCAGACCGGCTAAACCAACACCGACGATCCGTGATGAGGAACACAAGCGTGTTGCAGTCTATGCTCGTGTGAGTACCAAGAGTAGGGAGCAGGTTTCTTCCATCGAAAATCAGACGAAGTATTACACAGATAAGATCGCAAAAACCCCGAATTGGACTCTGACCGAAATCTATAGTGATGAGGGGAAATCAGGAACCTCCAAGAAGTGGCGTAAGGACTTCAAGAGAATGCTGGATGACGCAGCCAAAAAGAAAATGGATCTAATTGTCTGCGCCAGCGTTTCCCGATTTGCAAGAAACATCTCTGACCTGATCGAGGAAGTTCGCAAATTACGAACTACGAACCCGTCAAATCCCGTTGGTGTGTATTTTGAGACAGAGGACTTATATACCCTCGATCCCAATATCAACGAAAGGCTTCAGATGCAGGGGCTGTTTGCTGAATGGGAGTCTGGCAACAAGAGTCGCCGAATGATCTTATCCTACGATCAGAGAATCTGCACAGGACAGTTCCCAGTATATGATCTTCTTGGGCTGCGGCATACGCTTGAGGGAGGCTTCATCATTGAGGAAGACGAAGCGTTGACTGTGAGGTATATCTTTCTTGCGACCGTTTGCGGACACACCGCAGATGAAATCGCTGATGTTCTTACAGCAAAACAAAGGCCCACGCTGCGCGGCAGGACAGATTGGAACCCTTCTATGGTAAAAGCCATTATGGGGAATGAGAGACGCTGGGGCGACTTAGAGGTTAGAAGAAGAGTTGTTATCGACTATAAGGAAAAGGTTACTGCAAAGAATGACGGTATCCGCCAGGGAGCTTATATCCCAGGTTATCACGAAGGTATAGTCTCTCCGGAAATAGCCAGAGCAGCCCATATGATGCGCGCCAGCCGATACAAATTTGGGAATGTCCCGGATGTATATGTGATCGACGAGGGAACCTTAAAAGGATTTGTAAGTATCTCCCCATCTTGGAGTGGGATAGACAATCAGGCATTTCAGGATATTTCCCGTCAGGTCTATGAAGAAGATGAGTTTGATGATCTGCTTCACGAAGCAGATATTCTCAGCGGGAAAGATCATAGTAACGTCCTCTCAATGTCCCTCAACGATTATAGAGTGGCTCCTGGTGTGATGTTTATGACTCGAAGTGATCCTCAGCTTACCCTTGGAAAGCGTAGCTTGAAGCTGAACGGAGTGTGTCGAGACAAGCTTGGAAAGGGACGGTATGTAGAGTTCCTTTACCATCCGATTTTGGAAGTTATAGCTGTTAGGAGCGCCTATGCCACAAATCCCAATGCGGTTTTGTGGGAAGAGTCAAAGAGCTCTGCACTGCAACTTAGTTCTTCAGCTTTTTCAGGCGCAATCTTTGATAAGCTCGATTGGATGAAGAAGTACAAGTTCCGGTTCCGAGGGGTCACAAGAATCCGCGACGGGGAGAGAATCATATTCTTCTTCCTGGATGAGCCACAGATACTTGTTGGGAAAACCGTGAAACAAATAGACAAGTTTGATAACGCGGACGGGACGGCGAAGTTCATTCCATATAAAGAGAGTGAAGATCGCAAGGACGCATTTCGCTCCGCTGGTGTTGCATACCCGGAGAATTGGCAGAAGCGTCTTGGCGTGAGTTATGAGATAAAGCAGAAACGTGAAGCTGTCTTGGATGCGGTATCAGCAGCTGATATCAACAATCCGGGAAAGAAAGTAATTAACCCGTTTATCGGCGTTATTCCGTCAGTAGATGAGCTGGAGGAAGAGCTGGAGCAGCTCTACGATGCGATGTAATAGGAGGCTTGCATGGAAAACGATCAAATGGCTCTCATGGGTTTATCAGGCGATTCTGATATGGAGGAGCAGAGAGACGGTTATTCAGCTAAGGAACAGGAGCTGATTCGTCAACTGGTTCAGGAGCGCCTGGGTAAGAAAAATGCCATCGAGTTTGAAACGCTCGATGACTATGTTGTTCCTCCAAAAATGTTCTTCTCTATGATTAAGAAGCCTGCTGTCAGTATCAGGGCAAACAGGCTTGAGTTCAGTATGTCTGCAATACGTCTCTTTGAAGGTGTCCAGTACATCCTTCCCATGCTGAGTCAGAAGAAAAAACGAATGGTTGTTGCCATCTGCGCAGAGGAAGAACTCTCATCTGTTGAGTGGGCCAGAATGAAAAAGGATAAGTGGGTCAATCGGTCGATTACTTGTCCGGAGTACGCCCAGAACATATATCAGATGATGGAATGGAAAAAGGACTGCCGATATAAAGTCTATGGCCGATTGGCAAATTCAGAGCGTGGACTTGTTCTCGTATTTGATTTGGGTTCTGCAGTCATGTTCGATCCGCTGCCAGAGGAGTATTTTGACAAGCGCTCCGGAAAGATGAAGAAGCGAATCAACAAGTATTATCCGGATGAGATCCGCATGAAGCTTGGAAGAAGCTACTCCGATTATGAAGCTACCCAGAGGCGAAGTAGCTTTGAGTCCTTGTCAGGCTATATGGATACAAGCGGCAGTGCTGTTCCTTCCACGATATCCGAAGAAACTGCTGCTTCGATCAGTATGAAAGATCAGGAAAGAAAGCGCGAAACACTGTATGGAACGATGATTGGAAATGGAGGAGATGAAGATGGATAAACAGCCTACAGAAGACAAGAATGAGCTTATTGAGTTGTCTTTGCAGGGTGCCAGGAATTGTATCAGTATTGGAAAAGGGGTTATTCGTGCCTTGGGCAAACCAAGCCACGTATCGCTGAAAATATCTGATAACAACGATTCTATCAGCGTATTTCCTTGCGATGAGGATGATGTTATGTCTTTTAGGGTCCCAGCTAAATTGTTCTCAGATCACAAGTGCGTGATGAGAATCAACAGTAAGCGATTCGTTCATGGCATTATGAAGTCCAATGATCTGGATATATCAAGGACCTATACACTGTCAGGGGAGTACCTCCAGAATAAAAACACGGCCGTGTTTTCACTGGTGGACGGAGTGACCCTCCGGACAATCAAAGAGGCAGATTAAACCATATATGAACCTATATGACACAGCCCCTGAATTCAAAGGAAAGCTCATCCATATTTGCGAAGTCTGCGGTCGGAAAGAAATCCTGACACCACAGGAAGCATTTGACCAGGGATGGGACTATCCCCCCATGATGGGACGCTTCGGCGTTCTTTCTCCAAGGACATGCCCCAAATGCAGTATGATGGATACTGTGTGGGCAGCAATTACAATGTTGGGTAAGAAAGCCGAGGATTTGACCGAAGAGCAACAGCAAGTGATAATGAGAGTTGTTTCAGAACCGGACAGCATTCTTGTTCATGAGGGATGAAACTGTTTTGGCTTCTTTACCGGACTAAATTGGTCAGACACCTTGAAAAATGGGACCTTCTTTGCTATAATATTATAGCTCTTATAGAGGTCATGTTGTAGTTCAAATCAGAGCAGGGGAACACGGCACTTTTCGCAGACAAAGAAACCCTATCTCCACAATCTCCGATTTAGTCTCCAGTTCCTCAAAAAGATAAGGCACTATATGAGCTGCTTCGACATGATGGATAAGAAGAAACTCCGTTGCTATGGCTGGACTCTTCTGGACAACAAGAAATGGCTTAAAACCTTATCTATTACCACGACGAGTTCTGACACTTTGAGGGGATTAGGAAATGTTTTCTAATCCCGACAATGAAGCCTTTGGACTCTGACAAGAAGGTTGAGAAGGCTGCTGCGGCTCCTGTTGAAGCTGCTCCGGTAGTTGAAGAAAAGATTGATTTTTCCAACGTAGTTATCGAACCTCTCTTTGAAGATTTCGTCGATTTCGAGACATTTTCTAAGTCCGATTTCCGCGCTGTAAAGGTTCTTGAATGTGAAGCAGTACCGAAATCTAAGAAGCTCTTAAAGTTCACTCTGGATGACGGAACAGGCGTAAATAGAACGATTTTAAGCGGTATTCACGCATTTTATGAGCCCGAAGAACTCGTTGGCAAGACCTTGATTGCGATCACGAATCTGCCTCCGAGACCGATGATGGGCATCGACTCCTGTGGTATGCTTCTCTCCGCAATTAACAAGCGCGGTGAGGAAGAAGAACTCCATCTTTTGATGGTCGATAACCACATCCCCGCCGGCGCAAAGCTCTATTGATTGCCCCCAAATTGTCGGTGCTTACGCCACAACTTACGCCAATTTACTCCGAGGATACACCACAGAGACAGAGAGAAATGTACAAATGAAAACAGCCCTGCAGAATCGCTTCTGCAGGGCTGTTCAGTTTGTCAAAAAGGCTTTTTGACAAACTGAAAACCACCGTAATTCTATCAGAATTACGGTGGTTCTTATGGCAGCGGGAGAAGGATTCGAACCCTCACATACGGAGTCAGAGTCCGCTGTGCTACCTTTACACAATCCCGCTATGTTCCTGACGAACAAAATTTATTATACTCGTTTTCCAGCGTTTGTCAACACTTTTTTTCCGGTTTCTGAAAAAATTTTCCGGGGGCGGTTTGGCCCGCCCCCGGAGAGGGTAAGAGACGTTACGCCGCCAGCAGATCCGCCGACGTGAAGTACTTCCGCAGCGGCTTATACAGCAGGGCAAACACCACCAGGCACAGGACGATGCTGGGCAGCATATAGCTGCCGTTGTACAGCAGGGAATAGAACCAGGGGCTGGTCATGGTCATGCCGAAGAACTCGTCGGGCATCCACTTGCCCCAGACGAACACGCCGATGAGGTAGTGGGCCAGGAAGCGCAGCACGCCGCCGATGATGGTGCCGTAATAGACGCTCCACTTCCGGCGGGACAGCAGGCCCGCGCCGAAGCCCAGGGCCACAAAGGCCAGGAAATAGTCGCAGATGATGGTGGTCCAGTCAATGGAGAACTTGTTGCCGATGAGGTAGGTGATGGTGCCGTACACCAGGCCCGCCAGAGAGCCCCAGCCGCAGCCGTACCGGGCGGCGAACAGGATGATGGGCAGCATCTCCAGGGTGATGGAGCCGCCGTTGGGGAACTCATAGAGCTTGATGAGGCTGAGGATCTCCGCCATG
>OLSD01000700.1_pt1 | contig 31468 bp, 28 predicted proteins | sample 1672211 | NCBI WGS metagenome assembly OLSD01 (sample SAMEA3136659, study PRJEB25190) | human gut metagenome | reverse complement strand
CAGCCGCCGGAGCGGTGCTTAAGCCGTAAGGCGGGAATTATGCGGTGTTGCCTTAGTTTTGTAGGGGCGAGCAGTGCTCGCCCGCGAAACCTGACGGTGGCCGTGAACGGCCCGGGTCGTCGAGGACGCCGACCCCTACAACGTGCGGAAATGCGCGAAAAGAACGGAGATGCAATAGTATGGCTTTCATCACAATAAACCACCATGCCCCTGCCGACAACGGCGCGGCGTTTGTGGCCGAAAACGCCACACTGGCGGGCAGCGTGCGGCTTGAGAAAAACAGCAGCGTCTGGTACGGCGCGGTGCTGCGGGCGGACACCGGGCGCATTGCCATTGGGGAAAACTCCAACGTGCAGGACAACGCCGTGCTGCACACCGGCCCCGGGCTGGATGTGACGGTGGGGCGCGGAACGTCCGTCGGACACGGGGCCGTTGTGCACGGCTGCACGGTGGGCGACGGCTGCCTGATTGGGATGCACGCGACGATTTTGAATGGCGCGGTCATCGGGGACGGCTGCCTGATCGCCGCGGGGGCGCTTGTGCCGGAGAACATGCAGGTGCCCGCGGGGAGCCTTGTCATCGGCGTGCCCGGCAAGGTCGTGCGGCCCGTCAGCGCGGCACAGGCTGACGCCATCAAGGCCAATGAAGAAGAATATCTGGAATTGGCGAGGGCGCACGCAGAGGCAAAATAACCGCGGTATGCGCTTTTGCCGGAGACGTAAGGCGGCCAGCCCTCTGGCCGCCGCGGAGGGGTCAAGACCCCTCCCTACAAATAAACCGTTAAAGGGGTGCCAACGGCAAAGCTGCCGGCCGGGCATGCCCGGCCCCTACAGAGCAATAAAAAACAGGATGCTGTCTTGCGAAACGGCATCCTGTTTTTTATGGAATTTACTTCAGCACCGCGCCCAGATTGGCGCTGGTGACCAACCTTGCGTACCGTGCCAGCCAGCCGGTCTTGATGTTCGGCTCGGGCTGGACGTAGGAGGCCTTGCGGGCGGCAAGCTCGTCGCCGCTGACGGCCAGGTGGATGGACGCATTCGGAATGTCGATCTCGATGGTGTCCCCTTCCCTGACCAGACCGATGGGGCCGCCGGAGGCTGCCTCGGGGCTGACGTGGCCGATGGCCGCGCCGCGGGACGCACCGGAGAAGCGGCCATCCGTGATGAGTGCCACCGTGGTATCCAGCTTCATGCCCGCCAGTGCGCTGGTGGGGTTGAGCATCTCGCGCATACCGGGGCCGCCCTTGGGGCCCTCGTAGCGGATGACCACTACGTCGCCGGGGTGGATGTCACCTGCGTAGATAGCCGCAATGGCGGTGTCCTCGCTGTCAAAGACGCGCGCGGGGCCGCTGTGAACCTGCATTTCAGGCGCAACGGCGCTGCGCTTGACGACACAGCCGTCCGGCGCAATGTTGCCCCACAGAATCTGCAGACCGCCGGTCTGACTGTACGGGTTGTCGATGGAGCGGATCGCCTTGTCGTTGAGAATCTTCGCACCGCGGATGTTCTCTCCCAGCGTTTTGCCGGTGACGGTGGGAACATCGAGGTCGAGCAGGTTCTTCTTTGCCAGCTCAGCCTGCACCGCCGGGATGCCGCCCGCCTTATACAGGTCGGGCATGTGGGTGGGGCCGGCGGGGGCCAGATGGCAGAGATTCGGCGTTCTGGCGGAAATCTCGTTAAAGAGCTTCAGGTCAATCGGGCAGCCCGCCTCCTGCGCAATCGCCAGCAGGTGCAGCACCGTGTTGGTGGAGCAGCCCAGCGCCATGTCGCAGGTCAGGGCGTTGCGGATGGAGCGCTCGTTGATGATCTGGCGCGCGGTCACGCCGCGGCTGACCAGGTCCATGATGGCCATACCGGCGTGCTTGGCCAGCTGCAGGCGCTTGGCGTAGACGGCGGGAATCGTGCCGTTGCCGGGCAGCGCGATGCCGATGGCCTCGCACAGGCAGTTCATGCTGTTGGCCGTGTACATGCCGGAGCAGGAGCCGCAGCCCGGGCAGCAGTTGCAGGTGCAGTCCTCAAGCTGAGCGTCGTCGATCATACCGGCCTTGTACGCGCCGACAGCCTCGAACATTTTGGAAAGGCTGACCTCCTCGCCGCCGTAGCGGCCTGCCAGCATCGGGCCGCCGGAGCAGACCACGGCGGGCACGTCCATGCGGACGGCGGCCATGACCATGCCGGGCACGATCTTGTCGCAGTTGGGAACCAGTACCAGACCGTCCAGCTGGTGGGCCATGAACATCGTCTCAACGCTGTCGCAGATCAGTTCACGGCTGGCGAGGGAGTATTTCATGCCCACATGGCCCATAGCGATGCCGTCGCAGACACCGATGGCGGGGATGAGGATGGGGGTGCCGCCTGCCATGCGCACGCCAGCCTTGACGGCATCGGCGATCTTATCCAGATGGGCGTGGCCGGGGACGATCTCGCTGTAGGCGGAAACGACGCCGATCAGCGGACGGTCCAGCTCCTCCGGCGTGTAGCCCAGCGCATAAAACAGGCTGCGGTTTGGTGCCCGCTCCGGGCCTTTTTTGACGTTATCGCTGTTCATAGGTTTTCTCCGTTTTCATATAAAATGCCTTCCCCCTGCGGGGGAAGGTGCCGCGAAGCGGCGGATGAGGGGCGGCCTTACGCCCGCCGCCCGTAAACGGGATGCTGCGGGAGCTCTGCCCTCATCCGGCCCTGCGGGGCCACCTTCCCCCCTCGGGGGAAGGCTTAGAGCGTTATCTTATAATTACTTCTTCAGCCAGCTCATCATCTTGCGGAGCTCGGCGCCGACCTTCTCGATGGGATGGTTGGCGGCGATGCGGCGCTGTGCGAGGAAGTGGGTCTTGCGGCCGCCCTTCGGGCTCATCTCGGTCAGGAACTCGGAGGCGAAGGTGCCGTCCTGGATCTCCTTCAGGACCTGCTTCATCTCCTTGCGGGTGTCCTCGGTGATGAGGCGCTTGCCGGTGCGGTAGTCGCCGTACTCGGCGGTGTTGGAGATGGAATAGCGCATCTTGGAGAAGCCGCCCTCGTTGATCAGGTCAACGATCAGCTTCATCTCGTGGCAGGTCTCAAAGTAGGCCATCTCGGGGGCGTAGCCGGCCTCGACCAGCGTGTCGAAGCCAGCCTGGATCAGCTCGCAGACGCCGCCGCAGAGCACTGCCTGCTCACCGAACAGGTCGGTCTCGGTCTCCTCCTTGAAGGTCGTCTCGAGGATGCCGGCGCGGCCGGCACCGATGCCGGAGGCGTAGGCCAGGGCGATTTCCTTGGCCTTGCCGGTGTAGTCCTGCTCCACGCAGATCAGGGACGGGCAGCCCTCGCCCTCGGTGTACAGGCGGCGGACGATGTGACCGGGGCCCTTGGGAGCAATCATGATGACGTCAACGTTCTTCGGCGGGGTGATGGTCTTGAAGTGGATGTTGAAGCCGTGGGCAAAGGCCAGTGCCTTGCCCTCGGTCATGTAGGGGGCAACCTGCGTGTTGTAGATGTCGGCGCACAGCTCGTCGGGAACCAGCATCATGACAACGTCACCGGCCTTGGCAGCCTCCTCGACCTCCATGACCTTGAAGTTCTCATGGGTGGCAGCGAACTCGGAGGCCTTCTCCCAGTGGGCAGAGCCCTTGCGCAGACCGACAACGACATTGACGCCGCTCTCGGCCAGATTCTCGGAATGAGCGTGACCCTGAGAGCCGAAGCCGATGATGGCAACGGTCTTGCCGTCGAGCACGCCGAGGTTGCAGTCGGAATCATAGTACTTGTTGATAGCCATGGTGGTGTCTCCTTTTGTTGTTGATACTTTTTATATTTGTAATTTTAATTGGGAAACGAAAATAAAAATCCGTAGGGGCGCATTCTATATGCGTCCGTGCAGTGCAGCCTACGGCGGGCGGATATGGAATCCGCCCCTACAGGCATTGAAAATTTACGAGCAGCTCAATGGCAATGCGTCCCCGGCAGGGGCAGCTGCGCCTCCCCGACCTCCTGCGCGAGCTTCTGCATGTGCTCGTGCTTGCCGCCGCGCTCCAGCGCGGTGACGCCGGTGCGGCAGAGCTCCAGAATGTTGTAGCCCTTGAACATGGTCAAAAAGGCGTCGATCTTATCCGGCTTGCCGGTCAGTTCAAAAATCATGCTGTCGGGCGACAGGTCGATGATCTTTGCCTTGTAAATGCTGGAAATCTCCCGCAGCTCGGCGCGGTTCTGGGTGTCGCACTCTACCTTTAAAAGCAGCAGCTCGCGCTGCAGGCTCTTGTCGGGGTCCAGCTCAAAGATCTGTCGGGTGACCTCAAGTCGCTCGGTCTGTAAAATCAGCTGGTTCAGCGCCTGTTCGGTGCCGCGCAGTGTGACCGTGATGCGGCTGACCGAGGGGTCATTCGTGGCGGATACCGTCAGGCTGTCGATGTTGAAGCCGCGGCGGCAGAACAGGCTGGAAATGCGCGCCAGAACGCCGTTGCTGTTGTCAACCAGCAGGCTGATGACCCGCCGGGTGTTGTTGTTCTGTTCCATGCGTGTCACCTCATTCCATGATGATGTCGTTGACGGTGCCGCCGCCGGGGATCATCGGCAGGACCTTTTCGTCCTTGCCGATGCGGCAGTCGATCCAACTCGGGCCCTTCTGCTTCATCGCGTCGGCGAACGCCGCCTTGAACTCGGCGGGCGTCGCAGCGCGGTAGCCTTTGGCCCCGAAGCCCTCGGCCAGCTTGACAAAGTCGGTCTTGCGGTGCGGGTCTGTGTCGGAGTAGCGCTTCTCGTAGAAGGTCGTCTGCCACTGGCGCACCATGCCGAGCACCTGATTGTTGAAAATTACCGTGATGATGGGCAGGTCGTAGCTGACGGCGGTGCAGGCCTCGTTCAGGTTCATGTGGAACGAGCCGTCGCCCGTCAGCATGACGACGCGGGCATCCCTGCCCAGCGCCATCTGTGCGCCGATGGCCGCGCCGTAGCCGAAGCCCATTGTGCCCAGACCGCCGCTGGTCAGGAAACCGCGGGATTTCGTGTGGTGCAGATACTGCGCCGCCCACATCTGGTGCTGGCCGACGTCGGTGACGTAAACGGCCTCGGGGCCTGCCTGATTGCAGATCTCATCAATGATCTGGTGCGGCTTGAGCTCGGTGTCGCTGTCCACAGGTTTGTAGTCGTCCTTCTGCCAGCCGCGGATCTGCTCCATCCAGAGCTTGTGCTCGGCCTTTTCGACGTAGGGCAGAATGGCCTGCAAAATGTAGCTGGCGTCGCCGGTCAGGCTTAAATCGACGTCCACATTCTTGCCCAGCTCGCTGGGGTCAATGTCGATCTGGATGATTTTAGCGCGCTTGGCAAAGCTGTCGGGGTTCAGCGCCACGCGGTCACTGAACCGTGTGCCCACGGCAATGACCAAATCAGCCTCGTCAATGGCTTTGTTGGCGGCGTAGCAGCCGTGCATACCCAGCAGCCCTAAGTTGTGCGGCTCACCGTAGCTGAGGACACCGGCGGCCATCAGGGTGTAGGTGGCGGGCATGCCGGTCTTTTCCAGCAAATCACGCAGGGGCTGGCAGCCCGCCGCGCTGCGGACGCCGCCGCCGAAGTAGACGATCGGGCGCTCCGACTCGTTGATCATCTGAGCGGCCTTTTTGACGTCCTCCTCATTATACTGGGTCACGGTGCGGATGAGCTCGGGAGCCTTGGGGGTGAACTCACAGGAGGCAGCCGTGATGTCCTTGGGAATATCGACGAGGACGGGACCCTTGCGGCCCGACTGCGCAATGCGGAAGGCTGCGCGCATCGTGTCGGCCAGGTCCTCGACCCGGCGCACCGTGTAGTTGTGCTTCGTGATGGGCATCGTAATGCCCTCAATGTAGGCCTCCTGGAAGGAGTCCTTGCCCAGCAGCGTTGTGGCGACGTTGCCGGTGAAAGCGACCATCGGCACACTGTCCATGTAGGCTGTGGCAATGCCGGTGACGAGGTTCGTGGCACCGGGGCCGCTGGTGGCCAGCACGACGCCGGTGCGGCCCGTGGCGCGGGCGTAGCCGTCCGCCGCGTGGGACGCGCCCTGCTCATGGGCGGTCAGCACATGGCGGATGCGGTCCGAGTTTTTATAAAGTTCATCGTACAGATTCAGCACTGCGCCGCCGGGATAGCCGAACAGGGTGTCAACGCCCTGCTCGACCAGCACTTCGACGAAGATCTGTGAACCGGTCAATTTCATGTTTCTGCTCCTTCCTGGTTTTAGCACGGCCTGCCGGGGGTCTGTAGGGCGGGGTGACCTCACCCCGCCGCGGCGGCCTCCCGTAAGAGGGGCAAAGGATAAAACAAAACAGGCTTTGCCCCTTGTATTCCAAGAGACAAAGCCTGTGTATAGCTCTGCGGTACCACTCTTATTGGGGCAGTGCCCCCACCTCATGGGCCTCCAACAAGGCCCGGCACTGTAACGGGTGCGCCCGTACCGCCCTACTGTGATTTCGGGTGGTCTGCTCCGGGATCAGTTCGCGGCCTGCTGCCCTGCTGCCTTGCACCAACCGGCAGCTCTCTGCAGGGTGCGGGACCGTTACTAACTTCCCATCCACGCATTGTCTGAATGTGTGATAAACTATACCGTACTTTTGCAGATTTGTCAAGACTTGTTTGAAAATTCCGCAACAAATCTTGCAACTTTTTGCCACGGCGTTTATACTGGTGGTAAAGAGTGTATCTCTTGGGAAAGGAATATGAATATGCTTCGTAATGAATGGCTGGCCCATCTGGATGGGCTTGTGGTGTTCCGCGGCCTGCTGGCGGCGGAGCCGTTGCGCTCTCTGCACGCGGCGCTGGCGGCGGATGAGGACGCCCTGACGGGCGCTGTCGCCGCGTTTGAGGCGGCGCTGTTTGCCCGCGGCACCAACTGGACCGAGGCCCTGCTGGATGCCGTGCTCGAGGAGGAAAACCTCTGCCTGCGTGTGGCAGCCGGGCAGGATGCCGGCCCCGTGCTGGAGACTGCGCTGAACAGCGAGCTGGACTTTTTGCAGACGCTTGGCCGTGCGCCGCTGGACGAGGTGTTCCCCGGCGCGGCAGTGTTCCTGCCGCGGTGGGAGACAACGCCCGACGCCGACTACCACGCGGCCTATGAGGCGCGCCGTGCGGCCATGGGCCAGAAGGGCTACGGCATGTTTGCCCGCCACCATGTCTTTGCGCTGGAGGACGGGCATCTGGTGCCGGTGCGCTACCCCGATCCGCAGCGTCTGAGCGAGCTGCCCGGCTACGAGCAGGAGCGCGAGAAGGTCATTGCCAACACCCGCGCCCTGCTGGAGGGCCGCCCGGCCAATAACGTGCTGCTCTACGGCGATGCGGGCACGGGCAAGTCCAGCACGGTCAAGGCAATTGCCAACGAGTTTGCGCCCGACGGCCTGCGCCTGATCGAGGTGAAGAAGAACCAGCTCTACCAGATCCCCGCCCTGATGGACGAGCTGGCAAAGAACCCGCTGAAATTCATCCTTTTTATTGATGACTTGAGCTTTGCCTCCAACGATGACAACTTTGCGGCGCTGAAGGCGATCCTGGAGGGCGGCGTCGGCGGGCGCAGCCATAATGTGGCGGTCTACGCCACAAGCAACCGCCGCCACCTCGTCAAGGAGACGATGGCGGACCGCAGCGGCGACGACCTGCACGCGATGGACACCCGGCAGGAGCTTATGAGCCTGTCGGCCCGGTTCGGCCTGACGGTGACGTTCCAGCAGCCTGACAAGGACCGCTATGACCGCATCCTGCTGGAGCTGGCGAAGCAGTACAATGTCCAGATGCCCAGCGACCAGCTCTTTATCAAGGGTGCCGCCTTTGCCCTGCGCGCCGGTGGCCGCAGCCCGCGCGTAGCCAAGCAGTTTGTGGAGCTGCTGGCGGCGGGCGTCAAGGTATAAAATTTCTCCACCCTGTAGTGGTGAACAATGTTCGCCACTACATAGCATAAGAATCAGGCGCGCTCCGTCACCAGCTTAAACCCTGCCTCCGTCAGCTTTTGCTTAATGGTCTCAATCTGCGCGGCATCTCGCGTTTCGAGGCCGAGCTTCAGGAAGCAGCTTGTGATGGCCATGTTCGCATCGCTGCGGTCATGGTGGACGCTGACGACGTTCGCACCGCAGGCGGAGACAATGTCGCTGACCAGGCTCAGCTGGCCGGGCTTGTCCTCCAGCGCGATCATCAGGTTCGTCTTGCGCCCGCTCATAACAAGGCCGCGGGTGATGACGCGGGACAGAATGTTCACGTCGATGTTGCCGCCGGAAATCAGGCAGACCGTTTTCTTGCCCGCCAGCGGCAGCTTGCCGAACAGTGCGGCGGCCACCGGCGTGGCACCTGCGCCCTCGGCGACGAGCTTCTGGTTCTCCATCAGCGCCAGAATGGCCGCGGCGATCTCGTCCTCGCTGACCGTAACGATCTCGTCCACGTACTGGCTGACCATGTCGAACGTCGTCTCGCCGGGCGTCTTGACCGCAATGCCGTCGGCAAAGGTCACGGCGCTGTCCAGCGTTTCATATTTGTGGTCGTGGAAGGCGTGCTCCATGCTGGGCGCACCCGTGGCCTGCACGCCGTAGATCTTTACCTCGGGGCGCAGGCTCTTGATGGCGAACGCCACGCCGGAGATCAGACCGCCGCCGCCGATAGGCACGATGACCGCGTCCACATCGGGCAGTTGGTCGAGGATTTCGAGACCAATCGTTCCCTGCCCTGCGATGACCAGCTCGTCATCATAAGGATGAATGAAGGTCATGCCGGTCTGCTCCTGCAGCTCCACGGCGCGGTCATGCGCGTCGTCGTAGGTGGCCTTGACCAGCTCGACCTCGGCACCGAGGCGCTTTGTGCTCTCTACCTTCATAATAGGGGCACCGTCCGGCATACAGACAACGCTTTTGATGCCCATGCGGGTCGCGGCCAGCGCCACGCCCTGCGCATGGTTGCCCGCCGAGCAGGCAATGACGCCCTTCGCGCGCTCCTCCGCGGACAGCTGGCTGATTTTGTAGTACGCGCCGCGGACCTTGAAGCTGCCTGTAACCTGCAAATTTTCGGTTTTCAGGTACAGATCGGTGCCGGGGCACAGGCGTGTGGCGGCGATCAGGTCGGTCTTGCGGGCAACCTGCTTCAAGACGAACTTAGCATGGTAGATTTTATCCAGTGTAAGCATGGGCTGTTCCCTCTCTGTTTGACAATAGTCGGGCCCGACCCGGGCTTGCCGGATCGGGCCGGGCCGCGCCGTTGCGGCCGAGACACTGACATGAGTATAGTTGAAATTTGCTAATTTGTAAAGTGAAAAATATTCATCATTAAATTGTACAAAAATAATAATCGAGAATTGTACAATTCTACCACTATGTTGTAGGCGCAGAATGCTGTATAATAGATGTAACGATAGCAAAATATGTTTGCTTTTTAACAATCACCTTTATGAGGAGGCAATTTCCCGTATGGATATTCGTTATTCCTGCAACCAGCGTGATTTCAAGCGCTACACCACCGAGGAGACCCGCAACGAAATGCTCATCACCGGCCTGTACAAGGCAGATGAGATGGTCGCTGTTTACAGCCACGTGGATCGCATGGTCACGCTGGGCTGCATGCCTGTGCACGAGGAGGTCTCCATCGACAAGGGCATTGATGTATGGGCCAACTTCGGCACCCACTACTTCCTGGAGCGCCGCGAGATCGGCATCTTCAACATTGGTGACGGTGCCGGCACGGTCACGGCGGATGGCAAGGAGTATCACCTGAACTACAAGGACTGCCTGTACCTGACCAAGGGCAACCAGAAGGTCACCTTCAAGAGCGACGATCCGGAGCATCCGGCCAAGTTCTACATGGTCTCTGCCCCGGCCCATTGCAGCTATGAGAACAAGCTCATCACCATCGAGCAGGCCGCCAAGCGCCCGCTGGGCAGCGTCGAGACCTGCAACAAGCGCACGATCAACCAGTTCATCCATCCCAGCGTGCTCAAGACCTGCCAGCTGTCCATGGGTATGACCGCTCTGGAGCCCGGCAGCAACTGGAACACCATGCCCAGCCACACCCATGAGCGCCGCATGGAGATCTACACCTACTTTGAGGTCCCCGAGGGCCAGGTCGTTTTCCACATGTGCGGTGAGCCCACCGAGACCCGCCATATTGTCATGCATAACTATGACGCGGTCATCAGCCCGTCCTGGAGCATCCACAGCGGCGTAGGTACGTCCAATTACACCTTTATCTGGGCCATGGGCGGCGAGAACATGGAGTTCGATGATATGGATAATATCGCCACAACTGATTTGCGCTGACCGCAAGAAACGCACATATTTTGCGCTGGCTTGCGCAAGATATGCGCAACCATTTACTTTAATTCTCGCGCCCCAGTGATGGGCGCCGGAATATATGACTGTTACAAACTTAGGAGGTTTTGCATCATGTCTGTTTGCACCCCGAAATCCTTCGACCTGACCGGTAAGGTCGCCCTCGTCACCGGCGCTTCCTATGGCATCGGCTTTGCTATTGCCACCGCTATGGCCAATTGCGGCGCCAAGATCGTCTTTAACGACATCAAGCAGGAGCTGGTCGACAAGGGCCTGGCCGCCTACAAGGAAGCCGGCATCGAAGCCCACGGCTATGTCTGCGACGTCACCAACGAGGATGCCGTCAATGAGATGGTCAAGAAAATCACCGCCGAGGTCGGCCACATCAATGTGCTGGTCAACAACGCCGGTATCATCAAGCGCATCCCGATGATCGAGATGACCGCTGCCCAGTTCCGTCAGGTCATCGACGTTGACCTGAACGCTCCTTTCATCGTCGCTAAGGCGGTCATTCCCGATATGATCGAGCAGGGCGGCGGCAAGATCATCAACATCTGCTCCATGATGAGCGAACTGGGCCGCGAGACTGTCTCCGCCTACGCCGCTGCCAAGGGCGGCCTGAAGATGCTGACCAAGAACATCGCCTCCGAGTACGGCAAGTACAACATCCAGTGCAACGGCATCGGACCCGGCTACATCGCCACCCCGCAGACCGCACCTCTGCGTGAGATCCAGCCCGACGGCAGCCGTCATCCGTTTGACCAGTTCATCGTTGCCAAGACCCCTGCTGAGCGCTGGGGCAAAGCCGAGGATCTGGGCGGCCCCGCCGTCTTCCTCGCCTCCGAGGCTTCCGACTTCGTCAACGGCCTGATCCTCTACGTTGACGGCGGCATCCTCGCCTACATCGGCAAGCAGCCCGGCTGATTTACTTTCTTCGAGAAGAAAGTAAACAAAGAAGCTTTCAAACAATAAAAAGGACATCCGCTCGTGAAAGGGCGGATGTCCTTTTTTGTTTTAGCTGCACGGTAGGGGCCGGGCATGCCCGGCCCGGCAATGTATGGTAAACGGACGCTTACGGGAATCTCCCGGGCCGCATATATGCGGCCCCTACACCTCTGCCGCCCTGTAGGGAGCAGCGTTCCCGACGCCCGCAGGATAGCAGGCGATTGGCAGGGCGTCGGGCGGCCAGTCTTCTGGCCGCCGCGGAGGGGTCAAGACCCCTCCCTACAAAACGACCCGCAAAGGGGCTTTACCCGATGGTCACGCTCCACTTGAACTCCTTGCTCTCGCCGGGGTTCAGCTCGATGTGATGGCCTGCCTCGTTGACGGAGTTGGCCCAGCCGTTCCAGGGCTCCATGCAGACGAAGCTCTCGGCGTCCTGCTGCCAGAGCACGCCGTTGGTGAAAACGCTCTCGTCAAAGCTGACCGTGACCTTGTGGCCGTTGCCGGAGTCGGTGAAGCGCATCGGGCTCTTGACGCCGGTCATCAGGCGGATGGAGTCGGCACTCCCCTCCTTGCGGGTCAGGGTAATGGTCTCGGGCGCGGCGGGCTGCTCGCCCTTGGCGCTTTCGCTGCAGGTGGCGGCGTCGATGTCAAACGCGACGTTGTCCAGCTTGCTGGCGGCGAAGTACGGGTGGAAGCCGACGCTGAACGGCAGGGCCTTGTCGCCGGTGTTGGCGACGGTCAGGGCCAGCGTGGCGGTGCTGCCGGTCAGGGTGTAGCGCATGGTCAGGGCAAAATCGAACGGGTAGACGAACTTTGTCAGACCGTTGGGGGTCAGGGTCAGCTCAATGGCGGTGTCGTCCGCGCTCTTGACCTGCCACGGCACGAGGTCGGCCAGGCCGTGGACCTCGATGGGATAGGCCGCGCCGTTGAAGTGGTGCACGCCGTCGTCCGGTTTGCCGCAGTTCGGGAACAGGATGGGGATGCCGCAGCGCGGGCGGTCCGTGGACTCGAAGTTTTTGTCGCGCAGCCACAGGTATTCGTCGCCGTTTTTGGTGAAGGATGTGGCCATGCCGCCCTTCTCGGGCGTGACGGTGAAGGCGTACTCGCCGTCGGTCAGGGTCAGGGTCTTGTAGGAGGCACCGTATTTTTCATAGGTGCCGGTAGTCAGAGTAGACATGATAAGGCTCTCCTTTGTATGCACGTAGGGGCCGCACATGTGCGGCCCGCAACTTTGTGGAAAGCACCCGATTGCGGGTAAGTTGCGGGCCGGGCATGCCCGGCCCCTACAGCGTAGTGGATTTTTCGTGTTTAATTATACCACAAACAGGCTTACAATACAACGCCATCCTTAAAGATCGAGATTTCGCGGAAGCCCTTCTTCTCGGCGCAGGTCTGCTTGCCGGAGGCAACGTCCAGCACGAGCTGGTACAGGTCGGCACCGGCCTCGTCCAGCGTGCGCTCGCCGTCTGCGACGACACCGGCGTTGAAGTCGATCCAGGTCTTTTTTCTGGCGGCCAGCTGGCTGTTGGTGGCAATTTTCAGCGTCGGCGCGGGGGCACCAAACGGCGTGCCGCGGCCCGTGCTGAACAGCACCATGTGCGCGCCCGCAGCAGTCAGCGCCGTGGCGGAGACCAGGTCGTTGCCGGGGCCGTACAGCATGTTCAGGCCCTTGGTGGTGACGGGCTCGCCGTAGTCGATGACACCCATGATCGGCGCGGAGCCGCCCTTCTGCACGCAGCCGCAGGACTTGTCCTCCAGCGTCGTGATGCCGCCCTGCTTGTTGCCCGGGCTCGGGTTGTCGTAGACGACCTCATTGTGGCTGATGAAATACTCTTTGAAGCCGTTGATCATCCTGACGGCCTTCTCAAAGACCTGCTCGTTCTGGCAGCGGTCCATCAGGAAGCCCTCGGCACCGAACATCTCGGGCACCTCGGTCAGCACGGTGGAGCCGCCGCGGGCGCACAGCATATCGCTGAAGCGGCCAATCGTCGGGTTGGCGGTGATGCCGGACAAACCGTCCGAGCCGCCGCACTTCATGCCGACGACAAGCTCGCTGGCAGGGATCGGCTCACGCTTAAACTGCGCGGCGTAGGCGGCCAGCTCTTTCAGGATCTCGCGTCCCGCGACCAGCTCGTCCTCAACGTCCTGGCAGGTCAGGAACTTGACGCGGTCATGGTCGTAGTCGCCCAGCTCGGCCAGGAACTGCTCATGGGTCAGGTTTTCGCAGCCTAGGCTCAGCACCAGAACCGCGCCCGCGTTGGGGTGACGCACCAGAGATGCCAGCAGCTTGCGGGTCTGTGCGTGGTCATGGCCGGTCTGGGAGCAGCCGAACGGATGGGTGAAGGTATACAGCCCGTCGATGCTGCCGGTCACAAGGTCCTGATTGTCGCGCACGAGCGCCTTGGCGCAGTCGTTGACGCAGCCGACAGTCGGGATGATCCAGATCTCGTTGCGGATGGCAGCGCGGCCGTCCTTGCGGCGGTAGCCCATGAAGGTGTCAGGCGCGGCGGGGGTCAGCGGGTGCACATTGGGGTGATAGCTGTACTCGATCTCACCGGAGAGGTTCGTGTGGATGTTGTGGGTGTGCATCCAGGTGCCGGGCACGGCGTCCGCCGTGGCGTGGCCGATGGGAAAGCCGTATTTGATGACGTTTTCGCCGCTTTTGATGGGCGCAATGGCCATCTTGTGGCCCTGGGGAATGTCCTCAATGGCGGTGACGGTGGTGTTATCGACGGGGACTGCCGTGCCTTTGGCGATGGGATGCAGGGCGACGACGACGTTGTCCTTGGGGTTGATCTTAATGGCGATAGGCATAAGATGTCTCCTTAGCTTCTGATAAAAGTGGGGCCGGAGGGCAACCTCCGGCCCCAATGGGGTACGTTTTAAGCCTTCCCCCTTGGGGGAAGGTGGCCGTAAGGCCGGATGAAGGGCGGGTGTGCGGGGGCATGCTCGGCCCTCATCAGTCGGCTGCGCCGACAGCTTCTCCCGATGGAGAAGCCTTTGGACGCTTACAGGCAGGAAGCATACGCGGCCAGTGCGCCGTTCTCGCGGATGTTGGTCAGATTCTTGACGGTGGCCTCCTCGAAGCCGGGAACCTTGGTCAGGTCCTGGCCCCACATCTGCTCGTTGGTCATGACGGCATGGACCAGCGTCGGGACGTCGTCGTTCTTGTGCTCGTTGTAGAATTCAAGGACCCAGCGGTCATCGGAGACGGTGTACTCGTTGCCCTTGGCACGCTTGCAGACCAGACCCTTGTCGGTCAGCTCCTGCACATCATTGCTGTAGAAGGCAATGTATGCGGCAAAGCTCATGGTCAGGCAGGTGGGCAGCTTGCCATTCTTCTCGATATACTCAAGGAAGGAGGGCATGTTGCGGGCGCGCCATTTGGAGGTGGAGTTCAGAGAGATGCTCATCAGCTCATGGTTGACGAACGGGTTGTTGAAGCGGTCCTGCACAGCAGCGGCGAACTTCTTGCAGTCCTCCTGATCCAGCGGCAGGATGGGCACGACCTCGTCCAGCAGCATCTTGTTCATGTAGCCCAGGACGGTGGCGTCGTGCATGCAGTCACGGACGATGTCAAAACCGGCCAGATAAGCGCCCAGCACAAAGCCGGTGTGTGCGCCGTTCAGGATGCGGACCTTGCGCTTCTTGTACGGGCTCATGTCGGGGGTCACAAAGACGCGGCTCTCGAGACCGGCCTTGCGGAAGGGCAACACGTCGTTCAGCTTGGTATCACCCTCGATGACCCAGACGCCAAAGACCTCGCCGACGTCCAGCAGGGGGTCAGCGTAGCCGTGCTTCTGCTCAAGCTCGGCGACCTCCTTCGGGTCACGGATGCGGCCCGGAACGATGCGGTCAACCAGAGAACCGCAGAAGGTGCAGTCCTCATTGACGTACTTCCTGAAGCCGTCGTCCAGGCCCCACTGGTCAATGTACTGGTTGACGCACTTGAGCAGCTCCTTGCCGTTGTTGTCGATCAGCTCGCAGGCCAGCATGATGATGCCCTTCTTGCCTGCCTTGTAGCGGTGGTACAGCACCTGGGTCAGCTTGCCGGGGAAGCTGGATGCGGGCACGTCCTCCAGCTTGCAGGCGGGGTCGTAGACGATGCCTGCCTCGGTGGTGTTGGAAACGATGATCTCAAGATCATCGCTGGCGGCGACGTCCATCATCTGCTTAAAGCCCTCCTCCTCATACGGGTTCAGGCAGCGGGAGACGCTGGAGATAACGCGCTTGTCATCGACCTTCCGGCCATTTTCACTGCCGCGCAGATACAGGGTGTACAGACCCTCCTGCTCGTTGATCATCTTGGCCAGGCCGGGGGCGATGGGCTGGACCAGAACGCACTTGCCGTTCCAGTCGGCCTTCTCGTTGGCCAGATCGAACCAGTAATCCACGAACGCGCGCAGGAAGTTGCCCTCGCCGAACTGCAGGACCTTCTCCGGGGCGTTTTTCAAAATATAGCCGTTGTAGCCGGATTTTGCAAGAACTTCATAATTTAAGGTTTCCATATATGCTTCTCCTTAACATAAACAAATCTGGTGCGCAGCGGGGGGCTGCAGCACGTCCTGTTACCTGAATTATATTTTCTTTAGGCCGTTTCGTCAAGATTCATTCCGTAAACAGCGCACATATTTTGCGCAGTTTTGAGGCCAATTTTGGGATTCCGCATCTTGCACAACAAAGAACCGCACTTTTTGGCTATAATTTCGATTAACAAGCAATTTTTGCAACTTGTGCAAGGTAAAATAGTTATGTATAATAATAGCAGAGCATGCTGTTTTGGGTCATCTTTACAGCGCAAGGTATGTGCTATCAGGGCCCGGGGCGGCATTCCCCCGACTATCATTTATAACATCATTAAGGAGCGTCTGTACATGAAAGCATTTATGGACAAGGACTTTTTGCTGGAGACCCCTACCGCGCAGCATCTGTACCACGACTATTCGGCCAAGCTGCCCATCGTGGATTATCACTGCCACATTCCCCCGCAGGAAATTTATGAGGACCGCCGCTTTGAGAACATCGCGCAGGTCTGGCTGGGCGGCCATCAGGTGCTGGCCGACGGCAGCGACTACTATTTCGGCGACCACTACAAGTGGCGCGTGATGCGCTCCAACGGCGTGCCCGAGGAGTACATCACCGGTGACAAGCCGGATCGTGAGCGCTTTCAGAAGTTTGCCGAGAGCCTGGAAATGGCCATCGGCAACCCGATGTATACCTGGTGCCACCTCGAGCTGAAGAAGTACTTCGGCTATGAGGGCGTGCTGAACGGCGAGACCGCCGAGGAGGTCTGGAACCTCTGCAACGACAAGCTGCAGCATGACCCGAAGCTGACCGTCCGCGGCCTGATCGAGCAGAGCAACGTCGCCATGGTCGGCACCACCGACGACCCCATCGACTCCCTCGAGTGGCACAAGAAGATCAAGGAAGACCCGACCATCAAGGTCGTCGTCGCCCCGTCCTTCCGCCCCGACAAGGCCCTGAACATCCGCAAGGAGGGCTTCGCCGATTACATCCATAAGCTGGAGGAAGTTGTGGGCCGCAAGTTTGCCTGCGCAAATTGCGTTGTCAGTGCGCTGGAAGAACGCCTGGAGTTCTTCGTCGAGATGGGCTGCCGCGCTTCTGACCACGGTCTGGACTACATCCCCTTCGCCGAAACGAACGCTGAGAAGGCAACTGCTGCCTTCAAGAAGGCCATGGCCGGTGAGACCCTGACCAAGGAGGAAGGCGACGAGTACACCACCTACCTGCTGCTGAAGCTGGGTGCCCTGTATAAGAAGCACAACGTTGTCATGCAGATGCACTACAGCTGCCTGCGCAATGTCAACGACAAGATGTACCGCAAGCTCGGCCCCGACACCGGCTTTGATATGATCGCCGTGACCGATTGCAGCGCTACCATCAGCAGCCTGCTGAGCGCACTGACCAAAGAGGACGCCTGCCCGAAGGTCATCCTGTACAGCCTGAACCCCGCCGACTTCGACATGCTGGGCACCATTCTGGGCGCGTTCCAGGATGACGAGATCCCCGGCAAGATCCAGCTGGGCTCCGCCTGGTGGTTCTGCGACACCGACGACGGCATGTACCAGCAGATGAAGACCCTGGCCCGCTTGGGTCTGCTGGGTAACTTCATCGGTATGCTGACCGACAGCCGCAGCTTCCTGAGCTACACCCGCCACGAGCTGTTCCGCCGCCTGATGTGCAACCTCATCGGCAACTGGGTCGAGAACGGCCAGTACCCCAACGACGAGAAGTCTCTGAAAAAGATCGTCGAGGGCATCAGCTATTATAATGCGAAGCGGTATTTTAATCTGTAATTGAGATAGTGCGATAAAAATTTCCCGCCTGTAACGTGTTGTTACAGGCGGGTTTTTGTTGGTGGTAACGGGAAAAGGCAAAAGCCCCTCAGGCCGAGCGAAGCGAAGACCGGAGGGGCTTTGCCCGTTTACGGTTACTCACAGCTTTCCTGTTCCTCCGGCACCTCGGGCATCGTCCGCAGCTGCTCCAGCGTGATGCCATCCACATATTTATTGATCAGGTCATTCAGCCCGGACCAGAAGTCCAGCGTGTGGCACTGGCTGCGGTGGGGGCAGTCCACCGACGACGCCAAACACGGGATGGCCGTCAGCTCGCCCTCGACGGCGCGCAGGATCTCGCCGGAGGTGATCTCCCCTGCCGGGCGCGCAAGCCGGTAGCCGCCCTGCGCACCGCGCACGCTGGATACCAGTCCGGCCTTCGCCAGCGGGGTGACGATCTGCTCCAGATATTTTAAGCTGATGCGCTGCTTATCACTGATGTCCTTCAGCGGGATCAGGTCGTTGGGGCGGTTGGCCAGTTCCACCATCAGGCGCAGGGCATAACGGTCACGGGTCGAAAATTTCATGGTAAAGCTCCCTTTATCGGAATTAGTAACACTAATCATAGCATAATTCTAGGAATTTTGCAAGTTATCAACCTATTAAAATAGTAGGACATATGCAAAATGCCGAAATGTGCAATTTTATGCAAACAAGTGTTGACAGAATCGGTTCACAGGCGTATACTGTGAGCCATGGAAGGCAAACAACGCCGACCAAAGATTCAAGAAAGGGGTACAGAACCATGAATGCAGTCTGCTTTGGTATGATGATGTGCATGTGCATGATGCGTAAGCGTCCTGTGCCAGCTTTCTTGTGCGCAAATTACAGCGCGTAATGAAAACTTGCAGCGGGATGCCGGAAAGCCGACATCCCGCTTTTGTTTGGAAAGGAAGTTTGTGACTATGGAAAGAGGTTCCGTTTACAAGCAGCCCGGTGTGCGAATGTGACGCTTTGAGGGAAGCTGACCATTCAAAACCAACACACCTGACGATATATAAAGGAGAATTTACCATGAAAAAACTGATTTCTGCAACGCTCGCCGCTTCTCTGGCCCTGTCGCTGGCCGCCTGCGGCTCCACCGCTTCTACCGATTCCGTCGCCGCCTCCTCCGAGAGCACGGCTACTTCTTCCGCGGCTGCCGAGTCCACCGCCGAGACCGGCGAACTGGCCGGTACGACCCTGAAGGTCGCTGCCTCCCCCACGCCCCATGCCGAGATTCTGAACGCAGCGAAAGACATTCTGGCTGAACAGGGTATTGATTTGGAAGTTATTGAATTTACTGAGTATGTTCAGCCCAACCTCGTCACCGAGAGCGGCGAAGTCGATGCCAACTACTTCCAGCACAAGCCCTACCTCGACGGCTTCAACGTGAAGCAGGGTACTCATCTGGTAAGCGTCGGCCCCGTCCACTATGAGCCGTTAGGCATCTATCCGGGCAAGAGCGATGATCTGGCAAACATTGCGGACGGCGCGACCATCGCCGTGCCCAACGACACCACCAACGAGGCCCGCGCTCTGCAGCTGCTGGCCACCCAGGGCCTGATCACTGTCCGTGACGACGCCGGTCTGACCGCCACGATCAACGACATCACCGAGAACCCCCACAACATAAAGTTTGAGGAAATCGAAGCTGCCCAGCTGCCCCGCACCGTGCAGGATGTTGACTTCGCCGTCATCAACGGCAACTACGCTCTGGCGGCTGGTTTCTCTGTTAAGAATGATGCTCTGGCTACCGAGGATGCTTCCTCCGAGGCTGCCCAGACCTACGCTAACATTCTGGCCGTGAAGGAAGGCCGCGAGAACGACCCCGCCATTCAGGCGCTGTACGCTGCCCTGACCAGCGACAAGGTCAAGGATTACATCAACAGCACCTACGACGGTGCGGTTGTGCCGATTTTCTAAGATAAAGCCTCGCACCGCCGTAAACGGGCACGGGCGGATATGGAATCCGCCCCTACGGTACGGCAGGCAACGAAATTGTAGGGGCGCATTCCATATGCGCCCGCTGGCAGCCGCAAAGAAAGCCCTTGCAACCTGCCGGAATATAGAGTACAATCAATAGCGAATGAGTTTTTGCGCTCATTCGCTATCTTTGTAAATGAGGGAGAATCACCCATGATCGAACTGCAACACCTGACCAAGCGCTTTGCCACGCAGGGCGGCACGGTCGTCGCGCTGAACGACATCAACCTGACGATCCGGGACGGCGACGTCTACGGCATCATCGGTATGTCGGGCGCCGGAAAATCAACACTGGTACGCTGCATCAATATGCTGGAGCGCCCGGACGAGGGAAATGTCATCGTCAACGGAAAGCAGATGCAGGACCTGCGCGCTGCCGACCTGCGCGCGGCCCGGCGTGAGATCACCATGATTTTTCAGCAGTTCAACCTGCTGATGCAGCGCACCTGTCTGCGCAATATCATGTTCCCGATGGAGCTGGCGAAGGTCCCCGGAGACAAAGCCGAGGCACGCGCCCGTGAGCTGCTGGAGCTGGTCGGGCTGCCCGATAAGGCCGACGCCTACCCGGCGCAGCTGTCCGGCGGCCAGAAGCAGCGCATTGCGATTGCCCGTGCGCTGGCAACGGACCCGAAGGTACTGCTCTGCGACGAGGCGACGAGCGCCCTGGACCCGAACACGACCCACGCCATTTTGCAGCTCATTCAAAAAATCAACCGTGAGCTGGGCATCACAGTCGTCATCATCACCCACCAGATGAGCGTTGTGGAGGAGGTCTGCAACCGTGTGGCCATTCTCGATAACGGCACCGTCGTCGAGGAGGGCGAGGTACAGGCTATCTTCAGCCATCCTACGTCCAAGGCGGCGCGGCGGCTCGTCTACCCCGCCGGTGCGCCCCAGGCCGAAGTCCTGCCCGGCCACAAGCTGGTGCGTGTGGCCTTCGGCGGCACCCAGACCACGGACAAGCCGCTGGTGGCAAGCCTTGCCATTGAGTGCGGCGCACTCGTCTCGATCATGGCGGCGGACACCCGCATTGTGAACGGCCAGACGCTGGGCAGCATGCTGCTGGCGCTGCCCGACGACGACAAGGCCGCCGCGGCACTGGAGTACATCAGAAACTATCCCGGCATTACTTTTGAGGAGGTGAACGGCTGATGGCAGAGCTTTTTGCAGGCAAGGAATGGCAGACGTTCTTGCAGATTTTGCCCACCATTCCGTTTGAAACATGGGAGACCGTCTGGTCCACCGTCGTCGCAACGCTGATGGCGCTGGTCATCGGTCTGCCGCTGGGCGTCTGCCTGGTCACGGGCGAACAGGGCGGCGTGCGTCCCCTGCCCCGCTGGCTCATGGCGTTGCTGAACGGCCTGGTGAATCTGCTGCGCAGCGTGCCGTTTTTGATTTTGATGATCATTGTCATTCCGCTGTCCCGCGCCATCGTAGGCACGTCCATCGGTACGGTGGCGTCCATTGTGCCGCTGGTCATCGCATCGTTCCCGTTTGTGTCGCGTCTGGTCGAGACCAGTATGCGCGAGGTGGACGCGGGTGTCATTGAGGCCGCCCAGAGCATGGGCGCAACGCCGCTGCAGATCATCACCAAGGTCATGGTGCCCGAGAGCATGCCGAGCCTGGTTGCCAACGTGACGATTGCCGCCACGACCATCATGGGTTACGGCGCAATGGCCGGCATCATCGGCGGCGGCGGCCTTGGCAAGATCGCCATCAACTACGGTTACTACCGCTTTAACGTGGTGCTGGAGTTCTTTGCCACGGCGCTGCTGGTCGTGCTGGTACAGATTTTGCAGACCGTCGGCACAAAGCTGGCCATCAAGTGCGACAAGCGCATCCAGAAGTGATTTGAGGGAACCGAGATTTAACATATTTTTCAAATTGGCGTGACAGGGCGGACATAAATGCAGTGTATAGTATAACCAGAGTTAAGGGGAACGCCCCAAGACACATTACACTGCCGCCTTGGCCATGCCAGAAGCAATCGCTTCGGCCACGGCGCAGACAACCAACAAGGCCGTGAAGCCATTTGAATAGATACAAAAGCCTCCTGCACCGGTTGTGATGCAGGAGGCTTTTATTTTGCAGTGCGGCAGGAGCCGCATATATGCGGCCCGCCGCTGTAAGGCGGAGGACGTTTGCGGGAAGGTTGCGTGCCGGGCATACCCGGCCCCTACAGGAGGTTTGTAGGGAGCGGTCTTGACCGCTCCGGGAAACCTGGCGGCGGATGCGCACGGCCCGGAGGGGTCAAGGCCCCTCCCTACGATGCAGTTATTACAGCGTTGCGACGTCTTGAATAAGCTGCTCCACGGCTTCGTCCTTCGTGGCCCAGCTGGTGCATACGCGCACGGCGGTGTGGTGCTTGTCGGGCTTGCCCATGTGGGTCATGGCGTAGGTCTCGGCCAGCTTGTCGTACCACTCGTCGGGCAGGACAAAGAACTGCTGGTTCGTCGGGGAGTCGTGCAGCACCTTGCAGCCCTTTGCCTCAAAGGCGGCGCGGATGCGCAGGGCCTGCTCGTCGGCTTTTTTCGCCATCGTGAAATACAGGCTGCTGCCGCTGCCGTCCTCGCCGTCCAGCAGAGCCAGGAACTGCTCGCCCAGCAGGCGGCCTTTCGCCAGCATGCCGCCGTGCTGCTTCAGGCAGTAGCGGAAATCGGGTTTCAGATCATCGTTTGTGATGACGACGGCCTCGCCGAACAGCGCACCGCACTTGGTACCGCCCAAGTAAAACACGTCGCAGAGCGCGGCGTAGTCCTGCAGGCTCAGATCGTTGGCGGGGCTCGTCAGGCCGTAGGCCATCCGCGCACCGTCCACGAACAGGTAGAGTCCCAGCTCGTAGCAGGCGGCGGAAATGTCGGTCAATTCCTCCTTGTTATAAAGGGTGCCGACCTCGGTGGGGTTCGAGATGTAGACCATGCCGGGCTGGACCTCGTGCTCGTGGCTGGCGTTGGCGCGGTGCTCCTCCACGGCTTTGCGAATCTGGCGGGCCGTGATTTTGCCGTTTTTGCCGGGCAGTGCCAGGCACTTGTGGCCTGTGGCCTCGATGGAGCCGGTCTCGTGCACATGGATGTGCCCGGAGTCGGCGCACAGCACACCCTGCCACGGCTTGAGCGCCGCCGCAATGACAGTCAGATTCGCCTGGGTCGCGCCGACGAAAAAGTGTACGTCGGCGTCGGGAGCGTCGCACAGGCGCTTGATCTGCGCGGCGGCCTTGGCGCAGTATTCATCCTCGCCATAGCCGGGGGTCTGGTCGAAATTGGTCTTTTGCAGAAGCTCCAAAACCGCGGGGGCCGCGCCCTCGCCATAGTCACATTCAAAACGAAGCATATTTTTGACTCCTTAGTAAAGTATTGCACGCTTTGCAGGGGCGGACAGTATTTGCCCGCGGAGCCTTCCGGCTGCCGCAAGGCTGGCGGGCCGATGCGAGCATCGGCCCCTACAGGTACGGGCAAATTTCCAAGCGACCCATGCCGCGGGTGTTGCCATAATTATAACACTGTGATTCCCCACTTGCAAGTTTCGCCGCGGTACGCTATAATAATTCTACTTTTGGATAGAAAAGAGGAATTATATGGAACCCCAAAATCAACGCGAAAGCTTCGGCTCACGTCTTGGCTTCATTCTGGTCAGCGCGGGCTGTGCTATCGGCATCGGCAACGTCTGGCGCTTCCCCACAGTCACCGGCCAGTGTGGCGGCGGCATCTTTGTGCTGTTCTACCTGCTCTTTCTTGTGCTCATGGGTCTGCCGGTCCTGACGATGGAGCTGGCCGTGGGCCGTGCGGGCCGCGGCGCGGCGCGCAGCGCCTACAAGGCGCTGGAGCCCGGGGGCAGCAAGTGGCATATCCACGGCTGGTTCTGCATGGTGGGCTGTGTGCTGCTGATGATGTACTACACCACCGTCTCCGGCTGGATGGTCGACTACTTCTTCCGCTTCCTGACCGGCAGCTTTGACGGCCTGACCTCCGAGCAGGCCGCAGGCGTCTTTGGCGAGATGCTCTCGAACCCTGTCGAGATGGTTTTCTGGATGGTCGTCATCACGCTGGCGGGCTTTGTCGTCTGCGGGCGCGGCCTGCAGGGCGGTCTGGAAAAGGTCGGCAAATGGATGATGAGCGCCCTGCTCGTATTGATCCTTGTGCTGGTTGTGCACAGCTTCACGCTGTCCGGCGCGGGCGAGGGCCTGGCCTTCTACCTGCTGCCCGACTGGTCCCGCGCCACCGGGCAGGGCTTGGGCAATGTCATCACGGCGGCCATGAACCAGTCGTTCTTTACCTTAAGCCTCGGCATCGGTGCAATTGAGATTTTCGGCAGCTACATGGACCGCGGCTTCACCCTGCCGGGTGAGGCCGCCCGCATCTGCGTGCTGGACACCTTTGTGGCGGTCTGCGCGGGCCTTATCATCTTCCCGGCCTGCTTCTCCTTCGGCATCTCGCCCGACGCGGGACCGAGCTTGATTTTCATCACGCTGCCCAACGTCTTTACAAACATGGCGGGCGGACGCCTGTGGGGCGCGCTGTTCTTCCTGTTCATGACGTTCGCCAGCTTCTCCACGGTCATTGCGGTGTTTGAGAACATCATCGCCTGTGCGCGGGAGAATTTCGGCTGGGACCGCCGCAGGGCCTGCCTGGTGGGTGCGGCGGCGCTGGTCGTGCTGGGCCTGCCCTGCGCGCTGGGCTACAACGTGTGGAGCGGCATCCAGCCCATGGGCGCGGGCAGCACCGTGCTGGATTTTGAGGACTTCCTTGTCAGCAACGTTCTGCTGCCGGGCGGCAGCCTTGTTTATCTGCTGTTCTGTGTCACCAAATGGGGCTGGGGCTTCGACAAATACACCGCCGAGTGCAACACCGGCAGCGGCCCCAAAATGCCGCAGTGGGTCAAGCCCTACTTTAAATACGTTCTGCCGGTCCTGATTGCCGTCATTCTGGTGCAGGGTCTGCTCTGAAGCAAAATGCCGCGCGGCTCCCTGTGAGCCGCGCGGCATTTGTTAATTGCGGTTTACCTCCGGGTTATCGGTGCGCCCCAGCAGATAGTCTATACTGACGTTATAGAAGTCGGCCAGCTTGACCAGCCTTTCTGCGGTCAGCTCAATAACGCCGTTTTCATACTGAGAGTAGGTGTTCTGGGATACGTGGAGGACACTGGCAAGATCGCACTGACGAAAATCGTGGTCTTCCCGTAGGCTTCGTATGTTCGGATATTCCATAGGTTGACTACCCCCTTACGACTATTATCGTTATCTTGGAGGCAGATATTGAAATTTATCTGTAATACAGATATAATAGATTGCATAACAATAGGAAGAAACGATACGACGGAAAGTAAAGGGCGTTCTACGGCCCTTTGTCTGCCTGCGGGCGGGCTGCGTATGCGATTGCAGGAGTCCTTCTATGTTGTCAAACCATGAAATTGCACTTTTTGAGTATCGTCTCACGCCGACTGCGCGTGCAGCCAGCGGTGCAGCTCGTCCCGGATGGCGGCAAACGCGGCGGCGGTGTCCGGGTTATCGGTTTTAAAATCCAGCAGCCGCCACAGCCAGCCCTGCTCGTCCACGATGCGCAGGCTCTCGGGATAGCACAGCTCAAACACAAGCGACGCATGGCCGACGGCGTTGTCGGCGGGGTACTGCTTTAAGCTGTGCAGCACGCAGTGGTGGGCGTAAAAGGCGTCCAGCACGGCGGGCGTTACCGGGCTCCGGCGCAGCGCCGCAGTGCTGACGTTGTAAATTTCCTCCATCGGTGTCTCGACGTTGACCCGCAGAATGTCGATCTTGTCGGCGTCGCGCAGAATCTGGCAGAACAGCCGCGTGCGGTCATCCAGCGCCTCCGGCAGACGGAACGCGCTGTGCCATTCCACAGCGGTGCGCAGCAGTGCGTCGGCACCGGCATCGTCCAGATAGTCCCGGATGCGTCCCTCGTCGAACAGCACCGCGACGCTCATCGCGGCGTGGCTGACCGACTGTGCATCGATAAATGTGTTGTAGCGGCGCAGCTGCTCAAAGCGGCCTACATCGTGCAGGATGCCGGACAGCCACGCCAGATCGACATCCTCCGGCGGCAGGGCCAGGCTTTGGGCAATGCGGGCGCAGAGCGCCGCCACGCGGTAGGTATGGTCGATTTTCAATTTGACCTTGGCGTCAGCGGCGTTGTAGTGTGCGGCATAGTCGGCAAAGGCTTTTTGTGCGCGGGCACGGTCAATTTTCATACTATCACTTCCCTGTTTCAGTGTACCACATCCGGCAAAATGCGTAAACTGCAATGTTTATAAAATTTACTCCACAACGAATGACATTTTTGGATAAATAGTTTAAAAATCCTTGACATCGGGGTAAAAAAACGCTATTCTTAGAGTAGTAAATCGCGAGGAAGGCGGTGCATACGATGAACGCCAAAGGGGACGCAAACCGCAGTGTGCGCATGACCAAGCAGCGGCTCTACCAGGCGCTTATTACGCTGTTGCAGCAGAAAAGTCTGCGGGAAATTACAGTCCGGGAGCTGACCGAGCTGGCAGGAATCAGCCGCGGCACATTCTATTTTCACTACGCGGACATTTATGCCCTGATGGACCAGATGGAGGCCGCCCAGCTGGCACGGCTGAACGACCTGATGGACTCCCTGATCCCCAGCATCTCGCAGGAGGACGCGCCCCCCGCGCTGGTGGCGCTGTTCACCTACATGACCGAGAACCCCGACCTCTGTCAGGCCCTCTACGGCAAAAGCTGGGAGTCGGAGTTTACCCGCAACGCCAAAAAGCTGATTGCAGAGCGCTGCCTGGGCGAGTTTGCACCTGACGGCGGCACCGAGGAGCAGAAATATATGCTGGCCTTTGCGGTGAACGGCTGCTTTGGTACGATTGTAGCCTGGCAGGAGGCCGGTTTTCAGCCGCCCGCGGCGGAGATCGCCCGCATCACCTGGCAGGCCATCCGCGCTGTGAAGGGGCGGATGTGAGCGAAGCAAGTTTCCCTTGCCTGCCTTGCCTTTTGGGGCAAGACGGGGTATAATATAATTACAAGTACGCCCGCCTGACCGGGCTGAAGAAGGAGAGCTTTACGATGGGTTTCTTTGATTTTCTGAAAAAGTCTGCCGAGCCTGCCGCCCCCGCGGCCCCAGCCTTCCCCGTGACCCTGGCTGCTGATGCCAAGGGTACCGTTGTGGCGATGGAGAACATCCCCGACGAGGTGTTTGCACAGGGCATCCTGGGCAAGTGCTGCGGCATCGACCCTACCGAGGGCAAAATTTACGCCCCCGCGGACGGTGAAATCACCCAGGCCCCCGACAGCGGCCACGCGCTGGGCATCATGACCACTGCCGGTGTTGAGGTGCTGATCCATGTCGGCGTTGACACCGTCGAGATGAAGGGCGACGGCTTCAGCCCGAAGGTCAAGGAGGGCGACAAGGTCAAGAAGGGCGATCTGCTGCTGGAGATGGATCTGGACAAAATCGCGGCTGCCGCTCACCCCGCCGTGGTGATTACCGTCGTCACGAACACCGATGATTTCAAGGACGTCGAGGTCGTGGCCTCCGGCGCCGTGGAGCCGGGCGCGGATCTGATCAAGATCAGCAAGTAAATTTTTACCGATAAAAAAGCGGGCACCCGATTGGGTGTCCGCTTTTTGGCTTCCCCCGAGGGGGAAGCTGTCACCGTAAGGTGACTGATGAGGGCAGAGCTTGCCATGGCTGCCCGTTTGCGGTTCGCAATCGGTAACTGCCCCTCATCCGGCCCTGCGGGGCCACCTTCCCCCGCGGGGGAAGGCTTTAGGATTTTGCAGCCCCGCAGAGAATACGCTTTTTCTTCCTATCGATCACTCCTGTCTGGGTGCTTTTTGAGTACAGCTGCAGTATACCCGGTACAGATGAAAGAACATTGAAGAAAGCGTGTGAAACCTGGGGAATCGTGTGGATAAAATTTGAAAGGCTTGACAATCAGCGGTGGGCGTGTATAATAGGTTTGGACATAAAAACAGGGGCGCTGAGGGGCATCCTCGGCTGAGATCGAAACAAACCGCAGTTTCGGGTCGCCTTGAACCTGATCCGGGCAATGCCGGCGTAGGAAGTTTGACCCAACACGTCATAACGCTTTTGCGCCTGCAAGTGTACCTTGCGGGCGCTTTCCTGTTTTTACGTTACATTTTTTGAGGAGTGGATACCATGTCCAAAACCTATTCCAAGACCCGCACTCTCGTGGAGTGCGCCCTGATGATCGCCCTGGGCACCGTGCTGGCGAACATCAAAATTTTTGAGATGCCCAACGGCGGCTCCATCACCCTGCTGAGCATGCTGCCGTTCATCCTGGTCTCCTACCGCCACGGCACAAAATGGGGACTGTTCACGGGCTTTGTCAACAGCCTGCTGCAGATGCTGCTGGGCTTCTACGCGCCCCCGGCTCCCGGCCTGCTCCCGCTGGTGGGTATGATCCTGCTGGACTACGTGCTGGCCTTCACCCTGCTGGGCCTGGCTGGTGCGATTGCCAAGCCGTTCAAGAACCGCCTGGTCGGTGTGGCCGTCGGCACGGCAGCGGTGTGCGGCATCCGCTTCCTGTGCAGCTTCCTGTCCGGCGTGCTGATTTGGGGCAACCTGAGCGACGGTCTGCCCGCCTGGACCTACAGCCTGACCTACAACGGCAGCTACATGCTGCCCGAGACCATCCTGACCACGGTGGCCGCGGTGCTGATCTACAAGGCAGCCCCGCAGCTGTTTGCCGCGCAGGAGCAGTAAGCGCTAAATAATTTTCCCGGTACGCACGGCGTACCGGGATTTTTGTTGATTGCAGAGCGGTAGGGGCCGGGCATGCCCGGCCCGCGGCGTTTTGATAAGCGCACATTTCCGGGCAGTTTGTAGGGGAGGGTCTTGACCCTCCCGTGCCGGTTCTCGGCGGAGGCAGGTGCCCGGGAGGGATGAATCCCTCCCCTACGGGTGAACCGTGAACGAGCAACGGCGCAGACTGGCGGGCCGGGCATGCCCGGCCCCTACAAACCGGCCCAAAACAAGCATTGAATCGGTGTAGGGGGCGGCGTCCCCGACGCCCCGCGGAGGGGTCAAGACCCCTCCCTACAAGTCAATTTTTAAGGGGTGTAGGGGCGGATTCCATATCCGCCCGTGCCCGCTCTCGGCAACGCAAAAATGCCCCGGTACGCAGAAACGCACACCGGGGCATTGGCTTTACGTAAGTATCAGTAGTTCATAATGTCCTTCACAGCACCGGACATCGAGAAGAGCTTGGCGGACAGATGGTCGAGGTAGACGATGCCGAGCTTGTTGCCCGTCTCCTCATTATACATATCGGCCAGCTGGGGCATGACCTGGAACGCGGCGGCCTGGGCTTCGGGGCTGTTGTCAAAGTTCGCCGTGCCCTGCACGCGCAGCCACTCGCCGCGGTCATTGGCGGCGCAGATCTCGAGGTTCGTGTTGTCCAAAAGCTGCTTGTAGGCGGCCTTGTGCTTGCCCAGGGCAATGCACAGGTGGCCGTTGTACCACATGGCAAAACCGATGGGACGCACGCGGGGCAGATAGCCATCGACGGTGGCAAGGTAGAAGGTGGGATTCTCTTTCAGAAATTCCATGATTTCTTCATTTGGTTTCATGGTGTAAACCCTCCCGCAATATTACAGTGTGGCCAGCGCCGCTTTGATGCGTGCGGCGGCCTCCTTGGTGCGCTCGGCATCGCCGAACGCCGTCAGACGGAAATACCCCTTGCCGCAGGGGCCGAAGCCCTCGCCGGGGGTGCCCACAACGTGGGCGTGCTCGAGCAGCCAGTCAAAAAACTCCCAGCTGCCCATCTCGTTGGGGCAGCGCAGCCAGATGTAGGGGCTGTTCTTGCCGCCGCAGTACCAGACACCGGCCTCGTCCAGCGCTGCCGCAATGACAGCTGCGTTGGAGCGGTAGTAGTCGAGGTTCTGCTGGATCTCCTTCATGCCCTCGTCGGTAAAGACGGCCTCGGCACCGCGCTGCACAACATAGGCAACGCCGTTGAACTTCGTGGTCTGGCGGCGCAGCCACATCTTGTTCAGTTTGCCGCCGGCCAGCGCCTGCGGCACGACGGTGTAACCGCAGCGCGTGCCGGTGAAGCCTGCGATCTTGGAGAAGCTGCACACCTCGATGGCAACCTCCTTCGCGCCCTCGACCTCAAAGATGCTGCGGGCGAGACCCGGCTCGGAGACGAAGCACTCGTAGGCGGCGTCAAACAGGATAACCGCGTCATTGGCCTTCGCCCAGGCGACCCAGGCCTTGAGTTGCTCGACGGAGTAGGTCGCGCCGGTGGGGTTGTTGGGGCTGCAGATGTAGACGATGTCCGCGTGGGGGGCCTCGTCCGGCATCGGCAGGAAGCCGTTCTCCGCCGTGGCGGGCAGGTAGAGAATCTTGCGGCCCGCCATCACGTTGTCATCGACGTAGACCGGGTAAACCGGGTCGGGAACAAGGATCGTGTTGTCCTGACTGAACAGGTCCAGCAGGTTGCCCAGGTCGCTCTTGGCACCGTCGGAGATGAAAATTTCGGACATATCCAGCTCGACACCGTGGCCCGCGTAATACCTGCGGATAGCGTCGCGCAGGAACTCATAGCCCTGCTCGCTGGGAATATAGCCATGGAACGTACCCTTGTGGCCCTGCTCCTCAACGGCCTTGTGCATGGCCTCCGTCACGGATGCCGCCAGCGGCAGGGTGACGTCGCCGATGCCCAGACGGATGACGTCTGCCTCGGGATGGGCCTTCTGGTAGTCGGCTACCTTATGGGCAATGGTGCTGAACAGATAGCTCTCGTTCAGCTCGGCGTAATGCGGATTCAGCTGCATGATAGTCCCCCTCTTATCTATACCTTTATATAGTCTAACTTTACCACAATTCGGGCGAGTGTGCAATAGGCTTTTTACGCGGTGCGGTAGGGGCCGGGCATGCCCGGCCCTTGCGTGTGGGGCAGACGAGCGTCTATGGAAAGGCGGAGGGCCGCACATGTGCGGCCCCTACATGGCGTCCTGTCGGTTTACTTGTTCTCGTTGTTGTACAGCGCTTCGCACTTCTCGTCAATCTCCCTTGCGGGCAGCGACACGGCCATGGCCACCGCGGCGCTGTAGCATTCCTCGGGGGTAAAGCCCATGTCTGCCAACGGAAAATGCTGCAAAATCTTCTCGACCAGCTCGTCGTAATAGCGCGCGTAGAGCACGCCGCGGTCCGTGATGTAAATTTTGCCGTACCGCCGCCGCACAATGACCCACTGCTTCATCAGGCTGGTCAGGATGCTGGTGACGCTGGGCTTGGTCACGCCCATGGCCTGCGCCAGTGCCAGCGGCGAGACCTCGGTGCTTTGCTGCGCCAGATGGTGTATGGCCAGCAGATAACGCAGGTTGGAATCGGTCAGGGTCAAGGTACATCTCTCCTTATACCAAACTAAAAGGGGGCGCGGGCCACGAACGGACCCGCGCCCCCTTCAGGCACTTATGCTTTACTTACTGTGGCAGGCACCGCCGCAGGTCTTACAATTACCTGTGCAGCCGCCGTGACTGCCGCAGCCGCCGCCCCCGCAGGAGCCGTCACAGCAGCCGAGGCCGCCGGTCTTGTGTTCATGATACAAGAGCCAGCCGGTACCGCCAAACACGAAAATCGAAACGATGATCGTAGGCAGGTTAAAATTAGCAGCTAAAAACTCCATCATAAAAAGTCCGCTCCTTTCCGGAAGAATACGGTAGTATTATACATTCAAGATTACTTGGAAGCAACAGCCTTCTTGGAATCGAACTGAACCTCGTTGACACCCTCGTACTTGTTGGGGCGGAACAGCAGGTAGATCGTGAAGGCGATAATAGCGACAGCCACGATGGTGAAGAAGTTGAAGCCGACCTCACCGGTGATCAGGCCGCCGATCTGGTAGACGACCAGAGAGGCGCAGTAGGCAAACAGGCACATATAGCCGATGGCGATGGCAGTCCACTTGCCGTTGTTCATCTCGCGCTTGATGGCGCCCATAGCAGCGAAGCAGG
>OLSD01000699.1_pt1 | contig 31485 bp, 21 predicted proteins | sample 1672211 | NCBI WGS metagenome assembly OLSD01 (sample SAMEA3136659, study PRJEB25190) | human gut metagenome | reverse complement strand
CCTCACACCCTCACACTTGTGGCTCAAACGCCCTGTTTATCGGGGGGGCAAGTGTGAGGGGAAGTTTTTTTACCCTCACACTTGCCCCCACACTTGCTCTCACACCCTCACTTTCCCAATTGGTAGCGCCCTGCGTGTCTGGGATTCAAGTCAAAGTGACAAGACTGCAGTCAGTATAACGCCAGTATAGCTATGTTGCACTGTTGGTGCAGCTATGCTGCACTGTTGGTATAGCTATGCTGCACCAACAGTATCAGGCCGTTGAACTATTCTGGTACCGTTTCTTTTTGGGTACTGTTCGGATTGAACAGACTGTAACTCGTATGGCTTTGCGTGTCAGACGGAGGTTACGTTGCGGAACATCCACTTGCTCTTGTATATTCTGATGAGGAAGATGGTGCCGCGGAAGATGAGTTCGGTGGCCATGGCGAACCATACGCCGGCAAGTCCGTAGCGCGGGGCCAGGTAGGCAGCGAACGAGAGTCGCACAAGCCACATGCTGCCGAGGTTCATTATCGACGGAATCTTGGTGTCGCCGGCTCCGATGCAGATGCAGTTGCCTATGATTGCGGCGGCGAACATCGGTTCGGCGAAGGCTTCAATGCGCAGAGCGCCCACGCCGAGCACGGTGATTTCCTTCACGGGCGTCATTATGCCTATCATTTCGGGGGCGAAGATGTACATCACGGCACCCATCACGGCCATCACCAGCATTCCCATTCCGATGGTCATGTATGCGAAGTTCTTGGTCAGGTCGCGGCGGTTGGCGCCGATGCTCTGGCCTACGAGTGTGGTGGCAGCCTCGCCGATACCGAATCCCGGCATGTAGCAGAGGCTTTCGGCGGTGATGGCGAAAGTGTTGGCGGCTATGGCGAAGTTGCCCAGCGGCGCCACAATCATCGTGCTCACTATCTGTGCTCCGCTCATGAGTATGTATTGCAGCGCCATGGGACTGCTTATGCGCATGGCGTTGCGCATGAATCCGCGGCATGGGCGCCATATCCATTTCTCGCCCTTGAGGGATATCATCGGCGCGTTGCGTGTGGCTATCCACACGAGTATGGTTCCCGTGATGAGGAAGGCTATCGCCGTGCCGAAGGCTGCTCCGGCCACTCCCATATTGAGGCCCGGCACATGGACCGTCATGCCCATCACCTCGATGTTTCTCGACGGGAAGATGGCTATGAAGTTGAACACAATGTCGAATGCGCACATTGCGATGCTCATCATACTCGGTATCTTCATGTTGCCTGAGCTCTTGAGCATGGCGGATGCCATCATACCTATCATGTATATGGGCAGCGAGATGCAGTAGATGAGAAAGTAGCTGGTGGAGAGCGGTGCGATGTCGGTTCCGCCGCCCAGCCAGTAGGGCAGGGGGTTGGCTATGCACACGCAAATGAGGGTGAGCACCATGGCCATGATGGCGAGCGTCATGAGTCCGAGACGGAACACCTGGCGCACTTTCTTCAGGTCGTTGGCTCCGATGAAGTGGGCCGCCTGCACGGAGAATCCCATTATCGCCGCATTGGCTATTCCGCCGAAGAGCCATGTGGTGGACTGCACCAGTCCGATTGCCGCCGAAGCCTTGGCTCCGAGCGATCCCACCATTGCGGCATCGATATATGACATCAGTATGGATGACACCTGCGAGAGGATGGATGGTATACTGAGCTGCATTATGAGTCGCAGCTTGTCGCCGTCGGTCATTTCCTCGCCGTTGCGTATCTTGGCGAGCAGTTTGTTTTCTTTGCTTGACATTATCCTTTGTTTATCCTTTCTTTTTCCATATCAGCCTTCGACTTGCTCTTTATCACCAGCCATACGCCGAAGCATACAAGCAGAATGGCCACGCCCTTCTGCATGTTCATTATTCCCATTCCCGTGAGGATGCTCACTATGACGGAGACGGCGGGCTGCACGTAGTTGTATACTCCCACCACCGTGGGGCGCAGCGTGCTCTGGCCTACCATCATGAGGATGTAGCTCACGTATGTGCCGAAGAACACCACGAAGGCGCTCTCCCACCATGTGGACTGCGGAACCGTGGCTATGTCTATGGTCATGATACCTGGAAGAGTGAAGGGCAGGATCATGATGGTGGCCCATGTGAACATCCATTTGTTCACGGTTATCACCGAGTATTTCCTGACCAGTTTGCTGAAGAGGGCGAGATAGAGGGCAAAGGAGAACTGGGCGGCGAGACAGAGCAGGTCGCCCCTTATGTCGCCCACCTTGTCGCTTGCCGCATTGGCGCTCGTGAGCACCAGGGCCACGGCGCCGGTGCATCCAAAGAGGACGCCGAGGGCTTTCTTGCCCGTGATGGGCTCCTTGAGGATTATCGCCGAGAGAATCATGGCGAAGATAGGCATCGAGGTGGTCACCACGCTGGAATTGATGGGCGAGGTGATGCTCAGTCCGATGGTGTAGCAGCATTGGTTTGTCACGAGGCCGAACACGGCGGCGCCTATCAGCATGAGTTTGTCTTTTGTGGGTACGTGTTCCTTGGCCGTGAAGAGTGAAGTTATCCAAAACAACAGGGCGCCTCCGGCAACGCGGAACGAAACCATGTCGAGTCCCGTTATGCCGTGTGTCATCGCGTCCTTTCCCAGAGGAGCCATAAGCCCCCAGAATGCACACGCCAAGAAGCAGCAGACGTGGGCAATTAACGGACGATTATTGTTCATTTTTCTCTTAATATTGTTAAATGCGACTGCAAAGGTAGTCATTTTAAAGAATATATCTTATCTTTGTATTGTCTTTTTATGGATGAAGAACTTTAAATACAACGTACTATGCAGAAGTATGCAGAATATATCAGGCAGATAGAGATAGATTCGCTATGGAGCGGCAGGAAACACGTGTTGTGGAATCTCGACCGGCGCGTGAACATCCTGAGCGGAGTGAACGGAGTGGGCAAGAGCACCATCATCAACAAGGTGGTGAAGGGGCTTTCGGCAGGCGGCGAATTCCCCAGCCACATGCTCAAGGGCGTGCGACTGAGCGTAGTGCCCGAAGACGCGAAGTGGATAAGGTTTGACATCATACGCTCGTTTGACAATCCCGTGGTGAACCAGGAACTGCTCAGAAAGGTGGGGTTGAGCCTCGTGACGGAGCTCGACTGGCAGTTGTATACCCTGCAACGCAAGTATCTCGACTATCAGGTGAACATGGGCAACCGCATCATCCAGGCTCTGCAGGGCGGAGGACCCGATGCGGCGGCGCAGGCGCAGGCCCTGTCCGAGCCGAAGAAGAAATTCCAGGACATCGTGGACGAGCTCTTCGCCGATACGGGGAAGAAGATAGTGAGGACGGCAAACGAGATACAGCTCACGCAGATGGGCGAGACGCTCATGCCATACCAGCTCTCGAGCGGCGAGAAGCAGATGCTCGTCATCCTGCTCACGGTGCTCATCGAGGACCGTCAGCCGTATGTGCTCTTCATGGACGAGCCCGAGGTGAGCCTGCATGTGGACTGGCAGCAGCGCCTCATCGACATCATTCTGGAGCTCAACCCCAACGTGCAGATTATCCTTTCCACACATGCTCCGGCTGTGATAATGAACGGATGGATGGACAACGTGTCGGAGGTGAGCGACATTACCGTGAGTTAGCGGCGGCCTTTATTGTTTGTTGGTGATTGGTTTTCGGCCTTGCCGGCTTGCCGGTTGGCTGTTGTTTGATTGTGATTGATTGTTAATGAAGCGGTTATGGGGAAACGTTTGACTCAGAATATTTCGTCGGCATATCTGGAGGCGATGAACCGCCTGAACTCAAAGAAGGCGCGCAGGCGCATCGTGGCATATGTGGAGAGCTATGACGACGTGCTCTTCTGGCGCACCGTGCTCAGCCGGTTTGAGGACTCCACGAGATATTTCGAAGTGATGCTGCCATCGCACAAGACTTTGGAGCGAGGCAAGAAGTCCGTGCTGATGAATCTCCTGACGAACAGCGTGGGAGGGAGCATGATAGCGTGTGTGGACGCCGACTACGACTATCTGATAAAAGGCGCCACGCCAACATCCAGGACGATAATATACAACCCTTACGTGCTCCATACCTATGCCTACGCCATAGAGAGCTACCAGTGTTACGCCCCGTCGCTGCACAACGTCTGCGTGATGGTGACGCTCAACGACCATCGTCTCTTTGACTTCGAGGAATACATGCAGCTCTTCAGCGAAGCGATATTCCCGCTCTTCGTCTGGTCGATATGGCATTACCGCCGCAGCATATACGGCGAATTCACGATTACCGACTTCAACCGCATTGCCGAGCTCGGCAGCTTCTCCATACACAACCCGATGGTGTCGATAGAGAATATCTGCCGCAAGGTGCGCAACAAGGTGAACACCCTGCAGCACAGGCATCCCGAGGCCAAGGAGTCATGGCTCGCGCTGAAGCGCGAACTCATAGGTATGGGAGTGACGCCGCAGACCACATACCTATATATACAGGGCCATCATCTGTTCAACAAGATAGTGGTGCCGATAGTTAACCGCGTGTGCAGCCGTCTCGTGCAGGAGCGCGAAGACGAAATACGCAGGCAGGCGGTGCACGACACGCAGCGCCGCAACGAACTCTCGTGCTACTCCAACAGTATCCAGGACATACCGCAGATGCTGAAGAAGAACATGGGGTATATGGATTCGGAGCCGTTCCGTCGCATCATCCGCGACGTGGAGAAAATGCTCGAAAGAGGACAGCAGCCCAAGGAGGATGCTTCGGCAAAAGTTTCTGAGCATACTTCGGTAAAGGCTTCGGAAAGCGCTACGGCTTAGCAGCCGGCCGATAAGCTCTTACGCTTTTCTTACGCAAAACATAGACTGATTTTCTTGCACAAAACAAAGCGTGTGTGCAGAATTTTGTTCAATTAAGCCATAAAATGTCGGTTTTTTGCACATAAATATTTGTAGATGTGCAAAAAGTTATACCTTTGCACCGTTTTTTGAAATAGGATTGAAACAGGACAACCTTATTCATTGTCATATGGAATGACGGAAGAGTCATCAGCCGGGAACATATAAAAGCAGCGGAACAGCTAACTATAAACAAATCAAAACGGAATAAATAAAAACATTATAACAAATAGAATTATGTCTTTTAATTTACTGAAAGGAAAGCGCGGTATCATCTTCGGCGCATTGAATGACGCATCGATTGCGTGGAAAGTAGCAGAACGTGCCGTAGAGGAAGGCGCACAGATCGTGTTGACAAACACTGCGGTTGCTTGCCGTATGGGTACAATCGACGAACTGGCGAAGAAGACCAACGCAACGGTTATTCCTGCCGACGCCACATCCGTGGAGGATCTGACAAACCTCTTTGAGGAGGCACAGAAGGCTATGGGCGGAAAGATTGACTTCGTGCTTCACTCTTGCGCCATGAGCGTCAACATGAGAAAGAAGCGTACTTACGATGACCTGGATTACTCTTTCCTGAACAAGACCCTCGACATCTCGGCAATCTCGTTCCACAAGATGCTGCAGGCTGCCAAGAAGCTCGACGCCCTGAGCGAAGGTGCTTCTGTTTTGGCTCTCACATACGTGGCTTCACACCGCACGTTCTTCGGCTATAACGATATGGCAGACGCCAAGTCATTGCTCGAATCCATTGCCCGTAGCTTCGGTTATATCTACGGACGTGAGAAGCACGTACGTATCAACACCATCTCTCAGTCGCCAACCTTCACCACTGCCGGCAGCGGCATCAAGGGTTTCGACGGACTGTATGATTTCTCCGACCGTATGTCGCCTCTTGGCAATGCCAGCGCAGACGAATGTGCAGACTATTGCGTTGTCATGTTCTCCGACCTTACCAAGAAGGTCACAATGCAGACCCTCTTCCACGACGGCGGATTCTCAAGCATGGGTATGTCGCTGCGTGGAATGACACAGTATAACAAGTCGTTCATCGACGAGAACCGCGACGAGAACGGAAACATAATCTACGGATAAGTCTCCGTCTGTTGCATACTTACTATAAATAATATCCCCATCCTCAATGTCACACAAATGAGGATGGGGATATTTTGTATAGCTCTGTCCGAAAGACGAATGAGAATTCTCTCACTTTTATCTCATTCGCATTTATGCTATTTCAGTAACGCAACCTTTGTTGCGCTTTTACTCGTCAACTCCAAACAGCGGATCCTCCGGCATAACCATTACAGGCTTCTGGTCGGCGAGTTTCAGCAGTTTCTCTGAAACGTACTTCTTGTCTACCACGAGGCGGAACATATATTCGTTGAACCACTCGTTGGTCATGATGAGGCAGCCGCCCTGTCCCCATGACGGACCCCAGCTGTTCTCAACCTTCCACTTCAGAGGATTGCCCTGAGCGTCAAGGTCTACGGCAGAGAGAGTCATGGCGTGTGTGGAACCACTGTCGAATGTTTCGATGCGCTCAGCCTTGTTCATAGGGAATGTTGTAGAGAAGAGCGAACCATAGTCGAAGTTGTTCACGTCGCAGTAGCCGCGCTTGCGGTCGAGGAACTTGCCCACGTCGTATGAGCTGTACATCTTCTTGCCGTCCTTCAGCGAAGCGATGGCGAGCTTTGCTATCTCATCCATAGGCAGGTTCAGATATTTCCAGTTGTGTCCGTCGTAGGTGTGACGGTCGAAGTCCACCTCGTAAGTCTTGTAGTACTCGCGGCGAGGGTCGTTCATCACCATGATGAATGTGCCGTTCAGCGACTCCTTGCCTGTGAGCAGCTTGAAGAACTCCTTCGGAGTATATTTCTTGGCTTCGAGACTCTTTCCGTTCTTGTCCTTGAAAGCGTATGTGAACTCTGTTACAGGCTCACCGAGTGTGAGCTTCAGCATGTGGTATACAGTGCCGAGCATCTTTGTCTTCTCTGTCTGGATGGCCTGCTTTGATTTCTTTTCAGCCACCATCTTGCGCAGTTTCAGTCCGTATTCACGCAACTTGGATGTGATGAGCGATGCCATCTTGCTTGTGTTCTCGGCAGAGAATGTCTCAGGCATTGCGCTCATAGGCACAACACCGTATTTCTCTGTCAGGTCGGCAACACCGCAGAACGTACCGCCGTCGTTGAGCGGATTCTTGAAGAAGAACTGCACGCGCTTGTCGTCCATCGGCTTGTTGGCACAGTCGATAACGCCCTGCAGGAAAAGGTTGGCCTTCTCCAGCTGGTCGTAGAAGAAGAGATAGTCCTGCGAGAGGTCCACCTTCAGCGAATCGCTCTGTGCAGCGAAGTTGCCACGGATGACATTGAATCCGCTGAACATCCAGCATCTTCCGCTCTGCTTCTGGTCGTGGATGTTCTGCTTCTTTGTCTCCACGCTGAAGTGTGTGTCGAGCTCACCTGCCGTAGCGAAGTTCTTTGCCAGGTCATTGATTGAGTTCGATGCGATGGCATTGAACAGGGCTTTGTCGGCTGCGCCCTGCGACTGCGATTTCTTGATTTCCGAGAGCATCTTCTGTGAGATGCCGCCATCCTTCTGCTGTGCCGAGATGTTCATCGACACGGCAGCGAGCATCAGGCCCGCGAGTAAAACTTTTTTGTTCATTTCTATTTTATATTGTTTATATTGTTTCTTCATCCTAAAATATCATTGCCATGTGTTTTTCTTACGTGTGTTTCTCCTTTTAGAGAATGTCTCCTCTGTCATTTCCGTGTCCGTGAACTCTTTCCGCGGGTTCCCGTTCCGGATAGCCGGCAGCATCTTTCCGCTTGTCGGCTCTGAGGCTTTTCGTCTCTGTCGTGAAGGCTTCGTTTTTCATTTCTTCTTCGCCGTGGATTAACATAGGCAGAATACGGATGCAAATTTAAGACAAATATTCGATAATGCAATGAAAAAGGCTGTGGAAATAGCATCTTCTATGGTATTAATGGGCGTGGTCGGAAAGTTTTGTGTAATTTTGCAAAGCAAAGATTGTTTTTGCTTTGTAAAACAGAATCAAAAGGCGAGTGCTTTATGGATAGCTTATTGATAGTCGAAGATGACATAGCCTATTCCACGATGATGCAGACATGGCTCCGGAAGAAGGGCTTTGATGTGGACAAGGTGAGCAGCGTGGGGGCTGCCGTCAAGCGGATTAACTCCGACAAGCAATACCATTTGGTGTTGTCAGACCTCCGCCTGCCCGACCACGACGGGCTTTTCCTCCTCGACTGGATGCGCCGGAGCGGCATCAACATTCCGTTTGTCGTGATGACAAGCTATGCAGAGGTGCAGAATGCGGTTCTCGCCATGAAGTCGGGCGCAAGCGACTATATCGCCAAACCCGTGCAACCCGATATCCTTTTGCAGAAGATCCATGACGCCATCAATGCGGCAGACGGGAAGAATGTTGCGGAGGCGGAAGTGAAGTCAAACGCAGCCCTGTCTGGGAAGCATGAGGACGAAACGCCGTATGCTGGCTCATCTGCAAGTGCGACAGCAGGCCCAACGTCTGCCGGAGAAGCGGCGGGCGATGGGGGAAGCCGGTATATAGAGGGTACGAGCGACGTGTCGAAACAGCTCTACGACTATGTGCGCCTTGTCGCCCCTACGCCAATGTCGGTGCTTATCCTCGGTGCCAGCGGCACGGGCAAGGAATACGTGGCCCACCGCATACACGAACTGAGCCAGCGGAAGGGCAAGCCGTTCTTCGCCCTCGACTGCGGAGCCATACCCAAGGACGTTGCCGCATCGGAGTTCTTCGGTCATGCCAAGGGTGCCTTTACGGGTGCTGTGACCGACAAGAAGGGAGCTTTTGAAGTGGCAAACGGCGGAACGCTGTTTCTTGATGAGGTGGGAAACCTCTCGTATGATGTGCAGGTGCAGCTCCTGCGTGCCATACAGGAGCGGAAAATCCGTCCGCTCGGGTCCACCAAGGAGATAGACGTGGATATCCGTCTGGTGTGTGCCACCAACGAGAATCTGCAGAAGGCTGTGGAGGAGGGCACTTTTCGCGAAGACCTCTACCATCGTATCAATGAGTTCACCATATACATGCCTGCGCTGAAAGACCGCGGCACCGATATATTCCTCTTTGCCGATCTCTTCCTGCGCCTTGCCAATGAGGAACTGGGGCGCAATGTCCTGGGCTTCGACGCCAAGGCTTCGGAGATGATTATGTGCTACGACTGGCCCGGCAACCTGCGCGAACTGAACAATGTGGTGAAACGCAGCGTCCTGCTCTGTCGTGGCGACAGGATAGGTGCCGACCTGCTCGGTATCTCAATGAACCACACTGCCGCAAAACCGCAGAACCTCTCGCTCCACAATGATGACGAGGAGCGCGAGCGCATCATTTCGGCCCTGCGCTCATGCGGAGGCAACAAGTCCAAGGCTGCGTTGCTTCTCGGCGTAGACCGCAAGACGCTCTACAACAAATTGCAGAAATACGGCATTTAGATGCGTTCCTTCATCTCTGCAATCAGTCTGCCGAATTCTTCCTTCATCTTCGCTATATCTTCAGTCAGTTCTCTGTCTGTCAGCTTCTCCGTGTTCTCCCGTGTGAGTCCGGTGAGCATTGTGCAGATGGCGGAATCAGTCATCTTCATCAGCGGCAGCGACTTGTGTGCCACGTGTGCCACGGTTCCCTTGAGTTCCTCTCCGGTTGCATTGTCGAGCAATGCTACGAACTCCTCCAGTCCGGATATATAGCCGCAGAAGATTTCCTTTTCAGCCTCCTTGTCGCCTTCGGCAAAAACCGTCAGCTGTGCGAACCTGTCGGCAGGGTTCCGTTCCGTCCCTTCATCCTTCATTTCGATGGCCAGCGCATCGGCGAGGTCGTTGATACTGAAGGGTTTGAACAGGCATCCGTCGAAACCGCAGTCAATCAGTTCCTCCTTTATCGATGGCTCGTGGGCGGTCATGGCGAATATTCTCATCCCTTTGCGCCCGGCAATCCTCTTTATTAATTCTGTTCCGCTCATTTCCGGCATCTCTATGTCCACGAACATGAAGTCGGGCCGGAAACTCTCCGCCTCGTCCAAAGCCTTGCCGGCGTGGGTGGTGGCTTTGACGGTCAACAGCTTCCGGCTGTCTATCCTGCTTATCATTTCCGTCAGCAGGTTCAGTTGCAGCTTGTCGTCGTCCACGATCAGAATCTTTCTGCAGCCTATGCTGTCTGCTGCAGTCTTGGTCGGGAGAGGTTTCCTGTTTTCCTCTTTCCCGTCTGCGCATCCGCCGTCGGCCTCCAGCGGCAGGAACACGCTGAAGCAGCTGCCCTTGCCCTTGGTGGATTCCAACTTTATCTTTCCTCCGAGAATCTGGGTGAGTTCCTTTGTTATGGCGAGTCCCAGTCCTACGCCCTCCGTGCCCTGCGCGTCGGCAAGTCGGGTGAACGCCTTGAACACGCAGTTACATTCCTCTTTCGTCATTCCGCGCCCCGTGTCAGCCACGCTGATTCTTATCCATTGTCTGCCGTCGGCAGCCTTTGCTTCCATCCTTGCCGCCACGGTCACACTGCCCTCTGCCGTGTATTTTATGGCGTTGCTCGTCAGATTGTCGATAATCTGCTTTATCCTGAAGGAGTCGCCCCTGAACATGCGCTCCATTCTCTCGTCTTCTATGCGCATGCCGATGCTGAGCCCCTTCTCTGCAGCCTGCGGGCGCATTGCCTCCACGCAGTCGCTGATGAGCCTTGCGGGGCGGAAGGGTATAGGATGTGGTTCCACCTTTCCTGCATCCAGACGGTGGTATTCGAGCAACGCACCCACGAGGTTGAGCAGATGGCGTGCCGACGCTCCGATATTGTCGATGAAGAGTCGTGTCTGACGGTCCAGCTGCGAGTCCCTCATCAGTTCGATGAATCCCGAGATGGATGCTGCAGGAGCCTTGATATCGTGTGTAATCGTGAGCAGCAGCTGTTCGCGCTGCTTCATTATGCGTTCCGTCTCGTCCTTCGCCTCCTCTATGCTGCGGCGGTATTCCCTCTCTCGGCGGATGCTGCGGCGGATGTACAGGGAGAGCACTGCTGCCGTGGCAGCCGCGGCTATAGCGAGCAGGATTATTTTCAGAAGCACCGTCTGCCGTGCCTGGCGGTCTTCGTTGAGCGATTGCTGCAGTGCGTTGTGCTCGTCAGCCCTGATGTCTGCCATTATCTGTGATATGCGCTGCGTCAGCTGCATTCCCACAATCTGCTGGCGCTGTTCGCTCCGAATGATGTCGCCGGAACTTTTCTTTTCGCTCATCGCCTGCTGGCGGCGTATCTGCTTCAACACGTCGGCTATGGTGTCGGCAATGTCCACATTGTGGCTGAGCGAATCGCTCACGTCCTTGCGTGTGTGGCGTGCTATGTGCACCGTGTCGCTGCGCTGCTTGCGGAAGGCGTCGACAAGTCGGGCGAAGAACGTCTTCTTTGTCTTCACCACCTCATACACCGTCTCTTTGTCCTCCTTTATCTCCACCGCCTTCTGCTTCATCATCACGGAGTCCTGCCCCTGGCTCAAACTCTTCTCCTTCTCCCTGTAGAACCTTGCAGCGTCGGCGTTGCCCATGGTGCGGAGCAGCAGGAAGGTGTTCTGCCTTTTCATCTGCACGAGATATTCCAGTGAGTCAATGCGTCGGGTGTCGCTGTCTGTGCCGAGCGATTTCTTCAGCGAACGGGCGATGGCAATGGTGCGGTCCACTGCGGTGTTGAATTCGGGCAGTCTGTCCGAGAGTCCCAGACATATCGCCCTCTCCTTGTTGTTCACGTCTAGCACGCTGTATATAAGACTGTCGGTCAGGTCCCTGCGCACCATGAACTTTTTTTCGGCCTTGTCCACGAGCATCACGGACTGCGTGTTGCCGTATACGAGCCAGCCGGCGAGTATGATTATCGCCGTCATCAGCACATAGCCGATGGTGGCCTTCCCTGTTATGTCAAACTTCGTCATATTAATTCTGTATGGATGAGAAAAACTTCTTGTATGTATGGGATAAAGGCTGCCTGTATGTATGGGATACAGACTGCCTGTCCTTTTTTCCGTCTGCAAACTTACGAAAAAAACATCATTCCCGGTAACGTTAGTCTCCTTATTATATAATGTGTGATTGTTTTGCATGCTGGCGTGCGGGTTCCTCCATCCGGCAGACTGTAATGGGCGTTATGGCGGACTAAAGATGGACGACAGGAAAAAGCTTTGCTCCAAGCCGCTTTGATTTATCCTCTCTGAACGAAAAATCCCTGCACCGACTTTCATCAAGCCGATACAGGGGATAAAACCAACATAATTTTTACTTAGAACAGTTTAATTGCCATTATAGAAATCCATAAATACAATCATTATACCTACTAACACTATTCTTTTCTTTTCATTTGCCGACGAGCCTTTATGCGGCCCGCCGGCAGGATGCAAGCTCGTTGGCTTGCGGGACTTTCAGACATTTATACACTCTTCTTCTTATTCTTGCTGTGGTTATTCAGCAGCGACGGTGGTGTCGGTCTTGGCCGTGTCCGTCGGCTCCATGAGATACATGCCGTCGCCTGCCGTATTGTTTGTGAGAGGCTCTGCCACTTCCGTAGAAGGCTTTTCGGAGCTTGTCGACGGTTCAGCCGGAGCCTCTACCGGTTCAGCTGGAGCTGTCACTGTGGTGTCACTGTCGCTTGCGAGTCCTTCGGGCGCATTGGCCATCATTGCCTTGTTAGCGAATACACTGCTTATAGAAACCATTGCGAATGTTGCGAACGCTGCAAAAAATAACTTTTTCATAATCTAATCTCCTATGCTTTAAATTGTTGATAATAAATAATTTTGTTCTCTTTGTCAGGACTCATCCCCCCGTCCTCAATGTCTGTGGATTCTGGAGTCATCCTTCCTGTTTGTTGAACTTCTTGTCGTCGTTCGCTAAATATAGTGCAAGCCGCATGCCAGAAACGGCGAGAATGTTATAACTGTTTGATAGTCAGTATGTGGCGTATCGTGCCAAAAACCGGTGTGTTGTGGAAAGTGTGGAAAAGATGTGGAATTTTTCCACAAAATCGCTCCACAATGTTGTGGTGTGGCATAGCTTTTATGTGGAAATCATTGGGTGGAGGATTGAAAGAAACACAGGAAACGATAATCTTTTTTTATGTAGTAAGGCAAGACTTTGTTGTAATTTAAATTAATTTAAAACGGTACCAGAATAGTTAAGCGGCTTGGTACTATTATTTCAGCATAGCTATACTACCAGTATCACATAGCTATACTGACGTTATACCGATGCTTCATCCGCCCCATAGCCCACTTCCTTGAATCCCCGAGAACAGGGCGCTTTCTGCGTGAAGGTGAAAATGTGAGCGGAAAAGACTAATTCAACTGGTCGTTTTCATGGCTGTCTGCAGGTGTCTTTGGGAAAAGTCGTCCGGAAAATGTGACAGGTGCGGCGAAAAGTCGTCCGGAAAATGTGATGATAACGACAAAAAGTCGTCCGGAAAATGTGATAAATGTGGTTAAAAGTCGTCCGGAAAATGTGAAATGTTTATGCTAATATGCAGATAATTAGTATCTTTGCAAAAATAAAACAGGAGCAGATATGAAAAGATTACTGACTGATGATTTGCGCAAGTGGAAAGATAAGCCAGACCGTAAACCGCTGATTCTTCGTGGAGCAAGACAGGTGGGCAAGACATGGCTGCTGAAAGAATTCGGCAAGGAATGTTTCAGCGGTGTCTGCTATGTCAACTTCGAGCAGAAAGACGTTTTGGGTGCAATATTCGAAGGGACGTTGTCGCCCCGGCGAATCATCGAACAATTGTCTGTTTATTCAGGAACAAAGATTCTTCCGGAAGATACGCTGATTATATTCGATGAGGTGCAGGAGATGCCGCGTGCGCTGACATCATTGAAGTATTTTGCTGAAGAAGCCCCCGAATACGCAATCTGCTGTGCCGGGTCATTGTTGGGAGTGGCGTTGCATGAAGGCACGTCGTTTCCTGTAGGCAAGGTGGAATTCCTTGATTTGTATCCTCTGTCGTTCAGGGAGTTCCTGATGGCCAATGGTGAGGAGATGTTGGTGGATTATATCCTGGATGGCGGCAACCGTGAACTGTCGGCATTCACCGAAAGACTTACAGACTATCTGAAGAAATATTTTGTCATTGGCGGAATGCCGTCGGTAATCTTGAAGTGGTTGGACACACGCGACTTCTTCGACGTGGATGATGTGCAGAGACAACTGGTGTCGGCTTATGAAAACGACTTCTCCAAACATGCTCCAAGGCAGATGATAGAAAAGATAAGATATGTTTGGGACAGTATTCCGTCGCAACTCGCCAAGGAGAACAAGAAATTCATTTATGGTCTTGTCCGTGATGGGGCGAGGGCGCGGGAATATGAAGACTCCCTTATGTGGCTGAGCGATGCCGGAGAAATCATCCGGACGTATAATATCACCAAGCCGGATGTTCCGCTCAAGGCGTATGCTGATTTGAAGAGCTTCAAGGTTTTTCTCTTGGATGTAGGTCTGCTGAGATGCCTGAGTGGTGTTTCCCCTAAGGTGATACTTGAAGGCAGCAGGATTTTCGAAGAGTTCAAGGGTGCTCTCACGGAGCAGTATGTTTGTCAGGAACTGCAGCTCTTCAGGCGTCTTCATTCCAATTATTACTGGACGTCATCATCTGAGGCGGAAGTTGACTTCCTCATATCTGATGGTATGGAGATATTCCCAATGGAGTGTAAGGCCGGACTCACGATGAACGCCAAAAGTCTGAAGGTATACAGGCAGAAATATATGCCCCGGCTCTCTTTGCGTACGAGTATGTTGCCGTACTCAAGAAATGATGAAGACGGAATAGTGAATATTCCCTTATATATGCTTTTTGCTTTGGAGACGGAGCTGGTCTTTTGACAAAAAGTCGTCCGGAAAATGTGATAAATGTGGATGAAAGTCGTCCGGAAAATGTGATGGAGGACTGTATTTATAAAATAAAACGGCCATCAGAACGTGACAGTTGTCGTGCGTTCCGATGACCGTTTCTATAGTCTTGTTGGCTGGATTATTCAGTCTCGCTGAATTCGTCCTTGCCGACTCCGCAGAGCGGACAAACCCAATCTGCAGGGATATCCTCGAATGCTGTGCCTGGAGCGATGCCGTTGTCCGGGTCGCCTACTGCCGGGTCATACACATATCCACATACGTCGCAAACATACTTTTTCATAATTGCCTCCTTGTTTTTTTATTGTTGTTAAACTGATTGGACAGTAACGTCGGCGCTGTCCGCCTTGACTTCTGTCTTTATCTTTATTATCTCTTTTTCTTATGCAAAGATACATAATATAGGAAAATGACGCAAGTCAAGGACTCTATCATTGTATTGAGGAAATCTATTTCGTCCGTGCTGCGCCTCTGTGGCAGAGGAGGATGGGGGATGTAGGGCTTGGAAACGGGCATCCGTGGATTCCTGATGTTTTGGTGGGAATGGGTAGTACAAAACGATGGGATTGGCGTTATTATATAGAAGTATGCATAAACAAAGAAAAAATAATATAAATCGAAATTATGGGAAATAAAAAAAGCAGTCTGAAGAGCACTATCGCCGTGTCTCTCACGAACTATCTTGATGCCGGAGCCATTGTAGCCGGCGCCAGCGGACTGTCTCTGTGGCAGAGCTATCTTGGTCTGACAGAGGGACATCTCGGTTTCTTGAATGCAATCAGCGCCAACTGTCTGGGTGCCGCCATCGGTGCGATTATCGGTGGCTTCCTTGCCGACAAGTATGGCAGAAAGGCAATCTATACATATAATATGCTCGTCTATATGGTCGGAGTGCTGCTCGTGGTTTTTACCACCAGCTTCCCGATGCTCCTCGCCGGATTCCTCGTTACTGGAATCAGCGTGGGCGTGGGCGTTCCGGCTTCATGGACGTATATCTCGGAGAGTTCGGAAACAAAGAACCGCGGCCGTAATATCGGTATCTCGCAGATGGCGTGGGGCATCGGCCCGCTCATCATCCTTCTGTTGGGATGGTTCCTTGCTCCGCCGACGAACAATGCCGAGGCAGGCTTCCTTTTCCCGCTCGTAAGCCAGTCGGCAGTGCAGATACTTGGCGACGGGGCGGCGCAGGAGGCAGTCAACGTGTTCAGCTCGCGCATCGTGTTCGCCTCGCTCTTCGTCGTGGCGCTCATCGCCTGGCTTCTGCAGCGACAGCTCGACGAGTCGGCAGAGTGGAAAGCGGCAAAGACAGAAGAAAACAAAGGGGATCAGAAGAGCGTGTTCTCGTCGTTCGGAACGCTGTTTTCTAACAAGGTGAACGTGAGGACGATGCTTTTCCTCGCCGGAATGTATCTCACGTGGAACCTCGTAAGTTCCGTGATGGGCTTCTTCCAGCAGCATATCTACGAGACAGCGGGCGGACTCTCAAACGGCGAGGCAAACATGCTTTCGGCCGGACAGTGGGTCATCATCATCGGCATGACGTTCGTGTTCTCTATGCTTGTGGACAAGGTGAACCAGAGGATGCTCTATATCGTTGGTGTCGGCGCGGCAGTGTTGGCGTGGGTGATGATTGTCACCATCGGTATCGGCAGCATGAGCGGACTGCTCTTCTTCACTCTGCTTTGGGGAATCCAGGGCGGAATCTCGGTGCAGGGCTTCTATGCCTTGTGGGCGTCAGAGCTGTTTCCGGCAAAATACCGTGCTGCGGCACAGGGCGTGATGTTCTTCATGGTGCGCGGACTGTCGGCAGCGTGGGGCCTTGTGTTCGTCAATATCTATGGCGAGCAGGGCGAAGGCTTCACTCTGGCTGCTTATCTGATGATGGCATTGCTCATCGTGTCGCTCCTCATCGGAGCTATATGGACTCCAAAGACTCGAGGTAAATCATTGGAACAGATTACTGAAGAACGATATGGAAATGGAGAATAAAGCAACATGGATATGGTACCCCGGCGACTTCGAGGTGTGGCTGGGCAATGGATTCAACAACCGCAGGACGGAGCGTGGGGCAATGTTCCCGCCGTTCTGGAAACAGGACAGCCATTATGTCACGGTGGAATTCTCCACCAAGGTGAACCTCGAAAAGCCGGAAACGATAACTATAGCGGCCGAGGGCGACTTCAACCTAATGCTCGACGGCAAGCTGCAATTCGGCATGCCGGGCAAGTTCACCGTACCGGCAGGGGAGCACTCGCTGAATTTCAAGATACACAACCAGTCTACTCCGCCGGCGCTCTACGTAAAGGGGCGCACGATAAAGAGTGGTTCCGGATGGCTCGCCACATACGAAGACAAGATATGGATAGACGAAAACGGCGTGGCGCATGGATCGGGAATCTATGTGCCGGCGGCGTCGTGGACGTTTGACAACATCGACACTCCGCCATCGCAATACAAGCTCAAGAGAACGGAGATGCCTCCCGTGGACGAGGAGAAGACAGGAGCAAACAAATGGTTGTTCGACTTCGGACTGGAGACCTTCGGCTACGTCCGTCTGAAGGGCGTGAAGGGCAAGGGCATCATCAATATATATTATGGTGAGAGCCGCGAGGAAGCCCTCGACATGGAATATTGCGAGACACTCGACCGACTGGACCTGCGCAGCAATGAATACGAGAATGAGGAGGTGGAGATAGTGCTCGACGACAGTAAGGCGTTCCGCTACGTGATGGTGGAAACGAAGGGAATGATAACCTATTCCGATGTGTCGATGGACTACGAATACGCCGAGTTCACGCACGGCAAATCAGGAAGTTTCAAGTCGGACAACCGCGAACTGAACAGAATATGGGAGGTCGCGGCATACACGATGGATTTGACAACGAGAGAATTCTTCATGGACGGCATAAAGAGAGACCGCTGGACATGGTCGGGCGACGCCATACAGTCGTATCTCATGAACTATTACCTCAGATTCGACTCCGACTGCGTGCGCCGCACAATACGTCAGCTGCGCGGCAAAGATCCCGTGACGGCACACGTTAATACCATAATGGACTATACGTTCTATTGGTTCAAATCCGTCTTGGACTTCTATCAGTATACAGGCGACATCGCTTTTGTGCGCGAGATTTACCCGAGGATGCAGACCCTGATGCAGTATGTCATGGGCAGGCTCAACAATGAAGGGATGGCGGAAGGAAAAGCCGACGACTGGATTTTCGTGGATTGGGTGGATTTTCCGATGCACAAGCGCGGCATCCTCTGCTTCGAACAGATACTGCTCTGCAAGGCGTTTGAGACGATGCATACGTGTGCCGCCGTTCTCCGTGACAATCCCCTCGCCAATCCCCCGCAGGGCAGCATAGCCACGGAAGAATATGCAGCGGATGCCGACAGATACGGCAAACTTGCGGCAGACCTCAAGGCGAAGCTGAAGCCTACGTTTTGGGACAAAGACCGCAATGCCTTCATGCACGCCATAGAGGACGGCGAGATGAACCGTCAGATAACGTCATTCCCCAATATGTTTGCCATCATATACGATATGGTGGACCAGGAGGACAAGGAGAAACTCATGGACTCCGTGTTGCTCAACAGGGACGTGGAGCCGATCACTACGCCATACATGCGCTTCTACGAACTGGAGGCGATGTGCCGGATGGGGTATCAGGAGCGGGTATTGCCCGAAATCCTCGGCTATTGGGGCGGAATGATAAACGAGGGAGCCACCAGCTTCTGGGAGAAATACAATCCGGCGGACGAGGGCGCAGGTCATCTCGCCATGTACGGACGTCCCTACGGCAAGAGCCTCTGCCACGCCTGGGGAGCCAGTCCGATATACCTGATAGGCAGGTATTACCTCGGCGTGAGCCCCACAAAGCCAGGCTATGCGGAATATGAAGTAAAGCCAGTGCTGGGCGGATTGAAGCGTATGCAGGGCAGCGTGCCCACGCCGTTCGGCGAAATCAGGGTGAAGATGGATGGTCGCACGGTATCGGTGAAGAGCGATGGCGGACGGGGAACGCTCGTCGTTGGCGGCAAGACATACGACATCCCTGCAGGACAGGAATTGAAGATAGAATATTAAGATAAAAGAAATGACGACAAGACAAACTATATTTGCCTTTGCTGCAGCTGCAATGCTTGCATCCTGCGGAAACAGAGAGACCACAGTGACCACCATGCAGCAGTTGCCGCAGACCGACTATGCGGCATCGCTCATCACAAGGAACATATCCTCCATGCCGAAGGGTTACAGGATAAGCATCAGTGTGGCAGGCGACACAGTGGGTAAACCCGCCGAAGGTTTCACGCTGCAGCGCAAAGGAAAGAAGATAAGCATCATGGGCAATGACGCAGCGGGCGCCATATACGGGTCAAACAGACTCATGGAGTATTTCAGGATGAACGGTTCGCTGCAAATACCATACACCATAATCGACGCACCGGAGATGAAGCTGCGCGGAGCATGCGTGGGATTGCAGAAGACTGTCTATCTGCCTGGTCACAAGGTGTATGAATATCCTTATACGCCAGAAAACTTCCCGTGGTTCTATGACAAGGACCTGTGGGTGAGGTATCTTGATATGCTTGCAGCCGACAATATGAATGCTGTGTTCCTATGGAACGGACACCCCTTTGCCTCGCTTGTCAAGCTGAAGGACTATCCCTTCGCCCCCGAGGTGGACGATGCCACGATGAAGAAGAACCAGGAGATGTTCTCCTTCCTGACCACAGAAGCACAGAAACGCGGTATCAGAGTGATACAGATGTTCTATAATATCATCGTATCGAAACCCTTTGCCGACCATTACGGCATAAAGACACAGGACCGCAACCGGCCCATCACGCCTCTCATTGCCGACTACACACGCAAGAGCATCGCGGCATTCATCGAGAATTATCCCAATGTGGGCTTCCTCGTATGCTTGGGCGAGGCGATGTCGGGTATAGAAAACGACATAAAATGGATGAACGAAACCATCATTCCTGGAATAAAGGACGGACTGAAGGCATCCGGCAGAACCGACGAACCGCCAATCATCCTGCGTTCCCACGACACCGACGGACCGAGGGTGCTGTGCGAGGCATTGCCCCACTACCGGAACATCTACACGATGAGCAAATATACGGGCGAATCGCTCACCACCTACCAGCCGCAAGGTCCTTGGGCGGAGACCCATCGCCAGCTCGCCGCAGCAGCGCCGGTGCATATCAGCAATGTGCATATCCTTGCCAATCTCGAGCCGTGGCGCTGGAGTTCGCCGACGTTTATCGAGAAGACGGTGCAGGCGATGCACAATGTGCACCATGCCAACGGCTTGCATCTGTATCCCCAGGCTAACTACTGGGACTGGCCTTACACGGCAGACAAACTGCCCGACGGAAAGCGCGAGCTGCAGATAGACCGCGACTGGATGTGGTATCAGGCGTGGGGAAGATATTCATGGAACTGCCACAGGGGAGAGGACAAGTCTTTCTGGAAGAAGACCCTCGCCGACTATTATGCCACGGACACCATCACCGCCGCACGCATCATCGAGGCATACGATGAGAGCGGCGAGATAGCGCCAAAGCTCCTGCGCCGTTTCGGCATCACAGAGGGCAACCGCCAATGTCTGCTCCTCGGCATGAAGATGAGCCAGCTTGTGAATCCATACAAATATACCATCTATCCCGGATTCTACGAGAGTTGCGGCCCTACGGGTGAGAAACTGATAGAGTATGTGGAGAAGGAGTGGAAACACGAACCCCACGTTGGCGAACTGCCGCTTGATATCGTGGCGCAGTGCGTAAGCCATGGCGATAAGGCTGTGGAGGCTCTCAAGGGACTTGCCGGCAATATAAGGCAGAACAGAGATGAGTTCATGCGCCTTGTAAACGACATCAACTGCTATCGCGACTTCGCTTGTTCGTTCCGCTATAAGGTGCTTGCCGCCGAACAGGTGCTAAACTACAAGTGGTCGAAGGATGTGGCTTTCCTGCAGAAGGCAGTGCCGCTGCTCGAAAAGAGCGACGCCTATTATCGCGACCTCGTGGAAAAGACGAAGGACACGTATTATAACGCCAACAGTATGCTTACCTCGCAGCGCCGCATCCCTGTCGGTTGCGATGGCGGGAAATACAGCACTTGGCAGGAGATGATGCCCGTATATCAGAAGGAACTCGATAATCTGAAGAAGAATATCAGTGCCCTTACTTCTGCCGACAATGCCTCTGCCCGGAAGGAGATACCGGCAAAGGCGGCAGACGCCCTCATATATAAAGGCAACGAGAAGAAGGGCTGCGTGAAGCTTATGGGTGAATACCAGACCGTCACTCTGAAGAAGGGCGCCAAGCTCTTCGTAGGCAGGGATGAAGCCGTGGACACCGTCGCCACGGAGCTCGAAGGCATGAAAGCCCTCGTGTTGAATCGCGACACGGCACGCATCAAGGGAATCTCCGTAGAGTTCGAATGCTCCAAGCCGGTGAAACTGCTCGTGGGATTCTTCGTTGACGACCAGACCAAGTTCGCCCGTCCGCCGAAGCTCGAAACCGATGCCACAGGCAATGAATACGGACAGGCGGAGCCAGTTATAAGCAACGGACTGATTCTAACCAAGATGCCTATCGCAAACATCCATGCCTATCATTTCTCCGCCGGACACCATGTGATAAACCTGCCTAAGGGAATCATCATGGTGGCAGGATTCACCGGCAGCGAACTGAAAATCCGTGACGCAAAGCTCAACGGTGCGGGAACGGAAGTGGATTGGCTTTTTATGTGATGACCCACCCTAACCCTCCCAAAGGGACCCACCCTAACCCTCCCAAAGGGAGGGAATGGATTAAATATTTTTGCAACGTTTTATGCATCATAGGATTGGAAACAAATACGGTTCCTTCACTTTGGAAAACTATGATGGGTAGATAAAAAAAAACGGGTAGATGATTATGAAACGAATATATTTGATATTTTTCCTTTTCTCCCTTGTTGCCCTCACTGCCACGGCGCAGCGAAGGGGTAGGGGGCGCTCGGCTACGAGACCGACTGCCGTCACGCAGGCGGAGATGCAGAAGATTTATGATGCCGTCAAGACACCATATAAATATGGTATGGTGGTGGCACCGACGGACAACTACCACAAAATAGACTGTCCCACGGTGTTCCGTAAGGACGGCAAATGGATGATGACCTACGTATGCTACAACGGCAAGAGCGGCACTGACGGCAGGGGCTACGAGACGTGGCTCGCCCAAAGCGACGACCTGCTCCACTGGCAGACTCTGGGCAGAGTGCTCGAATACGGCACGGGCAAGGAATGGGACAGAAACCAGCGCGGCGGATTCCCGGCTCTCATCGATTACACGTGGGGAGGCTCCTATGAGATAGAGAAATACAAGGACCGCTATTGGATGACCTACATCGGCGGTGAGGGCACGGGCTATGAAGCGGTGAACGCACCGCTCAGCATCGGTCTGGCATCCACCAAGGGCGATGTGACGAAGGCACACCCATGGACCGTGCTCGACAAACCGATCCTGACCTACAACGAGAAGACGGCTCAGTGGTGGGAGCGCATGACGCAATACAAGAGCACCGTATACCGCGTGGACAAGAAACGCTTCGGCTACCAGTTCATGATGTATTACAATGCCGGAGGCAAGAACGCCACCCTGCCCAAGGGCGAGCGTATCGGCGTGGCCTTCTCCAACGACATGAAGAAATGGACGCGCTACAAGGCGAATCCAATCTTCGCCCACGACACCGACGGCACCATCACTGGCGATGCACAGATTGTGAAGATGGGCAATCTCTTCGTGATGTTTTATTTCTCGGCGTTCAACCCCACTCGCGAATACAATGCCTACAACACCTTCGCTGCAAGCCGCGACATGATACACTGGTACGACTGGCAGGGCAGCGACCTCATCATTCCCTCGAAACCATACGACGAGATGTTCGCCCACAAGAGTTATGTGGTGAAACACGCAGGCGTTGTGTATCATTTCTATTGTGCGGTGAACAACAGCGGACAGCGTGGCATCGCCGTTGCCACGAGTCTTCCGATGGGCAAGAGCGAAGTGAATTTCCCTGATCCCGAACCTGTGGGCAAGCGCACCACAGTGAACCTCAACGACAAATGGCAGATTACCTTCGACGGAAAGACCTTCACGAAGGATATCCCCTTCAATCTCGACGATTATTACGGAGCCTTGCAGAAGGAACACGGCAACCTCCACAGCAAGGCCGTATTCCGCAAGACCTTCACGGCTCCCGCCCTTGAGGGCAAACAGTATTTCCTGCGCTTCGAGGGTGTAGGTACGTATTGCGACGTACTGCTCAACGGCAAGAAGCTCGGCACCTATGATATAGGCAGGACCACGGAGACGATAGACATCACGCCGAGTGTGCTGCCAGGCAAGGAGAACCGGCTGGAAGTGCGCGTCAACCACCCCAAGGGCATAACCGACATGCCGTGGGTATGCGGCGGATGCAGTTCGGAGTGGGGCTTCAGCGAGGGTTCGCAGCCCTTCGGCATCTACCGTCCGGTTGTGCTGGAGATAACCGATAAGGTACGCATCGAACCATTCGGCGTACACGTATGGTCCAACCAACAGTGCGACAGCATCTTCGTGGATACTGAGATAAAGAACTACGGCAGCGAGGCCGCCACCTTCCAGCTCATCAACAAGCTCTCGGAGAAGAGCGGCAAACAGGTGTTGCGCCTGACCGACGAACTGACTCTGCAGCCCGGCGAGACGAAGACCGTGCGCCAGCAGCAGACCGTCAGCGGCATGAGGCGATGGTCGATGGAGAAACCCTATCTCTACAATCTCAACACGATGATAAAGCGCAACGGCAAGGCCACCGACGACCTGCTCACGCCATTCGGTTTCCGCACCATTTCGTGGCCGCTGACCCGCAAGGACGGCGACAAACGTTTCTATCTCAACGGCAAACCGGAATACATCAACGGTGTGTGTGAATACGAGCACCTCTTCGGACAGAGCCACGCCTTCTCCAATGAGCAGATCGAGGCGCGCATGAAGGAGGTGATGACCGCAGGCTTCAATGCCTTCCGCGATGCCCACCAGCCCCATAACCTTCTCTACAAGAAGATCATCGACGAGAACGGCATCCTCTGGTGGCCGCAGTTCTCGGCACATATATGGTATGATACGCCACAGTTCAAGGAGAGTTTCAAGCGCCACCTCATCCAGTGGGTGAAGGAGCGTCGCAATTCGCCCTCCATCATCCTCTGGGGACTGCAGAACGAAAGCACCATTCCGGCAGAATTCGCCAAGGAATGTTCAGACATCATCCGCAGCCTCGACCCCACATGCGGCACACAGCGCCTCGTGACCACCTGCAACGGCGGTGAGGGGACAGACTGGAACGTGGTGCAGAACTGGAGCGGCACGTATGGCGGCAAGCTCGAAGACTACGCCCGGGAACTATCGCGCAGCGACCAGTTGCTCAACGGTGAATACGGAGCATGGCGCACACTGGGCAACCACTCCGGCGAACGCTACACCGAGGAGAAGCAATGCGACATTCTGGAGCGCAAGGTGCAGCTCGCCGAGCAGGCGCGCGACAGCGTCTGCGGACAGTTCCAATGGATTCTGCAGAGCCACGACAACCCAGGACGCCGACAGCCGGAGGAGGGATTCAGACTGATAGACAAGGTAGGCCCATTCAACCACAAAGGCATAATCTCAGCATGGGAGCAGCCCGGCGATGCCTTCTATATGTACAAGACGCACTATGTGGAAGCCGACAAAGATCCACTCGTATACATCGTGCCGGGAATCCATGCCGACACAGTGGATGCCGACGGAGCGAAGACTGTCATGGCAGACAGCATCCGCGTATACAGCAACTGCGACCGCGTAACGCTCAGTTGCGGATCATGGAGCAAGACTATGCAGCGCAACCGGAAGGACAATACCACGCTCTTCCGCTTCAGCGGAGTGAAGCTCGACGGACAAGCCCTCGTGGCGCGTGGCTACTATAATAATAAGGTGGCAACCTGTGACTCCCTCGCCCTTCCCTCATACAACGCATGGAGCGAGGAGATAATCAAACCCGAAAACGGATACAACTACATAGCACGCATAAACTGCGGCGGCGATGACTATACAGACAGCTACGGACTCGTATGGAACCAGGACAACACCAATTGGTCTACGTCGTGGGGCGACAAGTTCAAGAAGGAGACAAGCCCCTATCAGGCGAGCCAGACCTTCTCGCCGATGCTCTTCGCCTCGCCGCTCTTCCGCACATCGCGCTTCGGCCGCCATCTCCTGTCATACACCATTCCTGCCGAACCGGGCGACTATCGTGTGGAACTGTATTTCGTAGAGCCATGGTGGGGCAGGGGAGAATCTCTCTCCAGCGACTACGAGGGACTGCGGCTGTTTGATGTGGCAGTGAATGACACCACGTATATCCGCAACCTCGACCTCTGGGCGCAGGCCCGCTACGGCAAACCGTACAAACGCATATTGAATGTGCGCAACACGGGGCATGAGATACGAATCAACTTCCCTAAGGTGGCAGCCGGACAGGCAATCATCTCGGCAATCGCCGTGGCCACGAAGAACCACGACGCAAAACCCGCAGCCGTGAAGCCATCGAAGGAAAGCCGGACGATGTGGGCCGACTTCGAGAAAGAGACCTACACGACGACCCCCGACAGCTTGCTGCCGCCCAAGACGAGCAGTGCCATCACCGCCGACGGCGTTATGCACAAGGGCGTGATGACCTTCGAGTACAACGTGGGTGTGGCAAAGGTCTACGCCCTGCGCTTCCGCTATTACAATCCGGAGAAGGAGCGCACGCTCCACGTGAGGATTACCGACCTTAACGGCGTGGTTTACAAAGAGGACGACATCACCTTCGTGAAGACTCCCGAGAAGAAGACCAAGCGCCGCAATACAAGCATCACCACCGGCACCCAGACCAACGCCGGAAGCTACAAGGTGCGCCTCACAGGCGAAGGCATCGACAGGATGCTCTTCGACAAGCTCACCATTGAATAGAAGATTTCTTTCATCATTTATGGGTTTATGAAGAATCCCTCCCGGCCGTCCTCAGAGAAGGACAGGCAGGGAGGGATTCATTTTAGTATTCATAGTCCCGTAAACCCGATGACCGGTGCGGGACTGCGCTATAATCTTTTGTCGATACGGCAGAGCGGTTCGTTCACTCCGCCCATCTCCTTCTTGTATCTCTCGTCGCCGCGACACATGTCGAAGTCTTCAATCCCCTCGGCAATCCATCTTTTCGAAGCCTCAAGGATGAGCAGGATGCCTGGCGAATAGCGGCTGAAGGCGGTGTCGATGGCGAGCTTCGGCATCAGCAGACGGTTCCTGTGGCGGTAAACAATCATGAAGGCAGCCGGCCGGCGGTCGATTTCCAGCACATACAGTTCGGCGCAGCCTATCTCCCTCAGACTTCTCCCCGCACATCCGCAGTATGTCTCATACAGCGACTTCAGTCCTACGCCAAGTCCCGAGAGCAGTCCGCCCTTCTCGTGCCGCCAAGCCATCTTGCGCCGCAGATACAGGCTCCAAAGGCGGCGCATATATCCGTTGCCGGGCATATTGCCGTGTGTGAACACCTTCAGCTCCATCTCCTTGCCGTCGGTCTTCAGGTGGTTGTATGATTTCCTGATGTTCTTGTATATGTTCTTGTGGAGCGACGCGATATATTCATCCACCGACTGGAACTCCGTGAGCGGCACGTGGTAGCTCGTGCGTTCCTTCACGTCGCTGCATATCCTGCCCATCACGCGGGCGAACGGCGACGACACAGGCACGTCGGCGAAGCTGAGCTTCATCCCCTTGTGGCTCTTTATGATATGGTCTGCTATCCGGCCGACGATTTCATCGGTACACTCCTCGTCGTACGGGCATACCATGTCCAGTATGCCGGCAACGCGGCATGACGGGATTCTGGCTTTCTTAGACAGGCGCGTCACGTGCATCGGTATGATGGCATAGGGTCTGCCGTCTGCCATTACGAGTTCGTATACCATCATGGCGGTCAGTTTCCCCATGCCGCCGGTGATGTGGCGGAAGAGGAATTCGTTCCATCCGTATGTCTGGTAGAAGGAGTGGTTTATGTATTTCTTGCTTGTTTTCTCAGCCGCCCTGTCGAGTTCAGTCCATTGCTCTTTGATGTCCTGTATTCTTCTGTGTGAGCTGAAAGTCAGTTCCTGTGGCATTTTGATATTGATAGATGATATTTCTTTATGATGTATGAGTCAATGCAGTTTGCAGAGATTTTAATGGGGTGTCTTTTCCTTGTTGGTATGATATATAATAAGGTATGTGTTCTTATTGATAAAGACACAAGCTGGAGGCGTTGCAGTGCCGTCAGTCCTTGTTGCCGTTGTTGTCGGCAAGAAGGGAAGCTTCGCTTTGCAGCTTTATCCTGTATTCCTTGGGCGACATGCCGAAGCGTGTCTTCACGAACTTGCCGAAGAACGACATGTTGGGGAACCCGAGCACGTCGGAGATTTCCTTTATCGAACCCTCGGTGTATTTCAGATTGCGCGTGATGGCATCGGCAAGGAAGTCGTGGATCCACTCCAGTGCAGTCTTGCCGCTCACGGTCTTGCATACGGTGGAGAGGTATTTGGGCGTTACGCAGAGCCTGTCGGCGTATGCCTTCACCGAACGTTCGCTGCCGTCGTATGTGGCGAGCATCTCTATGAATTTCTTGAAGAGCAGTTCGCCCTGGCTGAACTGTCCGCTGAACCGCATTTCTCTCAGATTCGGGGCTATTATCGCCGCCATCTCATAGAACACGCTGTGGAAGAGCGACTGCATTATCTCCTTGTGGTAGTAGCCGTGTGGGGAGTCTATCTTGTGCTTTATCAGTGAGTAATACTTTTCTATCAGTTCTTTGCGCTCGGGGTCGAGGTGCATCACGGGGTTCTTCGACACGTATGCCATGATGCCCCAGATATCCTTGCCCATGAGCAGACTGCGCTGTATTGCCTTGTAGGAGAGGGCTATCACCTTGGCGCTGTAGTCTTCGGAATATGAGGGGTTGTTGATGAAGGCGTTCGGCGGGCTCACCAGCATGTCGCCGGCTTCGGCCCGGAGCGTCACTCCGTTCAGGTCTATCTGCATCGTCCCCGCCTCCACATAGGCTATCGTCAGCACTTCGAGCTTCAGGGTGGCTTCGAAGTTCGCCTGCCCGGAGCTGCTGAATATCGCCATGTCGCCGTCGGAATAGTTTATCATTCCGCTGTTGATAAGGTAGTCGATGTCGATGCTTATCTCGCCCTGTCTTGTTTCCCCTTCTGTCATAATATATTCCGTTTTCTGTTTGTTCTTTATCTTGTTTGCAAAGATAATAAAAATATTGAATCGGCCGGAGAAGCGATGCTTTATTTCTTCTTGTTTGCCTTTTATTTCTTCTTGTTTGCCTTTGCGTCAAACCTGTATGTGAATGTCAGTCTGGCGTAGTGGTGTATGTAGTTCTCGGTGGATTCAAAGCGCTGGAAGGCGGAATACTTCGTGTTGTAAAAGAGGTCCTTGTTGAAGATGTCGTCGATATAGAGCGACAGACGGCATTTGTTCTTGCAGAACTTGTATGTGGCGCCAGCCGTGGATATGAGCTTGTGGCCGTTCATTTCGGAAGTGGCATAGTCTGAGCGGTAGTGGTCGGCGATGTCCACCCACACCTCAAGCGGGTCGAGCGAGAGCCTTGCCTCCACGCCCAGCTGGTTGAACAGCGGGTTTGTGTTGTATGAGGCGTCGTCGTAGCGGTAGCGGTTCCATTGCAGCCGGTCGTAGAGCGACACCTCCAGCTTCTCCGTCTCATATGACAGGTTGAAATCCTCGTCCAACATCAGGTTCTTCTGATGGTTGAGCGCCGGCACGACGTTGGGGTCGCTGCTGTCCACGATGGTCAGGAATCCGTTGGAGCGGGCTGTGCGCACCGAGAATTTGTTCATCAGCCTGAAATCTACGCCGAGTCCCTGGTCGTAGTTGAGGCTGAATTTCCATGCGTCGCCGCCTTTCACGTTCTTCTGCATCGATTCGTAGGCTCCGGTGGAGGAGTTGTAGCGGTAGAGCGTGGCTATCGGGTTGATGTCCTTGGTGTATTGTGCGGTCAGCCCGAGCACTATCTGCTTGCGCAGCCACATACGGTGGTAGTTGAATGTGGTGGTGTGGGTGTGTGATTCGTGCAGATAGGGGTTGCCTGCCGTTATGGACAGCGGGTCGATGGTGTTGCGGTAGCCCATGGTGTTCATGAAGTCGGGCACGAGGGTGCTGTATGCGAAGGAGATGTCCATGTTGCGCACGCGGCTCATCTTCCATCTCAGCGTTATCGACGGTTCATAGGTGTAGCTGTTGCGCACTGCCGTTGTGTCGAGCTGTCCGTAGTGGTAGTCGGCCTTCTCGTGGTATACTTCCCATATGAGCTTAGGCATTATCATGAATGTGCTCACGGGCTTGATGGTAGATTTCAGCGTGAAGCTGTTCGCCCATTTGTGCATCAGGTTGTCCATGGCGTTAGCCTGGTCGGGCGTGGTGGGCATACCGTCTGCAATGTTCTCCCCGTTGGTGTCGGCAAAGACGTCGCACATGGCCTTGGTGCGCATGTAGAACATATTGTTCGTTATGTTCAGGTATACCTTGCTGCCCAGCCAGTATTCCAGTTCCGCTCCGATCAGCGTGTTTAAGTCGTGGCTGTTGCTGCTGTATCGCTGCCACAGGGTCTCGCTCTTCTTCTCTCGCAGGTATTCCATGTTGCGGCTCAGGTGTGAGTCCTCGTCGGTTCCGCTTATATTGGTTCCGCCCTGCAGGGTGAAGGAGCCTTTCTTGCCCAGGAAATGCTGCCATGAATAACTGATGTTGAGGGTACGTTCCTGCTGCTCGCCCGATTGGTAGTAGCGGTTGCGCATGATCAGTCGTTCGTAGAGCGGGTCGCCGGCCTTTGCCGCCATGGCTGTGGCGAGCGTGTGGTATTCAAATTTTGCCGGGTCGTATCCGTAGGATGCCTGTTGGTCTTCGCTCATGTTGAGCTTCTTCTCGTATGTTGCCTTCACGTCCAGTGTGATGGTGTTCAGAGAGTCGGTGTAGGCGAAGAGCCTGGTCTGCAGCTGTGGGTTTATCTTGTGGGTGTGGTGATAGTTTTCGGCCACGCTGAACGTGCGGTCCTTGTCGGGGAAGAATGTTTCCGTGGACTGTGTCATTGTGTTCCATCCGTCATCGTGGCCCATGCTTGCGCTTATGTCGAAGCGGTTGTTGGAATAGCTGCCGGTGCCTTTCGTCTTCCAGTTGTGCTGGTAGTTGTATGAGCCGTACTGGCCCTTTCCGTCGCCGTCGATGTCGGTGCTGAAGCTCTGGGTCATGGTGCGGTCTATGTATTGGTTGGCGTTGTTCGCCTGTCCGTATATGAGCTGCGGGTCGTGGTCGCTCAGCCGGCTCGCGTTGACGCTGAACATGTAGCGCTTCTCGGTCTGGTATTGTGCCTGTAGCTCGCCATACCATTTGTCGAGGAATCCGGGCTTCACCTGTATGTCGAGCACGTGGTCCTCCTTGCCGTCGTCGTTGCCGGTATGGCGCGAGAGTTCCGACTTGCGGTCGTAGAGCTTCAGCTTGTGTACCACTTCTGCCGGCAGTTCGCCGATTATCTGGCTGCCGCCGAACAGGTCCTTGCCGTTCATCATCAGCCGTATGGGCTTGTCGTTCCAGAAGAGCTTGCCGTCGTGGCTTTCCACTCCGGGCAGCTTCTTTATCAGTTCGGCGAGGCGTGCGCCCTCCTTCAGCTTGAAGGCTTCGGGGTTGAATACGATGGTGTCACCCACCATCGTGATGCGCGGCATCTTGGCGGTCACTTCCACTTCCTGCAGCATGAGCGCCGTAGGTTGCAGACGGATTACGCCGAGGTCGGTGGTGTCTCTCTCTTCGCGGCCGTAGGAATAGTCCACCTTGCGGTAGTTCTTGTATCCTATCATGCTGAACGTGAAGAGAATGCGTCCCTCTGTGTTGCTTGTCAGCCGGAAGCATCCCGTGCTGTCGGTCTCGGTGGCATTCGTTATCGAGCATCCCGGCTGTGGGTTCACCTCTCCCGAGATGCTTGCCCCTACCAGAATTTCGCCTGTTTCGGCGTTTACTATCTTCCCCTTGAATGTGTCGCCGCTGCATATCGCCGGCATCATGAGGCAGAATGTCATTAAGATGAGTGCTTTCTTTAGTATGTTCTTCATATATCTATAAGGTATTATGGCCCTGACCTGAGTTCATCAGGATCAAGGCCGGTGGCACAAATGTGTTCAAGTTTCTTTCCAGTCGGCTATCTGCAAAAGACACCCCCCCATCTGTTATTGGACGATTCGGGGCCATAGCGTATGTCTTTCCTTCATTCGCCATCTTATACAGCAGCGCCGTCTTGTCAACATAGACAAAGCCGTCATTGCGTATACTCTTGAAGTCCTGTATGCCGATAGGGAATTTCATATTCGTCGGGTTTTGATAACACGATGCAAAAATAGCTTATTTCCCTGAAACCGACAAGTTTTCTTTAATATTTAACCCCAAACGTCCCAATGACCGACTTGGGCTTAATCTGGCAGGAGGCTCTTTTGTGTCAGTATAGCGGCGGATTACTCCAGTACTCCAATAGGATTACTCCAGTACTCCTTATTGGATTACTCCAGTACTTGCATTGGATTAC
>OLSD01000696.1_pt1 | contig 31513 bp, 21 predicted proteins | sample 1672211 | NCBI WGS metagenome assembly OLSD01 (sample SAMEA3136659, study PRJEB25190) | human gut metagenome | reverse complement strand
AGACGTTCAGCTTTGCCAACATCGATGAGTTCTCGAGCTCCTCGCTCGTCACGCGTCTGACCACTGACATCAACAACGTTCAGCAGGCCTTTATGATGATCATCCGTATCGCCGTGCGCGCGCCGCTGGTCTTGATCTTCGCCTTTACCATGGCATTTATCATGGGCGGCAGCGTCGCCATGGTCTACCTGGTCATCATTCCGCTGCTGGGCTTTGGACTGTTCTTTATCATCTTTAAGGTACGCCCCATCTTCTCGCGCGTGTTCCACAAGTACGATGCCCTTAACGAGTCCGTCGAGGAAAACGTCACCGGCATGCGCGTGGTCAAGAGCTATGTGCGCGAAGACTTTGAGAAGGAGAAGTTCGCCACCGCCGCGCGCGACGTCCAGATGGACTTCACCCGCGCCGAGAAGCTGCTCGCCTTTAACAACCCCATGATGAACATCTGCGTCAACGGCGCATTTGTCGTCATCATCTACCTGGGATCCAAGCTCATCATCACGAGCCAGGGCACGCTGTTCGACGTGGGCCAGCTCTCCTCGATCTTTACCTATGGCTTCGCGATCCTCATGAGCCTGATGCAGCTGTCGATGATCTTTGTCATGGTGACCATGGCCGACGAATCGGCGCACCGCATTACCGAGGTGCTGGCCGCCGAGCCCACGATCGCCGATCCCGCCGAGCCCGTGCTCGAGGTTGCCGACGGTTCCATCGACTTTGACCACGTGAGCTTTAAGTATTCCGCGCATGCGAAGCGCCAGGCGCTCGACGATATCGACCTGCACATTAAGAGCGGCGAGACCATCGGTATCATCGGCGGTACCGGCTCGGCCAAGTCCACGCTTGTAAACCTCATCGCCCGTCTGTACGACGCCACCGAAGGCACCGTGCGCGTGGGCGGCATGGACGTACGCGACTACGACCTGGACGCGCTGCGCCACCAAGTGGCCATGGTGCTGCAGAAAAACGTGCTGTTTAGCGGCACCATCGCCGAGAACCTGCGCTGGGGCGACCCGAACGCCACCGACGAGGAAGTCCGCGAGGCGGCACATCTGGCCTGCGCCGATGAGTTTGTCGATGGCTTCCCCAAGGGCTACGACACCTGGATCGAACAGGGCGGCTCCAATGTTTCCGGCGGCCAGAAGCAGCGCCTGTGCATTGCGCGTGCCCTGCTGCGTCGCCCCAAGATCTTAATCCTGGACGACTCCACCAGCGCTGTCGACACCAAGACCGACGCCAAGATCCGCGCAGGGTTGGCAAGCTATCTGCCCAACACGACCAAGCTCATCATCGCCCAGCGCATCAGCTCCGTGCAGGACGCAGACCGCATCATCGTCATGGAGGGCGGCCGTATCGCTCAGATCGGCAACCATGACGAGCTGCTCAAGACGAGCGAGATCTACCGCGAGACCTTTACCTCGCAAAACAAGATGTCTGCCGAGGGCGAAGGAGCCGTCGAGGCCGACACCGAGGCATCCGTAACGCAAGCTCAGACCCAGGAAGGAGGCGAGGCACATGAGTAAGGCAACGACCGCCGAGCGCGCGCTCAACCGCAAGGGCGGCACCATGTCGCGCCTCATCAAGACGCTCTTTGGCTTCTACCCCGTGCTTTTGCCCCTCGTCGTCGTCGGCGTGGTGCTCTGCGCCATCATCAACTCCATCGGCGCGACCTTCCTTCAGAGCGCCCTGCAGATTATTAGCGAATCGTGGCAGTCAGGCGATTGGGAAGCCGCACAGCCCAAGATCGCACAGCTCGTGACCACCCTCGCCTGCATCTACGGCGTCGGCATCCTGTCCTCGCTGTTCTGGAACCGCGCCATGGCCATCGTCACGCAGGGCTCGCTCGAGAAGCTGCGCGAGAAGATGTTCAACCGCATGCAGGACCTGCCGATTCGCTACTTCGACACGCACCAGCGCGGCGACATCATGAGCCACTACACCAACGACATCGACACGCTGCGTCAGATGATCAGCCAGTCGCTGCCCAACCTGCTCATGACGACCATCGTCATCGTCACGGTGTTCTTTATCATGCTGTACTACAGCGTTTGGATGTGCTTGGTCATTGTGGCCGGCGTCGCCTTTATGACCTTTATGACCAAGCTGCTCGGCTCCAACTCCGCGCGTTTCTTTATTGCGCAGCAGACCGAGCTCGGCGTGGTCGAGGGCCATATCGAGGAAGTCATGAACGGCCAGAAGGTCGTCAAGGCATTCTGCCACGAGTCTGCCGCCGAGGCCGATTTTGACGAGCGCAACGAAAAGCTCTTCGAGGTCTCGCAGAAGGCCAACATGTACGCCAACATCCTCATGCCTATCCTTATGAACCTGGGCAACCTGCTCTACGTGCTGGTCGCACTGGCAGGCGGCATTTTCCTGGCGCTCGGCGTGCCCAACCTGAGCATCTCGGGCATGACACTGTCCATCGCCGTCGTGGTGCCGTTCCTCAACATGACCAAGCAATTCTGCGGACAGATCGGTCAGATCTCGCAGCAGATCAACGCCGTGGTCATGGGCCTCGCCGGCGCCGACCGCATCTTTGAGCTCATCGACGAGGAGCCCGAGGCCGACGAAGGCTACGTGACGCTCGTCAACGCGCAGGTGAACCCCGACACCTGGCAGCTCGAGGAGGCCGACCACCACACCGGCATGTGGGCGTGGAAACATCCGCACCGCGCAACCGGCGAGATCGAGTACGTACCGCTGCGCGGCGACCTGGTCATGGACAACGTCGACTTTGGCTACACGCCCGACCACGAGGTGCTGCACGGCGTGTCCGTGTTTGCCAAGCCGGGCCAGAAGGTCGCGTTTGTCGGCGCCACCGGTGCCGGCAAGACGACCATCACCAACCTCATCAACCGCTTCTACGACATCGCCGACGGCAAGATCCGCTACGACGGCATCAACGTCAACAAGATCCGCAAGGCCGATCTGCGCCGCTCGCTGGGCGTTGTGCTGCAGGACGTGAACCTGTTCACCGGCACCGTGATGGACAACATCCGCTACGGCAACCTGGACGCCACCGACGAGGAGTGCATCGCGGCGGCCAAGCTCGCGGGCGCGGACGACTTTATCACCCGCCTGCCCGACGGCTACGACACCATGCTCACCGGCAACGGCGCGCAGCTGTCGCAGGGCCAGCGCCAGTTGATCTCGATCGCACGCGCCGCCGTCGCCGATCCGCCGGCGATGATCCTGGACGAGGCCACGTCGAGCATTGATACCCGCACCGAGGCCATCGTGCAAGCCGGCATGGACAAGCTCATGGAGGGCCGCACGACGTTTGTCATCGCGCACCGCCTGTCCACCGTGCGCAACTCCGACGCGATCATCTGTCTGGATCACGGCCGCATCATCGAGCGCGGCAACCACGACGAGCTGATCGCCAAGCGCGGGTATTACTACCAGCTCTATACCGGAGCGTTTGAGCTGGAGTAGTTCGGCTCGCCGAGATGGCCGATTTGCCGCTCATTCGTCGGGCATGACCCTAAGGTCAATGCCCTCCTCTTTCGGGGCAAATCGACTCATCTCAACGACCCAAACACAATGCACCGCAACGAATAAAGCCTCCGCAGCCACACGAGCTGCAGAGGCTTTTTTCATGCCGGCCGGAAACCGTATCCCACTTTTCGGGCCCAGAATGGGATGCCGTTTCCCGCTGGGTCCCCTCCGGGAAACGGCACCCCATTTCAAGGGCGTAAACCGGGATGTAGTTTCCCCTAACGGCACCTTTGGGAAGCCGCATCCCACTCTAGACGCACAAAACGGGATGAGCTTTCCCATGGTGATCCAAGACCAGAAACATGTTCGATAGCGCGGCCAGGTCAAGAACAACAAGACAAGCGTCACGCCAATTTGGACGAGCATCTGCTACAGTTTGAGGCTGTTGGCCCATATGGTAGAGTTGACCTCACGTGAATTTCAGCACGCTGGGTGCCACCTGCGCTTTTGCCATTTGAGAGAGTGAACTTGTGAATACTTCTGTCGCCAAGAAGGCCAGCCAGGCGGTGCGCCTGCTCATGATGGTGCTCACGGCAGTTCTCATCTTCTTCCTCATTAATGTTATGCTGCTCGTCTCCGATATCCAGGGCACGGCGCGCGTGGTCAACTACGCCGGTCTGGTGCGCGGTACCACGCAGCGAATCGTTAAGCTCGAGGACGCGGGCCTGCCTCAAGATGACCTGCTCAAAGCCGTGGATTCATACATCAACGGTTTGCGTTACGGAAGTGACGACCTCAACCTCGTCCGTCTCGACGACGATGAGTATCAGGCAAAAATGACCGAGCTTGCAAATTATTTTGATGAGCTTTGCACCGAGATCATCCGCGTGCGCGAAGTCGGCTATGAGAACACCGACATCATCTCCATGAGCGAGGAGTTCTTTGGCATTTGCGACGATGCTACGCGACTCGCAGAGGACTACTCTCAGGAGAAGGCGTCGGCGCTCAACTATCTCGAGGGCCTGGTGATCATCGACATCATGGGCTTGGTGGCGACCTTTGCGGTCGAACTTGTTCGCGCGGTGCGAACTGCCGCGCTCAATCGCGAACTGCAGAACAAAGTCTATCTCGACGAAGCCACAGGACTGCCCAACAAGAACAAGTGCGAGGAGGTCTTGGGGCAGGAGCAACCTGTCTCCGCGGAGGCGCCCGTTGCGGTGTGCGTCTTCGACCTTAACAATCTGCATACGGTCAATAACAGCTTCGGCCACGAGAAGGGCGACGAATACATCCGTTCTTTTGCCCAGCAGCTGGGGCGCGTGGCGTCGGAGACCTGCTTTGTGGGCCGCGACGGCGGCGATGAGTTTATCGCGGTGCTGCGAGATACCGATCGAGCTGCCGTGGAGTCCTGTCTCGCTCGGGTTCGCGCGAACGTGAACGAGTATTCCGAGACTCATCCCGACATGCCTATCAGCTATGCGGTGGGCTATGCGCTTTCCAGTGATTTTGATGAACCGCCTACGATGCGCGAGCTCTTTTCCCAGGCCGACAAAAACATGTACATCGACAAGAACCGCGCAAAGACAGCCGAGGCAGCCGGGCCGCAACGCGAGGACCGCTAAACCCGTAGCAAAGGGTAGCTAATTTGGGACGGGACTCTTTTGGCTATTTGAGAAATTGTGCCATGGCGTTGATGAATTTTTGTACTTGGAGGGTCGGCTCGAGCGGATAGTGCAAAAAGACCGGCACCTCGCGGCCGCACAGGAACGGTACGCCCACAAAGGCCGGGTGCACCCCCGACCATGCGCCGCAGGTGAGCACCGCGTCACCCTTTTCCTCCGCCTCGTTAAAGAGCGCAAAGTCGAAGCTATCCACATCGATCACGTCCACGCCGCCGTCTGCCAAAAGATCGATACGCAGGCTGTCCATAGCGTCGTTGCCGTGGCGGAGCACACGCAGACGCATACCCTCCAAGTCGGCGACCGTAATGCGATTCTTGCGCGCCAGCGGGCTCGTGCGCGGCAGGTCGATATAAAACGGCACGTTGACAATGCGGAGCTTTTGGCAGGCGTCACCCCAGCGCGGGGTCGAAAAACTCGACTGCACCACATCGACCTCACGACCGAGGCTGCGCATGACGGTCTCGCGCTCGTCATAGAGGTCGCTTACCGGCACGATCTCAAATCGCAGCGACGGTTCCAGCTCGTGTACGCCCGACCACATCGACAGCGTTTGGCGCCCCGGGCACATCATCGACACACCCAGACGCACAGCACCGCCATCGCCCGCCGCGCGTCGGGCGCGGCGCAGCGCGTCCTCGGACTGCCGCATGATCGAGCGCGCGTCGTCCACCAGCAGAGCGCCCGCCGGCGTCACCTTAACACCCGAATGCGAGCGCTCGAACAACGTGATGCCAAACTCGGCCTCGAAACCCGACACCTGTTTGACGAGCGCCGGGGTCGACACGCGCAATTTTGCCGCCGCACGTGAGAAGCTTCCCAGCTCCGCGGCGGCCGATATGGCCTCGAGTCGTCGATCGTACACGTCAATCTCCCGTTTTCGCGCCTGTGAACGCATGGCGCCACAGGGGGTCGTTTTGGCAGGTCACGCGCTCGATTGAGAAAAACTGCATCGCACAGTATAAACCTACGGTTAACGCCATTCTAACAAATATGCAATTCACCTGCGCAAATGCAAAGCATACGATAACCAGCGAAAACCACGTGGGTCGGTTAATGGGAGCGACCCACCGGGAGACACAAGAAGGGAAGTTCCTATGAGCAATTGGCTTAAGCTCGAGGGCGATGTCTGCGCCGTGACTGGCGCGCTCGGCGGTATGGGCGTCGAGATTTGCCGCGAGTTCGCCCGCAACGGCGCCAACGTCGTCCTGCTCGACCTGGACGAGGAAAAGGTCAAGGCCGCAGCCGCCGACCTCGCCGCCGAGTTTGGCATCCACGCCGAGGGTTACAAGATGAACGCCACCGATGAGGCCGAGGTTCAGGCCGCCGTCGACGCCACCATCACCGACTTCGGCCGCGTCGACGTCCTCGTCAACACCGCCGGCATCCTGCGCTTCGCCGCCATGGAGGACCTGCCGCTGAGCGACTGGGAGCAGGTGCTCAACGTCAACCTCACCGGTTACTTCATCACCTCGCAGCGCTTTGGTCGCGAGATGATCAAGGCCGGCCAGGGCCGCCTGGTGCACATCTCGACCGTTGCCAGCCACTCCCCCGAGACGTTCTCGGGCGTGTACAGCTCCACCAAGGCCGGCGTCAACATGATGTCCAAGATGCTCGCCGCCGAGTGGGGCCCCTACGGCGTCCGCTCCAACTGCGTCGAGCCTTGCTTCGTTAAGACCCCGATGTCGGCCAACTTCTACGCCGACCCCGAGGTCGAAAAGAGCCGCAGCCGCCTGATCGCCACGCGCCGCATCGGCGAGGTCAGCGATATCGCCAACGCCGTCATGTTCCTGGCGTCCAAGCGCTCGGACTTTACCACCGGCGACGCCATCAAGGTCGACGGCGGCTTCTCCAACATGATGGGCGACCTCACCGCCAAGCCCGGCGGCCGTCGCGCCTATGCCGACAACTACCTTAAGAACAAGGGTGTCGAGCTCTGGTCCGATGAGTCCGGCGTCGCCAAGCCGACTGACCAGTAAACCAACCTAACAGGGAGGCCCGCGAATACGCCTGCTCCTCCCCCGTATCGATTAGAAAGAGTCCAATGGCTTCCACCAACTCCAACAAGGGTCGCGCCGTCGTGCTTTCCGCCGCGTGCGTCACCATGTTCTTCATCAGCTCCATCGCGCTGTATTCCGTCGTGAGCAAGAACCTACTCGCCGTCTACCCCGAGTGGTCGAGCGCTCTTACCTGGGCCTTCCCGGTCTTTCAGACCATCATGGCCGTGACGGGCATCTTCGCCGGCCGCATCTCCGATAAGATCGGCCCGCGCAACGTCGTGATCGCCGCCGCCGTGTGCTACGGCGTGGGCTGGTTCATGTCCGGCACCGTCACCGAGCCGTGGCAGTTCTACCTGTGGTTCTCGCTCGTCGCCGCTATCGGCAACGGCCTGGGCTACAACCCCGCGCTCACCACCGGCCAAAAGTGGTTCATCGACAAGAAGGGTCTCGCCTCCGGCATCACCCTGGCCGCTTCGACCGCCGGTCCCGCCGTACTGTCCCCAGTGCTCGCCTCGCTGCTCATCCCGAGCCTGGGTATCTTTGGCGCCCTTAAGGCGCTCGGCGTCATCTTCTTTGTGATGATCGCCGCCTCCGCCCTGTTCCTGAAGGCCCCCGAGGCCGGTTGGCTGCCCGAGGGCTTCGAGGCCCCCAAGGGCGGCGCGCACGCCGGCACCTTCGGCGACCTCACCCCGGGCGAGATGGTCAAGACCCCGCGCTTCTGGGTCCTCATCATCACCTTCGCCTTTGCCGCCACCGCCGGTACTCTGCTCGTGGGCAAGGTTGCCTCCATCGCCGCCGTCCAGCTCTTCGCCGATCCCACGAGCGCCGCGGCCGTCGCCCTCGGCGGTGTGGTGGTCTCCGTCAACACCTGCGCCAACCTGGTCGGCCGCCTGTCCTTTGGCCAGATCATCGACAAGCTCGGCGCCTACAAGTCGCTGCTCATCAGCCTTGTCGTCACCATCGTCGCCCTCGTCATCATGTCGACGAGCTTTACGCAGGCCATGTTCTTTGTTGCGCTCGCCCTGCTCGGCTTTAGCTTTGGCGCCCTGCTCGTCATCTACCCGCCGCTCACCGGTGGCGCCTTTGGTACCAGCAACATCGGCGTCAACTACGGCATCATGTTTTTGGGTTATGCCGCTTCCACCTGGATCAGCCAGCCCATCACCGCCGTGCTGTATCACGCCGAGGCCGGCAGCGCCGCCTACCAGCAGTCCTTCTACGGTGCCATTGTGATCGCCGCCATCGCCGTCGTGCTCACCGTCTACATGATGGTCTCCGACAGCAAGAAGAAGTCCGCCTAGTTTTACCGATGCGACAAAGGGACAGCCCCTTTGTCGCATTCCACCGGTCACCAGTATTAAGGAGTCGAAATGTCTGAGCTCAACCCCGTCCGCATTGCCGTTATCGGCGCCGGCGCCATGGGCCGCAACCACATCCGCTTTGTCACCGAGGAGCCCGAGGCCGAGCTCGTCGCCATCGCCGACGCCTTTGAGGGCGCCCGCGCCACGGCAGAGGCCGCCGGCGTGCCGTTTTACACCGATCCCGCCCAGATGATGGACGAGGTCAAGCCCGAGGCCGTCATTATCGCCACGCCCAACGACCTGCACCTGGGCGTTGCCCGCGAGGCTGTGAAGCGCAACATCGTGCCGCTGGTCGAAAAGCCGATCTCCAACGACCTGGAGGATGCCCAGGCCTTCGCCGCCGAGGCCGAGACCGCCGGCGTGCCCGTGCTCGTGGGTCAGCACCGTCGCCACAACCCCTTCGTCAACAAAGCCAAGGAGATCATCGAGTCCGGCAAGCTGGGCAAGCTCACCGTGTCGAGCTTCCACTACATGATCTATAAGAATGACGAGTATTTCGATGTCGAATGGCGCCGCAAGAAGGGTGCCGGCCCGATCCTGGTCAACCTGGTTCACGACGTCGACCTGCTCCGCTATCTGCTGGGCGAGCCCGTTGCCGTCCAGGGTATGCAGTCCAGCGCCGCCCGCGGTTTTGAGACCGAGGACTCCGCCGTGGTCAACGTCCGTTTTGCCGATGGCGCGCTCGCAAGCATGACCATCTCCGACGCCACCGCCAGCCCCTGGAACTGGGAGGCCACCGCCCGCGAGGATCCGCAGTACCGCCCCTTCGACGCCGACGCCTACTTTATCGGCGGTACTAAGGGCGCCCTGTCGCTGCCCCGCCTGCACCAGTTCTCCTACGACGGCGCCTCTAACTGGCACAAGCCGCTGCAGATGGAGATTCCGGCCGTCGACCCGGCACTGCCGCACAAGATGCAGCTCAAGCACTTTGTGAAGGTTGTCCGCCGCGAGGTCGAGCCCGTCGTGACCCCCGCCGACAACGTTAAGACGCTCACGCTTCTCAACGCTATCAAGGAGGCCGCCGAGACCGGTCAGCTCGTCGAGCTGTAATGCCTTAAGAGCGACCGCGGCAGAAGCCCCATGCCGAACCCTTCGGTCCGTCACCAACAAGCCCCTCTTCTTTGCCCCGCGAGCAGCCTCCTGCCCGCGGGGCATTTTGCTACCTTGCCGACGATTTTTCTGGAGCGGGGGGCTATTTTGCACCTCGGCTTGATTCGTTCGCCACGAAACGCGCCTATCTACTACGTTTAACTGACCGCCCTCAACCATGCCGAATTTCCTAAAATCAAAAGCTCAGGTAGACGGCTTGCGCATTCTCGGAAAACCGGGGGATGGTCGACCCATACGGTTCAAACGTAGTAGATAGGTCGTTTTCGTGGCGCGGGCCCAAAACAGTCTTTTGAAACGGGTGGTATCCTTGGTAGCCCTGTGCTGCAAACGCACCTTAAACGCAAGGAGTCCCATGGATCTTATCGCCCAGCTCGCCCACGAGCTCAACCTTAAGGCCGCCAACATCGAGGCAGCCGTCAAGCTCATCGACGAGGGCAACACCATCCCCTTTATCTCGCGCTACCGCAAGGAAGCCACAGGCGGAATGGACGACGTCGCCCTGCGCGCACTCGACGAGCGCCTGTCCTACCTGCGCAATCTTGAACAGCGCAAAGAGGACGTCATTCTGCTCATCGACGCCCAGGGCAAACTTACGCCCGAGCTCGAACAGCAAATTCGCGAGGCCACGCAGCTCCAGCGTGTCGAGGACCTCTACAAGCCCTACCGCAAAAAGCGCATGACCCGCGCACAGAAGGCCCGCGAGGCAGGCCTGGAGCCACTTGCCAACATGGTCATCATGCAGGCCTCGGCCAAGGGCAGCGCGCTCGACGCCGCCGCGGCATACGTCAACGAGGAAGCCGGCTTCGACACGCCCGAGAAGGCGCTCGCCGGCGCGGCGGACATCGTGGCCGAGACGGTGGCCGAGGACCCCGAGAACGTCGCCGACCTGCGCGCCTTTACGCAAAACACCGCCGACATCGTCGTCGAGGCGACCGACCCCGCCGAAAAGACTCCCTATGAACCCTACTACAACTTTGACGAGCCGCTGCGCCGTATTCCCAACCACCGCGTGTTGGCTATCGACCGCGGTGAGCGCGAGGGCAAGCTCCGCGTGCGCGTGAACGTCGACGGCACTGCTGCCACGGCACGCCTCGGCAGCCGCTGGCCCCGTCGCCAGGGCGTGTTTGCGCCCGTCTTTGACGCCGCTATCGCCGACGGCTACAAGCGCCTCATGGCCCCCTCGCTGGAGCGCGAGGCCCGCGCCAAACTCACTGTCCGTGCACAGACCGAGGCCATCAACGTCTTTGCCAAGAATCTCGAGGGCCTGCTCTCGGCATGCCCCGTCCGTGGCGCCCGCGTGCTCGCGCTCGACCCGGGCTACCGCACCGGCTGCAAGGTCGCCGTCATGGACGAGACCGGCAAGCTACTCGACCACGGCGTGGTCTACCCCACCAAGCCGCGCCACGACGTCGCCGGCACCAAGCGCGAGCTCGCCCGCCTCGTCAAGAAGGACAGCGTCAACACCATCGTCATCGGCAACGGCACCGCCAGCCGCGAGACCGAGGAAGTCGTCTCGGAGTTCATTGCCGAGCAGGCACCCGGACTGCGATACACCATCGTCAACGAGGCCGGCGCGTCGGTGTACTCCGCCTCCGAGCTCGCCAGCCAGGAATATCCCGACCTGGACGTCACCGTGCGCGGCGCCATGAGCTTGGGCCGCCGCCTGCAGGACCCGCTGGCAGAGCTCGTCAAGATTCCGCCCCAGTCCATCGGCGTTGGCCAGTACCAGCACGACCTTGACCAGGCAGAGCTTTCGCGCACCCTGGGCCACGTGGTGGAGGACGTCGTCAACCGCGTGGGCGTCGACGTCAACACCGCAAGCGCGAGCCTGCTGGGCTACGTGTCGGGCATTACGCCGAGCGTGGCCAAGAACATCGTGGCCTACCGCGAGGAAAACGGCGCCTTTACCGATCGCCGCCAGCTCAAGAAGGTCCCCAAGCTGGGACCCAAGGCATATCTCAACGCTGCAGGCTTTTTGCGAATTAGCGGCGGTAAGAACCCGCTCGACGCAACGAGCGTCCACCCCGAAAGCTACGAGGTGGCCACGTCCGTCTTGGAACGCGCCGGCGTTAAAGCAAGCGAGCTCAGCCGCGGCGGCGTGCCCGACATCGAGCGCCGTCTGGGCAGTATCTCGGCGCTGGCAAGTGACCTGAACTGCGGCACCCTCACGCTCATCGACATCGTCAACGAGCTCAAGAAGCCCGGCCGCGACCCGCGCGACGACGCGCCCGAGGTGGTCTTTAGCCGCTCGGCACTTTCCATCGACGACCTGGAACCCGGCATGGAGCTCAAGGGCACGGTGCGCAACGTCGTCGACTTTGGCGCCTTCGTCGACGTGGGAGTGCACCAGGACGGCCTCGTACATATCTCTAAGCTGGCCAACCGCTTTGTCAAGCACCCCAGCGACGTCGTGCGCGTCGGTGACACGGTCAAGGTGTGGGTCGAAAAGGTCGATCGCGACCGCAAGAAGATCTCGCTCACCATGGTGCAGGGCAAGTAAACCGCCAAAGCAAAGGTACCCCCTGTAGCGATGTGCAAAATCGCGAGTATTCTGCAAATTCCACCGTTCCGGATGCCCCTCAGAGACGAAAAAGCAAAAAAACAGCCCCCGTTTTAGCGTCGTCAGAGCCAAAACGGGGGCCGTTCCATGCTTCGGTTAACTGATAAAGACCTTTACCTTGCTGAATACTCTCAATTTTGCACGGCGCAGGCGGGGGTACCTTTGCCCACGGCAGGATATGGAAGCCAATCGCCAACTTGCTGGCAAGCTCGTGCCGGCAGCCCCGGCCTTTCCTTTGCCTAGCGCGACCCTCGCGGAGCGCGTGTGCGATAGGGAAAGGAAAGGCCGGGGCGAACAGCCCACGGTACAGTCGGTGTTCGCGCTACGGCAGGATATGGAAACCGAGCGCCGCGATATCCTTGGCAAAACCGCGCACGGTATCGAGCGAGACCTCGTACGGGTCGCGACCAATGTTCTTGCGCTTGGCCAGGATGCTGTTGGGCACCGTAATGATCTGGCAACCGCAGGCCTCGGCCTGGTAAATGTTGATGAGCTCGCGCGTGGACGCCCACAGGACCTCGCAGTTGGGCTTTGCGGCGGCCTTCTTGACCGACTCCGTCATAAACGGAATGGGGTCGACGCCGGTATCGGCGATGCGGCCGGCAAAGAGCGAGATGATGGACGGCGTCTCGGCGTCGACGGCCTCGACCATCTCATCAACCTGCGTAGGCGTAAAGATGGTGGTGACGTTGACCTTGATGCCGTCGGCCGAAAGCTTGCGCACCAGCTCGGCGGTGGACTCGCCCTTGGTGGTCACGCACGGAATCTTGACGTAGACGTTCTCGGCCCAGGTAGCGATCTCGCGCGCCTCGACCTCCATGGTCTCGACGTCGTCGGCAAAGACCTCAAACGAGACGGACACATCGGTGATGTGGGCCAGGACCTCCTTGGCAAACGCGCGGTAATCCGTCACGCCGCCCTTCTTCATAAGGGACGGGTTGGTCGTGAAACCCTGAACGTTGCCGTTCTCGTACATGTCGAGCATGCCCTCGAGGTTTGCACCGTCAGCGAACACCTTGATTGCCATCTGCCTGATTCCTTTCGCTTGCACATGGGCGTTAAACTGCTAAACACTTTACCTACGTTTATCAAGGCGTGAGCTGCGGTTTTTTATCTTCTCGGCGAACGGTATAAACACCTCAGTGTTTGGATTGATAAATCGATTGAGCATGCAAAAGCAAAGAGTCGCAGTTTGAGCAAACGTCAGAACGCGGGATTCATTAGATGAGGCCGAAATGCTGCATCGCTGTGACGGTACCGTCGTGTGCGACATCGTCGGTCACGTAGTCGGCGAGCGCCTTGACCTCGGGCATGGCGTTGCCCATGGCGACAGCCGTCTCGACGGCAGCGAGCATGCCCAGGTCGTTGCCCGAATCGCCAAAGCCAAAGGTGCGCGCATTTCCCTCGCGGCCCAGGTACGCCAGCGCTCGCGCCACGCCCACGCCCTTGTCAATGCCCTTGGGGCTCAGCTCGCGATTCTGACCACCGGTGTTGCACAGCTCAAACTCGCGATCGATAAAGCCATCATCGTTGGCCACGCGAGCCAGGTCGCTCGCGACGATGCACACCTTGCCCACGCGCAGACTGCCGTCGACGCGCATTTCCTCAGTGCTGTGCACCACAGAAGTGCCGATCAGAGACGACTGCTCAACACCCGCGGGTTCCAGGGCAAAAGTAGCCACGTTGGTCTCGAAAAAGGCCTCAATCCCTGCCGCGGCCGTACGGCGTGCAAGCTCCGCGATAACGCCCTCGTCAAAGCAGTCCTCATGCACCACGCGGCCCTCGACCTCGAGCGTCGCCCCCGCCATGGCAACGACACCCGCAGGCTCCAAAGCACGCAGACCATCGGCAATCAGCCACAAGGGACGACCCGTGCAGATAAATGCCTGGTGACCCGCATTGCGCAGGCGATGAAACGCCTCGACGACCGCCTGCGAGGGCCAAACCGCCGAAAAGTCCTTGTCGGTCATGTTGTCGGGATCGAACGACGTCAGCGTGCCGTCCACGTCAAAAAAGAGCACGGCGGAATCGGGGCACGCATCAATCATATGGGTTCCTTTCGGGGGCGAGAGTAAACGAAGTATCCATCATATAATGGAGCGACGCAACCAGAGAGGTCACCCATGGAATTTTACGCAAGCTGCCCCGAGGGCTTTGAGTCCGCACTCGCCGATGAGCTTAAACGCCTCGGGCTTTCGCATGTTCGCCGGCTGAAGGGCCGCGCTACATTTGAGGGCGAGCTCGAAGAAGGCTACCGCGCCTGTCTGTGGTCGCGCCTGGCGAGCCGTGTGTTCGTGGTACTCGGGCGCTTTGAGGCGCAGGATGCCGATGAACTGTACGATAGCGTTTACGACATCGCCTGGGAGACCATCATCCGCCCCGGCGCCACCATCGCCATCACCGCCCGCGGCGTGACCGAGCAGCTGCGCAGCACGCGCTTCTCGGCCCTGCGCGCCAAAGACGCGCTGTGCGACCGTCTGGCCGAGACCACGGGCCGTCGCGCCGACGTCGATGCCGCCGACCCCGATGTTCACCTGTTGCTTTCGCTGCGTCAGCGCCGCGCGAGCATCAGCCTGGACCTTTCGGGCGACCCGCTGTTCAAGCGTCTGCCGCCCGCGGCGACCCGTGCCGGCGAGGGCGCACACGTGTTGCGCCCCGACTACGCCGCCCTGGTGCTGGCGCAGGTCGGCTGGACCGCACTATGCGAGCGCGAGCTGACGGCCGACGATTACGAAAACGAAGCCCTTCCCACGCTGATCGATGCCTCGTGCGCCGGCGGCGGCCTGTTGCTGGAAGCCGTGAACATTCTGACCAACCGCGCCCCGGGCGCCGCACGCGAGCGCTGGGGCTTTGAGGGCTGGCAGCTACACGACGCCGCCCTGTGGGAGCAGCTGCTTGCCGAGGCGCGCTCGTGCGAGGCGGCAGCGCGCGAGCGGCAGGCGCGCATCGTGGCCGTAGACATCGACCCCGCCGCCCGCAAGACCGCCGAGCGCATGGTCAAGAGCGCTGGCTACAAGCGTTTTGTCGACTTTTGCGCCGCCAAGCCCGCCACCGTGCTGGACCATGCGGGCGCCGTCGCCGGTGCCGCCGTGGTCGCAGACACCACCGAGACCCCGCTTTCGCTCATGCACGACGCCATGACGCTGGTCGGTGAGCTGCGCCACGCGCCCGAGCTCGCTTCGGCACCGGTCGCCGCGCTCACCCGCGATGGCCTTATGGCCCGCGCGCTCCATGCCGAGCCCGCGCGCTCCATCGCCGTCATGCCCAATAACGAGGAGGCGGCTCTTGAGGTTTGGCCCTCGCTCGACCACGCCGCCGCAGCTTTTGAGGCTGCGACCAGTGCGGATGCCGAGGAGCAGACCGCAGACGCTCAAGACGAAACCGCCGACACCCCCACGTCCGAACCTGCTGCCACGCTCGACCTGGGCGACGGCAAGCCTCTGCCCGTGCTCATCCCCGAGTCGGAGCAGTTCGCCAACCGCCTGCGCAAGAATGCCCGTCTGCGTCGCAAGTGGGCAAAGCGCGAGGGCGTGAGCTGCTACCGCGTCTACGATGCCGACCTGCCCGACTACTCCGCCGCCATTGACCTGTACGAGGGCTGCCCGCAGACGCCGGGCCGCTGGCTCGTCATCGCCGAGTACGCCGCGCCTAAGACCATCGATCCCGCGCTAGCCCAGGCCCGTATGCTCGACATCTTGGCCATCGCGCCGCGCATCCTGGATGTTCCGGCCGAGCACGTGCACGCCAAGGCCCGCATGCGTTCGCGCGGCGGCTCGCAGTACGGCAAGCAGGGCGCCGGCAAGGGTGGCTCGGGCGAGCGCGCCAACATCGCGCGCCGTCGCCTGCCGCTCATCGAAGAGGGCGGGCTCACCTTTGCCGTCAACTTTGACGACTACCTGGATGTGGGTATCTTCCTGGACCACCGCGTCACCCGCAACCTGGTACGCGAGCACGCCAAGCAGGCGCGGCGCTTCCTCAACCTGTTCGCCTACACCGGCACCGCCACCTGCTATGCGGCAGACGGCGGCGTCGAGGAAACTGTGACGGTCGACCTTTCCAACACCTACCTGGACTGGGCCGAGCGCAATATGCGCCAGAACGGCTTTGTGGGTCCGCAGCATCATTTTGTGCGCGACGACGTGCTCGCCTGGATTCGCGATCAGCGCCAGACGCGCAACCGCTGGGACCTGATCTTTGTCGATCCGCCCACGTTTTCGAACTCGTCCAAGATGGGCCGCCGCACCTGGGATGTTCAGCGCGACCACGTTGAGCTTTTGGCCGGTGTATCGCGCCTGCTCGCACAGGGCGGACATGCCATCTTTAGCTGCAACCTGCGCGGTTTCCGTCCCGAGACGCGCAAGCTCGCACGCGCGGGCGTGGTGTTGGAGGACATTACGGCGCAAACCATCCCAGAGGACTTCGCGCGCAACCAGAAGGTGCACCATTGCTATATCGTGCGCCGCCTGCCCATCGAGGACGCCATGGCCGAAGTCGGCTTTAGCGCCGAGGAGATTGCCGAGCGAACCGAGGAGCTGCGCAACCCCGAGGCCCGCAAGCTCCGTGCAGCAGCGCCCGCGCACGCGCAGGCCGGCAACGGCAAGTCCAACTTTGCCAGCAAACCCTCCCCTGCCGGCAAGTCCAAAAAGAAGAAGTTCTACGCCAGCAAGCCCAAGGATAAATAGACAACGTTGCGGTGGAATACGGACTGTTTTGCCTGGAATTAGGTAAATTTAGACCGTATTTCACCGCAACTCATATTGGGATGGCGGATGCCGACCTATCCCTGGATGACCAATCGGTAACCAATACCCACGTGCGTCTGGATATAGCGCGGATGCGCGGGGTCGGACTCAATCTTCTTGCGCAGCGTGCCCATAAAGACGCGCAGGCTCGCCAGGTCGCTCTTGGTTGCCGTGCCCCAAATCTCGTGCAGGATAAACTGGTGCGTCAGTACCTTGTCGGCGTTGTGCGCCAGCAGGCACAGGAGCTTATACTCGATCGGCGTCAGATGCAGCTCCTCGCCATCCATCGTGGCGATGCCGGCATCAAAATCGATATGCAGCTCACCGGTATCGAACGAGCCCTCGGAGACAACGCCGCCCGTTTGCGCATACGAAAGGCGCCTGAGCGTCGTGCGAATGCGCGCGAGCAGCTCCTCGACCGAAAACGGCTTGGTCAGGTAGTCGTCGGCGCCGGCATCGAGCGCGCGAATCTTGTCCGCGTCCTCGCTGCGCGCCGAGACCACGATGATCGGCATGCCCGACCATGCGCGCACCGACTCCACCACCTTGACGCCGTCCATATCGGGCAGGCCCAGATCGAGCAGCACAATGCTCGGTGCCTGCGATGAGGCGGCGGCGATGGCGGCATGGGCGGTCTCCACGGCCATATGACGCAAGCCGTGCGCCTCGAGCGCGGCAACAATAAGGTTGCGGACGGCGGGATCGTCCTCAACGACCAAGATGAGCGGTTTTACGGCAGAGTTCGGCACAGCGCTACTCCTTATCAAACGAAACGTCGGCGACGGGAAGCTCAATCGTAAAGACCGAGCCGTGCGGGTCCGCCGCGGCAACCTCTATGCTACCGCCATGCGCCAGCGCAATGGAGCGGCAGAGCGAAAGACCCAGGCCCACGCTGCGATGGCTGTCGGCAAGACCGTGGTTGGCGGTGTAGAACGACTCAAAGATTCGCTCGCGGTCCTCGGGCGCAATGCCCGGGCCGTCATCGGCCACCGAGCACGCCACGCGTCCATCGTCGACGCTAATCGAAATCATGATATGCGAGCCTGCGGGCGTATAGGTGATGGCGTTGTTCACCAGATTGACCACCAGCTGCACCATCAGGCGCGCATCGACGTTGACGAGCACCGGCTCATCGCACGCCACCACCTTAAGGTCGTGCTCGCGCACGGCAGGGTTCACGTGGCGCAGCGCCTCCTCCACGATATCGTCCATGAGCTCGAGCGTGGTCGACAGGCGCATACCGCCGCCCTCGAGCTTGGTGATGGCGAGCAGGTTCTCGACGGTGGCGTTGAGCCATTGCGCATCCGAGCGAATGGACAGGAGCAGGCCGCGGCGCGTCTGGGCGTCGAGCACGGCGGTGCCGGTCGAGCCCTGGTCGAGCAGCACATCGGCATTGCCCGAAATACTGGTGAGCGGCGTGCGCAAGTCATGCGAGATGGAGCGCAGCAGGTTGGCGCGCAGCTGCTCATTTTTGGCAAGCACCGCCGCCTCCTCGCGGGCCTCCATGGCGCGGGCGCGATCGAGCGCCAGCTCGCCTTCGCTCACGATGGCATCGGCAAGTGTCCGCTCCTCATGCGTCAGCACGTCGGGCTCGGCAACGATAGCCAGCACGCCCACCACCGAGGCGGGATCGCCCGAGCGCGCGAAGCCGTCGCCTGTGCGAACCGTCAGGTAGATGCCATAAAACGCCGAGCCGCCAAACGTGGCGTCGAGCGGCGTTCCCACATAGGCGGACGCCGAGAGCCGAGGCGGCATCTGCGGCGCCAGTTCGTGCACCGGTGCGGCATCGCCCACGGCCGTGTAAGTCGCGCGCGGCAGCAGGTCATCGCCCTCGGCGTCGGCGCTGTACCACACGACAGGGCAGCCCGAAAGACGCGCCAGCTGCGTGGCCATGGCGTGAACGATCTGATGCTGATCGGCGCACCGCTGCAGCATGCGGTTGGTCTCGAGCACCATATGCGTGCGGCGGTCGCTGGCGGCAGCCTGTGCCAAGGCGCGGCGCAGGGCCAACGCAATCGAGCTCGATACAAGCGAGACCACGAACATGATGAAGAACATGCCGGGATAGCCGCGGTCGATAAGCGACAGCGAGTAGCGCGGGTCGACAAACAAGAAGTTGTAGAGCGCCACGGCGGCAGCCGAGCTCAGCAAGCAATACAGGCGACTCCAGGTAAAGAATGCGCACAGCTGAACGGCAAACACATAGACGATCATGATGCTCGGCGCGAGACCCGGATGGTCGAGCAGCGCGCCCACAATCGTCGCCGCGACCAGCAGCCCCACCGATACGCAGGCGTCATACAGAGGAGTGCGGCGCGTCAGCGTTGTGCGCCGCCACCAAAAGTTCTCGGCAATATCACCGTCCGCACGGACGTCCATCAGCGCCCCGCCCCTCTCTCAAAAACAAAAACCACCACAAAGGGACAGGCACCTTTGTGGTGGTTTCCCTTGTGGTGGTTCCAAGTGTATAGCCTTTGCAACCTGCGGTCGCTAGACAAACAGCACGTGCGCGAGCAGGGCACACACGCACGCCACGGCAAACACCGTCACCACGACCGAAATCACACGATCGGCCATGTCCATGTTGGCACGATTCGTAAAGAACCGATCTTCGGCGGCGTCGACGCGCGCCTCATGCTTATCCATCAAAAACCAACTCCGTGTAGCCGCCGACGTCTACGGCCGCTCGTTGGGAGCCAGGCGTTGCATCTTGTTCACGGCCTTGAACTTGGTGAACAGCGGCACGTACTCAAAGCTCACGTTGGAGTTCTCCAGGCCGTACCAACGCGCGGGCGTACCGGCGGCGCGGCGAATGATGTACTTGAGCGTGATGGCCGTACGCTCGCTGGGCTCCACATCGCTTTCGGGCGCCAGAAGCTTACGAATCAGGACGAACTTGAACGTACCGATGTTGCCCGGATCCTTGTAGACCGAGTAGTCATGCGTCTGCGCCGGCAGCTCGCCGGTGGCGGCCAGGTCCTGAACGACCTGACGCAGGTAGGCATTGACGCGCTGGTTGATCTTGTAGCCCAGGTACAGGTGCACGCGGAACACGTAGTCGGTGCCGAACGTCTCGACCGAATAGGCAAAGGTGTGCGGTTCGTCCATGGTCTCGACATTCACAAACCACCAGGCGCGGGCGCGCTTGGGATGCTTGTCCAAGATCGAGTAGACGATATCACGGTCGATGTAATCGGTATGGGTGTCCTTGGTCAGGTACACGATGTTGTCGCTCAGGCGCTCGTAGCGATCGTCATCGCGCAGGCGCTTGAGCTGCGGCAGGTAGCTGCGCAGCGGCAGCAGCGTAAACTGGCGCTGCTCAACAGCCGTACCGTTGTACCAGCACACCATGATGCCCATGATGAGTGCAGCCATGAGGATGGTGAAGTAGCCGCCGTGGAAGAACTTGGTGAGCGAGCTCACGAAGAAGAAGCCTTCGAGCAAAAGGAAGAAGGCCGCGAAGATCCACGGAGCAACCTTGAGCTTGCGCTCCTCGTGCAGGTAGAAGAAGAGCAGCAGCGTGGTGCACATCATAGTCAGCGTAATGGCAAGGCCGTACGCGGCTTCCATATGCGCCGAGTTCTGGAACAGCAGCACCACGATGACGCAGCCGACAAGCATGACGTTGTTGACCATGGGGATGTAGAGCTGGCCCTTGGTCTCGGCAGGGTAGAAGACCTGCATGTGCGGCATGAGGTCCAGACGGCTGGCCTCGGACACCAGCGAAAATGCGCCGGTGATGAGCGCCTGCGAGGCAATGATGGCCGCGACGGTGGAAAGGCCGACGGCAAACGGGCGCAGGCCCGGGGCGAGCATCTGGTAGAACGGGTTGAGGTCGGCAATGCCCATGAGCTCGGGGTTGGCAGCGTTGTTCATAAGCCAAGCGCCCTGGCCCATATAGGAAAGCAGCAGGCAGCACTTAACGAACGGCCAGGTAGCGTAGATGTTGCCGCGGCCGACGTGGCCCATGTCGGAGTAGAGCGCCTCGGCACCGGTGGTGGCGAGGAAGCAGCTGCCCAGAATCATGATGCCCGCGTGGTTGTTGGGGCTCAGCAAAAAGGCGATGCCGCGCACCGGGTTGAGGCACAGCAGCACGGCGGGGTGCTGGAAGACGAAGAACAGACCCGTGCCGCCCAGGAACAGGAACCACAGCGTCATGATGGGGCCAAAGGCGTGACCGATCTTGGCCGTACCAATGCGCTGTACCAAGAAGAGCACGATGATGATGGCGAGCGTAATGGCGACGACGCGACCCTGGTCATCGCCCAGCACGGCATGGACCGCCGGGATGGTGCGCAGGCCCTCGATGGCCGTGGTAACGGTAACGGCAGGTGTCAGGATGCCGTCGGCGAGCAGCGCGGCGCCACCCAGCATGGCGGGGATGATGAGCCACTTGCCGCAGCGCTTGACCAGGCTGTACAGGGCAAAGATGCCGCCCTCACCATGGTTATCGGCGCGCAGCGAGATGAGCACATACTTGATGGTGGTCAGCAGCGTGACCGTCCACACGACAAGGGAGAGCGCGCCGAGCACGAACTCCTCCGTGACGCTTCCGATGCCGCCGTTGCCGGCAACGAGCGCCTTGGTTACATACATAGGGCTGGTGCCGATATCGCCGTACACCACGCCCAGCGTGACGAGCATCGCCGAGATGCTCACGGGAATCGCAGCGTGCGAAGCTGCCTCCTTGGCCTTTTGTTCCATAAGCCGGTTTCCTCCCAACTTTAATGTTCGAAGGGATTATAGGTAATCGGCCCATGTTTTAATGCACTGTTTTCCCAGCTAAATAAACATTTATACGGCCTTTAGGCCACCTCGGCGATATGGAATGTGACAAAGGGACTGTCCCTTTGTCACATCGCCGCATTCGTTACTTGCCGAGCCAGTTTTTGAACCACCACTCCATGGAACGGCTCATCTCGGCCATAAAGGGGCTCGTGTGCTTGCGGGTGTAGATATCCACCGCGCGCTCGCCTACCTCGCGGGCATGCGGACGGAACATCGCGTCCATCTCGGCCACCTGCGCATCCATAGTCGCGGCATCCGCACGGCAGTAGCGCTCCTCGTGCACCAGGTTCACCACGGGGTGCGCGATTGCCGGGCGCTCCTTACGGGGCGTGCCGATGATGAGCATCGACAGCGGCATGGTATAGGGCGGCAGATCGAGCAGCGCGGCAACTTCCTCGGCGTTCTCGACGATGTCGCCGATATAGCAGCTCCCCAGCCCCAGGGCCTCGGCGGCAACCACGGCGTTTTGCGCGGCGATCACGGCATCCTGGGCCGCGATGGCAAAGTCGCCCAGACCCGGCGCGCGGCGGGGCGCCTTGCCCGTACGCTCTACAAACTCGGGCTCAAAGCAGCCCACGTGCTCAAACAGATCGATCCACTTGGCATAGTCGACCACAAATATAAGCGCCCAGGGCGCCTTGGCGATCATGGGCTGGTGGTCGCACAGGTCGGCCAGGCGGTCGAGCGTTGCCTGCTCGCGGACGCTCACGATGGAATACATCATCATGGCGCCCGCCGACGGCGCGCGGCTCGCCGCATGCAAGATCGCCGCCCGCTGCTCGTCGGTCACCGCCACGGGACGGTCGTCGTCATCACGCGCGAAGGCACGCGTGGACGAGCGGTGTTCCAAGATGTCCAGCGCCGCGTTGCCCGTAGTCTCGACCGGATAGCCGCCCGCGTCCACGCCCACAGCTCCGCCGCAGTACTCGGTGCCCGTCATACAAACCTGCTCGCCCATAGCTCTATCCTCGCTAATTCTTTAAGAAGCCTTTACGTTTCCGTGTAATTCCCGTCCATTATCGCGCAGGCCGCCACTACATTGCGCCACACCGCCGCACGTGCGCGTTAATATGGCTGGTTGTTGTGCGCAGCCACCAATTGCAGCGCATATCTTGGTAACAATCGGGTAAACCCCCGCTTTCGTACGTTTTAGTTTGTGAGGAGTCTCAGCATGTTCGCTGCCGCCATCTCGCTCGTCGGTCTTGCGGCGACCGTCTACCTTGTCTTGCGCGAGGCCAAGGCCATTCGCGCTCAGTCGGGCACCGTTGCCAAAAGCGCTCTTGGGTGGAGCGTCGTCTTCGGCCTGTTCCAGGTCTTTTTGACTATTTGGGGTGCCATTGGCCTCGTCGCCCAAAACGAGCCGCTCGCCTTTGTGATGCTCATCCTGACCAACGCCATCCTCACCGGATGCGCTTGGGCCAGCATCGCCCGCGATCGCATCGCCCCGCGCGTCTTTGCGTTCGCCAAGCCCGACGCCCCCGCCCCCACCGGCAAGCTCGCCCGCCTGCGCGGCGCCTTTGTGGGCAAACCACTCGTCGCCGCCGTCCTGTGCCTGCTGCTCGCCGGCGTCTTTGCGCTGCTGGGCATGGAGGTCTCGTCCAACCACGACTTTACCTGGGTCTACCCCCTGTGCATCCTGCTCGAGTGGGCCATCATCACCGTGCTCATGATCGGCTTGTTCTTCCTGTTCCAGCGCCACGGCGCAGCTCCCGCGGTCCTGGCCTTTGCCCTCTTTGTCCTGGGCATTGCCGAGTTCTTCGTCATCACGTTTAAATCCATGCCCATCCAGCCGGGCGACCTTTCGGCCATCTCCACCGCCGCCGCGGTCGCCGGCACCGGCTACACCTTCTCCATCTCGCTGTTCTGTGTGCTGTCCATGGGCTTTACCGCCATCGCCATGCTGCTGTGCGAGTACGCCGGCCTGGTGGCACCGCACCGTCAGAAGGGTGCCGCCAACGCCAAGCGCATGCTGCTCACCAACCTGCTCGTGGCAGTGCTGTGCCTGGGCGGCGTAACCGCGCATGTCACGCTCATCGACTACTACAACACCCTCGGCATCACCGTCTACACCTGGCGCCCGCTCGAGAGCTACTGGCGCGAGGGCTACCTGCCCGCCTTTATTAGTGCGGCGCAGTCCATCAAGCCGCCCAAACCCGCCGACTACTCCGTCGACGATGCCAAGGCCACGCTCAAAAAGTACGCCAAGGCCTACGACAAGTCCGACGCGGCCAAGAGCGACGAGCGCGCCGCCGCAAAGGAGCAGTTCGACAGCGAGAAGCCCACGGTCATCGCCATCATGAACGAGACCTTCTCAGACCTTTCGATCTACCAGAACATGCGCGCCGGCTACGAGGGCCCGCAGTACTTTAAGAACCTGTCCAACTGCCTCAGCCGCGGCAAGCTCTATGTGAGCGCCTACGGCGGCGGTACCGCCAATACCGAGTTTGAGTTTATGACCGGCAACTCCATGGCCAACCTGGGCTCGGGCGTGTACCCCTACACCATCTACAACATGGAGACGACCGGGAACCTGGCAGAACAGTTCAAATCGCTCGGCTATTCCACCACGGCCATGCACCCCAACCACGCGACCAACTGGAACCGCGAGAACGTCTACAAGGACTTTGGCTTTGACCAGTTCCTGTCTATCAATGACTTCCAGGGAGCCGACACCCTGCGCGGCATGGTGACCGACCAGGCTACCTACGACAAGATTCTTGAGCTGCTCGACCAGAACGCCGATCCGCAGTTTATCTTCGACGTGACCATGCAGAACCACTCGGGCTACGATACGGGCCTGCTGCCGGTCGACAAGCAGATGCACCTGAATATCGACACGACCGATTTGGACGCCAAGACCGTCGAGGACGGCACGCTCTCCGATGTCGACGAGTATGTCTCGTGCATCGAGCAGTCCGACCAGGCGCTGCGCTACTTCCTCAACGCCCTGAGCAAGCTCGACCGTAAGGTGGTCGTGGTGTTCTGGGGCGACCACCAGCCGTTCTTCCCGTCCAAGTTCAATGACAAGTGGTTTACCGGCGAAGACGATGCTACGCATCAGGAGCGCCTGTGGCAGACCGACTACATCATCTGGGCTAACTACGACGTTGCCGGCTGCGACCAGACGAGCGAGGTCGACGACCTGTCCACCAACTACCTGTCCACCCAGCTGATGCAGCTAATCGGCGCACCGCTGACCGACTACCAGAAGGCGCATATGACGCTGCGTAAGTCGCTGCCCGCCATCAACTCGGTGGGCTACGAGGACGCCAGCCTGCGCTGGGCGCTCTCCTCCAACGTCACCGGTGACGACGCCGCTGCCGCAGCCGCAACCAAGGCGCGCGAGGATTACGCCAAGATGCAGTACTACGAGATGTTCCGCGACGGCAAGAACGTCTACACCGAGCACTTCCAGACCGAGGCCAACGAGACCGACCCCAACCTGGCGCCGGGTACGACCAAGATTAAGTAGCGGGTCACTCATAACTGGTTCGTCTGCCCGGCGGCGCGGAACGTAAGGTTCCCTGCTCGGACAGTCCTGCTCGCACGGAGAGCACATTAAGTGCTCTCCGGCTCGTGCGGAACTCGCGATGAACCTTACGTTCCGCGTCGCCGGGCAGACGCCTCGGTGTTGAAGCGCGGCTTGTCATGGGGACACCTGCTGAACATATATAAGTTGAAGGCCACGTCATGTGGCCTTTTTTGAATCCGGAAACCGTGTCCCAGAATTCACGTCCGGAATGGGATGCAGTTTCCGCTTGTGGCTCCGTTGGGAAACTGCATCCCACTCCAGAGGCAAATTCTGGGACGCACTTTCCGAAACCCCATCCATCCGGAAAGCCCGTCCCACTCTGAATACATCCAGCGAACATATGCGAGCGTGTTGTCCAGAACGGCCTCGTCATCGGGGTGATGGAAAATATCGTCCCAGACGCTTGCCATCGTTGCGCCCACGAGTGTCAAGAAAAAAGCCTCGAGGATTTCGAGGCTTTCACCATTTGTATTGTTTTGCACGAAGGACCGCGAACGGCGAAGCTACTCCCCCAGCACGGCCTTTTTGGCGGCTGCAGCCATGTTGTCCAGATCTTCCTTGGTGGGGTGATCCTTTGCGGCGACCCAGTTATCGAGCAGCAACTTAGCGCGGGCGTTGTCGGGATCTTGCTCGAGCATGGCCTCGTAGCGCTGCTTGACCGCGGGACCCATCTTGCCCTGGCACATCGCCCAGCCCGCAAGCTCGGCATCCCCAGCCAAATTGGAGGTCACGCGATCGATAATCTGCTGATAATAGCTCTGGTCGGCGCCAAAACCGCAGGTACCAAAGAGGAAAACGCGCTTGCCGTGCAGAGCGGAGAGCAGCGCGGCAACCGAAGGCGTGCACGCGCCCTTGTCGCACCAAAAACCGACGAGCACCGTGTCGGCCGCGCAGGCGCCCTGCGCCTCGAGCGCAACCTGATCTGCATCCGCATCGTCGCTCAACGCCGCGGCATGGACAAACTCAACGCCCGCAGCCTGCAGAGCGCGCTTGATCGCGCCCGAAACCATCCTGGTATTACCGCTCTTGCTGTTAACCACCAAAGAGCACGTCATAGTCACGTTGCCTCGTTTCCCCCAAAACTAAAGCCACTAATGCAATTTATTAGATGAATATCTTAGTACTAACGTGACAGATGTAAACCACCGTCTGTCGATTGATTAATTTGCCCCACGGGCTTGCTCACTGGGCAAACTGACTGCGGTAGAGCTCGGCATAGAAGCCATCTGCCGCCAGCAGCTCGTCGTGCGTGCCACGCTCGATAATCTGGCCGTCGCGCATGACCAGAATGCAGTCGGCGTTGCGGATCGTCGACAGGCGGTGCGCCACCACAAAGCTTGTGCGACCGGCCATGAGCTCGTCGAATGCCGCCTGCACCTGCAGCTCGGTGCGCGTGTCGATACTCGACGTTGCCTCGTCCAGCAGCAAGATAGCCGGGTCGGTGAGCATGACGCGCGCAATGCACAGCAGCTGCTTTTGGCCCTGGCTAAACGTGCCGCCGTCCTCGCCGATGACCGTATCGTAGCCGCCTGGCAACTGCACGATAAACTTGTGCGCGTGCGCGCGCTTGGCGGCTTCGACAACCTGCTCGCGCGTAGCTCCTGGGCAACCGTAAGCGATGTTGTCCGCCACCGTGCCCTCGAACAGCCAAGTGTCCTGCAGCACCATGCCAAAGGCGCGGCGCAGGCTTGCGCGCGTGTAGTCACGCGAGGAACGGCCATCGACCGCAATGCGACCGGCATCGATATCGTAAAAACGCAGTAGCAAATTGATGAGCGTCGTCTTGCCACAGCCCGTAGGACCGACCAGGGCAAAGCGCATGCCGGGCTTAGCCTCGATGCAGATGTCCTGCAGCAGCCTGCGGTCGGGCACGTAGCTAAAGTCCACATGCTCAAGGGCGACCTCGCCCTGCGGTGCGGCAAGTTCCACGGCATCTGGCGCATCGGGCTCCTGCTCGCGCGCATCGAGCAGCGCAAACATACGGCGCGCCGAGGCATACGCCGTCTGGATCTGCGTAATGACGTTGGTGACCTCGTTGAACGGCTTGGTGTACTGGTTGGCATAGGACAGGAAAATCTGCACACCGCCCACCGTAAGCGCCGCGGGCACGCCCGTGATCACGCCCACGCAGCCGATCACAGCGACCACGGCATAGATGATGTTATTGATAAAGCGCGTGCCGGGGTTGGAGAGCGAACCCATAAACTGCGCGCGCTCGCCCGCGGTGTAGAGCTCGGCATTGAGGGCATCGAAGCGTTGCTGAGCGTTCGAGCCATAGGCAAAGGCGTCGACAAGCTTCTGCTCGCCTACGTACTCCTCGATATGACCGCCGAGCTGCCCTTGAATACGCTGCTGTGCCGTAAAGCTTTTGTTGGAAAGCTTGGCAATAGCACCAGCTGCAAAAATGGAAAGCGGCGTGACGAGTACCACCACGAGCGTCATGGTCAGGTTAATGGAGAGCATAAACGCGAGCGTGCCCACGATGGTGATAACACCGGTGAAGAGCTGCGTAAAGCCCTGCAGCAGACCGTCGCCCACCTGATCGACGTCGTTGACCACGCGGCTCATAAGGTCGCCGTGGGCATGGCTGTCGATAAAGCTGAGCGGCATACGGCTGAGCTTATCGCTCGCCTCCACGCGCATGTCGCGCACCGTTTCGTAGGACAGGCGGTTAACGCAATAGCCCTGTAGCCACTGGAAGGCCGCGGCCCCCACCACGACGAGCGCGAGTTTGGTAACAAGCGGCAGCAGCGCGTCGAAGTCCACCTGGCCCGCGGCAACGATCAGGTCGATGCCCTCGCCAATGAGGATGGGTGTGTAGAGCTGCAGGACCACCGAGACGGCGGCACTCACAAACGACGCCGTAAACGAGATACGATGCGGACGGACGTAGCCCATCAGGCGGCGGGTCACCGCACCCACGGGATAGCGCTCGGGATCGCCGGGCTGGCGCGGACCGTCGCCCAGGTCGTTGAGGTTATCGTTACCGGACACGTTGGCCGTCATCGTGGCGACCGAACCGGAGGAAGTGTACGGATTCATTTAGCAGCCCTCCTTTGCGCAGACGGATGCGGGGGCGGTCGGAGCGGACGCGGGCGTCGTGCTCCCCTGCTGACCCTCGAGCTCCTCGCGGCGAAGCTGCGACTGGCAAATCTCGCGGTAGAGCTGGCAGGTCGTGTAGAGCTCATCGTGCGCGCCCAGGCCCGCGACCGAACCGTGGTCAAGTACGCAGATCATGTCGGCATCGCGAACGGTCGAGACACGTTGGCTCACGATGACGGTCGTGAGCGGCAGCCCGCCCTCGGCGGCACCGCGCACACTGCGCTCGCGGATGGCATGGCGAAGCGCCGCATCGGTCTTAAAGTCGAGCGCCGAGGCAGAGTCATCCATGATTAGGACCTGCGGAGAGCCCACCAGAGCACGTGCGATGGTCAGGCGCTGGCGCTGGCCACCGCTAAAGTTCTTGCCACCCGCCTCGACCGGCGCGTCCAGACCCTGAGGTTTTTTGCGCACGAACTCGCTCGCCTGCGCCATATCGAGCGCCGCCCAAAGCTCATCGTCGGTTGCCGCATCGTCGCACCAGGTTAGGTTGCTGCGAATCGTGCCGCTCACGAGCGACGCGCGCTGCGGAACAGTCGCGACCACACGGCGCAGCTGATCGAGCGGCCAGGCGCGCACGTCGGCACCCATTACGCTCACGCTGCCGATGCTCGCGTCGTACAGGCGCGAGATAAGCGAGACGAGCGTGGACTTGCCGCTGCCCGTGCCGCCGATAATACCGAGCGTTTTGCCCACCGGCAGTTCCAGGGTCACATCGCTCACGGCATTTGCCGCGCCCGCGCCAAACGAAAAGCTCGCATGGTCAAAGCTCAGCGCAGGGACTGGAGCAGCGCCACCCGCCAGTTCGCTCGGCTTGGGCAGCTCGACCGGCTGGTTGCCCTCGTCGGTGATGCTCGGCACGCAATTGAGCACCTCGTTGATACGCGACGCACTGGCGCTCGCCTTGGTAAAGACCACGACCAGGTTGGCGACGTAGACGATGGAGGTAAGGGTCTGCGTCATGTAGTTCACAAACGCCATGACCTGGCCCTGCGTAAGCTCGCCCACGTTGACCTGGATGCCGCCCACCCACAGGATGGCGCACACACCAAGGTTCATCACCAAAAACGTTACAGGGTTAAGGATCGACGAGAGCTTGCCCACCGCGATGGCGGTATGAGCCTGGTCGTCGGCGGCTTGGGCAAAGCGCTCGCGCTCGTGGTCCTCGCGCACAAACGCACGGACCACGCGGGCGCCCGAAAGCCCCTCGCGGCAAATGAGCGCGATGCGGTCGAGCTTTGCCTGCAGCTGCTTGTAATACGGAATGCAGCGCGCCATGACAAACCAAAACACCAGGCCGATAGCGGGCGTACAAATCAAAAAGATGATGCCGAGCTTAAGGTCGATGGCAAGGGCCGCGACCATGGAGCCCACCGCTAGGAAGGGCCAGCGGATGAGCATGCGCACGCCCAGCGCCACAGCGAGCTGCACCTGGTTGACGTCGTTGGTGATACGCGTGATGAGCGACGGCGTGCCAAAACGGTCGAGTTCGGCATAGCTCAGCTTGTTGATATGCTGGTAGAGCGCGCCACGAATGTCGGTGCCCATGCCCTGCGAGGTGAGCGCCGCCATCTTTTGGCAGACGAGCGTAAACGAGATGCCGATCACAGCCATGGCGGCGAGCACCATGCCGTAGTGGACGACAGCGTTCACATCGCGTGCGCCGATGCCCTTATCGATCATCTGGGCAATCACCAACGGCGTCAGCAGGTCAAAAATCACTTCGATCAGCTTGCACGCTGGGCCGATCACCATATACCGGCGAAACTTGCCACCAAAACGCCTGAGCAGCTCAATCATAAAAAGGCGCTCCCTATCATCATTCACACTCAATTCGAATCATGATAGTACGGTGAGCCCAAAAGACGAGTAAACAACTCGCCATTTCTAATGGGATTCGGTTTCCAAAGAAGCGGAGAGGCACGCGCACACCCAGCCAGTGTCGGGTCGACCGCCTGATATACTTACATTAGTGCTACCAAGTTAGTCGCCGACCCTTGAAATGAGGTGCCGAGATGAACGACATTCTCGCAAGAAGAGCAAGACGAGCAACTGTGGGCATCGCCCTTTCCGCGGCACTTGTCGCGGGAATCGCCCCCGTAGCGGCGATCGCGGCAGAAACCAGCTCCCCCACCGGTGCGGCCGTTTCGCAGACGAGCGCCGCCAACGGCAATTCGGGCGCCCCGCAGACAGAAGACGCGGCCGCCGCAAAAGAAAAAGCGTATGCAGCCATGCAGGAAGCGCTCAAAAACCTCGAGGCCGCAAAAAACGCCGCAAGTCCCGAGAAAATTGCGAGATTCAATGATGACATTACCCGTTTTCAAGAGTACCGCGAAAAGATGGCGGCGCAAGCCGCCGAAGGGAGGGAACTCCTTCCCACCATGCAAGCGGACATCGATGCTGCCCAAGCCAAATACGACGGGGCCATCAACCGGGTAAGCGAGCTCCAGGCAGAATTAGAGAAGAAACATGAGATGCTTAAGACACTCGAAGCACTCGGCTACGAGGAGTTTGTCGAAACTACTAAACAGCAAATAAAGCAGTTGCACAGTGAGATCATATCGGCAAAAACGCACGTAAACTATTGCGAAACGGAGCTCCGCGAGTTCCAGTACCGCCTCAGAAGAGTGGAAAGACGAGTTAATGACTGTGAACGTGCTGTAGAGAAATATAAAGCCGATATCGACCGGTTCACAGCCTGGCGAGATGCGCTCCTCGACAATTTGAAAAAAGCGCAAGCGGCCTATGACGACGCCTGCAAGGCATACGAAGAGGCGAAAGCCGCGGCAGACAAGGCCGCCTCGCCCGAGATAACGAAACCGACCGAGACGACGCCTCCCTCCAACTCGGCGCAACCGGCCGAGGCAACACAGCCCGCCAGCTCGCCCGCGACCGGCAAAAATACCCCGCCAAGCTCCACCAAGCAGGCGAACTCGAGCAGCAGCAAGCAAGCAAATATGACCGCCGGCAAGCTCGCAAACACGGGCGACACAGCACCGAGCGCAATCGCACTCGCAGCAGTCGCCGCCGCAGGCCTCGGAATAACCGCCACAGCCACACGCCGCATCAGGAACTCAAAATAGCTGCCAGAGCATACCACCTTCGCCAATCCACAAACCCAGAGAGAAAAGAGGCCCGTTTCCCCAACCTGAACTGCGTCCCAAATCTTGGACGCCCTAAATAGCGACTAGGCCGCGAGGGCCT
>OLSD01000689.1_pt1 | contig 31868 bp, 25 predicted proteins | sample 1672211 | NCBI WGS metagenome assembly OLSD01 (sample SAMEA3136659, study PRJEB25190) | human gut metagenome | reverse complement strand
CCTCCACCTTGGCAAGGTGGCGCTCTACCAGATGAGCTACGGCCGCACATTCCATGTACTTGTGCCGGGCTGTTTACCGGCGACGCTGATTATTATACCGTACCGCCCGGCAATTGTCAACCACAAATTTGCATTTTCTGCAAAAAAGTTGGAAACCCGCCTGTCTGTATTCAAAAAGCTTCACTTTTGCGGGCTTCACCTGTGTCATCATTCAAGTTTGCCATGACATACACGAAGAAAATTGATTTGCTTTCCCTTTTGTAAACCATTATAATGGAAAGTGTCATTTTGTCGCCTGTAAGAGCTGCGTCTGTTATGCCGCTGAGGGCATACAGGCGCGTTTTCGTGCGCAGAAATAGGAAAAGCCAGCATAAAGGAGCAAACACAATGTATAAGATCACTGAAAAAGTCGCGCTGAATCCCACCGTGACGAAGATGGTCATTGAAGCCCCGCTGATCGCCAAAAAGGCAAAGCCGGGCCAGTTTATCATTGTGCGCCCGTTTGAGGACAGCGAGCGCATCCCCCTGACCGTGGCCGGTTACGACCGCGAAAAGGGCACTGTGGATATCATTTTCCAGATCGTGGGCGGTACCACGATGGAGCTGAACAGCCTGCAGGTGGGCCAGAGTGTCCACGACTTTGTAGGCCCGCTGGGCCGCGCCACCGAGGTGGAAGGCCTGAAGAAGGTATGTGTCGTGGGCGGCGGCGTAGGCTGCGCCATCGCTCTGCCCATTGCCCGTGAACTGCACGAGCAGGGCTGTGTGGTGCACAGCGTGGTGGGCTTCCGCAATAAGGACCTGCTGATCCTTGAGGACGAGTTCAAAGCCTGCAGCGACGAACTGCGCATTATGACCGACGACGGCAGCTATGGCACCAAGGGTGTTGTTACCGCTGCACTGGACGAGCTGGTGGCCGCCGGCAACCAGTACGATCTGGTCATCACCATTGGCCCGCTGATCATGATGAAGTTCGTGGTCAAGACCTGCCAGAAGCATGGCCTGAAGAGCATCGTTTCCATGAACCCCATCATGATCGACGGCACCGGCATGTGCGGCGGCTGCCGCCTGACCGTTGGCGGCGAGACCAAGTTCGCCTGCGTGGACGGCCCCGACTTTGACGGCGATCTGGTGGATTTTGATGAGGCAATGGCCCGCGGCACCATGTACCGCCCGTTTGAGGCACACGCCCGTGAAGCGGCATGCAATCTGCTCAATCAGGAGGTAAAATAAGATGGCTTTCAATATGGACCCGAAGAAGTGCCCCATGCCCACGCAGGACCCCAATGTGCGCAACAAGAACTTTAAGGAAGTTGCACTTGGCTACACCGAAGAAATGGCCGTGAACGAAGCAAAGCGCTGCGTGCACTGCAAGAACAAACCCTGCCAGACCGGCTGCCCTGTGGGCATCGATATCCCCGAGTTCATCGGCCATGTGGCCGAGGGCGACTTTGAAGCCGCTTATCAGGTGATCAACCGTTCCTCTTCCCTGCCCGCTGTCTGCGGCCGTGTATGCCCGCAGGAGAGCCAGTGCGAAGGCAAGTGCACCCGCGGCATCAAGAACGAGCCGGTGGGCATCGGCCGCCTGGAGCGCTTTGTTGCCGACTGGCACCGCGAGAATGTGCACACCGCCCCCATCGTGCCCGAATGGAACGGCCACAAGGTGGCCATCATCGGCGCAGGCCCTGCCGGCCTGACCGCCGCAGGCGATCTGGCAAAGCTTGGCTACAAGGTCACCGTTTACGAGGCCCTGCATGTGGCCGGCGGCGTGCTGATGTACGGCATCCCTGAGTTCCGTCTGCCCAAGGCCATCGTGCAGCAGGAGATCGACGGCCTGAAGAAGATGGGCGTGGATTTTGAGTGCAACATGGTCATCGGCAAGGTGCTGACCATCGACGAGCTGATGGACGAGTACGGCTACGAGGCCGTGTTCGTTGGCTCCGGTGCCGGTCTGCCCCGCTTCATGGGCATCCCCGGCGAGAGCCTGAAGGGCGTGTACTCTGCCAACGAGTTCCTGACCCGCTCCAACCTGATGAAGGCCTACCTGCCCACCAGCAAGACCCCCATCCGCACTGGCAAAAAGGTGGCCGTTGTGGGCGGCGGCAACGTGGCCATGGATGCTGCCCGCAGCGCCCTGCGTCTGGGTGCTGAGACCGTGTACATCGTCTACCGCCGCGGTATGGCCGAGCTGCCTGCCCGTAAGGAGGAGGTCGAGCACGCCGAGGAAGAGGGCATCATCTTCAAGACCCTGTGCAACCCCGTGGAGATCCACGCCAACGACGAGGGCTTCGTCAAGTCCATCACCTGCATTGAGATGGAGCTGGGTGAGCCCGATGCTTCCGGCCGCCGCCGTCCCATTGAAAAGAAGGGCAGCGAGTTTGAGCTGGATGTGGATACCGTGATCATGAGCCTGGGCACCAGCCCCAACCCCCTAATCCGCTCCACCACCCCCGGTCTGGAGACCAACAAGCACGGCTGCATCGTCACCGAGGGCGACGAGGGCAAGACCAGCCGTGAGGGCGTGTACGCCGGCGGCGATGCCGTGACCGGTGCCGCCACCGTCATCAAGGCCATGGGTGCCGGTAAGGCAGCCGCCAAGGCCATGGACGAGTACATCCAGAATAAGTAACCGTGCTTCCTGGCTCCCCTATTAGGAGAGCTCCGCAAGGCGCTGGCACAGCCAGACCGAAGCGGTGAGAGATTCAGCCGACATTCCGTTGCGGAGTGTCGGCTTTTTTGTTGTTGTATCCCACTTCTTATGCATTCTGCCCAAAAAACAGAGCAATATTTTGTCACTCAAGCTTGGCGGAATCTGATTGATTTTGACTGAGATTTTGCTATAATAAGGGGGTAAGGCGGTCATAACCCGCCAACGTCAATCAAAATCAATCATATAAATCGAACAAGGGGGAATGTTCCCGATGCTGGCAGAAGAACGATTCAGCCTGATTTTGGATCTGCTGGCGCGGCAGCGCACTGCCACCGTACAGGAACTGTGCGAGGCGTTGAACGCAAGCGAATCCACCATCCGGCGCGACCTGAACGAGCTGGGCAAGCAGGGCAAACTGAACAAGGTGCACGGCGGGGCCACCCTGCCGGACAGCCCCTTCCGCACCGACGAGCCCACCATGGCCGCCAAGGAAGAGCTGGCCGTCAGTCAGAAGCAGAGCATCGCTCAGGCGGCGGCAAAACTGATCCTGCCGGAAGATTTCATCTATCTGGATGCAGGCTCCAGCACGCTGGCTCTGGCACGGGCGTTGAGCGGCCCGGCCCTGAACGCCAGCTATGTGACCAACGGCGTGGCCCACGCCCGCCTGCTGGCCCAGAAAGGCTGCCGGGTGTTCCTGCCCGGCGGGCTGCTGCGGCCCCAGACCGAGGCCATCATCGGGGCGGCTGCGCTGACTGCCATCCAGCAGTACAATTTCACCAAAGCCTTCATGGGGGCCAACGGCGTGGCGCTGGGTTCCGGCTTCACCACCCCAGACCCCGAGGAGGCAGCCGTCAAGGCTGCGGCTCTCCACCGGGCGCGGGAGGCGTGGTTCCTGGTGGACGACACCAAATTCGCGCAGGTCTACCCCGCCGTCATCTGTGATCTGCACAGCGGTGCCATCCTGACGAACCGGTGCCCCAACCCCAAATACCGGCAATACACTCTGATAAAGGAGACCGAGGTATGATCTACACTGTAACGTTCAATCCTGCCATTGATTATGTCGTCCGTCTCGACAGGCCCCTTGAGGTGGGCGAGGTGAACCGCGCCGCCGGGGAGGACTGCGTGCTGGGTGGCAAAGGCATCAATGTTTCCGGCGTGCTCCGGGAGCTGGGCTGTGAGAGCGTGGCTCTGGGCTTTGTGGCCGGTGAGACCGGTGCCTGGCTGGAGCGTGGTCTGGCCGCGCAGGGGCTCCGGACCGATTTTATCCATCTGGCCGAGGGCATGACCCGCATCAACGTCAAGATCAAGGCAGGCACCGAGACTGAGCTGAACGGCGCAGGCCCCAGCATCCCGGAAAGTGCCATGCAGCAGCTGGAAGCCCAGCTGGACACCCTGCAGCCTGACGACATCCTCATTCTGGCGGGCAGCATCCCCAAGAGCCTTTCCCAGAGCACCTACGAGCGGCTGCTGGCAGGGCTGGAGGGCCACGGCGTGCGGGCCGTGGTGGATGCCACCCAGGATCTGCTGGTCAACGTCCTCCCCTATCACCCCTTCCTGATCAAGCCCAACAATCACGAGCTGGGCGAGATCGTGGGCCGGGAGCTGAAAACGGACGAAGAGATCACCGCCGCCGCCCGCGCCCTGCAGGAAAAGGGTGCCCGGAACGTGCTGGTGAGCATGGCCGGAAACGGCGCTCTGCTGGTGGATGAGCACGGCGAGGTGCACCGCATCGGCTGCCCCAAGGGCAAGGTCGTGAACAGCGTGGGCGCAGGCGACAGCATGGTGGCCGGTTTTGTGGCAGGTTATCTGCAAAGCGGCAGCTATGAGCAGGCCCTCAGGCTGGGCACCGCCTGCGGCAGTGCCACCGCGTTCAGCCTTGGGCTGGCAACGAAAGAAAAGATCGAAGAATTGTTTGGTCAAATTTAAGGCAGCTCACCCTCTCCGTCATTGCTAACGCAATGCCACCTCTCCCAAAGGGAGAGGCAATTGCTCTCCCAGATTCAACTTCTGCTGACCTTGGAGATGCGTTGGCTCCCCCTTTGGGGGAGCTGTCAAAGCCATCAGGCTTTGACTGAGAGGGCAAGCCTGCCAAATCATAAAAGAGGAGAACCCTTATGCGCATTACGGAATTATTCACCGCAAAGTCCATCGAGCTGGATTCTGCGGCCTCCAACCGGGACGAGATCCTCTCCCGGCTGGTAGAACTGCAGGCCACCCACGGCAACATCACCGACACAGAAGCCTACAAGAAGGCACTCTACGCCCGGGAGGATGAGGCCTCCACCTACGTGGACAACGGCATCACCGTTCCCCACGCCAAGACGAATGTGGTCACCCGGCCCAGCCTGGCCGCCCTGCGTCTGAGCACCCCGGTGCAGTACAACGCCGAGGATGACGGCAAGACCGACCTGCTCTTTGCCATTGCAGCCCCCGAAAACGGCAGCCTGCATGTGGATATGCTGGCCCGCATGATGCAGATGCTGATGAACGAGGACTTTGTGGAAAAGCTGAAGGCCGCCAAGACCCCCGCCGAATTCCTTGCCCTCATCGACGCACAGGAGGAGGCCCAGTTCGGTGAGGAGAGCTTCACCCAGCAGGCTATCCCCCAGAGCGGCTACCGCATTCTGGCCGTGACCGCCTGCCCCAACGGCATTGCCCACACCTACATGGCCGCCGAGGCGCTGGCCAAGGCCGGTGACAAGCTGGGTCTGCTCACCAAGGTGGAGACCAACGGCTCCGATGGTGCCAAGAACGTGCTGACCCGCGCCGAGATCGCAGCCTGCGACGGTATCATCGTGGCTGCAGACAAAAATGTGGAGACCGCCCGCTTTGACGGCAAGCCCGTGCTGTTTGCCCGGGTGGATGACGGCATCCACAAGCCCGAGGAGCTGCTGAAAAAGGTGGCCCACGGTGAAGTTCCCGTGTATCACGCCAAGGGCGGTGCCGCCGCTGCCGAGGAGGAGACCTCCGGCGACAGCTTTGGCCGCAAGGTGTACAAGGACCTGATGAACGGCGTGTCTCACATGCTGCCCTTTGTGGTGGGCGGCGGCATTATGATTGCACTGGCCTTCCTGCTGGACGATTACACCATCGACCCCTCCAACTTTGGCATGAACACCCCCATCGCCGCCTTCTTCAAGACGGTGGGCAGCGCCGCCTTTGGCTACATGCTTCCCATTCTGGCAGGCTTCATCGCCATGTCCATCGCCGACCGTCCCGGCCTGGCCGTGGGCTTTGCGGGCGGCGTGCTGGCCATGAACGGCACCAACTTTGCAGGCCTTGCCAACGGTGAGACCACCGGCATTTCCGGCGGCTTCCTGGCCGCTCTGCTGGCCGGTTTTGTGGCCGGTTATGTGGTCGAGTTCCTGAAGAAGATCACCGAAAAGCTCCCCGCCAGCCTGAACGGCATCCGTCCCATGCTGATCTACCCGCTGGGCGGCATCCTCATCATCGGTGCCGTGATGTGCGGCATCAACCCGGTCATGGGCATGATCAACACCGCCATGACCAACTGTCTCAACGCCATGGGCGGCACCTCCAAAGTCCTGCTGGGTGCCATCGTTGCCGGTATGATGAGCATTGACATGGGCGGCCCCTTCAACAAGGCAGCCTACGTCTTTGGCACTGCCGCACTGGCCTCCGGCAACTACGAGGTCATGGCTGCTGTCATGGTGGGCGGCATGGTTCCTCCCATCGCGATTGCCCTCTCCACCACCTTCTGCCCCAAGAAGTGGACTCCTGACGAGCGCCGCAACGGCATCGTGAACTACGTCATGGGCCTGTGCTTCGTCACCGAGGGTGCCATCCCCTACGCCGCCGCCGACCCGCTGCGCGTCCTGCCCAGCTGTGTGGCCGGTGCCGCGCTGGCCGGTGCCCTCTCCATGACCTTTGGCTGCGCCCTGCGCGCTCCCCACGGCGGCATCTTCGTGTTCCCCGTGGTCGATCATGCCCTGCTCTACTGCGTGGCTCTGGCCGCTGGCAGCGTGGTGGGTGCCGTGATCCTGAGCCTGCTCAAGAAGAACCGCACCGACGCTGCCTGATCTGCCACTCTCCTTCTTCCTTTACCATATAAAAAGGGCCCGTCTGCGCGCACCAAAATGCGGCAGGCGGGCCCTTTCGTGCTTATCCCTTGATGATCCGGAGCAGGGTCTTGTCCAGCTGGATGGTGCAGTTCCAGGGGTTCAGGATGATGCCCTGGATCTCCGGCACCTGCAGTGCGGCATCCAACAGCTTTTCAAGCTCCACCAGAAATGTGGACTGCACCGCTTCCGCGCCCTTCATCTCCTCTTCAAAGCTGGTAAAGGCATACCACCAGCTGGCCCCATCGGCCGTGCGGAGGGCCCGCAGCTGCATCTGCTCACCGGCCGGGTTCGGCTCCACCGCCACCACGACCTGTCCGTTTTCCCGCATCCTCCGCCGGATCACGGTCAGGGTATGCGCCAGCTGCTCCTGTGTAGGCTCCTGCTGTAACTGGCAGACTGCCTGTTCGATCTTTTCGTTGCCGTTCAGGCCCTCGTCCTTCTTCTGTGCCATAAGCTCTCCCATTCTTTTTGTTGTATTTTATGCTTGTATTATATCCGGACTTTACGAAAAATGGAAGCGCAGGCCAGAGATTCTTTCTTTTTTCGTCTGCTTTCGGGTGTTTTTTCAAAAATCAGTAGCCCCCGCCCCGAAAAAGTGTTACAATGTCTTCGTCTGGTATCATTTCAGAAACGACAGGACGCGCCGTTTTTCCGTGAGCCGTTTTTGTCGGAATGGGAGAGATAATGTAATGAAACGAATCCTTCGTTCTGCCGTCAGTCTGCTGCTGTGCGCCGCCGTGGCGCTGGGCGGCACTGCCTGCGGCCGAAGCAAGCTGCCCACCACCATCACGATCTGGACCTATTACAACGGCGATCAGCTGGAATGCTTCAACCAGCTGGTGGAGCAGTTCAACTCCACCGTGGGCAAAGAGAAGAACATCCGAGTCGAAAGCTCCAGTCAGGGCAGCGTGAACGACCTGGAGACCAGCGTGCTGGCCGCCGCCGAGGGCAAGGTGGGTGCCGAAAAGCTGCCCAACATCGTCTCCTCCTACGCAGACACCGCCTTTACGCTGGATCAGATGGGCCTTGCCGTTGACCTGAGCCCCTACCTGACCGAAAAAGAGAAGTCCGCCTATATCGCCGGTTTTCTCGAGGAGGGCGACCTGATGAACAACGGGGAGCTCAAGGTCTTTCCCATAGCAAAATCCACTGAGCTGCTCTACCTGAACGTCACCGACTTTGTCCCCTTTGCCGAGGCCACGGGCGTGACCTATGCGGATCTTTCCACTGTGGAGGGGCTGAACGAGGCCGCACACAAATACTACGACTGGACCGATGCCCAGACGGCTGCGCCCAACGACGGCAAGGCCCTGTATGGCCGCGACGCGCTGACCAATTACCTGCTCTGCGGCGCACAGGAACTGGGTACGACCATCTTTGATGCCGAAAACGGCGTGATGACCCTGCACTTTGACAAGCCGACCCTCCGCAAGCTGTGGGATAACTACTATGTCCCCTACATCAAGGGCTGGTGCAGTGCCAGCGGCAAGTTCCGCAGCGACGATATCAAGATCGGCAGCCTGCTGGCCTATGTCGGTTCCTCCTCCAGCGCTTCCTTCTTCCCCACCCAGGTGCTGACCAGCGACACCGAGAGCCACGGCATCGAGATGGCCGCGCTGCCCTGCCCCAGCTTTGCAGGCTGTGAGCCGGTGGCCGTCCAGCAGGGGGCCGGCATGGTAGTCATCCCGGGCACCGAGGACGAGATCAGCGCCTGCGTTGCCTTCCTGAAATGGTTCACCCAGCCGGAAAACAACCTGCAGTTCTCGGTGCAGTCCGGCTATATGCCCGTGACCTATGCCGCCAACAGCATATCTGCCCTTGAGAACAGCGGCCTGACGGTCTCCGAGCGCATCCACAAGGTGCTGAGCCTGTCCATTGATGCCATCGATCGCAGCAAGCTCTACACCACCCATGCCTTCCCGGATGCCCTGCGCGCCCGCAATACCCTGCAGTACGCGCTGGAGGACCGTGTCACTGCCGACCGTGCCACGGTGCTGGAGCGGCTGGCTGCCGGGCAGACCCCCGAGGAAGCCGAAGCCGAGTTCCTGACCGATGCCTATTTTGATGCCTGGTACGACCAGACTCTGGCCACTCTCAGCGCCTTTGCGGGCTGAGATGCCCTTGGAACAACCACAAAAGGAGAGACCCTCAGATGCAGAACCACAAGCCGCACAGCCAGAAGGCCCCTCAGACGGGCCATTCTATCTTCGGCACCATCCTTTTCTCCCTGCTGGCTGTGCTGGCGGTGGAGTTCCTGCTGCTGACCTTTGCCGTCCACGTCACCCGGCTTGGCCCCCAGCTGAACCAGAACGCCGAGGATATCCTTGCCATGCAGGTGGACAACCGCAGCCGGTATCTTCAGTCCATCTTCCACGATGCACAGGAGCTGACCAGCCTTTCCGATGCCATCAATGGCCTGACCCAGCAGCTTCTGGACGAGGGAGAGATCAGCCTGAGCACGCTGGACAGCAGCAGCGACGCGGCCTATCCCCTGCTGGAAGCCGCCGCGCCGGAGCTCATCAGCACCCTGCGCATCAAGTCGGTGACCGGCGTGTTCCTTATCCTGAACACCCATGATCTGGACAAGCGGAAGCAGGACAGCCTCATGCCCGCCATCTACCTGCGGGATCTCGACCCGGATGCCGCTCCCTCCCAGCGCAACGCCGACCTGACCTTTGTGCGGGCACCGGCCCAACTGGTGCAGTCCCTCTCCATTGCCACGGACAACAGCTGGGCTCCCACCATCCGCTACCGGGCACTGGGAAACCGTGGCTTCCTTTATCCCCCTTTCCAGGCCGCCTATAAAGACGGAGCCAGCCTTGCCGCCTCCGATTATGGCCACTGGACCTCACAATCCTATCTGGTGCCCGGGGACACCCACGAGGCCATTGCCTACAGCCAGCCCCTGATCCTGCCGGACGGCACCGTTTACGGCGTGATCGGCGTGGAACTGCTGGCCGACTACCTGTGGGAGAACCTGCCCTGCTCTGAGCTGCAGAACAACGGCACCTATTTTCTTGCCGTGACCGATACGGAGGAGCTCTCTGCCTCTGAACTGCAGCTGCGTCCGGTGCTCCGTTCCCACTGCGACGGGCAGCCGGGTTCTGCGGACGAAAGCCTTACGCTGCGCCTCTACAGTGCCCAGACCCACCGCTACCTCTTCAGCAATGCCCTCTACATTGCTTCGGTCTCCCCCTTGAACCTCTACAGCCGGAACGCTCCTTTCTCGGGCAAGCACTGGCTTCTCGTGGGCTCCGTTCCCGCGGTGCAGCTCTTTGCTTTCGCCCAGCGGCTGAAGCAGCTGTTCTCCTTCATCATGCTGATCACGCTGGCCGTTGGCTTTGTTTGCAGCTGGCTGATCAGCAGGCGGCTGGCCCGGCCCGTTGCCAAGCTCTCGGCTGAGGTAGCCGCTGCCGAAGCGGATTCCTCCGCCATCCCGCATCTGTCCGCCACCGGCATCCGGGAGCTGGATCAGTTCTCCTCTGCCTTTACCCAGCTGAGCAAAGACGTGCTGGACTCCTCCACCCGCTTTTTGCGCATTATGAAATTGGCCAGTGCGGAGCTGGGCGGCTATGAGCTGCGCGATGACAGCGTTTATGTGACCGATAACTTCTTCTCCATGCTGGGCCTTGCACAGGAGCAGCCAGATCCGCTCACGCCAAAGGCTTTCCGCGCCCTGATGGGCACACTGGAGCAGCGGTGGTTCTACCGCCTGTCCCCGGCCAACAACAAGGTCTTTGCCATCCCCCAGCCCGACGGCAGCACCCACTACATCACCCTGCGCATCACCCATATCATGGGTGAAAGTGCCTCCGAGGTGGGTCTGGCTGAGGATATGACCACCACGGTGCTGGAGCAGCAGCGCATTGAGCACGAGCGCGATTACGACACCCTGACCGGCCTGTACCGCCGCCGTGCCTTTGACCGCGCCTGTGACGCGCTGTTCCAGCAGCCCGAAAAGCTGGGCTGTGCCGCCCTGCTGATGATGGATCTGGACAACCTCAAGCAGATCAACGACACCTACGGCCACGACTGGGGTGACCAGTACATCCGCCAGACCGGCCAGTGCTTTGCGGCCAACACGCCCGCCAACACCATCTGCTCCCGCCTTTCGGGCGATGAATTCCTGATCTTCTTCTATGGCTATCAGGATCAGGCACAGCTCCGCACCCAGCTGGAGCTGCTGAGTGCCGCCCTGCAGCGCAGTGTGTCCATCCTGCCCAACGGCAAGCAGCTGCACATCAGCATCTCGGGCGGCATCGCCTGGTACCCCACGGACGGCCACGACCTGCTCACCCTGAAAAAATATGCCGACTTTGCCATGTATCAGGTCAAACATTCCCACAAGGGCCGCATGTGTGATTTTGATATCGGCAGCTACCATCAGGAGGCATACGCCGCCCAGACCCAGCAGGACTTTGAGCGCCTGCTGCAGGAGGAGCTGGTGTCCTACCACTTCCAGCCCATCTACTCTGCCCGCAGCGGCCGGGTCGCAGCCTACGAGGCCCTCATGCGGGTCGATCTGCCTACCCTGCACTCCCCCGCTCAGGTCATGCAGCTGGCCCATGAGACGGGCCGCCTGTATGAGATCGAACGGATCACTGTGTTCCATTCCAGCGAGATCTTCCAGCGCATGCAGGCACAGGGCCTGCTCCAGAGCGATGCCCTGCTCTTCATCAACTCCATCGCCAATGTCAGCCTGACGGTTGAGGATGTGGAGGAATATGCTCAGCGCTACCCCGAGCTGCTCAAGCGGCTGGTGGTGGAGATCACCGAACAGGAAGATCTGGACCGCGCATGTCTGGAACGGAAGCGGAACGTTCCGGGCTTCTCCGGCTCCTTTGCACTGGATGACTACGGCAGCGGCTACAGCAACGAGCTGAACCTGCTGGAGCTCTCGCCCCGGTACATCAAGATCGACATTTCCATTGTGCGCGGGATCGACACCGACCGCGACAAGCAGCAGATCGTCTCCAACATTGTGGCTTACGCACACGCCCGCAGTATGCAACTCATCGCCGAGGGCATTGAGACCGAGGCCCAGCTGCGCACCGTCATCGGTCTGGGCGTGGACCTGCTGCAGGGCTATTACCTCAGCCGCCCCGCCGCAGTGCCCGCCCCCATTGCACCGGCAGCGCAGGCGGTGATCGACCAGCTCGAACACCAGCGGTTCAATCCCCTCGGTTTATGATCTTTCCGGCTCCCCTGCAGGGGAGCCTTTTGTGACCCCATTCAGAGAAAGGAGACACGATGAACCAAGAATCCAGTTCCGCTCTCCCCGCCGCCATCCGGGTGCGGGGCGCGCGGGTGCACAACCTGAAGAACATCGACGTAGATGTGCCGCTCCACAAGATCGTCGGCATTGCGGGCGTGTCCGGTTCCGGCAAGTCCTCGCTGGCGCTGGGGGTTCTCTACGCCGAGGGCTCCCGCCGCTATCTGGAGGCCCTTTCCACCTATACCCGCCGCCGGATGACCCAGGCCGAAAAGGCGCAGGTGGACGAGATCCGCTATGTTCCCGCCGCACTGGCCCTCCACCAGCGGCCCGGCGTGCCCGGAATGCGTTCCACCTTTGGCACCATGACCGAGCTTTTGAACAGCCTGCGCCTGATGTTCTCCCGGCTGTCCCACTACCCCTGCCCCGCCTGCGGCTGCATGGTGCCGCCCAGCCTGAACATTGCGGCCGAGATCCCGCTCTACTGCCCCCGGTGCGGCGCGCAGGTGCCGGTGCTGGGCGCGGAGCAGTTCGCCTTTAACAGCACCGGAGCCTGCCCAGACTGCGAGGGCACCGGCATCGTGCGGGTGGTGGACGAATCCACTCTGGTGCCGGACGAAAGCCTTTCCATCAACGAGGGCGCGGTGCTGCCCTGGCAGACCCTGATGTGGTCGCTGATGAAGGAGATCGCCGAAAAGATGGGCGTGCGCACCAACGTTCCCTTCCGGGAGCTGACCCCGGAAGAGCGCGACATGGTGTTCCACGGCCCCGCCAAAAAAGTGCACCTGCTCTACCAGAACAGCAAGACCGGCGCGGCGGGTGAAATGGATTTCACCTACTTCAACGCCGTTTATACCGTGGAGAACGCTCTTGCCAAGGTGACGGATGAAAAGGGCATGAAGCGGGTGGAGCGGTTCCTGAAGCAGGGCCCCTGCCCCGCGTGCGGCGGCTCCCGCCTGAACGCCGCGGCCCGGGCTCCCCGGCTGCGGGGCATCGGGCTGGCCGATGCCTGCCGCATGACGCTGGACACGCTGGTGCAGTGGGTGGAGGGGGTGCCCGCCTCCCTGCCCGTGGAGATGCGCCCCATGGCTGAGAGCATCTGCGAATCCTTTCAGGCCACCGCCGCCCGCCTGCTGGATCTGGGGCTGGGCTACCTCTCCCTTGACCGGGAGGCCGCCACCCTTTCCACAGGGGAGCGCCAGCGGGTGCAGCTGGCCCGCTCGGTACGCAACCGCACCACCGGCGTGCTCTATGTGCTGGACGAGCCTTCCATCGGCCTGCATCCCTCCAACATCGAGGGCCTGCGGGGCGTGATGCACGATCTGATCGCGGACGGCAACTCCATCGTGCTGGTGGATCACGACACCGAGATCCTGCGGGATGCCGACTGGCTCATTGAGATGGGCCCCGGTGCCGGTGAAAACGGCGGCACCATCCTGACACAGGGCACCGTGGAGCAGGTGGCCCAAAGCCCGGCCTCCCGCATCGGGCCCTTCCTTGCCGACCTGCACACCCTCTCGGCCCGCACCCGCACCCCGGAAGCGGAGCTCTTTGCGCTGGGCACCATCACCCTGCGCACCCGGGCCATCCACACCGTCAAGCCGCTGGAAGTCCGGCTGCCCAAGGGGCGGCTCATCGCGGTGACCGGCGTGTCCGGTTCCGGCAAGACCACGCTGGTGCTGGAAAGCCTGATCCCCGCGCTGGAGGCCGCCGCCAAGGGCGAAGCTCTGCCCGCCCATGTGGAAAGCATCACTGCACCGGGCATTGCGCAGGTCAAGCTCATTGACGCAACGCCCATCGGCATCAACGTGCGGTCCACGGTGGCCACCTATGCCAATGTCCACGATGAGCTGCGCAAGATCTACGCCCGCTCTCCCCTTGCCAAGGAGAAGGGCTACAAGGCGGGCGATTTTTCCTACAACACGGGCCGCCTGCGCTGCCCCGGCTGCGACGGCACCGGCACCATCAGCCTGGACATCCAGTTCCTGCCGGATGTGGAGATCACCTGCCCGGACTGCGGCGGCTCCCGCTACCAGAAGGATGCCGCCGCCCTCTACCGCACCCGGAAGGACGGCACCCAGGCCGAGAGCCTGCCCCGCCTGATGGAGATGAGCGTGGACGAAGCCCTTGCCGCCTGTTCCGACCTCAAGCTGGTGGCCAGCCGGCTGCAGACCCTTTCCAGCCTGGGGCTGGGCTACCTGACTCTGGGCGAGGCCACGCCCAGCCTTTCGGGCGGGGAGGCCCAGCGGCTCAAGCTCGCCAGCGAGATGGGCAAAGGGCAGGCTGACACCGTGTTTGTATTCGACGAGCCCACCATCGGCCTGCACCCGCTGGATGTGCGCACTCTGCTGGGCGTGTTCCAGCGTCTCATCGACAGCGGGGCCACTGTGGTGGTCATTGAGCACGATCTGGATGTGATCCGAAACGCCGACTATCTCGTAGACCTTGGCCCCGGCGGCGGCGAGAGCGGCGGACGCATCGTGGCCTGCGGCACACCGGAGCAGGTGGCCGCCGATCCCGCCAGCATCACCGGAAAATATCTGCACCTGTAACCAAAAGAGGGACCCCGCCCAACGGCGAGGTCCCTCTGACATTTTATGACAAATTTTAGGTATCCTGCAGTTCCCCGCGGCTGGCGGCCTTGAGGTAAGCAAAGATGAAGCCGTCCAGATCACCATCCATCACGGCATCGACATTGCCGGTCTCGTAGTTGGTGCGGTGATCCTTGACCATGGTGTAGGGCATGAACACATAGCTGCGAATCTGGTGGCCCCAGGCGATCTCATTCTGCACGCCCTTGATGTCGTCGATCTTGTCCATGTGCTGCTGCTTTGCGATCTGATAGAGCTTTGCCTTCAGCATTTCCATGGCGTAGTCACGGTTCTGGAACTGGCTGCGCTGGGTCTGGCAGCTGACCACGACGCCGGTGGGCTTGTGGATCAGACGGACAGCGGAAGAGGTCTTGTTGATGTGCTGGCCGCCGGCACCGGAGGAGCGGAACACCTGCATCTCGATATCCTCGGGGCGGATGTCCACCTGAATGGTGTTGTCCAGCTCAGGCATCACTTCCAGAGAGGCAAAGCTGGTCTGGCGGCGGGCGTTGGCATCAAAAGGAGACACGCGGACCAGACGGTGCACGCCGTTCTCGCTCTTCAGCAGGCCGTAGGCGTTGGGGCCCTTGACCATCATGGAAGCGCTCTTCATGCCGGCCTCATCGCCATCCTGATAGTCCAGCACCTCCACGGTCATGCCGTGTGCCTGTGCCCACTTGTTGTACATGCGGTAGAGCATCTCGGCCCAGTCCTGCGCCTCGGTGCCGCCGGTACCGGCGTGGAAGGTCAGGATAGCGTTGCTATGGTCGTACTCACCGTTCAGCATGGTCATCAGCTGCAGCTCGTCCACAGCCTTACCCACGGCATTCACGGCTTCCTCTGCTTCGGGCACCATGTCGGGGTCGTACTCCTCGTCCAGCATCACCAGCATGGTCTCGGCATCATCGTACAGGCCCTGCAGCTTTTCAAAGCGGCTCAGCTTGCCCTTCAGGTCGCCCACTTCATCAAAGACCTTCTTGCTCAGCTCAGCGTCATCGTAAAAGCCGGGGCGGCTCATGGTGTGCTCCAGCTCCTGCACGCGCTTGCGGGAAGCGTCGATGGCCAGCGCTTCCTCCAGGTCCTTCACAGCGGTGCCGTAATCGGCCAGCTGCACTTTCAGTTCGTCAGTAGTAATCATATTTTAAGAATCCCTCAAAAGATACAGTTTATACACAGATACTTCATTAGTATACCCAGAATCCATGATAAAGTAAAGAGGAAAAATACTCAACCTACTGGAATTTTGAAGATTTTTGCCTTTTCTTTTCTCTTTTAAGGGAGTATAATAAGTTCAACTAGCATACCGGGAGGATCTTATGCCCAAATATTATGGCTGCCCCTGTGAGGGCTGCGGCAAGCCGCTGACACTGCAGGACGACATCGTTGTCTGCCCCGACTGCGGCGCGCCTTATCACCGCGATTGTTATGAAAAGCTCGGCCGCTGCATCCATGCCCCGGCCCACGCCGCCGGATACGAGTGGAAGTTCCCCTATCAGGAAAGTGAGCTGTGCACCTGCCCTGCCTGCGGCGAGCGCACCCTGCGCAGTGAGTCTGTCTGCCGCTGCTGCGGTGCGGCCCTGCCTCCGGAGGGGGCACAGGAACCCGCAGACCGTGCCGATTCGGATGAGCACAGCGAGGAGTTTGATTACTCCACCTTTTACCGCCAGTTCCAGGAGACCGGAGCCCCGCAGGTAGACCCGCTGCGCCAGACCTATCAGGCCGCTTTTGGCAAGGAAGAGGTCATGGACGGCATTCCCTGCAAGGACTGGGCGGATTTCATCGGCCCGGCTTCCCCTGCCTACCTGAGCGCCTACTGCCGGATGCAGCTGTCCCACACCAAGACCTCCATGAGCTTTTCGGCCATGCTGTTCGGCCCGTTCTATTTCTTCTACCGCAAGGCGTGGAAGCCCGCGTTCGCCTTTCTGGCCGCCGAGCTGGTGCTGGCCCTGCCCACCTTCATTGACCTTTTGCAGATCACGGACAGCAGCCTGGCCCCGGGGCTTTCCACCTCCACCCTGCTCACCCTTTCCCGGGTCTGCTCGGTGCTCAGCTTCCTGCTGATGATCGTGCGCGGCCTGTATGGCAAGTGGCTCTACCGCCAGAGTGCCGCCGAAAAGATCCGCCGCATCCGCGCGGAGTTCCCGGACGCGGCACAGCGCAAAGCCGTGCTCTGCGCTCAGGGCGGCACCAGCTGGGCCGCCGTGCTCGGCTGTCTGGTCCTGCTCATGGTCATTGGCAGCGCGTTCACCCTGCTGCTGGGTCCCAATGTGGATGCCCTGATCCATCTGGTCTACGGCTGAGCGTTCAGCCTGAAATGATATGATGAAGGAGTTCCGAACCATGAAAAAAGTTACGAAGGCTGTCATCCCTGCCGCCGGTCTGGGCACCCGTGTGCTGCCCGCCACCAAGGCCATGCCCAAGGGGATGCTCCCCATCGTGGATAAGCCCGCCATCCAGTATCTGGTGGAGGAAGCCGTCAAGTCCGGCATCACGGACATTTTGATCATTCTGGGCCGCAACCAGAGCATCATCGAGGATCACTTTGACCGCAGCCCCGAGCTGGAAGAAAAGCTGGCCGCCCCCGGCAAGGAAAAGATGCTGGAGGAGTGCCTGGGCATCTCGAACCTTGCCAACATCTTCTTTGTGCGCCAGAAGCAGACGCTGGGCCTGGGCCACGCCGTGAGCATGGCAAAGGCCTTTACCGGTGACGACCCGTTCGTGGTCATCTACGGCGACGACGTGATCTGGGGCGAGGACCCTGTCTGCGCCCAGCTCATCCGCGCCTATGAGGAGTTCGGCCGCCCGGCTGCCGGTGTCTCCGCTGTGCCCTGGGCCGATGTGAGCCGCTACTGCAGCCTGAAGACCACCCCCATCCACGACAACTATTTCTTTGTGGATGACATGATCGAGAAGCCCAAGAAAGGCCAGGAGTTCAGCAACTACTCCATTCTGGGCCGTGTGCTGCTGACCCCTGAGATCTACGATATCCTCGCCCACACCAAACCCGGTGCAGGCGGCGAGATCCAGTTGACCGATGCCATGGCCGAGTATGCCCGCAACTGCGGCGGCATGACCGCTGTGGAGTTCACCGGCACCCACTACGACATGGGCAACAAGCTCCGCGTGGTGGAAGCTCAGGTGGAGCTGGCATTGCAGCACCCCGAGATCGGTGAGGCTTTCCGCGCCTACCTGAAGGAGTTCTGCAAGACTCTGTAATATTCCGCTTCTTTTCCATGACCCAAGACCGCTCTGCCCCCCGGGCAGGGCGGTCTTTTGCTGCAATAACCCCGGCAAGGAATTGGTTGATACAAAACAGATCCTGCGGTATACTGAAATTGATTGTTTTTATTGAAAGATCGTGTCAAAGAGAAAGCGAGGTTTTTTCATGGCAAATGCCGACCGCAGCGCGGAGCAGTTCCGCAAAATGACGGAGACCCCCATTCCGAAATTGATCCTGAGTCTGGCGGCTCCCACGATATTGAGCATGCTCATCACCAGCATCTACAATTTGGCCGACACCTTTTTTGTGGGCCAGATCTCCACCAGCGCATCCGGTGCGGTGGGCATCGTTTCCAGCCTGATGGCCATTATCCAGGCGCTGGGCTTCATGCTGGGCCACGGCTCGGGCAGCATCATCAGCCGCAGCCTGGGCAGCCAGAACACCGATGCCGCCACCCGGTTTGCTTCCACCAGCTTCTTCACAGCGCTGGTGTTCGGCGGCATCATCACAGCGGCAGGCCTGCTCACCCTGCCCGATTTTATGATGCTGCTGGGCAGCACCGAGACCATCCTGCCCCATGCCTGTGCCTACGCGCGGTACATCCTGCTGGCCGCTCCCATTATGATGTCCAGTCTGGTGATGAACAACATCCTGCGCTATGAGGGCAAGGCCAGCTTTGCCATGATCGGCCTGGTCACCGGCGGCCTGCTGAACATTGCGCTGGACCCGCTGTTCATCTTTGGGCTGGGCATGGGCACCGCCGGTGCGGGCCTTGCCACGGCTCTGAGCCAGACCATCAGCTTCTGCATCCTGCTGTCCATGTTCCTGCGGGGCAAAACGGTCAGCCAGTTCCGGATCACGGCAGTCACCCGCAGCCCGGCGGAGTTCGGCACCATCCTGATGACCGGTATGCCCAGCTTTGGCCGTCAGGGCCTGAACAGCATTGGCGGAATGCTGCTGAACATTGCCGCCCGGGGCTATGGCGACGCTGCCGTGGCCGGTATGAGCATCGTTTCCCGCATCTTCATGTTCATCATCTCGGTGGCCATCGGCACCGGTCAGGGTTTTCAGCCGGTGGCAGGCTTCAACTATGGTGCCAAAAAGTACCACCGGGTGCAGCAGGCCTGCCTGTTCACCATGGCAGCCAGCTTCTGCTTCCTCTCTGTCATTCTTACCGTCTGCTGGTTCAATGCCGAGACCCTCATCCGCCTCTTCCGCGATGATCCCGAAGTCACCGCCGTGGCCCTGCCTGCCTTCCGCTACCAGTGCTTTGCCATGCTGCTGCAGCCCGTGATCGTGGCGGGCAACATGCTGTTCCAGTCCATCGGCAAATCGGGCCGGGCCACCTTTCTGGCCTGCTGCCGTCAGGGCGTGTTCTTCATCCCGCTCATCCTCACCCTGCCCCGGGCCTTTGGGCTGCTGGGTGTTGAGATCTGCCAGCCCATCGCCGATGTGCTGACCTTCTTTGTCACTGTGCCCTTCCTCTTCCCCTTCCTGCGTCAGCTGGTGCGGATGGACGAAGCTGAGGCTGCCAAGGCCTGAAGCGCCCCTGTAACAAAACTGTAACCATGACCGGACGTTCGATTGCAATTGAACGTCCGGTTTATTCGTATTATAATCAGGATAGGAAAGTTAAATTCTGCCAAACCTGTGAGGTACGCTTATGAAACGTTCTGTTCTCCGCATCGGCTGTGCAGTGCTCAGCCTGTCTGCCGCGGCAGGGCTGCTGGCCTCCTGCTCCCTGCTGCCTCCGGCCTCTCCCCTGCCCGATTCCAAGCCCGCGCAGGCTGAGGAAGCGCCCGGCCCCGCTGCAGCTTCACTGGACGACGGCAAGCTGCGCATCCTGTACAGCAACGGCTCCAACGGCGGCAATACCGTGCTCTGCGGCAATACCGTGTTGTATCAGGCCGCCAGCAGTGAGACCGTGTATCTGGTACCGGATACCCTGACCGGCACCGTGCGGTACTATCTGCGGCAGTGGTCGGACCCCGGCACCCCCACCGGGCGGGCAACCGCCCTGTGCGACCGCAGCGGCAAAGAGATCCTGACCTTTGACCGTGCCTACGATGCCGCTCTGACCGGCAGTCTGCTGGTTCTGACCGCACCGGAACAGATGGCCTATGCCCCCTGCAACAACCATGCCGAGGGCGATTGCCGGGTGATCGACCTTGCCACCGGCGAGGAGCTGGCTGTGCCCGAAAACGCCTATGGATGCAGCGTGGCAGGCAGCTGTCTGGCCTTTGAAGTCTGCAATGTCCCGGCAGACTATGTGCAGGAAAACGAATGGGGCGATGATCTGCCCCTCTACTGCGCTGTACAGGTGCAGGATCGGCAGGGCGAGGTGGTCTATCAGGCAGAGCTGTCCGGCCTTTCCAGCTTCTATGCCAGCAGCAGCGACAGCTCCGCCCCCACCGACTGGCTGGTGGTGAGCCACTACAACGAGGATGGCACGACGGGTGCCGACAGCCTGTACAACCCCACCACCGGCGAGGAGCTGACCGGTTACCAGCAGTACACCGGTGCAGGCACGGTCAGCCTGTATCACGATGGCAGATATCAGCTGGTGGATCTGGTCAGCACGGAGCAAAGCGCTGTGCTCTGCGAATATGACCAGCCTGTGCGGTATTATGCGCCCGGCGTGGCGATCACGGAGCCCGAAGTTTCCACCCCCGAAATGGCGGGGCGGTATCTGTTCCACGACCTGCTCACCGGCGAGGAGAAGGATCTCTACGATGCCAATACGGATGATGCCACGTTGGCCATCTATGCCGTAGACGGCACCGTGCGGGTGTTCGACCTGCAGACCGGCGTGCTGCTGACCGACACCGCCATCGACCCGGTGGAGAACCAAGTGCGGGCCCATATCTATGCCGAAAACGGCTGGGTCTGGGTCGCGCAGGACGACAACGACAACTATGTGAACACGGCCATCCAGATCTGTGGGCCGGACGGCACCCACAAAACGCTGGATCCCCGCACGCTGGAAGAAACCTACACCCATTATTATCCCCTGTTTTCCACAGCCGATGGACTCTATTTCTACGGCTGCTGCAACGGCCCCGGCAGCAGCTGGCTGTATGACATCCTGGACAGCGACGGTGATGTGGTGGTAAGCGGCCTGCGCACTTGTGCCGGGTACTACGCCAACAGCGTCAACGGCCTGCCCGAGGGCGTGTTCGCTGCCGTCAAGGGCTTTGAGAGCGGCTGGATGGACCTGACCGGCCAGTGGCTCTACGCCGAGAGCATCTTCGCTTCCAGCAACGACGAAATGGACAACGGTTTCTTCTAAGGAGGTTTTTCCATGCGTACTGTCAAAATTTCCCGCCGCGCGTTCCTGACCGGTCTGGGTCTGGCATCCACCGCCGCCCTGCTCTCTGCCTGCAATACCGTGCCTGCCTCCTCCAATTCGGGGGCGGCACCCTCTGTGCCCGACGCGGAGGAGCCCGCTTCCTCTGCCGCCAGTGAAATGCCCGCACAGCCCATCCTGAGCGTGGATGAATTCCCCATTACGGATGGCAGCACGGCCTGCATCCCGCTGATTGCACAGATCATGGCCGACACCACCGGGCTGGATCTGGAGACCGCCCGGAGCGCCGTGACCACCAACACCACGGCCCAGGCCTGGCGCAACCTGGGCCTGTACGGCAACAATTACGGTGATTCGGTCAAGCTCATCATCGCCTACGAGGCCCCGGAATCCGTCAAAGAGGAGCTGAAGGCTGACGGTGACCCGCTGGAGCAGAAGGCCATTGGCCGGGACGCGCTGGTGTTCATCGTCAACGAGGACAACCCCGTGCAGAGCCTGACCCTGCAGCAGCTCAAGGACATCTACGCCGGAACGATCACCAACTGGAAGGATGTGGGCGGCAAGGATCAGGAGATCATTGCCTTCCAGCGGCGGGCGGACTCCGGCAGCCAGACCCTGTTCCAGAAGCTATTGATCCAGGGCGGCCCGCTGATGGAGGCCCCCACCGAGCTGGCCCCCACCGCCATGGGTGAGCTGGTAGACAGCATTGCAGAGTATAACAACTCCGCCAACGCCATCGGTTTCTCGGTCTACTACTACATCGACCAGATGTACTCCAAGCCCGGCCTGCGGCTGCTGGCCGTGGATGGCGTGACCCCTTCCAACGAGACGATCGCCGACCAGAGCTACCCGCTGTGCAACGAATTCTATGCCGCCATCCTGCAGGATTCCGCTGCCGACAGCCCGGAACGCAGGATCTACGAGTGGCTCTCCACCGATGCAGGCCGTTCCTGCATTGAGCGTTCCGGCTATGTAGCCGTCCAATAATTCCCAGAAAATTCGGCACATTTCATTGACTTTGCTCAAATCCTTTGCTAAACTTAAGAAAAGTTTGTCAGCTTTTTTCGTTTCACGATTTTGAGCAAAGGAGATGCCGCATTATGTCCCATCCTTCCGACACCACGCACTCCTCCCATGTTGAGAGCCGCAGCCGCAAGGCGCTGCGCAACTACATCATTCAGGCCTCCACCCTGCTGGAGATCGTGTTGTCCGGGCTGGTGCTCATCGGCCTGCTGCTCAGCTTCATTCCCCTGCTCAAGTGGATGCCGGGCCTGCTGTTTGATGGCAACGATGTAGAGATCCGCGGCTTCCTTGAGCGGGCGCTGGACATTGTCATCGGCGTGGAGTTCATCAAGATGCTGGCCAAACACAGCCCCGGCAGCAGCCTGGAAGTACTGCTCTACGCCATTGCCCGCCACATGGTGGTCGGCCACGAATCGGCTCTGGACAACCTCATCAGCGTGGGTGCCATTGCGTTGATCTTTGTCGTGCGCAAGTTCTTCTTTGTGCCAGCCTTTGGTGCCCACCTGCCTGACGGCAAGCCCGCCCCGGACCTGACCCCCAACCAGAGCGGCATCCCCGCCGAGGAGTTCCGCACCCGCCTGCGCCAGCGCATCCATGCAGAAGCTCTCGCCGACGAAGAGGACGATGACGAGGACGATGAGACTGAGGAAGTGTAAGATTTCCGAATGCACAAAAACCCGAGGACAGCTGTGATGCTGTCCCCGGGTTTCTTATTTGTCCGCGATTCCGTTTTCAGGCTTAAGCGTTGGTCTCGCCGCCCTCAACGACCAGCTCATCCTCATAGTCAAGGCCGTAGGTATCCACCAGCGTCTCCTCGTAATCCTTGTGAAAGAAACTCTCCTCGCCCAGGCTCTTGATCTCGTCGTTGATCCAGTCCAGCAGGGTGATGTTGCCCTTGCTCACAGCGGGGGCGATGGTATCCTGGCTGCCCAGAGAGGGGATGCCCACCGTGTAGCCGGAATTCTGCTTTGCAAAAGCGATGACCTCGGTGTTGTCGTTGGCCCATGCAGCGCCATTGCCGTTTTCCAGCGCGTTCTTGGCGGTCGCATAGGAATCATACTTCTGCAGGGGAATGTCGGGATATTCCTTGGTCAGGTAGGTCTCGGCGGTGGTGCCGGAAATGACGATCATCTGATCGTCGGCGTTCCAGTTGTCCAGGCTGGTGATGACATTGCTGTCGGGAGAGATGACACCCAGTGCAACGTTCATGTAGGGCAGTGCAAAGTCCACCTCCTCAGCGCGCTCGGGCGTGACGGTGAAGTTTGCCAGAATGATATCGACCTTGCCGGTCTGCAGGTACTCAATGCGGTTGGCGGCTTCCGTGGAGACGAAGTTGGCTTCCACGCCCAGATCCTCGGCCAAGCGGCGGGCGAAGTAGACATCATAGCCCTGATACTCGCCGTTCTCATCCACATAGCCGAACGGGTTCTTGTCGGAGAAAACGCCGATGTTCACGGTGCCGTCCGCCTTGATCTCGTCCAGCGTGCGGAACACGTCACTGCCAGCAGCTGCGGCACTGCCGGATGCAGCAGAGCCGGAAGCGGCAGAGGAGGAGGATGCGCTGCCGCCGCAGGCAGAAAGCAGGGCGGCGGTGGAAACTGCGCCCAGACCCAGCAGGAAGGCACGGCGAGAGATCTTGTTAACTTTCATGGTAATAACTCCTTTCCTTTCTTTCCCATATAAAAATCCATCCATGATCTGTGACATCATTTCACAGCATCAGGCAAAAAGGTTCAAAGTGGAAATGGGTTGCTGCACATTTCTCACTGTTTTGCAACCGCATCAAAGGTGAACGTGCGCAGGAAACGCTGTGCACGTTCGGTCTGCGGGTGGTCGAAGAAGTCCGCCGGGGGCGCTTCCTCCACAATACGGCCATCGTCCAGAAACAGCACCCGGCTGGCAATTGCCCGGGCAAACTGCATCTCGTGGGTGACGATCACCATGGTCTTGCCCTCACGGGCCAGGTCAAGCATGACATCCAGCACCTCGCGCACCATTTCAGGGTCAAGGGCGGCGGTCACTTCGTCGAACAGCAGGATCTCGGGGTGCATACAGAGCGCACGCACAATGGCGACACGCTGCTTCTGACCACCCGAAAGCTCCCGGGGGTAGCTGTTCTTTTTGGCCAGCAGACCCACGCGGTCCAGCAGGGCCTCGGCTTCCTGCTGCACCTCAGCCCGGGAGCGTTTCTGCACCTTGGTGGGAGCCAGCAGGATATTTTCCAGCACGGTCAGGTGCGGGAAAAGCTCATAGCTCTGGAACACCATGCCGATGCGCTGGCGCAGGGCCGCCAGATTCTTGCCGCCGTAGGCGACCGTCTCACTGCCCAGCTTCACCCGGCCCGCCTGCACCGGCTCCAGACCGTTCAGACAGCGCAGCAGGGTGCTTTTGCCGCAGCCGGAAGGGCCCACCACAACGATGACCTCACCGGGCTTGACGGCAAAGCTGACATTATCCAGAACATTGGTCTTGCCATCGTAGCTTTTTACCAGATGGTCTACAGTCAGGATCGGCTCTGCCATAACAGTCACTTCCATTTCTTTTCGAGATAACCGGCCAGCAGGCTGATGGGCCAGCAGGCCAGAAAATACAGGATAAACACGGTGAGGTAGATGCCAAACGCCGCGTTGGGGCTGGCGGTGCGGTTGGCCTCAATGATCTGCTGGGCCACCTTGAGCACCTCCACCACACCGATCATCAACACCAGGCTGGTGGTCTTGATCATGCGGGTGATGAGGTTGATGGACAGCGGGATGAGCCGCCGCACCGTCTGGGGGATGATGATATACCAATAGGTCTGCGCCCAGCTCATGCCCAGCGCCTCGCTGCTCTCATACTGATGCTTCGGGATGGCGATGAGGGCACCGCGGACGAGGTCGCTCATCTCGGCCGTGCCCCAGAGCACGAACACGATGACCGCCGCCGTCTCGCCGGAAAGATCCCAGCCAAAGGCCCGCGTGGTGCCAAAATACACCAGAAAGAGCAGCACCATCTGGGGCATGATGCGGATGAATTCCAGATACACCCGGAGGATGGCTTTCAGGATGGGATTTTTAAAAGTCATCAGCACACCCAGCAGGATGCCCAGCGGCAGGCTGATGAGGACAGACACAGCGCTGATCTTAAGCGCCACGCCCAAACCGCCCAGCAGGCGAACCATATTTTTGCCCTTGAGCAGGACTTCAAGACCCAAATCCGGCATAGCGCAGCCTCCTTTCCAGCCAGCTGCCCAGCAGGGACACCGGTAGCAGAATGATGAGGTAGAACACCACCAGCAGGAAAAGGTTCTCGGCCGTCTTATAGTACAGGCCGATGAGGTCTTTTGCCGTGAACATCAGATCCATCAGGCTGATGGCGCTGAACACGCTGGTCTCCTTGAGCAGGAAAATGATATTGGCCATAAAGGCCGGCATACTGATGGAGACCGCCTGTGGCAGCACCACATAGCGCATGGTCTGCAGCCGGCTCATGCCAAGGCTCAGAGCACTTTCGGTCTGGATGGGTTCAATGGCTTCCAGACCGCTGCGGAAGGCCTCGGCCATGTAGCTGCCGCCCAGAAAGGCAAGGCCTGCAATGCCGCAGAGCTCGGCGTTGGTCTTGATGCCGATCTTGGGCAGGCCGTAATACAGAAAGAACAGCTGAACCAGCAGCGGCGTGTTCCGGCTGAGCTGGATATAAGCGCCCACGATACGGCGCAGCACCGGCACTTTTTCGTACTGGAGCACGGCGCAGACAAGGCCCACAAGGATGGCCCAGAAGATACCGGCCACACCCAGACGCAGGGTGAGCCAGGCCGCTTTTTCATACTGCGGCAGATATTGCACCATCACATTCCAGTCCATGTCTGTTCCCCTCCTTTTCTCCTGATCTTGCGGATGTGTGTTTCCGTTGGCCGTATGATATACCCATTTCCCTAGAATGTCAATAGGTTTATAGGTTTTTTGTTGCACAAATTCCGGTCAAATTGATAAACCAGCGATTCATCGCTGATTTTTCATTTCGGTTTTTCCACGCAAAAACGCCGTCTCTTGCCTTTTTGCACAAGAGACGGCGGGGTGTTTTGGGGATTTAGTTTAGTCTTGTTCTGTGTTCTGCCCGTTTCAATGTGTCATTTCCTTCAATACAGAACTTGTCGGATATGAGCTTTTCCCAATCTCCATTGTAGTAGACTGTTTCCAGTGCATCACACTTGTTGAATGCATTTTTGTCAATTGCAATCACATCCGTTCCCAGTACAACCGTTTTTAATGAACTGCAATAAGTAAAAGTTTGTTCACTTACAGTCTCCACTCCATGCACCTCTGCATACTCCAGTTTCCCACAATACGAAAACACATCCTTTCCCAAAAAGGATAGTCCTTCGGGAAGCGTTACACAGATCAATCCCGTATCCTGAAATGCCGACTGCTCAATTTTCCGTACACCACTCTTCAAGAAATCTACCTGCCGCAATGCGGAACAGCCTGCAAACGCCGCCTGTCCGATTTCGATCACATCTGCCGGAAATGTCACCGATACAATTTTATGATTATTTTCAAAACAATTTGCCTGAATCCTGTAAGGCCTTCCTGTCGGCAGTATGACTTCCGACCGATCTCCTGTGTCATAGTGCATCAGCACTAGAACCCCTGATGTCACCCTCCACTCCGCCTTACATCCTTCCGGGACGACCATGCCATCCCACGGTTTGGGCGGTTCCGGTTCCGGAAGCGGCTCCGGTTCACTGGAAGAAGCCGATTCCGAGGGGGCGGGCACTTCCTCCGGCTGAGAGGGAGCCGGTACCTCACTGGAAGCAGGCGGTTCCGCAGGCGCGGGCATCTCTCCCCCGCCGCAGGCAGAAAGCAGCACGGTACCGCACAAAAACAGCGCTGTGCACAGAACAGTCCTCCATTTCATAGCGAGCCTCCTATTCTGCCCCGCAGGGGCTATCTTCTTTTTTTCAGAACACCTTGCGGCACTCCACCACAAGGCCGACCACCCGCACCTGCACCCGTTTCAGATCATAGATCTGGGGCTGGTGCACGGGGTTGAAGCTTTTGGGGGTCAGGACCACAAGGCTCCCCTCCTGACGGAAATATTTCACGGTGGCTTCATCGCCGTTGACCATCACCACGGCAAGCTGGCCGTTTTCCACCTCCGGCTGCTCCCGCACCAGGATCTCATCGTTTTCCGAAATGCCCACGGCGTTCATGCTGTCGCCCCGGACACGGAGCCAGAAGTACCGTGCCCCATCCTTCCGGGTGATGGGGATGTAGCCCTCAATGTTTTCTTCCGCATACATGGGCAGGCCTGCACGCACCGTGCCCAGCAGCGGAGCCGTGAGGGCGGGATCGAACGGGACAGCTCCTTCGGGCAGCTTCCGCTCCTCCTGCACCGTCGGGACAGCTTCGCCCAGCAGCTCCCCCACCGGCACGCCAAAATAGGCGGACACCCTGGCCAGCGTCTCGCCCGAGGGGGTCGCCCCGGTGTTTTTCCATTTGGTCACTGTGGAGTTGCTCAGGCCCATCTCCTGCGCGGCCCGGCTGCGGCTGATGCCTCTGGCCTGACACAGGGCCGTGTAGCAGTCATAAAACACAAATTTTGCACTCCTTCTTGTGCAGAACGCCAGTTTTCTAACTGGATTCAGATTTTCACTTGACTTTCTGAATTTAATCAGATATTATAGCCTTGCAAGCTGATTTTGGTTAGATTTTATCCACCAAACCTTCTGCGGTCTTTTCACAATCTTACCGGAAACTCTAACCAAAGTCAAGCTTTTTGAACGCAAAAACCACGACAAAAGGAGTGAAACTGTATGATCGAACGTCAGATCCATTTATCCTCGGGCGGCGGGGCTGCTTTGCAGGGGTACGATGGCCTGCTCCGCTTCGGCTACACCAGAAACCGGGGCATCTACGCCCTGCGGGTGGAAGCCGACGGCGAGTGGCAGGGCATGACCCTGCGGGCCTTCTGGCACCTGCCGGATGGGAACGCTGCCCCCTCCACGCTGGTGGCAGACGGCCTTGTGGAGGTACCCGCCCTCATCACGGCTGTGCCCGGGGAGGGGCGCATCACCTTTGAGGGCACCGATGGCACCCGCACCCTGACCAGCGCGGACGTGTGCTACTGCGTGGCCGAAAATTCCGGCACTGAGGATAGCACCCTGCCCCAGCCCGGCACGCCCGCCTGGCAGGCCCTGCTCGACCGGCTGAAAGCAGCTGTGGAAAGCGGTGCATTCCGGGGCGAAAAGGGTGACCCCGGACCGCAGGGAGAACCCGGTGCCGCAGGACCCACCGGCCCCAAAGGAGAGCCCGGCCCGCAAGGCCCGCAGGGAGAACCCGGCCCCCAGGGCCCAAAGGGTGACTCCAGCGATCCCGGCCAATGGGAGCTGCTGGAAAAGGTGTCCCTGAACGCCGCCGCTGCCAGCTTTGAGCGCACCTTTCCCACCGAACTGCAGGCGCTGAAGGTGCTGTTTCAGGCAGGCAGCAGCCAATCCAAGGGCACGCTGCACTGGGTTTGCAGCACCAGCGATGGTGCCCAGCTGCTCAGTGCTTCTGCCCCCTGTGCTGCCAGCAGCCCGATGTCCAGCCCGCCCATCCGCACCTTTGCCAGCTTTCAGGCACTTCCCTGCTTCGGCCAGTATCTCTGTTTTGCCGCATCCGGCACCACGGGTGCACCGCCTGCGGTCGTTCTGCCTGCCGGAAGCAGCGGCCAGAATGTGGATGCCAGCCAGAAGCTCGGCAGGCTGACCCTGACCGTGGACACCAACGTCCGGCTTGCCGCCGGTGCCACGATCGAGCTGTGGGGCGTTCCGGCCTGATCGGGAGCACCGAAACCGTTCCCGACAGAGCTTTCGGTAAAATTTTTTCACTTTCCATGAAATTTTTGTGTTACGCCTTGATGCATCTTCCATATTTTGTTATACTGGTTAAAAAGCGGAAAGTGGGGAATCGATCATGGATGTCCCTGTTCGGTTTATCGATTCGATCATCAACAATCCCCTGCTGATGCAGTTTCTTGTGCATCGGTGGTTTTTCCTGCTGGAATATGACCCCCGTCTGGATCAGCTGCGGGTCTACAATACCCGGAGCCGCACGCTGGAGACGCTGGATGCCTACCTTGGCTCCGAGAAGCCGGAGCACGCCACGATCTTCGCGGAGGACCGCTGGAAGATGCGTGCCCTGCTCACCGGTGAGCTGTACGGCCCGCTGGAGATGCGCTTTGTCTCGCCGGAGGGGGTGTATTATTCCCGGGAGGTGGATGTCCGCCCGGTCGAGGACCCCGCCCGCGGCACGCTCTATGTGGGCTACGCAAAGGACATCACCGACCAGAAGAATCAGACCCAGGAGCTGCTGGAGCAGGCCCGCCACGATTCCCTGACCCAGCTGTATAACAACCGCACCGGCAAGGAGCTCATTGACCGCTATCTGCAGGCCAAAGATCCCTATGCCTCCTGCGGAATGCTGGTCATCGACCTGGATTTTTTCAAGAACGTCAACGACTGCTACGGGCATCTGTTCGGCGACAAGGTCCTGCAGGAGTTTGCCCGGCTGCTGCGCACCCTGTTCCGCTCCAGCGACATTCTGGTGCGGTTCGGCGGTGATGAGTTCGTGGTGTTTTTGAAGGATATCCCCAACACCACCCTGCTCCAGAAGACCCGCCAGCTTTCGGAATCCGTGCAGCAGGTGAAGTTCTGGGAAAACGATTACCGGATGACCTGCAGCATCGGTGCCTGCTTCCTGCCCGAAAACACGGCGGGCTATTCCTTTGACCAGCTGTTTGAAAACGCGGACTGGGCCCTGTATCAGGCCAAGCAGAACGGCCGCAACCAGTATGTATTCTGCGATAATCTGCGGCGCTATGCCCAGGCGGTTCCTGCCGCCCCGGAAACGGCCGATATCGATGCACGCTACCTGCACAACGACCTGATCTCCACCGCCTTTGAACTGTTTGAGAAGAACAACAGCTTTGAGACCGCCATTCCCCTCTTCCTGAAGATCGTCGGCATCCGGCTGCAGCTGGACCGCATCACCATTGTGGACACCCGCATCCGGGAACGCAGCATCTCCCGGCAGTTCCAGTGGACCTCTCCCCGCGCGGAGCCGGTGCCTCTGAACGGTGAATCCTATACCAAGGAGGACTTCCTGACCCTGTTCCACAGCTATGATGAATACGGCACCACCGTGCTGCAGGCCGACAACATGGGGATGTACTCGCCGCAGGGGCGCGCGCTGCTGATGCAGGGCGGGGCCCAGACAGTGGTCTACGCTGCCATGTACGGCGAGGGCGAGTATCAGGGTGCCATTGCCTATGTAGTGTGCGGCAGCAAGCGGTACTGGACTCCCCAGAACCGCCGGGAGCTGGGCGAGATCACCAAGATCATCAACGCCTACCTGAGCAAGCATCTGGCCGTGAACGCCGTGAGCCGCGGCATGACCTCTGCCACCAGTTTGAGCAGTATCAGGCCCAGCATTACCCGGAGGTACGCCTGCGGGTGCGGATGGGTGTGTACGCCATTGAGCCCGGCTGCCTGAGCGCCTCGGCCGCCATCGACAAGGCAAACTTTGCCCGCAAGCAGGTACACAGCAACACCCGCGTGTCTGCTGTCCAGTTTGACAAAAAGCTGGAGGTCAAGCAGACCCTGACCGGTGAGCTGCTGAGCGGCCTGCCGCAAGCGCTTGAGAATGGTGAGTTCAAGCTGTACCTCCAGCCCAAGTTCTCGCCCAAGGATCTCTCGGTCATCGGAGCTGAGGCGCTGACCCGTTGGATCAAGCCGGACGGCACCGTGGTCTCCCCCGACCAGTTCATTCCCATTCTGGAATCCACGGGCCACATCGTTGAGCTGGATCTGTACATCTTCGAGCAGGTGGCCCAGTTCCTGCAGCGCAATGCACAGGCCGGGCACCGGCTGCTGCCCATTGCGGTGAATGCCTCGGCGGTGCTGGCCCGTGAGGATGCCCCCACCCAGGAGTACAGCGAAATTCTGGAAAAGCACAACATCAGCGCCCGGATGCTGGAGATCGAACTGACCGAGACGGCGGTGGTCTCGGAGTACGACCGGGTGAAGCGCCTGCTTTCCTCCTTCCAGAGCGATGGAATGCAGACCTCGCTGGACGATTTCGGCGCGGGCGGTTCCCTGCTGAACAACATGGTGGATATCCCGGTGAATACCATCAAGCTGGACAAACTCTTCCTGACCCGGTGCAGTTCCAACGCGCGGGGCACCGATTTCCTGCGGGAGATCGTGCATCTGGTCAAACGGCTGGGCTACAACGTCATCTGCGAGGGCATCGAGACCGAGGAGCAGGTGCAGCTCCTCCGCTCGCTGGACTGCGACGGCGCGCAGGGCTTCTGGTTCTCCAAGGCCATTCCGGCTGAGGAGTTCGAGCGGCGGTATCTCTGCGACTGAGACAAAAAAACACTCCCCTTCGGGCAGGACCGTGTGCCGCACGGCTCCGCCCGAAGGGGAGTGTTGCTGTTTAGAAAGAATTATACCGTGGTCTCGACCCGGGGAGCCCCACCGGCAATCTCTTCTGCCGTCAGGGGGGCAGCCTGCGCCGGGGCGTTCAGGCGCTCCTTGGCGACTGCCAGCATCAGCTTGATGCGGTTTTCCTGGTTGACCCGGGTGGCGCTGGGGTCATAATCGATGGGGGTGATATTGGCGCTGGGATACAGGGCACGGATCTTGTTCACCATGCCCTTGCCCACGATATGGTTGGGCAGGCAGCCGAAGGGCTGGGCACAGACGATGTTGCCGTAGCCGCCCTGCACCAGCTCGATCATCTCGGCGGTCAGCAGCCAGCC